>Ga0316187_10001859_pt1 | contig 18436 bp, 15 predicted proteins | sample CroRivburrow1_MG_FD_204927 | JGI IMG/M metagenome (GOLD analysis project Ga0316187, IMG submission 204927) | Coastal sediment microbial communities from Maine, United States - Cross River worm burrow 1 | ecosystem: Environmental > Aquatic > Marine > Coastal > Sediment | place: USA: Maine...
ATTAGTGTGGTTACTGCAAAGCTGCTTGCCAGAAACCAGAACATACCTTGTGTAACGATTGCTACTTGGTGTGGCACGGATTTGAGCAGAAGAGGCAGCAAGCTCAGTAATAGCACTATAAATATGGCAGGCGTTAGCACCTTGCCTAACCACTCAGGATAGTTTGGTGTGATTTGGAACATCGGTACTACTTGATAGGATACCCCGACAATGAGCAACATCACCCAGCCACCCAAGGACAGGCTGATATGGGCTGTGGCTAATTTGGCATAGGGTAACATCATGCCGTTGGCATGACCGAGTGCCAGTAGCATGCCCAGCGCAACGGTTACAGCAAGCGCGAGGATGGACAGCAGTATCGCAGTCTTGGTGGCATTGTGTGCCGGAGCTTTTACCAGGCTGATCAGACTGGCAATAATAAATGTTATAAAAGCTAATCCCAATAGCGGCCAAGCGAGATTGAGCAGTACTGGTTTGCTCAGCAAGAGACCAGCAGACAGCAGCAACGTGCCCAGTATCAGTGGCAAAAAGGTGAGCCATGCTGTCAGCCAGGAGATTGGCATCGGGAGACCGACCACCACCGGGAGGATTTGCTGCATCGCACCAAACATAATCATCGCCATGAATCCTAATGTGATGCAATGCGTCGCTGCAAGCAGCGCGGGGGAGTGAATGCTGGCAAAGGGATTGTCTGTGCCGGACATTAACATTATTCCAGCTAGCAACAGGAACAGCGGGGCGGTAGTGAAGAAACGTAGGGGTATGGAAATGGGCGGTGCTTGTTCGGTACTGAGTGAGATGACTTTCATGGGCTATGGCTGATGTGAATTGAAAAATTGCCATCTTTTAGTTTTGTTGTCTGCCATGTATAACCGCCGTCCAGCAATATCTCGTATAGCGGAAATGGTTCGCGATGTATATGTACCTTCAGAACTGCTCCTGCAGGGAGTGTCGTCAAAGTGTTTATGATATTTTCGAATGGCTCAGGTGGTGGCAGTCCGCGCACATCTAGCTCATGTGTCAAGTGAGTGCACATACTTTTAGGCAGTCCTCATGCGATCGAATAGCACTTCCCGCTGCGTAGCCAGAAGCTGGTCTGCAATGGGGTAGAGTATTTGTTCTTCCTTGAGGTTATGTTGCTGCATCAGAATCAATAGCGTTTCAGACAAGCCACCATATCCTTGTGCGTCGTGATTAGCCAACGTGACGGACATTTGTTCGATGAGTGCTTGCATCTGGTCGTGTTCCATACACATCATCTCTACCGGTCCGGTAGGGCCTCCGGAAGCAACTAGCGCAGGAAAAAGCTTTGTTTTTTCCATGCGAATATGCCTGGTTATGTCAGAACGGAAATTGTTAAATGCAGTTTCCGCTACGCTCCAGTTGCTGGCTAAAGCAGCTTGTTCTGCAATAACGAATGCCTCATCACATGCATGGTGATCGTCGCTCATAAATTCAGTAATGGTTTGCATGTAAGTATCCTTGTGATGGTTATTTTGTTTTGCGCTGCTGGCTTGGTTAGACATTCCTTTCCTTGTTCATCAACGAGTCGGCGATGAAGAGCATGAGGCGAAAATCTAAGAGTAAGAAAGAGTTGAGACTATTCATTTTTTCTGCAATGAGTTATTCGGGAGTATCAGGTATTTTCTGCTTTCGTTCTTGATGCCATGGATATACTGGTTCACTGTGATGCCCGTACCATCCTGATCAAATACAATCTTGTAATATTGGTAATTCTTGAACACCTCTTCAATGTTCAAGTGCGGTCCAGGCTCCCAAGGTTGCTGTTCAGGATTGAAATCACTGAAGAAATATGGTGTCCCAGACGTAAATTTGTCAGCGAACGAATCTGCACTAACCGCGGTTGGCATTGCAAGTAGAAAAAGTGTCACGAGAACATGGTTAGGATTAAGCATACTCAGCTCGGTATCAGAATGAAAAATCCATTTCGGCTGTCACATTTCGACCCGGCAGCAAGAAGTACGAGTAAGCTTTTGTGTCCATCAGATTATTGACCGCCAAGGTTCCTTTTACTCCTTTGGCAAACTCATAGCCAAGCTTGGTATTCACCATTGTATGGGCGTCATAACTACGTGGTACTCCCTCTACAACATCGGTATTTTGTGCCGTCCAGAAAATATGGCTGACATAGCGCGCATTCAAAGTGCCTGACCATGCACCTTGCTTTGCAGTCAGGCCGATGCCTGCGATGTTCTTGGGCGAATCAGTTAATCGTTTGCCAACGCTTCCAGGATCCGCTACGTTTTCCAACATTTCTGAATCGATAAACGCGTAGTTAGCATCCAGTTGTAGCCAGCTTGCCAATTTCTTGGCGGTACCTAGTTCTATTCCGCGTATTTTGGCTCTCCCGGCGTTAATTCGTTGAGATAGTAGCGGCGGCGTAGTAGTAAGCTGGATAACATAAATCAAGTTGGTTAATTCTGTCTCGTAATAAGTGGCCGTTAGCTTGGTGTCATCGCTGATGCGCAATTCGCCGCCCAACTCCCATGTTGTGCCTCGCTCGGGCTGAAGATTAGGGTCGCCTGTCGTCGTCCGGCCTCGACTGGTTGTAGACGTATACAGATCCTGATTTGCAGGCGCACGGAAAGACCTGCCAAAAGAGGCGCGTAATGTTGACGTTTCATTTGGCTGATAAACAGCAGACACTTTGGGGCTGAAAGCGGAAACGCTTCGTGTTGGATAGCGTGTGGAACTTGCTGGTGAGACAACAAAGTTATCGCCTTTGGTTTCCCATTTATCCAGTCGTCCGCCAAGATAAACAGTGAGTGTATTTGATGCGATGATCTCGTCCTGTGCAAAAATGGAGGTCGTAGTCGATTCACCGTTGTAGCCGCTGTTCAAGGTTGTTTTTGTATCAGGGTCGCGCCAGTTGGAAAGCGTGTAGCTTTGCTGGTCCACTGAATCTTTATGTATTGACAGTCCGGTTACCAGAATTTGCTTTGAGCTAATTGGAACGGTCAGTTGGACTGAGCCATCAATCCCCGTATTTGGCGTATCCATGAGCGTCCCAGAACCACTGTTCCAGATTGATGTTGGGCTTGCTAGCGTAAAGCTATATGCACGTTTAATTTTTGCGAGCTCTACCTTCAGCGCATAATCCTCGTTCAACATGGCGTTATAGCCAACGAAATACCTGGTAGCTGCCTCATGCAGAGGCAAAAATGACCAAAGCGTAAAGTCAAAATCCGTCAAGCTAAAAGGTTGTCCATTGATATCAAGCAATCCAGTTGAAACAGGTGTGCCAGTGGTAGCGTCCCTGAGATAGGTGTTGAACTGTGTATAGTTCAGATTAGTTTCCTGATAGTTGATGCCGGTATAAATCTTGTCAGTTGCATTCAAGTCATAAACCAACTTGGTGATGGCGTTGGTAGCGTTCCATGGAACTGCTCCCAGGTCTCCTACGACATATGCAGGAACACCTTCCCGGGTAGTAGTAGGTTGTGCACCTGTGACGGGTGTCAGGGGTGTGCAAGGAGCCGGCGGCCGTGGACATGCCGAAGTTTTAACTACAAAATCATTTACATAGCTGTCGCGATTCTGGTATCCGAAACCTCCAGCGATACCCAGCCCGTTATCCAGTTTTTCACGAAAATAAATGCTGGCATCCTGTCCGCTGGCATCTCCAAAGCCTTTTTTTACCTTGGCAGAAAACTCATGTCTATCCGGTTGCTTGGTAATGATGTTGATGACCCCGCCGATGGCATTGCTGCCATATAGCGAGGAAAATGCTCCGGGAACTACCTCTACACGAGCGATGTCCTGGACGAAAGGAATTCGCCAATTTACTTTTCCAGAACTGGCATCCTGTATTGGCTGTCCATCGAGCAGGATGAGCGTCTTGTTCTGATCCACTCCACGCAAAGACATGCCACTTGTTCCTATGGTGCCCTGTGACTGGCCGAGTGCGCCGCCACGCAAATACAAGCTGGGTACTTGGTCAAGTACATCACCCAGCCGTGATGTGTTCTTCGCTTTAATATCTTTTGCAGTTACCACTGTTACAGCAGCAGGCGCATCTGAGAGCGACATCTTCGTTCTGGTAGGTGTAAGCACCACAATTTCCATCACCTCAGAATCACTGTATTCAACTGCACAAGCGGTATGGATCACACCAAAAATAATACTCAATGCAAAAGTTAGGCGTAAATAGTGCAACTGAGCACGCATCAGGAATTCCCTTATGTAGATATTCGTAGTAAGTCAATAACCTATTTTATGCCATCCGGGTTTGCGATAAATGCCCGAAGCAAGAAATGAAGCCAGGTTAGATGCCACTTCTAGTCCCAAAAAAAGGGCGGGATATACCCGCCCTTAAGATACATCGACGGCTAGTTGTCTAGTAAACGTCGTGCATTGTATTGTAGACGTTAAATTTCCCGGTAGGCGTAATCAACCTTTCGTCGGTGATTACTGTCTTCAGTTTGCGGGTTTTGTCGTCAATCACCACGATGGCGGATTTCAGGTTGGCTGCATTCCAAACCGAAAGCCATAATTCATCGCCTGCCTTATTGTATTCCGGCTGGACGACACGTTTGGCTCCTTTACCAAGATTGGCCCATTCAGCAACCGGCAATAAAGTGACCCCTTTTTCAAGGTTATTGATGTCAAGTACGCCGATCGATTGACTGATCTTTTCATCAGCGTTGAGTGGTGCGTCAACCCATAGGTTATTTGATTTCGGATGAGTCTTGATGAACAGAGATCCACTGCCATGGCCTGGAATCTGCCGCACCATTTTCCATGCATTTTTCTTATGTTTTATCGGGTCAGTACCGATTACAGCAATGGTGTCGTCACCCAAGTGGCTGGTAACCCAAACCGGTCCATATTTTGGATCGATGAAGTTTGCACCACGACCAGGGTGTGGAGTCTTGCCAACTTCAACTACAGCTTCCAGCTTATTTTTCTTGATGTCGATTACCGCTATCTTGTTGGAAGCATTGGCAGCATCCATGAAGTAGCGCTTGGTCGACTCGAAGCCCCCGTCATGCAGGAATCTAGGTGTGTCGATGGTTGTGGTCTTCAGATTGGTCAAGTCCGAGTAGTCAACGATTATCACTTTCCCCGTTTCTTTCACGTTAACCATGAACTCAGGCTTGTAGTGGGATGCCACGATAGCTGCTACACGTGCTTCCTTAACGTACTCGCCAGTTTCGGAGGCTATCCCGCTTGTCACCACAATTTTCAGTGGTTTCAACGTTAGGCCATCATGAATCACGAATTGTGGCGGCCAGTAGGTGCCGGAGATCGCATACTTGTCTTCCCAGCCCTTGAACTTGGAGGTTTCTACCGAACGTGCCTCAACTCCGGTCTGGACTTCAGCCACTACTGCGGGTACCTTCATCCACAAGTCGATCAAGCTCAGTTTTGCATCGCGGCCAGTGACATACAGGTAGCGACCTGATGCGGATACCCGGGTAATGTGAACTGCGTAACCTGTCTTAACCGTCGTTACGATTTTCTTGGTATCGCCATCAATTAACGCAACCTTGCCATCATCACGTAGTGTCACTGAAAACAAATTACTCAGATTGAGTTTGTTCATTTGTTTTTTAGGACGCTTGTTCACTGGCACGATGACTTTCCAGGTCGCCGTCATGTCTTTCAAGCTCATTTCAGGTGGTGCCTCTGGGGTTTGTTGTATATATCGCGCCATCAGGTCGATTTCTGAATCGGTCAACTCGCCGCTGGAGCCGAAGTTCGGCATGCCGCCCGGTGATCCATAGTTGATAAACGTCTTCAGATAGTCGGTGCCTTTGTCTATTGTAAGATCCGGAGTCAACGGTTTACCAGTTGCACCTTTGCGCAGCACACCATGGCAACCTGCGCAACGTTGGAAAAATATCTTGCCGCCTTTGGCAAACTCTGCCTCGGTGATGGTTGGTGCATTAGATATGGAATCGTGATGTATCGCGTCTCCAGCTGCTGCATAAGCATTTTGTATGGCAAGCGGAAAAGCTGCCATGACAGACAATATTGCCAATTTATTCATAATTCGGATGTTCATAATTTCCTCCGCTGAGTAAGTTGAAAAGCGCTTTATTATTGATATTTCCTGCTCGCTTTATTAAACATGTATTAAACATACATGTAAGAAGGATACATAAATTTAGTCAAATTGCAACTGATTTTTTTAACTATTTGGATAATATGCTTTGGGATGACTAGACTATATACTGAATTAAAAAGGGATTGGCCCTTATGTGTCACGTCAAGACAACTTAATTAACAATCCATAGTAAGAGAAAACCTACTGAAAAAACATGTTAATTGATTTATTGCCAGAGTGTTGCATGGCAAGCGTGATAGAAGTTGTTGAAGTCAATTTTGCTTGAATGAAAACACAAATATCAGTCTCTATTCACAAAATATAATTCTAAATTCTGTATTACCGGAAAAGTTCTGGCTACGTGTTTTGGCTTGTAACATAACAGGTGGTGCAGAAGTGTTATGCGGGTGATTTAGCCAAGCTTGTTATTCATGGCTTAGGATTAAGAAATCTGAAATATTGAATATTTCTCAGAATGATTACTTTATGATTACTTTCACAAAAGCCAAATTAATGCCCAATAAAAATTCATTTATTTTTTAAAATGCTTGCTCTTGATCGCGGCCCGAACTTGACGATGGATACCTGAGGAAAAGGATGCAAAGCATCTTCAATTTTCTTTTTGCTTTTTACAAGATCGGTTAGTGATACCTGCCGGAGCTCTTTAAAAAAGGCTTCTAGCGCCTTATCCAAAAGGCCATTCAGTTTGCATACATCAGTAATGACGCAATTATTATTTTCACCAAAGCACTCCACCAGGTCAAAGTTGTCTTCGGTTGCCATTAACGCCTGTTCAACGTTGATCTTATCTGGACTACGAGCCAGGCGCACGCCACCATTGCGTCCGCGTGTGCTTTCTATCAATCCTGATTTTGTGAGTTGATGCGAGATTTTGACCATGTGATTTTTTGAGACTGCAAACCTAACGCTCACTTCCTGTATGGTAACAATTTCACCCTGGCGCATAGCTAGATACATCAACAGTCTTAAACTGAGATCAGTATATTGAGTTAGCTTCATTATTTATTATTCTTTATGGTTGGTTAAATTTAAGTAGATAATCAAACCGACACAATCAATATTGTTAGCCCGTTGTCTTTTGCGTAATCATCAGTATTTACTATTAACATCCTGAATGTGCTGCCGACGTGATATGTAGACGCATTTGAATACATGTATACATTATCTGTTATTTGTTGGTAAGACAAGTAGGTTACTACATTAATCAAATTGCTTGACAATATGTCGCATTAGGAATATGTTTGTTAAAACGGTATAATCAATACATGTATAAAAACGACAATAAAGGGGGCTGTCAAAATGGGATCATCTAAAACTGGAAATTTGCCTGTTTATTTTATTCAGCAGATGATGCACAACAAATTCCTGCTATTGACAGTGGTGCTTGCAGTCAGTGCAGCAGCTTACTTCTGTATTGGGCTTATCAAGATGCTCGGACACTGAGATATGTGATCAGTAGGTGCCTATTTACAAGAATCGACGGCACTTTGGAAACGATAGAGAATTTAAAGTGCTAAGTTATGTAATAAGGTTTGTTATTTAGTTTGTTTTGTGTCAACCATCAAAGGCGCTAGCCATAAAAAGGGAGGAAAAAGTCATGTCAGAACCAACTTCAAGTGAAGTAAAACCTCATGCAATGCAAAAGTTGTTGGATAACAACTGGCTTTTGTTATTGCTGGGCATAGTAGTACCAGCCGTGTTTTATACAGCGTGGGGGCTTTGGGATGTGATCAATATTCCGATTGCTAAGTAAGCGCGCGTACTTGCTGAATTAAAAGAGGAGAAAAAAACATGGGAACATCTTATACCCCCCCAACCAATCCAGACTGGTGGCGCGAACCGATCGAACGCACCGAACTGGTCTGGATCGGGCTTTCATTTGCATGGTGTCTATTTATGTTCGGCTGGATGATCGGTTGGCACTGGATCGGAAATCAGAACATGAGCAATGAAACTTACAAAACCACACCTGAGGCATTTGCCCAGAAGGTGTCCGATATGCAGGCGAAGTACACTGTCCGCAAGGACGACGCAACCGGTGAAGATGTCGTGGCTCCTCCTCCCGGCACCGATGTCTATTTGGCCGGCATGATGTGGCAATGGCGCCCAATCCTTGAGTTTCAAAAAGATAAGACCTATCGCCTGCATATGTCATCTCTGGATGTTGGTCACGGATTCTCGCTGCAACCTGAAAACATTAACTTTCAGGTTTATCCAGGATATGAGCAAGTTCTTAATTTGACCCCGAACAAATCCGGTGTTTTCAGCATAGTATGCGGAGAATATTGCGGTGGTGGCGACACAATGGGGCATCAAACGATGCTTGGCAGAATCTACGTGAAGGAGTAATAAAATGTCGACGACTACAATGTCTGAATACCGCATCGACCCAGTATCCGGTCTCAAGGTGAACCGGACAGCCAATACACTGGTTAAATGGAATGCATTTGCAGCAGTCGTGTTCTTGCTGGTCGGTGGTCTGTTTGGCCTTGGCGTAGCGCTTACCCGCATGCCGAGCGTACAGTTACTCTCACCAGAATTTTTCTATCTGGCGTTGACGGCTCATGGCCTGATTAATTTGGCGGTATGGATCATTTTCTTTGAGATGGCCGTGTTGTATTTTTTGGGCGCGCATGTGTTGGGCAACCGCTTGGCAACACCCCGATGGGCTTGGGCCCAGTTCTGGCTCATGCTTGTAGGCGCTGCTTTGGTGGCTATCGCGGTGTTGGGAGGCAATTCAAGCGTAATGATGACCTCCTATGTGCCGCTTACAGCTGAACCGCATTTTTATCTGGGACTGATTCTGTTCGCGGTAGGTGCACTGATTGGCTGCTTCGTGTTTCTTGGTACGCTGGTAATTGCCAAGCGTGAGAAGACGTATACCGGATCGCTTCCATTAGTGGTGTTTGGCGGCGTGACAGCAACGGTGATTGCTGTTTTTACCATCGTTTCCGGTGCGTTGATCCTGATCCCGACCTTCCTATGGTCGGTAGGTTTAATCAGTCATATCGACCCGATGATGTATCGGATAGTCTGGTGGGGATTTGGTCACTCATCTCAGCAGATAAATGTGGTTACTCATATTTCTATCTGGTATCTGATCGCGTCTCTGGTATTCGGCGCTAAACCAATGTCCGAGAAGGTAAGTCGTGGCGCCTTCCTGTTGTATATCCTGTTTCTGCAGCTGGGTTCAGCGCATCACTTGCTGTCTGACCCGGGTTTGACTTCAGCATGGAAGGTATTTAACACCAGCTATATGATCTATCTGGCGGTGTTGGCCAGCATGATCCATGGATTGACAGTTCCAGGATCGATTGAGGTGGCACAGCGTAAGAAGGGACTTGATAAAGGTTTGTTTACCTGGTTACGAAAAGCGCCATGGGGTAACCCGATATTTTCCGGCATGTTCCTGTCTTTGGTTGGTTTTGGTTTTATTGGTGGTATCACTGGTGTGGTCATGAGCGTGGAACAGATCAACATGATCATCCATAACACCATGTATCTGCCAGGCCACTTCCATGGCACGCTTGTGGCTGGTACAACGATGGCATTCATGGCGGTTACCTATTGGTTGATTCCGGTGGTGTTCCAGCGAAAAATAGCCTTGACCGGGATGGCGAAATTACAACCCTATGTCTTTAGCCTAGGTGCTTGGGTATTTTCTATAGCATTGATGGGGGCAGGCACCATGGGTGTTCAACGCCGTCATGCAGATATTACTTTTGCGGGTCAGCCGTTGGCTTATCAGTATCCCGAAATTGCAAAGGGGCTGATGGACTTGGGTGAGATTTTTGCCGTGGTCATGACCGTTGGTGCGGTCATGTTTATTGTCGTCGTGCTGGCGTCCATCTTTAAAGGTGAGCGTATCGCAGAAGACTCAGCCCCATGGCCGAAAGTTGCAGATGCCGATGTTGAATTTGAAAAATCCGGCAAGAAACACATTGGTATTGGTGGCATGGAAGCCCCGGGTACTTTCGTGCTGGCCATGATCTTGTTTGCAACAATCGTTCTTTATTACTTCATCAACTTTAAGTATCTGTCCACTGTGTGGGGTATGTCCTAGGAGTAAGTGGTAATGGGAAGGACGCACTAGCATCCTTCCCTGATTCCTGCATAAATTGGCCAGTCTTTCTCTTGACGTCGGAGAGAGTAAAAATACGGAGTTAGATTATGTTTAAACAATATGTCAATGTTTTCAAATTGCGCATAGGTTTTGTAATAGCGCTGGCTGCTTTGGGTGGCATGGCTATTACCCCGGGAGAGTCGCTACCAGTTTGGAAAATCTTGGTCTTGGGGCTGACGGTTTTGATGGGGTCTGCGGCTGCGGGTGCATTCAATCAATACAGCGAATGTGATATGGATGCAAAAATGTTGCGCACCAAAAACCGTCCTTTCGTAACAGGCGTTTTTAACCATAGTCCTAAGTGGCTGGCGGTGATCGGGTTGTTGCTTCTAACTGCGGTTGCTACCTCTGCATTTGCACTCAACGCTATGGCGGCATTGAACATTTTCCTTGGTGCTTTCACCTACGCTATCGTATATACGGTGTGGTTGAAGCGGCGTACCTGGCTGAATATCGTATTCGGTGGCTTGTCAGGGAGCTTTGCGGTACTGGCCGGTGCGGCAGCAGTTGACCCGTCATTCGGGCCACTTCCTGGGTTACTGGCTTTGGTGTTGTTTTTGTGGACACCGCCGCATTTCTGGAGTCTGGCTATAGCTTATCGTGATCAATATGCAGCGGCAGAGGTGCCTATGTTGCCGGTAGTGAAGGGTGACCACAAGGCAGCCCGTATTATTCTGGGGCATACGATTCTTCTGGTGCTGGTTTCGCTGATGCCGGTTTACTATGGCTTAAGCTGGATTTATTTCACTGGTGCCTTTCTCGGTGGAGCTTATTTTCTGATTAAGAGTGTGCAGTTGGTGCGTAATCCAACAAGGAAAACGGCGATGGCTAATTTTTTCGCTTCAATGGTGCAACTTAGTGTGTTGTTGTTTGCTTTGATGCTGGAAAGTTTCATCGCTTGATCAGTATCATCGGAGGTGATCTTTGAATTGAGGCTCATTCAGGAGGAGAAATTTTTGAGGAATACGAAGTGGCTATCTCCTTGAAGGTTGGGATAGTGATAGCATCTGCAACAATACTTCATGGAAGTGAAAATTATGTACCACCATATATCATCACTGAGTTTGGCGATTCTGTTATTTGCAGTACTCCCTTCTCCGGCACAAGACTTTGACGACAGTGGATTAAAACTATATGAGTGGAATGTAGCGACGTCAAAGTCACAGATAGATCCAGAAAATCCCCCTCCCCAGTATTTCGATGATAAGCAGGCTCTGAAAATAAGTCAGAGCGCGATAGGTAATCAGGTTGGTGATTACACTTTTCTGAATCGTAGCGGGCGTAAGGTTCGCATATCAGATTACCGGGGAAAGCCGTTAGTTATCAGTATGATTTATACCAGTTGTCCGATGATCTGTGCGACGACGACCAAAAATTTAAGTGCACTAAAACTGTCACGGGATGCATTAGGGCCGGACAGTTTCTCGGTTTTGACAGTAGGTTTCGATTCAGAGAATGATACCCCCGAAGTGATGGACGATTTTGCCACGCGTATGGATGTAAAGCTGCCTAACTGGGAATTTGTTAGTGCCGACTCAAAGACGATTCACAAATTAAGCAAGGATTTGGGATTTGTTTTTTATCCTTCACCTGCAGGTGGTTTTAATCATATAACCCAGACTACCTATATTGATGCCGAAGGAAAGGTCAACCTCCAAATATACGGAGAAGAGTTTGAAAATAAGACGCTGCTAGAACCGTTGTTGAATATGATATACGACATCAAGTATACAGATCCGATATACGACATCCAGACGGCAGAATCAGGTTTTGCCGGAATTGCAAAAAGTGTGGCTCTCTTTTGTACGGTTTACGACACTAAAACGGGAAAATACACTGTAGATTACAGTTTCTTTTATGGCATCGGACTGGGCATGCTTATTTCATTATTTATTACATGGTGGATCGTGGGTGAGTATCGCCGCAGCCCAAAGCGAAATCATCACAAACATGCTTGATATAAATCAAAATCCTTTCATATGGCATTAGCATTGACTTTATTCTGCAGTTATTTCCCCACAGTGCTTCCATGATCAAATTTATTCAGAAATTTGGTCAGGGCTTATTTTTGCATCTGGAAAAAGCACTGAATAGATTATTCGGGTCTTCACTCAACCCATATTATTATCTTGGTGCAATCACCTATCTGATGTTTTGGGTCATTGTAGTAAGCGGATTTTACATATATGCCTTTTACGATACCGGCGTGAATGATGCTTACAATTCAGTGGAGAGCATCACTCATCGGCAATGGTATCTGGGCGGCATCATGCGCAGCCTGCACCGATATGCTTCAGACGGTATGGTGCTTGCTGCAATATTGCACATGTTGCGTAATTTTGTCTTCGATCGCCATAGAGATTTCCGCTGGTTTTCTTGGTTCACGGGTATTGTGGTGCTATGGCTGGTATATATGGCTGGTATAAATGGGTACTGGCTGGTTTGGGATAAGCTGGCTCAATTTACTGCTGTGGCAACAGCAGAATGGTTAGATTCTCTGCCGATATTTAGTGCCGCTCTGGCACGTAATTTTTTAGAGGAAGGTAGTGTAAGTGACCGTTTCTTTTCTCTGCTTTCCTTGATCCACATCGGTATTCCACTAGCTTCCTTTGCAATCATCTGGATCCACACACAGCGCGTTCCCGAGGCTAAAACATCCCCACCAAGAGTACTCACGATCGGTCTGATCATGTCCTTGGTTGCACTCGCACTGGTTAAGCCAGCTTTAAGCCAGGGCCCTGCGGATTTGAATTCTTCGCCATCTGTTCTGGATTTGGATTGGTTCTATCTATGGAGTTATCCATTACTCTACTCTTGGGGGCCGGCTAAGGTGTGGGCGTTGGCGGGTGGTGTTACTGGTTTCCTATTCTTGCTTCCGTTCATTGGAGGTGCAGGTCGTAGCAAGAACGAATACCAGATTAGCGCGATTCCATGTGACCGAATAATCTCGGCCAAAAAAGGTGAGACCATACTCGAAGCTGCACTTCGTCAGGGATTGAATCTTCCCTACCAATGTCGTGATGGTGCTTGTGGAACCTGCAAAGGAAAGATACTGAAAGGTGCAGTCGATTACGGTACGTATCAGAAGGGTGTGCTCACCGATGCGGAAAAAGATCAGGGTATGGCATTGTTCTGCTGTGCCAAGCCATTATCCGATCTGGATGTGGAGTGCCATGAGCTTGAAGAAACAAAGGGTATTACGGTAAAGCGAGTTGATTTGCGGGTGAGAAAAATGGAACGGGTGGCTCCTGATGTCATGTTGCTCGAATTTGGAATCGAAGGTGGTGAGCGGATCAACTTTATTGCCGGTCAATGGGTTGCTGTATTGTTGGATGATGGCACTAAACGCAGTTTTTCAATTGCTAATCCACCTTATCAAAGCGATCAATTGCAACTACATATTCGTTTGGTGGAAGGTGGGAAGTTTACCAGTCATGTATTCGATGGAATGCAGGTGGGGGATACGCTGAGAGTGGAAGGCCCATTCGGCAAATTTTCCCTGCGTGAAGAGAGCGACAAACCAGTAATCTTTATGTCGGGAGGAACAGGTTTCGCGCCCGTCAAAAGCATGCTGGAGAGTGCCTTTGAAGCTGGGTTGAAGAGGCAGTTGGTGTTGTACTGGGGGGCTAAGATACCGGCTGATCTCTATCTGGCTGAATTACCGGAAAAATGGCAGCAGGAACATGAAAACTTCAAATTCATCCCGGTTATGTCAGAGCCAAAGCCAGAACATGACTGGCCTGGTAGGACAGGCTTGTTTACCGAAGCAATTTTGCAGGATTACCCTGAACTAAACGAATATGAGGTTTATGCATGCGGTTCACCGCTTATGGTAGATGCTGGAAGAGCGGCATTTTTGAGTAGAGGATTGCCGGAAAACCAGTATTTTTCAGATGCGTTTCTGGTGGCGCAATATAATACTTCTGATGTAGAAGCATCAATATCCCCAGAAGAGGGTGCGAATGACTAAGTATTTACGGTACGTGGGTCAAGGGTTGTTTTATTTGTCATTTATCGCAGTGATTGGATATTTTTCCACTTCACCCGCATATACCCACCTTCCTCCGGATGAAACGTTGATCAAACTTAGCTTCAGTCATGCAGGTCAACATATAGGGGCCTGCCGTGAACGGACTCCTGAAGAGTTGGCCAAATTGCCTCCGTACCAGCGGAAAGTGACCACAGTATGTCCTCGAGAACGATCTAATGTTGTGGTCGAATTAGATATGGACGGGAAGCAGCTTTATCACGTCATTTTGAAGCCGGTCGGATTTTCGCATAGTGGCAACTCCAACATTTACCGGCGTATCCCAGTGAAGGCCGGCAAACATACACTGAAGGCACGCCTAAAGGATCATGAGGGAGATGATTTCAATTACATTCGCGAGGAAACTGTAAATCTTGCTGCCGGCCGCATCATGGTGATCGATTTCAAGGCAGAAACTGGCGGATTTATTTTTAAGAACAATGCACCTGAGGATGATGAATGAGTACAGCATATCAACAAGAATATATAAATACAGAAGAGGGTGTTAAGCGAGGGTTTGCACTTTCCATGCCGTCCGAACCTAATTTAAGACTAGCTTCTGGCTGGCTGTGGCTCGGCATTGCTTCGCTGGTGGGAGCAGGATTATTCGCCATTCTGCTGGTAATTGCACGCACTCCATTTGTTCAGGACATATTCCCTTTGGTCGATTTTTTCTACTCTGCACTCGTGGTACATGTGGACTTGTCTGTGTTGTTATGGTTCTTGGCATTCGCTGGGGTGTTGTGGAGTCTGGATTCATCATCCAGATTTGTAGGGGTCGGATGGCTGGCGCTGGTGCTGGCAGCGGTTGGTGCTTCCATGATCGCCCTGTCCCCCTTTATTGCCGTCGGCAAGCCGCTGATGAGTAATTATGTCCCGGTTATTCAAAGTACTTTCTTTTTTACCGGATTAATCGGATTTGCCGCCGGCATGGTGCTGCTAGTACTCCGAAGTTTGCTTGCGAATCCTCCTGCACGTTTGTGGTGTGGAGGTGAAGGCTCGATACGTATCGGATTGCATGCAGCTTCGATTTCCATGCTGTTCGCACTGGCAGCCTTTGCATGGTCATACATCATCATCCCAGACAATTCTTACAGTACGATTTATTTTGATCTGTTGTTCTGGGGTGGTGGTCATGTGCTTCAGTTTACCTATACATTGTTGATGCTAACAGGGTGGTTGTGGCTGGCGGATGCATGTGGTGCCAAAAGTATATTGTCGCCACGGGTTGCCTCAACCCTTCTCGTTTTAGGATTGTTGCCGGTATTTTATGTTCCAGTCATTTACCTGAATTATGACGGCATGGTGGCAAATTATATGTATCAATTTACCCAGCTAATGAGGGTTGGAGGCGCATTTGCAACGGTGCCAATCGGATTGGCGGTTCTCTATGGTTGCATTGCAGGAAAGACAACTACACTAGCCAGACCTGAACGTGCTGCGCTGCTCTCATCAATCATGCTATTTGCCATAGGTGGTGGGATAAGCCTGATGATCAAGGACAGTAACACGATTATTACAGCACATTATCACGGGACTGGTGGTGCAGTCAGTTTGGCTTTCATGGGCCTGACTCTTCATTTATTAGATAGGCTCGGATATAGAAAGCCGAATTTGAAATGGGCCACTCTGACGCCTTATGTGTATGGGGTGGGGCAACTGCTGCACATTATCGGTTTACTATGGTCCGGTGGTTATGGTGTGCAGCGCAAGGTTGCTGGTGCCGAGCAAGACCTGCACGGTTTTGCACAGACTGCAGGAATGGGTTTGATGGGCTTAGGCGGTCTGATAGCCGTTGTAGGCGGAGTCATGTTCCTGGTGGTGGTTTTCAAAGCGATGCGACCTGCCAGGCAAGTGTAATGGTTGAGGCTCAGATCCATAAGTTATCTGAATCAATTTCGATTACGACTCAAATAGGTGAAGTGGTTGGCACTTGTGGATGTAAAACACATGGCTAAATAGTGCTATTTCAAATCATTACGAGGAAAGCATACTGGCTTTGATTAAACTGAACGAGATAAACGCCAATACCAGGATAATGCAAAAAAACACTAGGCTGCGATGTTTGAATCGCCCGCCACGAGATATCTCAATGCGATCAAGTAGCCAGTCGGATACCAAGTAAAGAACGGCGGCTATCAGAGTGTAGTAGATGACTTCCACAATATTTTCCCAGTAAAGTTTCTAAAGTGCATTATATGATGCTGTCGGGGTTCGAGGTTGAGTGATTCAACCGATTATTTCAGCCGCAAGGATCAAAATTGAACACTTCCAAATCAGCTGAATCTATCGCGCTCAGGATGCTGCTTTGGTTTGAGGGTGTCTTGAATAAAGTGTTCGGTTGTGATCTCAACCCCTTTTATTATCTTGGCGCGCTGGGATTCTACTTTTTCTGGGTGGTTGTCGTCAGCGGTGCGTATATCTATGCCTTCTATAAGACCGGCATAGAGTTATCTTATCCTTCCGTTGAATATATCACCCGCGAGCAATGGTATCTCGGCGGAATCATGCGCAGCTTGCACCGCTACGCTTCCGATGCGCTGGTGCTGGTGATGATGTTGCATCTGTTACGTGAGTTCATATTAGGACGCTATCGCGGCGCACGATGGTTCGCATGGATAACAGGTGTGCCGCTGATTTGGCTGATATTTTCAGCCGGAATAAACGGTTACTGGATGGTGTGGGACAAGCTGGCACAGTATTCCACCGTAGCCACTGTCGAATGGTTCGACTGGTTGCCGATATTCAGTGAGCCGATGTCGCGCAGCTTCATCTCCCAAGAGGTGCTCAATGATCGGTTCTTTTCGTTGATATCTTTCGCGCATGTGACGATACCGCTGGTAATTCTATTCATGCTCTGGGTGCATATCATGCGCATCAGTTACCCGGTGGTTAATCCGAGGAAAGGGTTGGCGGTGGCGTTGCTGCTGGCGTTGCTGGTGCTTTCATTGGTAGAGCCTGCACTTAGCCAAGGTCCAGCAGACATGGGGATTGAGCCAAGCATTATTCAGATTGATTGGTTCTATTTGTACATCTATCCCTTGCTGGACATATGGTCGGCAGGTCAGGTGTGGGCATTGGTGATTGGATTGAGTCTGTTGCTTAGCGTGTTGCCATGGTTCCCATCCAGGTTTAAGCAGATACCAGTTGCCAAAGTAAATCTGAAAGATTGCAGCGGGTGCAGACTGTGTGTCGCGGACTGCCCATATGAAGCGGTAGTGATGAGGCCGCGTAGTGATGGCATGCACTTCTTGGAAGAAGCCGTAGTTGTGCCGGATCGTTGTGTGAGTTGTGGTATTTGCGTAGGGTCATGCCCATCTTCAAACCCCTTCAGGGGTGAGGAAAATTATGTGAGTGGCATCGAAATGCCATCACTGCCTATGTCCATGCTGCGCAGCATTATGAAAAATGAGCTGGAAAAGCTTGAGGGTGCAGCCAGGATCATGCTTGTTGGATGTGATAGCGCAGCGGACATCGTAAAGCTGCGAAGCCCATCAGTGGCTGTAATGAACCTGCCATGTACAGCCATGCTGCCACCTTCTTTTATAGAGTATGCATTACATGAACATCAGGTCGATGGTGTGATGATTACCGGTTGTCGAGAGAATGACTGCTACCACCGGATGGGTGTGCTTTGGTCAGAACAGCGCCTGACTGCAAAACGCGAGCCCCGTCTGCGCGGTCGCGCTGAGCGTGAGCGAATCAGAAGATTTTGGGCTTCTTCTTTCGATGTCAAAGAATTGGAGTCGGAATTGAGTTCATTCCGGAAGAGTTTACTTGGTCTAATTGAGAGTTGATTCGTATCATTAAAGCAGTGAGGCGCTAACGTATTTCCAATATATTTTGAACAACTTACACTATTCAATGATAATGCACAGCAGGTGTTTTATTTATATTTCAACAGACATTCTCGGGTACAAAAAATGAAAAAGTTGATCAGTCATACTAAAGTTTCAAACGGTTTTTTCTCACTATGCAGCAACATTATTTTTTTGATAGTTTGTTCGTTGACGATCACGGGCTGTGGTGATGCGCTGACTCCAGAGCCTTATGTCTTCGATATGACGCGGCTTAATCAGGATGGCAGTATTAATGACGGAAGTGACTTTTCAAGTAGACCTTGGGCATGTGCGCGAGATAATCAATCGGGTATGACATGGGAGGTAAAATCACCTGAGCCAGGCTTGCATAGTAT
>Ga0316187_10001860_pt1 | contig 18428 bp, 15 predicted proteins | sample CroRivburrow1_MG_FD_204927 | JGI IMG/M metagenome (GOLD analysis project Ga0316187, IMG submission 204927) | Coastal sediment microbial communities from Maine, United States - Cross River worm burrow 1 | ecosystem: Environmental > Aquatic > Marine > Coastal > Sediment | place: USA: Maine...
GAAAGCCGAGCACTATGACCAGCTCGACGAGCGTGCCGCCTGGTTCTACGAAGCGGTGACTAACAATGCAGCCATGCACGGCCAGCGCACCGGTAAGGGACAGGTCTATATGGCCTCCAACAAAGACAAGGACGGTGACTGGCTCGACGGCGGCAGGAATTATGTCCTGCACGTTCCACCAGATGCCCCTGCGGAAACTTTCTGGTCCATCACTCTTTACGACGTAGACACCCGATGCCTTCTGCAGAACGAGCAGAAGATCGCCGACCGATCATCCCGCATGGACCTGATCAAGAATGCAGACGGCTCAGTAGATATCTACATGGGGCCGGATGCGCCGAAAGGGAAAGAAGCAAACTGGATTCCTACTGTATCAGGTAAGGCATGGTTTCCATATTTCCGTCTTTATTCACCCAAAAAAGCTTTCATGGATCGCAGTTGGATTTTACCTGATATTGAGAAAAACAGATAAATCGTTGATCAGGCTTCTGGTGAAACCATAGCTAGCCATGTTTACAAGGCTGGCATAATGTGAGGCCAAAGGCTGGGTCACATGTATGCTGGTTATAAAGCCAACACGAGAGGAGGTAGAGCCTTGGAGCCCAATACTCGTGATGAGATGTCATCGAAAATGGAGGTGAAGCCTGGATGGCGTATCAAAGCCGGGTTCGCCATGTTCATAGCCAGTATTGCGTGGCCACTATTCATGCCTCTTTTGCTGCTTTTCGGGGTATCGACCGGAGCTGTTGCCAAGATCTCGGGAATGCTGCTGATTGCAGCCGAAGTTATGCTCGTGGCCGCCGCGGCCTTAGCGGGAAAAGAAGGTTTTGCCTATATCAAGCAGCGCGTCTTTGGTTTGTTGAAGTCATACGCCCCGCCAGAGACTGTGAGCGCTTCACGGTATAAGATCGGCCTGGTTATGTTTACGGTTCCATTGCTGTTTACATTTCTGGCGCCTTACCTTGGTATATTTATCCCAAAACAAATCGCCGGCAACGTTTTGCTGGCCATTGGAGGTGATCTCTCAATACTGTTCAGCTTGTTCCTGCTCGGCGGTGATTTCTGGGATAAACTGCGGGCGCTCTATGTGCATGGTGCGGTGGCCAGCATGCCTGATAAATCTGCGGGGACACCATAAGGAGTCAATGATGATTTAAGCATTTGCTCATCCGCGAATAGCAGCCGGTTTGTCTTGGGTTTTATTCAGGAAATCTAGTTCAAATAACTGATATTAATGGTAACTATCAACTAGGACGAGGTGATTCTATGAAACAATCTACCAGCTTCATTTTATTCTCGATACTTATCATTTGCACCACACTGAATTTTTACGGATGTACCGGTTCCCCCTCAGGCAGTATGAAATCTGACCACATTACACGAGAGGGAAACTATAAAGAAAAGGTTGAAGTTGATTCAGTGGCAGAGCCGGCGGAGGCTGTGGATAAGGAAGTAAGTGATAACACAACTGCTGATGGAGAAGGTGATTCGGGTGGTGACGGAGGTGGTGACGGAGGTGGTGACGGAGGTGGTGACGGAGGATCGGATTGACCGGCAATCGAGTAATCAGGAATACGTGTTGAAATCTTGATGAACTATATTGGGAGGCGCTTTTTTGCAAAAATAGAAAGGCGGAAAAGAATTGCCTTTTAGGCACCAGCTTCCTGGGAGTTCAACTAAGAAGATTGGAAAAGAATCGCAAATATACCCACATGAGATAAATTAAGTAAACCAGAGGGTAAAGTACTAATACCAAAGTGTCGATACGTGCGGCGACGGCCTTCTTTCCAGCTGTTTCGAGCCGTTTCTGATAGACGCTGATGAAAACCACGATAGCGGTGAGGCAGAAACTGACAATGATGAACCGGTCTAAAACAGTCAGGTAACCCAGGCGTGGCAGGTCGTCGGATATGGTAAAATTGAATGCTACGAAAACCAGGAGATTACCACTGGCAACCTCCAACTGGCGGCCATAATCCTTGAGAAAGAAGATCACCCAGGAAATGCAGATGATCAGCAACAACGGTATGAGGATGCGGACGAGGTAGTAATCCAGGTGGCGCTTCACCAGGAGGGTGGTGGTGAATCTTGAGTTAGTCGACCCCCTTTCAAAGGGGACCTCCGCTATCTCCTGGGAGTAGCTCGTGACCACCCATTCTTCTTCGCCCAGTTGGTCTCCGATCACCTGCTGGAATTTTTCTATTTCGTTGAATATGAACAGATTAGTTGGTACGGCGAGGTCAACCTTGATGCTGAATTTCTGTCGGTCAAAGGGATACCTCAGGAAGTCGAAATCCGGTGCCTGCAATGTGACGGTGAACCGCTCGAAATAGCTGGCACGCCCATCTGGATCGATGAAAATCACCCGATTTTGGGACCAGCGATTTCCCTGCTGATTGTAAAAACTAAAACTTGGCAGGGGGAAGTTAACCTCTCCAACTAGTGCTCTGAGGCTATCGTCCTCAAACTTTTTAACGACACACCCACATTCATCAGGACTAAAACTAAGTTTTGGATCTTGCCAGCTCAGCTTGAGCGTGCCGACGACCGAGAAATTTTCGGATCGCTGATCGACACCCACAATCTGGTCCACTGCCAGGCCGATGGTGACTAGATCGCTCTCACGAAGGACAGACGATCCAGCGGTCCGATCTCCGCCTTCAACCAAGCCCGGCGCATTGATGCCAACGAGAAGCCTGTATGCTCCTTCGGCACTATCTATTTGTCCGTCTGTCCCATCAACATGAACCACCAGTTCGCCAATGTCTTCGTCACATTTGTAATTGAGTTCTACTGACCGCCCTGGCTTATCGGAGGTGCCGAAAGCCAGCGGTTTCCCGCCATAGTCGGTGAGCATTAATCGCGGTAGAGGGGCTTCGCCAATCGGCTCGACCCGCGCCTGGAAGGTATCGCCTGGCTGGAGCTCGCGTGTATACTGAGTTAGGTAGCGTGTATCTCTGTCCAACCGTATTTCAAGCTCCTGAACATGGGCCTTTGGCTTCACCTTCAAAGAGGCCAGTCTGGCAAACACTTCACCTTCCGGTTCTCCTTCACCAGTAATTACCTTTGGTGCATTCAGGCCAAGTACGAGCTGAAATGAACCCGTTGTGTATTTTGGTTGAAACTTGTCAATCCCCTGGTTGGTAATAGTGCTGCCCGTAAAAATATGATAGGTGCCATCTCGTGGAATAGTGAATTTAAGAGAAGCGGAGTAGCCTTTTCCACTGTCATCGTCCCAGGCAAGGAAGGTACGGTCGGCAACGGCTGTAAGCTCCGAGATGAGGTCGTGCTCAGAGGCAAGCGCCTTCTCGAGGACCTGTCCCATTCTGAAAGCTGGATCAATTTCCTCATCCATTATTCCCACCAGCGGGTCCAGGTTGCCGCCGGTATTTCGCATGTAGGCGTAAATGATGTCGCCCTGCTTCATGTCTGGGAGGCTGTAAACAACCCCTATGCCGTCCTCTGTGTACCCGGTAAAATGCTGCACTCGTCCTTCTGTTTCGGCAAGGGCGACTGTACACCAGATTGATATCGATGTGAGAAAATAGAAAATCCAGAGAAGGCTTCTCGGCGGTAAAAGTTGATGCAGATTATGCATGTTTGCCACCCACGATATGGTGTTGTCTGTATTGCTGTAAGCATGTGACCGGAGGTGGTGCAAACCGGGACTGATTGGGTTTATATCCAGTCGGCAAATTTTGCAGCGAAGGGCCTAGCAAACCAAGCCACAACTGTCAGACTGTTACTCTACCTGCACTAATGTTATCGAGCAATGTGTTTTTAGATTGGCAATTGCGCTGGTGCACTGGTAAGTCCTGGACTGATTTATTGGGGAAGGTGAATTTTCAGAATCACGGGTGCTAAGTCCAGAAAAATTAGTCCTATAGCCGGCGGTAATCTATGATATTTACGGAAAATGTTTAACTGGGGGTTATAACTTGTAATGGCAATGTTTACCGTTAAAAATCTGTAAAATCACCTTGATCCTGATCAGTTGATATAACCACACCACTTCTTTACCAAGCTCGTTAACGTCTTCACTGTAATCGTTCCACGTTGTCCCTGGAATAACATATGCGAAGCATCGTATCTGCCATTATAATTTGCTAGAAGACATTGTATCGCCGATACAACTTCTTCATTTAATGTAAGACGCCTCTTCTTACCGGTTTTCTTCTCTGTAATCTCAATCTCACCTCCTACAACTACGTGCTCCACTTGTTCGATAGTCAAGTTGAGAATATCTAATGCTCGAAGGTTGGTATTGATCCCTATAATAAACAACGCGCTATCGCGTGGTGAATCTGCAAGTAATTTTTTGATAGAACGAACGTCTTTCAGTCGCTTTATGGGATCGACTTTAATATAGCCTCCTCGAGTTGAAAACTTGTCCCTTTATATGCTTACAGGTAGCGAAAATAGCGATTTCGGATTACCGACACTTATTTGCTCTTTTATTAATCTATTTCAATTAGAACGTCTAAAAAACGTTTAATAGATCGTCAATAAAACATACTTGCCCAAAAGTAACATATTTGTTACTGTGTCGGCATGAAATGGCGGATCCTCTACTACAATAGAAACCTTGAACTAGAAATTCTCAATCTCCCTGATGGACTATTAGCAAGATACTTCCATCTAACTGATTTGATGATTTAATTTGGTTCAAACTTGGGTTTGCCACACACAAAAGCAATCGATAAGGGGCTTTTTGAACTTAGAATCAAAAGCAAAGAAGGTATAGCAAGAGTATTTTTTTTTTGTACGAAAATAGGAAAAAAGATCATAATTCTCCATTCCTATATCAAAAAATCTCAAAAGATCCCGAAGCGAGAACTTAAAATCGCTATTTCAAGAATGAATGAGGTGAAAGACAATGAATCATTCTGAATTAAAAAAGCAAGCATTTAAAAGACCAGGTGTAAAAGCAGCGTATGAAGAGATGGAACCTGAGTTTTCCTTACTTCGTGAACTTTTAAGAGCAAGGCAAAATGCGGGACTAAGTCAAGCTGAAATTGCTGAAAAAATGGGAACTAAAGCCCCAGCTGTCACAAGGCTTGAATCTTCACTAAGCAGTGGCAAACATTCCCCCTCAATAGCAACATTAAAGAAATATGCAAAAGCACTAGGGTGTCACCTTGAAATCAAGCTTATCGCCGATAATCAATAAGATTGATTGGACAAGCGTATTTCAAGTAAAACTTAATTTACCTGTATAATCAGGTTTGCAATACCAATCTCAAAGGGATTCAAGTACATCAAGTTAACCTTGTTCCTGACTCCACGTAACAAAATGGCGATCGTATAAATGGTATACTAAGGTCATTAACGTTCTGTTTTTTCTACAAAAGAAAAAGGAGACGCAAATGACCGAAGAATTCGCTGTAGCCAAAACACCCGTTTTTGACCCCCCTTTTGCCCCTGAACGTCATTTCAAGGCTAAAAACGCACCTCCAGACCATTATTTTGCCAGTTATAAGCGCCATATTACCCATCGCTGGTGCTCACGGCTGTCCGCACGCGGACTTCCCGGTTCAGGGCTGGCGGTAGAATACCTCTACGGCAAATACATCAAGAATCTGTCGGTAAGTATCATTAATCAATCAGGACGTATCATATTGTACTTCCTTGGTTTTATTGAACGACAGGGAACAACCATTTATAACCTGACTCGCCAAGACATCAGCGCTTTTGTACAATATGAACAGGACCGTGAACAAAAGCCGGCATCAGTTGTCAACTACCTACGGGTAATCTATGCCTTCATCGTCTTCCTGGTCGACCAAGGTGTACTGCCCAACACGATTATGCAGCCAAAGATTAAGGTAAAACTGCCAGAACCACTGCCTCGGGCGATCCCTGCTGAGGATGTACAACGGCTTCTTTCAGCGATTACCGCCGTTCGGGACAGAGCGTTGCTCCTGCTCCTGTTGCGCACGGGAATGCGAATCGGTGAGCTGCTGAATGTAAAAGTATCCGACATCAACCTTACCGAGCGGAAGATCCTGATCTACGTGGGAGAAAAGAACTTCCAGGGCCGAGCTGTGTATTACAACGAAGATGCCGCACAAGCCCTGCAGCAGTGGCTTGAAGAGAGAAATACTCAATCTGATTATCTCTTCCCCGGCAGATCGGGACCAGGGACCATCAGCTATGTCACGGCCCATAGTGCGATGCGAAAATGCCTTGAGCGTGCCGGCCTGTCCGATAAAGGCTACAGCCTGCACAACCTGCGCCATACCTTTGCCACCGATATGCTCAATGCCGGTATGAGGGTGGAAGTACTGCAGCAGATCCTGGGTCACCAGGAAATCGAGATGACCATGCGTTATGCAAAAATGACCGATCTGACCAGGGAGCACGAGTACTTCAAAGCAATGGATCGTATCGAACAGGGAGAGCGCCATGAACCTCGCCGAGTCCATACTGAATTACAAAAAGTATTTGAAGAGAAAAAACTACACCGCTCAAAGCGTAAGTAGCTATCTGTATCGGTTGAAATACTTTCTTCTCTGGCTGCCCGTTCCGGTTGAAGAGGCAACTCCTGGCTACGTGAAACGATACCTGGATCTACTTCTTGAAAAGAAGCTGGCAGCCAAGACCATTAATGAACGTCTGGTTGCCATACGCAGTTTCTATCGTTACTTGCGTGAAGAAGAGAGCCTCGATATCGATAATCCAGCAGTAAGCGGTATGGCATTGCGGATGGCCAAACCGCTTCCAAGGAACATCAGACAAAGCGATCTGGAACTGTTCTTCAGCATCATCACCAAGACACGTGATCGGGCCATGTTTATGCTCATGCTGCGCTGCGGACTCAGGGTTGAAGAGGTGTCCAATCTGCGCCTTGATGACATCGATTACCAGTACAGCCAGATCGTGGTGCGGTGCGGTAAAGGAGGTAAAGACCGCACGACCTATTTCAACAGTGACGCAGGATCTGCCCTGGCTGCTTATCTGCGGATACGGCCACCGACACGAGAGCAGAAGATCTTTCTGGTGGAGAAAGGTACCTACAAAGGAAAACCGCTTTCAATAAGGGGCATCCAGAAACGGATGGAGTATTACTCTAAGAAAAGCGGCGTTCCGATCACCTGTCACCAGCTACGGCATACGATGGCAACGCAATTGCTCAATAATGGCGCTGATATCGTTGCCATCCAGGAGTTGCTTGGTCATTCGAAGATCGAGTTGACCATGCGTTATAGCAAGCTGTCCGGTCTGAAGGCTCGGAACGATTATTACCAGGCAATGGAGAAGATCACAGGAATCGAAGAACGAGGTCCGACAGCAGACGTGCCGCCCACCAGGAACTAGTTCCTGGTGGGCGCTGTGCAGAGAAAAAGCTTGACTCCAGGGCAAACAAAGACCAAAATAACACTAATTAACATATTAATATAAAAAGAAAAAACAGAATATGCTACGCGGAGTTTCTGATCAGTTGAGAATCGGCACAAATACTCCTAACCAGAGGGTTCCGCCGGCAAGGTTAGATTTTCAGAAAAATTGGGGCGCGAGAGTGATCAGGAACAGTCTTTTAAATACAACTTTGCTTAAATCTAAGAGATTAGCATAGGGCATGTATTTTGCTGAAAGATTAATCGAGTCAAAATTCCACTCTAATTATCATATGATCGTTCACAAAATGGTTAGGGATAATTTTCTTGTTCATATCTTTCTTATAAGCAATTGAGAACCGGAAAAGTCTATTTGAAGGCAAAGGTGCATTTTTCTATGTCAACATTCCTCGCAACCATTAATACTTCGTCTGCGGAGTATAGATCCCTAATAGTTGCTTCTACCACCGCCCCTATTGCTTTTTGGTATATTTTTTGAGCATAGTTATCTGATCTTGTAGAGACGATAATGTGTTTTATTTTTGCGCCTCTTGTAGCAAGTTGACAATTTATTTGCGGTAACGATTCTTTAATGAGTTTGGTTCCAATTCCTTTTCCATGATATTTGGGAAGAACAGCTAGCTGCTCGAGTTCAAGAACTACCTCTTGGCGAAAACCGCTTTTTTGACTCCAGTGAATATAGCCAACGATTTCATTGTCCTGATTTTCTGCAACGTAGTATTGGACTCTAGGAAACGCCTTGCTATTACTTTCAATCCATTCGTTTGACAGCTTTTGTCTCACAAATGCAGCTTTATGTACTTTTGCTGTTTTTTCAATATCGTTATGCTTTAAAGGACGAATGTTCATAGTAATTTTAAAAATTATTGGTAGGTGGAAGACGAGTTTTGGGAATCTTTAAATAAACGGAAACATCAATAAGGACCGATGACTAAATAGGCTGCAATGCTCTTTAAAAATTGATGATCTTGACCAATATATCCCGCTAAACAGTTGTTTTATGATCAGATTTTTCCTACATGATACAATCAGAATTTACCATTAAGTTTTGCTGCTCCAAGCAATAATTTCTTCGTAAATGTCCCTTTTACTCAAACCTGTAATGTTGAGGAACTGGCGGCATTGCCCCTGGCTTACCGCACACGTAAGCTGCAAGGCGGTTTGCTTTTTCATTTATTTCATCTAGTGTTTTGTTGCGCAGCAATCCAGTTACCACCGCTGCGGTGAATGAATCACCAGCACCAATTGTATCGACGACTTCGGTAGCGATGCCCTGATGTCTGGATATGTCGTCCTTCGTAATTAAAATGCTGCCGTTACTTCCCTTGGTAAGAATTACAAGTTCGAGATCAAAGTGTTTCCGGAGCGATTCCATTTGTTCATATTCGGCACCGTTAAGCAGAAAAAGTGATGATACAAAGTTTAGTTCATCGTCATTAAGCTTCAAAACCGTGCTTATATTGAGCGACGTTTCAATGATCTCCCGGTTATAAAAGTTCTGGCGAAGGTTAAGATCGCAGACCTTTACGGTATTTTCAGACGTGGTTCCCAGGTAACGCTGAATCGTTAATCGTGCCGAATCTGATCTTTGGGCAAGCGTGCCGAAACAGATGGCCTCAAGCTCTGCTGCACACTGTTGCGCAGCAGGGTTTATGGCGAGGTGATCCCAGGCAACATCATCAGGGAATTCATAGGTTGCAATTCCTTTTCCATCAACTCTGGCAGTTACATATCCGGTGTCGAATTGTTCTAAAACACTTATGTAGGAAATGTCTACTCCTCTTTTCTGCAACTCCTTTAAGGCATTTTCACCTCTGTTATCGTTGCCGATTGTCGAGATAGCCAGCGCTTCAGCTCCAAGAGCTGAAACGTGGTAAGTAAAATTAATTGGCGCACCACCAAGTTGCTCCGAACCAGGCAAGACATCCCATAGTATCTCACCAATGCCTGCAATCTTTGCTTGCTTCATCAAATACCTCTAATATTTTTTTGAAAACAGATGGTTAGCGCCAATTTTTTGATGGGTATTTTGCGAAAAAAAGAATAATGCGCACAGACTCATAATTAATTCAAAGATATCGAACAGGTTAAGGAGTAAGTCACACTTTACCGGAAAACGTATCAAACTTCTTATGGCTCCCTTAATCTTCAGGCCCAAATACACGCATTACTAAAGCGAGTTCTGCAGGTAACCTTGTAGAACCCGCTCTACCCCTTCAGACCAGACTTTCCGGAGCATGAGGGCAAAGCGTTCACGAAATAATGCAGCCTGTCCGATAGTGCCATAAATGTCTTCCATTTCCAGCCATATCATCGGATTATCCTTGGCAGCGCGTGAAGCGGAAACAAGACGGTCCCAGTTGGGATCGTTGGGCTCGATATCTCGATTGCTTTCGGTTGTACCGTAACAATAGCGGCACCACATCGCCGACTCGAGTGCCAGCCCGTCAATCCCTGCCCCAGCTTTTATTCGGTCGGCAATGGAAGGGATAATGAACTTCGGCTGCCGATTTGATCCATCCAGACACAGTCGGCGAATGGTATCCCCAATCTTGGGATTTGCGAAACGCTCTTCTATCTTTTTGAAATAATCCCCCAAATCTGTGTCCGGAACAGGGGGGACAGTGGGTATGATTTCATCTTGTTCAACTTTTTCAAGGAAAGACCGAACCAATGGGTGTTCCATTGCCTCATGAGCGAAATGGATATCCATAAGGCCGGCGGGATATGCGATAACCGCATGCCCGCCATTGAGAATACGAATCTTCATAGTCTCATAGGGTGTTACATCAGGGACGAAAGTGACCCCGACAGTCTCCAGAGCCGGACGACCGGCTGGAAAATTATCTTCCAGTACCCATTGAATAAAGTCTTCGCAGAAAACCGGCCAGGCATCTTTAAGGCCGTAATCTCTTGCCACTATTTCACGCTCGCGCTCACCTGTCGCCGGGGTGATACGATCCACCATGCCATTAGGGAAGGCTACTTCTGTTTGAATCCACCGGGAAAATTCAGAGTCTGAAAGATTTGCCAGACCGGCAACCGCGTTGCAGGTAACTACACCGTTGTGGGGTATATTGTCACAAGACATTATCGTAAAAGGTTGAACCCCTGCCTGGCGCCTGCGTTTGAGTGCCTCTACAATCAGACCAAAAACGGTATTCGGGTTCTCTGGTGTATTTGCGTCCGAAACGATTTGTGGATTGTCGGTATCGAAAACGTTTGAGGCAGGGTCAATGAAATATCCGCCCTCGGTGATAGTCAGCGATACAATTCGGATAGCCGGGGAAGCGAGAGTGTCGATGATAGCCGCTGTGTTGTCGGGAGACAGAAAATCAATCATTGAGCTTGTAATACGAGCAGCACTGCGGCTGGCAGACTGCTCTACAACTGTGGTCAGAAAGTCCTGGGCAGCAAGCACCTGGCGGATCTCTTCGTCTGATGGCAGAACCCCGGTGCCTATTATTGCCCAGTCATGATCGCGGCCGGTATTGAACAGGTCGTCCAGAAAAACAGCCTGATGGGCGCGGTGAAAATTGCCAACACCGAAATGGACAATACCTGCGGATAGGTCCAGGCGATTGTAGGAAGGAGTTGCAACCATCGCAGAAATGTCAACAAGACTTTGCGCGTTAAGTCGTATTGTCATAATTGTTTTTCCTTTGTTAGATACTTGGTTGTCAGGGCTGTTCGCCTCGGCTCAAAAAGTTTGCGTCGTAGACATCATAGGACAGAGTCACCATGAAATTACCCCCCGGAACCGGCGAGAAAAAGCCCAATCATCAGGGCCTGTCTTCAGGCTTTCTAGAGTATTTTTCACCATTACTACCTGTTTTTTCGATTGTATGATCCTGCGTTGAAAATTGATAGAAAAACGGTAAATTTGCCGCACCAATGACTTCAGCGTCGTTGCCGAAAGAGCCTGGTAACAATTTGGGAGGTGTCCGAGCCTCTGGTGCGCTTGACGCTAATTTCTGCTCCAATTTTGTCATCAACTGACGGATGAATCCATCCCCCAAATCTGAAGCAATTACCACAGTTGGAGTGTTGAGCAAAGCGGCTCCTGACCAGAGGACTGGCGCAAGTGCGTCAACGCAATCCTTCATCCACTCAGCAACTGCCTTGTCTTGACGGTCAACGAGAAAATTCACATCAGAAAATGAATGGATTTCGTGCCCGCAGGTTCTGAGGTGGCGAATAAGCGTGTTAACCGAAGCTCGATTGAGAAGAATATCCCACTCACCTCTAGGCTGCGGTGCTGAAGTCAGGTTTGAAGGCAATACTGGCATTAAGCCGAGGTCTCCGGCATTACCCATTGGACCTCTCACCGACTCCCCGTTTATGACAACTCCTCCGCCTATGCCAGGTCCGATAAAAACATAGAGGAAATCATCCATATCTCGCCCAAGACCATAAAAAAGCTCAGCGATGGAAGCAGCGGTGGCATCGTTTTCGCTGCAGACTGGGATCGAAATTGCATCCGCTATATGACCCGCCAAATCGAAATCTTTCCAACGGCAGAATTCCTCGTGAGGCAGAGACAATTCATTAAGCCAACTATCTAAATTGTGGGGGTATGCAAAGCCAATACCTGCCAGACGGCAACGCTGGTTTTCAGACATCATATCCAGTAAAGAATTGACATCTTTCAGAATAATCTCCAATGCCATTTCAGGTCTTGGAAGAATTAATTCATGAGACAGACGCGAGAGAACACTACCGTTAAAATCAATGAGAATAGCCTGGATCCAGTTGCGGTCCACTCGAACACCAATGCTGAAGGAGCCCGTGGCCTCAAGCCGGTAAAGGGTTGCTGGTTGACCACGCTGACCGCTGAGCCGTTTATGGGAAACTGTTAACAACTGCTTGCGGTGCAGATTGGAAACGATGGTACCTACGGCCGTATTGGTCAAATTGGTCTGGCGGGCAAGGTCAGCTTTTGACGCCTCCCCCATACGGCGGATCACCTTAAGCACACGCCTTTCGTTGTATCGAGGAAGAGTATTGGCTGCAGATAGCCGTTTACTCTGAGATGGTTTCATTGGATCGTGTATGAATCAAGTTTCGCACTTCTTAAAATGGTGCACACCTGAGTCCACAACTGCTGTAGAATTACTATATGTATATTGCCTAATTTCGAGTAATTACTTTTTGCGTTTCCGAATCAAACAGATGCATTTTTCGCATATCAAAAAACACTTCTACTTCTTCGTTTTTACGTGATTTTGATTGGGGATCGACGCGCGCGGTGAACCTTTGCTGTCCAGACTTCATTTCCAAAATGATCTCTGCACCAAGCGGTTCAACCAGCTTCACCGTCGCCACGAGTTTCTCCCATTGCCCTCGAGAGTCTACCGGTAAGGCATCGATAATATCCTCTGGACGAATCCCGAACGTTACCTCTTTGTTTTTATAGCTGCCATAGGCGTCATAGTAGTCCGGAGGAACCTTAACTTGAAAACTTCCGGTATCAATTGCCAGTTCACCTTCAACCTGAACAAGTTTGGCGCTGAAAAAGTTCATCGCCGGGCTGCCGATAAATCCAGCCACAAATTTGTTGTCCGGAAAATTATAGACCTCCAGAGGAGACCCGACCTGCATAATATGGCCATCTTTCATGATCACAATTCGATCGCCCATCGTCATGGCTTCCACCTGATCGTGGGTCACATAAATCATGGTCGTTTCCAACTGATGTTGCAGAGTTGTGAGTTCGGCCCGCATCGTTACGCGTAGCTTGGCATCTAAGTTGCTAAGGGGCTCATCGAAGAGGAAAACTTCCGGCTCCCTGACAATGGCCCGGCCGACAGCCACACGCTGGCGTTGCCCGCCAGACAGACGTTTCGGCTTTCTATCCAGTAATTGTTCAATCCCGAGAATATCAGCAGCCTTGCGAACGCGCCGATCAACTTCCTCTTTGGGGAACTTCATCAGTTTCAAAGCAAAGGCCATATTCTTATAGACATCCATGTGGGGATAGAGCGCGTAATTTTGGAAGACCATGGCAATATTCCGATCTTTCGCTGCAACATCATTCACCACCCTGTCGCCTATCAGGATCTGGCCGTCAGTTATTTCCTCAAGTCCAGCGACCATCCGTAAAGCGGTAGATTTGGCACAGCCGGACGGGCCGACCAAAACAACGAACTCTTTATCGTAGATTTCCAGGTTGATTGAGTTGACCGCTTGAAAACCGTTGGGATAGCGCTTGACTAAATCAATTAATTTTACTCCTGCCATTTACTATTTCTCCTTTAATGGAAAAAGCATTCGTGTTTTCAAGTCATTGGCTCTTCGGGGGTAGATACTCAAGTATTATCCTTTGACCCCACCAGCAGTCAGTCCTTTCACTAGTGATTTTTGACTAAACCAACCAAAAATCACCGCTGGTAAGATGACCACTGTGGATGCTGCCGACAATTGGGCGACAAACATACCTTGTTGCTCCCGAAAACGGGCCATATAGACGGGCAGCGTAGCCGCCTCGTTGCCGGTCAGGTTAAAGGCCAGAAAAAACTCATTCCAAATAAAGACGGCAACCAACAGACCGGCAGCAATAATTCCCGTTCTCACCAACGGAAGCGCCACAAGCATAAGCTGCTGAAAGCGCGTGCACCCATCTATCTCGGCAGCTTCGAGAATTTCTACAGGGACGTCAGAAAAGAACGAGTGCAGCATCCACACCACAATCGGTACGTGAAATCCCACATAGATAATCAGTAATCCTAGCGGTTTATCAATTAGGTTGAAGGTTTGAAACCAAGTATACAAAGGAATAATAACCGCAACAGGAGGCAACAAAATCGTGGTAAGGAACCAGAGATAGACCTTTTTGTTCGTGCCCTGGGATTTGAACTTTCCGAACGCGAGCGCAAAGGCCGCGGGAATTCCCAAAAGCAGGCAGATGATAGTTCCAGCGCATACTTGAAAGAGCGAATTTTTTAAATAGCCGTACATGTTCTCGTCACCTAATACCTTCTGGAACGTTTCCAGCGTTGGACTGAAGAACAGTGATGGACTCACAGCATCATATTCTGTTTTAAAGGCCGATAAATGCATGTAAAGAACAGGCGAAAAATAGATGATGGCCACCGTAAATATGATAATGGTCAACACCGTCTTTTTGAACACTTTTTTCAGTAATATTGTTCGCTGAATTTCTTGAGTCGTCCGAGTGCCACTCATCGTGACCTCCTATTAATCATAGATGGCGCTTCTTTTTTCTATGGATCGATAGAGGATATTGATGCCTACCAACGTCAGGGCGACGGTGATGACGGCCAAGGCAGCAGCCCTGCCCACATTCGAGGCATTGAACACTTGCATATAAACCGCGTAGGGAAGCGTATATGAGCTTGTTCCGGGACCACCGGCAGTGGTCACCAGGATAAGCCCAAACTCTTTAACAAGAAAGATGAGCCCTAACATCATCGCCACGCTGATATGTTTTCGAATCATCGGGAGTTTCACCAAGAAGGTGGATTGCCACCAGTTCACTCCGTCTACCTTCGTGCTATCTATGATCTCATCAGGAATACTCTGCAGCCCGGCTAGCATCATGAGCACGAAGAATGGCATCCACCGCCACGAAAAGAGTAACACAATGACCGCAATAGGATGATAACTGATTAAGTCAACCGGGGTAAATCCCAAATATTTAGCGATAGTGCCATACCACCCGAAGGTAGTATTCAAAATCGTCGTTTTCCAGATCACACCACTGGCTGTGGACATCACAAAAAATGGTCCTAAAATCAGAGTTCTTGCTACATTCACACCGGGAATGACATTATCTAGCAACAGGGCGAGCAAAAAGCCGACGATAGTGCACAATGCCAAAGCACATATTGTAATGAGAACTGTTTGCCAGACGATAGAGTAAAATTCCGGGATTTCTGGCCAATCTTGGATCCTCAGAAAGTACCAGTAGTTTTTAAACCCGTAAAATTTCACCGGCAGGTCGGGGCGAGCCAGATTCCACCTGAGGGTCGAATAGACCAGGGTTAGGATAAACGGCACCTGGGTGACAACAGCCACCACAATCATCCCTGGTATTAAGAATCGCCAATCATTATGTTTCTTCATGACATTTTCCTCTTTGGTGTGGCCCTGCCCATAATGAGTTCAACGACAGGAAACACCCGGAAAGAAACAAGAATGAGAATATGAATTTTACAAATTTCTCCCTTAGCCAAGGCGACCCGTCAGAGAACAATGTAATGTTATGTTCTCTGACAGGCATGTCTTAATAAAAGATGAGAGCAAGATTATTTGTATCCTCCGTCCTCGGCAACCTGGTCAAACAATTTCTGGGTCTTGCTGATTGCTTCATCCAGGGTGATTTTATCGACTACGTAATCTGCCAGGTATTCAGTCATTCTCGTTCCGGCATCAGCAAACTCAGGAATGGCAATATACTGCAGACCAACATAAGGTACCGGTTCCATTGTCGGTTTGGTGAAATCGGTGGATTCAAGAGTTTTTAAGGTCATGTCAGCATACGGCGTTTTCGCATACACCGGAAGCTTATAGGTTGAAGCCCTCGAGGCCGGGGGTGTGCTAGCCCCGGTGGGGTCGAGTTCTACCGTCATTTTGATAAAATCTTTCGACGTCGCCCACAGCATGAAATCAAATACAGCCTTCTTCTTCTCCGGAGAGGTCTTGGGGTTGATTCCCATTGCCCAGTTCCACAACCAGGAGGTATTGGCTTTCATTTTTTGATGAGGGGGCATGACGTAGCCGACTTTGCCTTTAACGGCAGAGCCTTCGGCTTCCAGAGGCGGTGCAATAGACGTTGCATCGTAATAAATTCCGGCCTTACCAGATTGCATAAGTGCTATACACTCGTTGTAGGTATAGGAAAGAATATCCGCCTGCCCAGCTTCACGCAGAATTTTTTTGTACATCTCCCAGGCACCGCGCTGTTCCGGTGTGTCAATGGTCGCCTTCCAGTCCATATCGTAAAACCTGCCGCCGAAGGCGTTGACAATGGTGACAAACGGCGCACCGCTCATTCCCCAGCCTGGCGCGCCACGCATGGTCATCCCGACGATGCCATTAGCCGGATCATGAATTTTTTTTGCCAGTTCGTAGATTTCATCCCAGGTCGGTTCAGCCGGCATGGTCAAACCCTTTTGGGCAAACAATTCCTTGTTGTACATGATGAATGAAGCTTCACCATAGAAGGGTAATGCATACGAATCGCCTTTTAGAGAAAGCGACCCCACCATGCCTTTAATCAGGTCATCCCGATCATACCATTCTTGCTTTTCCGGCGGCAGCGCAGCAAAATAAGCTTCCAGATTCTCCAACCAACCGAACTTCGCCCAATTAGCTGCCTCATAGGGACCTATGTAGAACATATCATAGGTCGTCCCTCCGGTTGATGCTTCAGTAGTCTGTTTTTGACGCAAATCATTTTCGGGCAGGACGGAAATATTTAACGTGACACCGGGAGCTGAATACTTTTCTCGGGCGATCTTTTCCAGTGCCTGAGAAATAGGATTATTTGCCAAGGCAATATTTATCGTGACATCTTCAGCGAATACCGGCGTCCCACCCGTCAGGGATAGCAATAAACCTACCCCTGCGACTAGTGCTATTACTATTTTTTTCATAGTCACTCTCCTGCTGAGAAAAATCTGTAGATGCATGCCGGTTTGTGTGGAAACCGCAAGCACCCCCAATACAGTGCATACCAGGTGTACACTCCTTCAAAACAAATCTGACGACGAGATTCTCTTATACGGCTGCCGCCACCTCCTTATGATCTGAATTATATCGTTTACTCGTGCATGAGACCGCCAGACATCCTTTGACAAGGGGCCGAGCCGTGTCAGGATTGACCAGAGAAAGATCAGTGCACAAGCCCAGTTTTTTTTTATTAAACTAGCTTTAAATAAGAGCTTAATAATTATAATAATTTACTTAATACAGCCTCTCATTAGGCTATAAGATTAATTAAACTTAGTTTAATTTATAGGGTATCTTGATTATTTTCTTTGTCAAGTATAATTATAAATCATATTAGATTATTTGATTAGTTAAACATAATCAGTATTTTCAAATTCTCTATATGGTCTTAACCGTTGAATCCAAAGAGAGCATAAATAAAATGTTGACATGCGAAGACCTTGCGGCTGAACTTCAACAAAAGGCCGCCCAGCTGACTGGTAAATCGCAGTTCTGGATTGGACTTGCAGGCGGGCCAGGAAGTGGGAAAAGCACCCTTGCTCAAGCTTTGAAGGCACGGCTGGGTAAACTGCTAACGATTATACCCCTGGATGGCTACCACTACTATCGCAGAGAATTAGATGCCATGGAGGATCCGGAGGAAGCCCACACCCGACGTGGGGCACCGTTCACGTTTAACTCCGCAAGGTTCGTAAATGATCTCATCAAGGCCCGTGGCACAGGTGAAGGTGTTTTCCCCAGTTTCGACCATGCCGCCGGTGACCCTGTTGAAGCAAGCATACAATTGCACCAAGGTCGGCAGATCGTCTTGGTAGAAGGAAACTACGTGCTCTTGGACACAGAACCATGGTGCCAACTGCGCGACAGCGTTTTCGACGAAACATGGTTCTTGGATGTTCCCGTACCTGAGTGCAATCGACGCGTCTGTATACGACACGTCAAGACCGGATTGACAGAAGAGCAGGCGAAGCTGAGAGTTGCAACCAACGACAGCATAAACGCTGAACTGATCACCAAGGTATCACGCAGGAATGCCGATCGAATAATTCACATCAGGATGTCACCATAGCCTCCACGCCTTGCAACTGTTAGGCCAATTGCTGTCTGAGCTAAACACTGCGCTCAGTGAATAAACAGAAACCCCCACGGATTTTCCTGTCAATTTGAGATAACCCAGATCTTTTATGCCATGCCGTATTTTTTTTGCATTTGCCTTATAAAGTCTGCGCCTTCGCGCAGGAGCGTATCTCCGTCTTTGGCAAGCTGACGCCAGACCCAGGTGTTCATGTTATCGGTAGCATCGACAAAACTCTCGAGTGCAGCATTTCCTTCATATTCAATTTCTGCAAGTGCCCTGAATATATCGTCCCAGTTGAC
>Ga0316187_10001861_pt1 | contig 18428 bp, 14 predicted proteins | sample CroRivburrow1_MG_FD_204927 | JGI IMG/M metagenome (GOLD analysis project Ga0316187, IMG submission 204927) | Coastal sediment microbial communities from Maine, United States - Cross River worm burrow 1 | ecosystem: Environmental > Aquatic > Marine > Coastal > Sediment | place: USA: Maine...
AAAACTGGTTCACATATTCTACAGCCCCAATACCAAATTTATTTCTGGCAGTGGCAGCAAAATCTAAATTATCAAGTTTACCAAACCAGAATGTTTTATGCAATGACCACTGAGCCAGAGATATTTCGAAGAACAATCCTTCAGGTGTTTCAGGTGCTAAGGCAAGAGCGTTTTTTTCTTTCATCAGGTCACTACAGGAAGCGAGAGTAGTGCCAAATAAACCGGTAGATATAGCTATTCCTCCTGCTTTTTTTATAAAATTTCTTCGATTTTCCATTTTCTTAATGCCAGGCACCAATTATAATTCCCATGATAAAAAAACTTACTATCATATATCCTACATCAATGAGGTACAGTTTCATTGGTTTTCTGGAAAAAAGAAAGTTGACTCCAAACGTGGTGGCAACCAAACCAAGACATATAAGGACTGCAAAAAGGCCTGCCATTAAAGCACTTGTTCCTAGCATCATTGCAATTTCTGTGAAAATCGAGAGAAAGAAGGCCAGAACAAAGTTCAAGACAAATGCCGTTCCATATATCAATCCCATATTACCCTTTGCCAATTCCTCTTCGTTTAAGCCAGCTAGCTTTTGCCATTTTCTACCAAAAAGGAGGTTGCCATACCAGAAAAAACCTACTACAAAAGTAGAAAGAGAAGCTACAACAAGCTCCCATATATTCAATCCTGAAAAATCCATTTTAAATTGGTTTTAGTTATAACTCTTCAATATAAAATAAATCCTCAATTTAATCAAAATATTAAAGGAGTCATGCTTCAAAATTTTGAAAGCTATATCTCAAATAATGCACATTACTTTCGCACATTTGATTCATATAGGATGTCTCCCCTTGAATGTCCTTCCATTTTGTTTTTTTCAATTAAAGCAGGTAAGGCGTTTTTATAAAAGAATAATCCCGAAACTTGCGTACCCTGACCTGTATCCCGAATAATATTCTCTTTAACAACTATATCTTCGGCAGGAGAGTTGAATGACATACCATATCCAGAACCATTCAAGCCATTATTTTCTATAATGTTTCCTGAGAATATATTTCTATGAGGAGCATTATCTGCCCTTTCACCTCTAAGATTAATTCCATCACTTCCATTATTATAAATATGATTCCCTTCAAATAAAACATCTGTGTCTTTATGACCTGTGCAAATCCCATAGCGACCATTGTTATGAAACTTATTGGATCTGACAATACTATGGTGTACCCGCCAACAAATGAACAAGCCATCCACTTGATTATGATGCACATTGTTGTTTTCAATTATAGTTAGAGGAGAACCAGTGCCTGGATGCAATCCTGTATTCCCACTTCCACTTATTTCACAGTTTTTTATAGTTACATTTTCCGTAATTTGCCAACTTATTCCTTCACCATTGAAATCTTTTACAATGATCTTGTCTACTGTAACTTTTTTTGATTTGAAGATATATATACCACTACTATTGCAACCATCTGCTTTGTAATTATTTGCTTTCATGCCATCAATAAATAGACTTTCAACAATCACATTCTCAGCATCAATTATTTCAATTAAGGAGCAGGCATTTGATATTAAACCTTCAAGGTCCGATCGATAATCACGGATTAGGTAGTCGTCAATATAAATTACATTATCTTCAATATTGGTTATATAGGCTGTTGACACGTTCCAGCAAGATGAATTTTCATTATCCGTTACCTGAATCTTCATCCCTGGTAAAAATCCATCAGGATTATCCACTGTGATTTTCAACTCTCCATAATCTGCATCTATAATAAATTTGGTTTGAACTCCTTTCGTTTTTTGCAATTTAGTGTCCGGTCCTGATCCTATAAGTTTAATATTTGATTTCAATTTAATCGGGGACTCAATTAGAAATGTTCCAGGTAACAGTCTTACGGTTCCACCTTCAGGGCCGTAGGAATCAATGGCATATTGAACGGATTTATTGTCAAAACCAAGAATGTCTGCCATAGGTCCTCCAACGGTTATAATTTTAAGAGATTTTAAAGGTGAAACAAGAGCATCTACTTTATATTCTTTCTGCTGCCCGTACGAATGGCTCATAATAAAAAAAAGCGGCAGCCAAAATAGATTTTTCATATCGCTATCTTTTTTTATTTAATTTACAATTTACTTACTGCAAGTTAAACTTTTAGACTTTTATATTTCGTAAGAATCATAAATCGCTTACAAAGTTCTACTTTTAATCTAAGTGGGTCTCATGATGATTTTGTCAGATATTCATATTATTTTTAGTATTATTTTTTAAATATTTCACAGAAATTACAAATTCATTATGAAAAAACATTTTTTAGCCTGGACCTTGATAATAAGCTTTAGTTCATTGTCATTTGCTCAATCTGGAATCGTATTCGACGATCTTTCTATGAGCAGTGATATTTTGGATATGGATAGAAAATATGCGATATATTTACCTCCGGACTACGAGACTTCACAGCGGAGTTATCCTGTATTATATCTGCTTCATGGTGGCGGTGATGACCAGACAGGATGGATTCAATTTGGTGAAGTTCTTCATATCGCTGATAAATCAATTATTAATGGCGAATCCACATCAATGATAATTGTTATGCCGGATGCAAGCAGGGGGCAAAGAGGTTATTTTAATGATCCTAAAGGTGATTGGCGGTATGAGGATTTCTTTTTTGAAGAGTTTATGCCCTATATAGAAGAAACCTATAGAATAAAAAGTGAAAAGAGATATCGTGCTGTTGCGGGATTATCAATGGGTGGAGGGGGAAGCTTTATGTATGCTTTACATCATCCTGAATTATTTTCTTCGGCTTGTCCATTGAGCGCTAGTACCGGACCTTTGACTCTTGAAGACGCAGAAAGTAGATTAACCAGGAACAATAGCAATAAAGTATATTCCAGTTCTGAAATTGAAACTTATTTTAAAAACCATAGTGCAGTGGAATTAATAAAAACAATGCCTGAAAAAGAGTTGAAGTCTGTTCGCTGGTTCATTGATTGTGGGGATGATGATTTTCTTTATGAGGGCAATTCACTAGTGCATATTGAAATGAGAAAAAAGGATATTCCACATGAATTTCGTATTAGGAATGGGGGACATACCTGGACGTATTGGCGTGAATCATTACCTGTTGTACTCAATTATATATCAATGGCATTTCATCAACATTAGAATTTATTAGTGATAAATGAAATTGAAAAAATAAGTTGTTTTTATTTAGGTATTTAAAGGAATGTATTCGTACCATTAATCATTTCTGGTTTAGAAATTTAAATCTATTATTAATCCATTATATATGAACAGGTTATCCAGATATTTTCTTCAAGGATTATTATACCTTGCTCCAATTAGTCTGACTATATATGTCGTATATTGGATATTTAGTTTTACGGATAGTTTATTACAAACCTACTTATATGATTTTTTTGACATACATATCCCTGGCCTGGGAGTATTAGTGATAATTGTGGCTTTGACAGTTCTGGGATATATTGGTCAAACAATAATAGCCAGACCTTTCAAGTTAATTGTTACCAAATTTATGAAAAGAATTCCTTTGTTGAATTTAATTTATAGTTCAGTGAAAGATTTTTTCTCAGCTTTTGTAGGTGAAGAAAAAAAGTTCAATAAACCAGTTAAAGTTACTATGTCAATTAATGAAAATATTCAAAGAATTGGCTTTTTAACTAATGAAAACCTGACAGTTCTGAATGCTCCAGGTCATGTTGCTGTATATTTCCCGTTCAGTTATACATTTACCGGAGAAACTATTCTGATTCCAAAGAATTTGATAGAACCAATAGATCTTCCGGCCACTGAAGTAATGAAATTTATAATAGCCGGAGGAGTTGTTGAATTTGAATCCAAAACCGTTGACACCAACTAATATTTTATTGATTTACCACTTTAAGGTGGGAGAGGCTTATTATACAATTACAATTAATCATTTGGCATGCCATTTATAAATTTGAATTTATCAATTTTGTTAAAACTTATTTTTAAGCTAATATTGAAAACTGAATTTATCATTAAATTAAAATAATCATGAAATCCTTGAAAAATGTATCTTTGGTATTGTTCCTGTTTATAGGACTATTAGTTTTTAGTAAACGTTCATTTGCTCATTGTGAAGTTCCTTGTGGAATTTATGATGATTCTGTCCGAGTTGCATTAATTTACGAGCACATTACTACAATAGAGAAAGCAATGAAAAACATTGTTGAAATATCTTCCTCAGAAGATCCTAACTATAACCAACTGGTTCGATGGATTATGAATAAGGAGAAACATGCAACAGAAATTCAGGAGATAGTAAGTCAGTATTTTTTAACTCAGCGTATTAAATTGACAGATGAGTCTGATGCGGATCTGTATAAAAAATATATAACTGAACTTACATTACTTCATGAAATGACAGTTTTATCAATGAAAACCAAACAAACCACGGATCAGTCATTTATTGATCAGCTAAAGAATGTGGTTGCATCTTTTGAAGAAAGTTATTTTGGCGGGCATCACCATTAATAAAGATTGATTAATGAAGATGGAGGGTAGAGGATGGAAGATTGCGGAGTAAATTAATTTTATAATACATTGATTATCAGGTATATACAATAGCATGATTATATATTTAGTTGAAATATATTCTGAAAAATCCAGTAGGTTTTAAATAGGAGTTATTTTGCTTCCCAGAAATTTTTCCCCTTAAATAAACTATATAGATCACCTTGTCCCAATTCCTTAATTGCCCTCTCTTTTTGATCATGTAATAAATTTTCATATGAGGGGCGATTGATTGCATATAGCACACCCATTGGGCGTGGAAATCCATTGTTTTCAGGATTGTCAAAGAATCTGCTCAAAAGGGTAGCTTTAATATTATCGCCTTCATCATGTATCCACAAGTCATTCTTAGAGACCTCTGCTAATGCGACAACCTTGGGTGTGAAACCATCCAATACAATTCCCTTTTCACCTTCCTTGCCAAAAATCAAAGGTTTATCCTGCTCCAAAATGATGGTGCTATCTAACTTTGTATCTTTATTTGTAAATACAGAGAAGGCTCCATCATTAAAAACGTTACAATTCTGATATATTTCTACCAGTGAGGTCCCAATATGTTGGTTGGCGCGTTTAAGAATATTTTTCAATAGAGCCGGATCAATGTCTAATCCACGCGCGATGAATGTTGCATTGGCTCCTAGTGCCAGGCTGAGGGGATTAAATGGAGGATCTATGGTTCCCCAGACTGCGGTTTTATTAACTGTACCTAAGGGTGAAGTAGGAGAGTACTGGCCTTTAGTAAGGCCATATATCTCATTATTGAACAGCAATACATTCAGATTAAAGTTCCTTCGAAGAAGATGAATGAGATGATTACCTCCAATAGATAAACCATCACCATCACCAGTAACAACCCAGATACTTAAATCCGGTCGTAAAGCACGAAGTCCTGATGCGATAGCTGTTGCTCTTCCATGGATAGAGTGCATCCCATATGTATTCAAATAATAAGGAAATCTTGAAGAGCAACCAATGCCGGAAATAAAAGCAATCTGCTCTCTGGGTATATCTTCTTCAGCCAATACTGCCTGTACCTGTTTCAATATAGAGTAATCACCGCAACCAGGACACCACCTGATCTCCTGATCAGAAGCATATGCTTTTCCTGGAATGGAAATTTCCTTCCGCAAGGCTGGCCTGGGTTTCATACCAGCAGGCATTTTTATTTTAATTTTTGGCTTCACTTTCCTTTTATTTCAACAGTGTGTGAATTTCATTTATAATTTCATTCTTGGTAAATGGTAGCCCTTGAATTTTATGTATTCCACGTACTTCAATATTGTACATTTGGCCAATAATTTTACTTAATTGGCCATTATTCAATTCAGGTATCATCACCTTTTTAAAACTACCAATTATTTCCCCCAGGTTTTTTGGGAAAGGTCGCAAATATCTTAAATGTGTAAATCCAACGCTTTGTCCTTCGTTGTGTACATCTTTTACAGCAGAAAGAAGTGCTCCATAGGTAGATCCCCAGCCTATTACCAGAACATCCCCAGAAGAATCTCCTGCTTCTATGATCTGATCCGGAATGTAGTTTGCTATTAAATCTACTTTCTCTTCCCTCAGTTTGACCATCCGTTCATTGTTTTCCGGATCATAACTTACATTTCCGGTTTCATGTTCTTTGGATAAACCTCCTATTCGATGTTCAAATCCGGCATCTCCGGGTACCGCCCATGGTCTGGATAGTTTTTCATCACGAAGATAAGGCAGGAATTTACCGTCTATTATGTGAGAATCTTGTGCCTTTGGAACATTAATACTTATAAGAGAATCTGGATCAGGAATCTTCCAGGGGCTTGATCCATTACCAAGGTACCCATCGCTTAATACCATTACCGGTGTCATATGTTCGACAGCAATTTTCCCGGCTTCATACATTATATCAAAACTATCAGCGGGTGATTTGCATGCCAAAACAGGTAGAGGAGCTTCTCCATTTCTGCCATAAAAAGCCTGGAATAAATCAGACTGCTCAGTTTTAGTAGGCATCCCTGTTGAAGGCCCTGATCTCTGAACATTTACGATAACGAGTGGCAATTCAAGTGCTATTGCCAACCCAATCGCTTCAGTTTTTAATGCAATACCTGGCCCGGATGAAGCAGTAACTCCAATACCTCCACCATAAGAAGCTCCTATAGCAGCGGTTACAGCCGCAATTTCATCTTCTGCCTGAAAAGTATATATAAAGTTTTTATGTTTTGCCAGTTCGTGTAATATATCGGTAGCCGGTGTTATAGGATATCCGGCATATAATACATCCAGTCCAGTTTTCTGCCCCAGTGCAATAATTCCAAAAGCCAGGGCTTCATTCCCCCGAATGTTCCTGTAAATTCCTTTTGACAATACAGCTGGTTGTACTTCTGTAGTTGATGCGGTAGCCTCAACAGTAATTCCATAGTTATACCCGGCTCGTAAAACCTGAATATTGGCATCTGCGACATGCGGTTTATTATGAAATTTATCCTGTAGATAGTCTTCAGTGAAATCCGTTTTCCTGTTAAATAGCCAGTACACAAATCCAAGGGCAAACATATTTTTCGACCTGTCAATTTCTTTGATTCCTAAACCAGAACTCTCCAATAGTTTTCGGGTAAGCTGTGTAACACTGATCTTATGTATAATAAAATTAGATAGGAGTTTCTCATCTTCAAGTGGGTTTTCGTCCGAATTGTATTTGGCCAACCTTAAATTTTTGGCATCAAAGCCATCAATATTAAGTATAAGTGTTCCACCTGGTTTGAGATTTCCAATATTTACTTTCAATGCAGCAGCGTTCATGGCAATCAGTACATCATACTCATCTCCAGGAGTATGTACTTTTTTGCTGCCAAAATGTAATTGGAACCCACTCACACCATATAAAGTGCCTTGCGGGGCTCTGATTTCTGCAGGAAAATCAGGGAAAGTAGCAAGGTCGTTGCCATATTTCGCTGCAGTCTCTGTAAACTGGCTACCAGTAAGTTGCATGCCATCACCAGAATCACCGGCAAATTTAATTACTATATTTTCTTTTAATTTTGAAGTGGTTTCGACCATTTTGAAATTTATTAAATTAGTCGTATCTTATAGCTACTTAACTAATTACTAACCAACAAAAATACTCTTAGAAACAAAATTAATATACTTAGTTGTTGTTTATATCATTAGCACGACATTTCAACACCAATATTTATCTTATTATTCTGTAATTTCTAATATCAATTATCTACAATATTAATTTAATAAATAATACACTCTAAACATTCTATCATGAAATATGTTTCATTAAGAAAAATTTGGATGGTTGCAACCATCTTAGTGCTCGTTCTTGCTATCAATTTACATGCGCAAGATGATAAATCAAAAAGGCCTAGTCCACCTGCTACTGCTTCTGCAAAAATTGGAAATGCCACTGTTACAATAAATTATAGTCAGCCTTCAGTCAAGGACAGAGAAATCTGGGGCGGACTTGTGCCATATGGCAAAGTTTGGCGTACGGGTGCCAATGAAGCTACTGTTTTTGAAGTAAGTGCAGATGTTAAGGTTGAAGGTGAAGCATTGAAGGCAGGGAAATATGGATTATATACCATCCCAGGTGAAAACGAATGGATTATTATTTTTAATTCAGTTTCGGAACAATGGGGTACCCAGTACGATGAATCAAAGGATGTACTAAGAGTTTCAGTTAAATCTGAAAAAGTATCTTCTAATACTGAAAAAATGACATTTAAAGTAGCCGAGGATGGTTCTGTTACTTTAATGTGGGAAAAGCTCTCTGTAACATTTAAAGTTTCAGGGTAAATAAAATAATAGGATAAGTTATTTGTTGAGTTGCCGGAGGTATTAGCTTTAATACTTTAAAACACAAATGATCCCCATCCACTTATAGATATTTGCTTCTATAAGTGAATGGGGATTTTATTTTATATATATCTCAAAAGAATTTATCTTTTGCATTGAATAAAATCGTTTTAAGCAGATAATTCTCTTTAGCTTTTAATACTGCTTCTCGATGATCAACTTCACTATATTATGATTTATTGCAAAATATAAATTATCTCTTGCATCAATTACTTCATAGTTTTCGATTCTATTTTGCAAATTTGTCTGGAGATTGATATAGATGTAAAATGTTTCAAACTTTAGAAATTGATAAAGTGCCAAATGACCAGGTAGTTAATTTATTAACCAATAATCGCATTGGTACACCTGGAAAAAGCATGGTTTATGAGCATAGAAATGTATTAAAAAAAATACAGGAATTAACACAACCGTATTTCGTAAACTTAACTATACGAAATAATTTATTTGGAACAGTTTGTTTCAGCAAACGCCACTTTATAGTTCAGGGAAAAAGTAAGCCGGCTTTTTATATCCGTTACTTTTCGTTTATTGAAAATTTCAGATCGAATAGTAATGTTGGAATTAATAAAAAGCGGAAAAATAGCCTGATTAAAAAGGATATATTCAGATTACTTGAAGGAGAAGGTTTTGAGGAAGATACTCCAATAATTTTTTATGCCTATGTTGATTCGGAAAATATCCGATCTTCAAGATTAATTCACGAATTTGGATTTTCAACAACAGGTACTTTGTCTTCAATAATTTTCAGCAGAATATTTCCAAAGGCTGATAAAAATGTTTTGAAAGCAGAAAAAGGAGATTTCCCTGATATTTTAAAGGCACTTAAGGATTATTATAACGATTTTCAATTTGTTACTTTTGATGACCTTTTTAAAAACAATGATTATTACCTGATCAAAGTAAATGATCAGATTGTTGCAGGTGCTCAGGCAAATCATGAGGAGTGGTATATAGTCGATATCCCCGGATTTAAGGGATGGATATTAAAGAACCTTATCCCTGGAATTCCTTTTATCAACCGACTCTTTAAACCTGAATTCAAATTTATTTCTTTCAATGCAATTTATTGTAAAGATGGTTATGAAAGAGAACTGCAAAATCTTTTTTCCTGTTTATTATCTAAATTCAAAGTTCACACAGCTCTTATGTCTATGGATCAAAATTCCAAATTATATAATCAGATTAAAAAACTAAATCTTGGATTAACGCATACCATTCAGGGAGAAACACAATCAAGCATTGTTATTAAAAGTACTGATAAATCATACAATCAGAAACATCTCCCTTTTTATATATCAGCGTTTGATATAATGTAGTAATAAAAAAAACAGATTTTAATAACTATCATATTCCCCATTAAGCCAGGCCCAAAATCTCCGAATCGGGTTTTTGTAAACTGGAATTTCCCGCTTTGCTTCATTTTGAAATTTCAAGGATTTTTTTAATTTATTTTTCTCTGTTGATATGACTTTAGATTGTATATTTTTCTTGTAATGTATTTTTTTGAGCTCTTTATTTCTTTTATATTCTTCTCGTTTTTTTCGTTTTTGTTCTTTTTCTTCGAGTTTCAACCTCTCTTCATAAGATAGTCTTTTCGTCTGTTTCGACCGATTCTGGTTTTTGACTGCCTTTTTGAGGGATCGTTTTATTTCTTTCTTTTCAGAAGAACTTGGAATGGATTTTTCAATTTTTTCTTTGTTGGCATTTTTTTTACTTTCTTTGATTACCTTTTCCGGTAATTCAATTTTCCCTACAACTTTAACACCTTCCAACTTGATTTTAGGTGCCCGAATAACCTCAATCTCCTCATCGTATTCACTATCAGAGTCCGTTTTTTCTTTTATAATTTCTTCGTCAGGAGCCACTATTAATTCTTCATCTTCTATCACTTCAACATTAATCGAATTTTTATCATTATCTTCTATGGATTCCTTTTCTTCTTTTACTATCAATAAATCAGGATTATAATGAGATATGGCAATCTTAACATGCTCAGCTTCCAGCTTGTCATTATGAGAATCGTAAGTGCCAATGTTTTTGGCTTTATAAAATAGTATTATCTCAGAAGGAGATTTGTCTAGCTTTCTGGCTAACTGGGATAGTCTCATAACTTGATTTATGTTTTAAATACACACAAATATATCAACTGGATATCTATACAGGAAGTAACAGTGGATTCAATTGTTTATAAATAGCAAATATCCTAAAGGCAAAAAGAATTTTTTGGGTAGTCACTTTATTAGGATGGATTTAAAAAAATATTTATTTTCGATCCCTGATTTTTAATCCTTAAAATTTAAATAGAATGTTCAAAAAATTAACCATCGTTATTTCCCTTTTTTCTTTGCTTATCTTAATTTCTGGTGAAAATATAGCTCAGAAAAGGAAAAATAAATCCAGTCAACCTGAAAGCATTAGTATATTGGCAGATTCCGTTTTCACTGGATTGGAACTAAGGAATATTGGGCCAGCTATCATGTCAGGCCGAATAGCAGATATTGATATTCATCCTGTCAATGATAATATCTGGTATGTAGCTGTAGGGTCCGGTGGAGTATGGAAAACAAGTAATGCTGGAGTCACCTGGAAACCGATATTTGATAGTCAAGAGAGTTATTCCATTGGATGTATCACCGTGGATCCATCAAATCCGCATACTGTTTGGGTAGGGTCAGGTGAAAATGTAGGTGGTCGCCATGTTGGGTTTGGTGATGGAATTTATCGATCAGATGATGATGGTGCTACCTGGAAAAATTTGGGATTAAAAGAAACACAGCATATTTCAGAAATAATTGTGCATCCCGATAACTCTGATATTGTATGGGTGGCAGCACAGGGCCCATTGTGGTCGAAAGGTGGAGAAAGAGGACTTTTTATCACAAAAGATGGAGGTAAAACGTGGAAGAAAACTTTGGGAGATGAAGAATGGACTGGTGTTACTGATTTAGTAATTGATCCACGTGATCCTGACAGACTATATGCGGCTACCTGGCAACGTCATCGTAATGTAGCGGCTTATATTGGTGGTGGACCAGGATCGGGCATTCATCGTAGTACTGATGGTGGTGAAACCTGGGAAAAACTAACAAATGGATTGCCTATGACCAATATGGGTAAAATAGGACTGGCAATATCCCCTCAAAAACCAGATATCATTTATGCTGATATTGAACTTGATCGAAGAAAAGGCGGGTTGTATAAATCCACTAATATGGGATCATCCTGGGCATTACAATCCGAAACGGTATCAGGAGGTACGGGACCACATTATTATCAGGAGTTATATGCTTCTCCTCATCATTTTGACAGAATATACCTTGCTAATGTCAGGTTTCTTGTTTCTGATGATGGTGGAAAAACTTTCAATCAATTACCAGAAGTAAAAAAGCATTCTGACAATCACTCGCTGGCATTCAAATCAGATGATCCTGATTATCTTCTTGCAGGTACTGATGGTGGAATTTATGAAAGTTTTGACCATGCCGAAAATTGGAGATTTATCCCTAATTTACCAGTGACTCAATTTTACAAAGTTGCTGTTGATGATGCCATGCCATTTTACAATGTTTATGGTGGCACCCAGGACAACAGTACACAGGGAGGTCCTTCGAGAACTGATAAGCCATATGGAAGTAGTAATGCTGACTGGTACCTAACCCTATTTGCTGATGGTCACCAACCGGCAACGGAACCAGGGAATCCTGACATTATGTATTCTGAATGGCAACAGGGTAACCTAACAAGGGTAGACCGAACAACCAGCGAAATCGTCTACATACAACCACAGCCCGAACCAGGTGACGATCCAGAACGCTTTAATTGGGATGCACCCATCCTGGTAAGCCCACATAAAGTAACCAGACTATATTTTGCTTCTCAAAGAGTATGGAGATCTGAAGATCGTGGAGATAGTTGGACAGCCATTTCAGGCGATTTAACAAGAAACGAGGAAAGAATGTCGCTTCCAATTATGGGAAAACAACAAAGCTGGGATGAACCATGGGATGTATCAGCTATGTCAAATTATAATACTATAACATCTTTGTCAGAATCACCTGCCATGGAAGGTTTGGTTTATGCCGGTACGGATGATGGAATCATCCAGGTTACTGAGAATGGGGGAGAGACCTGGAGAAAAATAGAGGTGAGTAATATGCCAGGACTACCTTCTACAGCTTTTGTCAACGATATTAAGGCTGATCTTTATGATCCAAATATTGTATATGTAGCCCTTGATAACCATAAATATGGTGATCTTAAACCCTATTTATATAAAAGTATTGACAAAGGTAAATCATGGCAATCAATGGTTTCGAATTTGCCGGCAAAAACACTTGTTTGGCGGATAGTGCAGGATCACAAGAAGTCCTCGTTGTTATTCCTGGCAACTGAATTTGGTATATATTTTACTATTGATTCAGGTTCAAAATGGACTAAATTAAAAGGTGGAGTGCCTTCAATATCTTTTAGAGATCTTGCTATTCAAAAAAGAGAAGATGATTTAATAGGCGCTTCTTTTGGCCGTGGGTTCTATGTGTTTGATGATTATAGCGTATTGCGCGAGGTGAGTGAAGAACAATTACAGCAAGAGGCTACTTTATTTACTACGAGAAAAGCCTGGTGGTATATACAAGAACCTGTTAATGCTGTTGATTCCTATGGCGGCTCTTATTATGTAGCCCCAAATCCGCCTTTCGGAGCTGTATTTACATATTATCTTTCTGATGACTTAAAAAAACTTGTCGACATAAGAAAGGAAAAAGAAAAGCCAATGCGAAAATCCAATTCTGATATTTCCTTTCCTGGCTGGGACTCGTTGGAGTCTGAGAGAAGGCAGGAAGATCCGGTAGTTATATTGACAATAAAGGATGACAATGAAAATGTTATTCGTAATATTTATGGACCAGCTAAAAAAGGTTTCAAGAGAGTAAGTTGGGATTTAAGATATCCTTCGTCAAGAGTAGTAAGCTCGTTAGGTTCAGAAATGTCATTTTTCGAGAGTGGATCAGGTATGATGGTTGCGCCGGGCACATATACAGTTACACTATCAAAAAAGGTGGAAGGAGTTGTTACTGTACTGTCCGAAGCTCAGGAATTTACTGTAGAAAGAATGCGGACAGGTGCTTTACAGGGAGCTGATCCAGATGTTGTTGCAGGATTCTGGAAGTCAATAGATGATATTTTGAGAGACTATAGTGCTACGGGAGCTGCCTTAAGTAAGGCTATGAAAAAATCTAAAGCGATGGAAGAAGCATTATCGAAGGCCAAAACAGATCCGGGTAATCTGGATAATCAATTGTATAAATTAAAAACGGACCTTTTGGACATTCAAGAAGAATTATATGGAAATCAATCAAAAGGTGAAGTTGGAGAAATAGGTCCCGCGACAATACAAAGCCGGATAAGTGCTGCAACAATGGGTACATCTTTTTCTACATATGGGCCGACTCCAATGCATATACGTAGTCTTGAAATCGCCAATGCGGAATATTCAGTCTTGAAAACAAAATTAGATGATCTAATAAATAAAGTAATCCCTGAGATTGAAAACGGACTTGAGAAAGCAGGAGCTCCCAGGATAGAATAAAAATCAAAATTTATTTATAAAAGACCTCTATCCCTATGTGGAGTAGAGGTTTTTTATTTTTAGGATTTGATGATATCAAGATCAATATTTAAACTATTCCATGATATAAGCGTATATAAAACAATTACTTTCAGCATTTTATGAAAATTAATTCATATTATTTTTCTTTAATTGAATTTTTTTTATAATATAGTGATGTTGTGTCCAGATATGTGTCAAAAAATATGGTTTTTTCAAGACATCGTGATTTAAGAAGATCACTACTTAAAATAGGAGGACTTGGTATTTTAGCCTTCCCAACCTTGTCAGTTTCTGATGTTCTAGGTATTAATGAAAATCAATCTGCTGCTGGACTTCCTAAAATTGGATTACAACTGTTTTCAGTACGCAAGGAGCTAAAATCAAATATAGATGAAACTCTTCAGATGATATCATTCATCGGATATTCCGGAGTTGAAACAACAACACTTACCAGTACGATTTCCGATAAAGAGATTTCAAAAAGTCTAAAGAAAAATAAACTGGAAGTGATGGCAATGCATATTGATTTACCATCAAATGACGCCGAAAAAGACAGAATTATTCAATTGTCGAAAGAGTATAAGTGTAACCGAATAATCTGGCATGGATTCCCTGATAAAGGTTTATTTAAATCTGAAGAAGAAATCATTAAACTTGCTCAAAAATGTAATCGGGCAAACCAGTTTGCACGTTCAAATAAAATGATTTTTGGGATTCATAATCACTGGTGGGAATTTAATAAACTTGATAATGGAAAGATTCCATTTGATATTTTTATAGAGCATCTGGATAAAAATATTTTCTTTGAGATTGATGCATATTGGATTGCAATAACGGGTGTTGATCCGGTAGAAGTAATAAAGAAACTGAGCTCCAGGGTGCCCATAATACATTTAAAAGATGGTCCTGTTGAATGGTCTTCTGAGTTTAATGATCCTTATCCGGATCCCATGCTAGCTCTTGGAACAGGGAAGTTAAATATTCCAGCTATTATAAAAGCATCCGGGAATAATGCTGAATGGATTGTTCTTGAATTAGAAGATTGTAAGACTGATATGATTCAGGCTGTTTATGAAAGCTACAACTACTTATCTGGTAAAAACCTTGGATCTGGTACAAAATAAGTATAACCTATATTTTAATTTTTGAATATTTAAACTGGTAAATATCCTCATTCCCTCTTCCGGTATCGGAAGGGGGACTATGAGGAATCTTAAATGCCTCGAATCGTCATGCAGACGATGAACAGTCTGGTGAAGCATCCCCACAATAAATACAAATCCTTAATTTAGCAAATACTCCGCTCTAGGTAATGGATGTGTTAATGCTTTTAAGTATTTCTGCTTTCTCATCAATCACTTAATAAAAAATTCGCTGTAAAAAAGTTCCTTAAATCAGATGTCGTTTTCTAAACGACTCTTTATTTATCCTAGTCACTAAAACTCAAAAGTGAGTTGACTATTTGATTTTGGCATTTCTGGTTCAGATTGAAATAGATTTGAAAGAGTCAGGCCCAATAATCGTATCCCGGGACCTAAATCCAGGCTTGATATTAATTCCAAATATATAGATCTTATATTTTCCTCCGTATTGATAAAATCAGGAACAGTCTTACTTTTTGTAATCTGTCTGAAGTCTGAATATTTAATTTTAACGGTTATTGTTTTACCTCTCGAATCTGACCTTTTAATTCGACCCAATAATATTTCAAGTATTTTCTCCATCTCATTAATTACCGAATCAAGATCCTCGAGATCTTCACTAAAGGTATTTTCTGCACCAATCGACTTTCTAATACGGTTGGGATTTACCTCTCGGTTATCTTTTGCACGTGCAATATTAAAATAATACTTCCCTGCCTTTCCAAATCTTTTAATTAGTTCAACTTCTGTTTTGCCTTTTAAATCCAGACCGTTTTTAATACCCAGATCGTGCATTTTTTGAGCAGTAACTTTTCCTATTCCAAAGAATTTTTCAATTGGTAGGTTCTCCACAAATTGTACTGCCTTTTCCGGAGGTATGAGGTACAATCCATCTGGCTTCTCCATATCTGAAGCTATTTTAGCCAGGAATTTATTGATTGAAATACCAGCTGAAGCAGTAAGATCAGTTTCTTCCTTAATTCTGTCTTTAATCTCTCTGGCAATCAGAGTGGCTGAGGGCATATTTTTTTTATTAGATGTAACATCTAAAAATGCTTCATCCAAAGAAAGCGGCTCTACGAGATCCGTATATTCATGAAAAATATCTCTTATTTGGTGGGAAACAGCTTTATAGGCATCAAATCTATGAGGAACAAATATCAAGGTGGGACATTTTTTTTTAGCTGTTTGTGAAGGCATGGCTGATCGAACTCCATACTGACGAGCTTCATAGCTGGCTGCAGCAACAACGCCACGAGCAGAACTACTACCAACAGCAACTGGCTTTCCCTTTAAATCCGGATTGTCGCGTTGTTCAACTGATGCAAAAAATGCATCCATATCGATATGGATTATCTTTCTCAATTAAATAAATAAATTCCTCACCATCTTATATTTCTAATAAAAATATAATTAATTGTACTCTAAATGTGTTAATTATAATTTCAAAATGTAGTTTTGCGTTCAATTTAATTTAACGTAAATAATTATTAGATGAAACTATTATCAACAATGGCTGCGGCCTTATTGTTTTTTCTGGTTGTTAGTTGTAATAGCCAGACAAATACGGTTAAAGATGTTCAATTAGCAAATGAGATTGATAGTGTTAGCTATAGTCTGGGACTCAATATTGCTAAAAATGTAAAAGCTCAGGGGTTGGAAGATGTCAATATTGATGCAATACTTAAGGCATTTGATGATATCTATTCTGAAAATGAGCCCATGTTAAGTGAGATGGATGCGGGTGAATGTCTAAATACATATTTCCAGAAAGCCCAATTAGCAAAATCTGAAGAAGGAAAAAAGGCAGGTGAAGAATTTTTGGAGCAAAATAAAACAAAAGATGGTGTTGTCGCCCTGGAAAGTGGTTTACAATATGAAATAATCGCAGAAGGAAATGGTGATAAGCCGGGTCTTGAAGATAAAGTTACTACGCATTATCATGGAACCTTAATGGATGGAACTGTATTTGACAGCTCTGTAGATAGGGGAGAACCTGTTTCTTTTAATGTTAATGGTGTAATTCCTGGTTGGACTGAAGCTTTACAGCTTATGCCAGTAGGTTCCAAGTGGAAACTTTATATCCCCTCTGAACTTGCCTATGGCGAGAGAGGTGCCGGTGGTGCTATTGGCCCCAATGAGGCTTTGATATTTGAAGTGGAGTTGATCTCTATTGATGCAGAATAATTAATAGGTGGAAGATCCGTGTCAGAAATCTGATGGATGGAAGACCAAAGAAGGAATTCCATGCTGACAATAGTAGTTCAGTATAAAGAAAATAAAAAAGGTGTTTTGTTATACAAGGCACCTTTTTTTATGATTAATAGAGTGAAAAATAATCAGAAATAAATTATTTCCTGATTTGATATTGCTGATTGTGAATTTTCATTTCCTCGGTTACTCAGTGCTTCGATTTATTAAACTCCTTTTACAGCTTACAGTATGAAGTACACCATAGGTGTGAAAGATTAAGATAGATGTCAGGAAAAAAGATGGTATTGTGCCTGATTATTTGTGGCTTTCAAATTTGCTGTCTATTATTCTTTAACTCTTTCAAACATCATTAATCTGAAATCCATGACCTCTGCTCCTGGAATATTCAAGGCTTGCAAGCTAAGAGTCCCCATTCCTTTGTCAAGGTGAATGGTGCCGATTTTCATAGGTTTGAAATCTTTGACATATGATTCTATTCTTATGTCACGGTCATTTTCCATACCCGTCAATGGTGGATCATGGGCCTCTGTAATTTCATCTGTAATTAAGTTATCATTAAAACTTAATTCAAAACTGGCACCTACGTTTTCAGGCTTACAGGTATAATATAAAGTGACATCAAATTCACCACTTTCAATTACCTCTACCTCCCACATGATTTTATCGTCTATACTAGTCCAATTATAGAAAAAAGAGCAATTCGGATATCGGTTTGAACGTTTAATATTCCCTTCAGTTTTTCCATCTCGTGCTGGAATTTGGGTGTATTTGAAGTCAGGATGACCTACCGGAAAAGTCCGGGTATCTTTTTCTGGAAGTTCCGATAAAACATCTTTCTGCCATTTCTCTTTCGCTTCAATCAATTGATCCCTTACTTCCGGATATTCATCGCCAATGTCGGTATATTGCCCTGGGTCTGATATCATATCAAACAATTTATTTTCAAAATCCAGTCGATATTTCTGGCTTCGAATACTTGTGCGTCTTCCCCAATGGTTATATACCAATCTGTCTACCCATACATCGCCACTGTCAATTAAAAGAGGTAATAAACTT
>Ga0316187_10001862_pt1 | contig 18427 bp, 11 predicted proteins | sample CroRivburrow1_MG_FD_204927 | JGI IMG/M metagenome (GOLD analysis project Ga0316187, IMG submission 204927) | Coastal sediment microbial communities from Maine, United States - Cross River worm burrow 1 | ecosystem: Environmental > Aquatic > Marine > Coastal > Sediment | place: USA: Maine...
AAGACCAGGCGATCTTCACCAACAGGCACATCGAGCAGGCCCTCGAACTCGGGTCCACCCGACCCCTCGGCGTGGTGTACCCGCACGAGAAACTGATCCTCGGGATCGACCCGGCCACCACCGGTAGGGCCGCTGCCGTCCTACTCGCTGTGGACCCGATCACCCACGTTCGTACCGTCGTCGATCTGTTCGTCGGATCGGGCCTCGGGGCAACCGGTGTGAGACAACAGCTCATGTACCAGTTCTGGGAGAAGTACCGGGATCACGGGGTGGACATCACAGTGATCGAGACCAACTTCGCCAAGACCCTGCTCGGAGATGAGGGGCTTGTAGCTAGGGCACACGGAGCCAACACACAGCTTGTAGATCACCACACCACAGGTCGGGGCCACCGCAAGGGAAACAAGTGGGACGAAGAGTACGGTGTCGCCTCGATGTCGGAGCTGTTTGGTTCTGGCCTCATGGCATTCGCCAGTGGAGCACTCGGAGACCGAGAGAAGCTCCAGCCCCTCATCGACGACCTCATCGTGTTCCCCTGGTCCGACACACAGGACGGGGCTATCGCCCTGTGGGTAGCCAACGGGGAGGCGAACTCGCCCGTTCGTTCTAGTGTGGATCAAGATGACGTGATGCGGAGAAGGGGAGTACCCCCAATCGTTCAACAACGGCGGCGCAATCTGGTAAGCTCTAGGCAATGAGTATAGGACCATCTTCTGTAGACAGCTATGCGGGTAGCTATGTTCCGATCAACAGCCTTCGAGATCGAAGAGATTGGCTGATTGATAAGTGGTCGGGTCACAAGTCCCGTGTAGAGACTGTCACGAACGTATCAAATGGAGACTGGTGGGTTGAATGGCCCGACCTCTCCCAGACACCGGAAGCTCCGGCTATTTCCAACATGGTTGAGATGGGTATCAATCACTGGTCTTCAGTTGGTGGGGCAATCCTGCCACAGTTCCGTGTACCCCTGAACAAGTCTGCCGACAGGCGCAAGGAGAAGGCCTCCGCTCGGAAGAGGGAGCGCCGTATCCGTGAGCTGATGACCTCCTCCAACGCATCGGAACTCGCAGCCCTTGCGTGGGGAGACTACGCAGGAGCGGGGTCCGCTGTTCTGGGAGGCTGGGTCAACTTCGAGGAAAAGGACCCTGCGAAGCGCAACCCGTTCCTGCTCCGTTACGATCCTCGCCACACCTACCTCCTGAAGGACAACTTGGGTGCGGTCACTGAGCTGCTCGTCGCCCGCAAGATTGACGAGCTAGAGCTGAAGGCCATGTACCCAGAGTGGAAGGATGTCTTCGACTCTGCTGATGAGAACGACGTAGAGGAATGGTTCTGGTACATGCAGGACCGCATCATCTACGCCATCGTCGATGTTTCCAATGACGGGCGCAAGGTCAACCGTAATGTGGTCCTTGTGGATATGGAATGGGACCTCGGTATGGTCCCGGCCTGGGAGGTCATCCGACCCACCTTCGATGGTGAGCGTCGGGGTGTCTTCGATCAGACCATCCACATCCTCCGCACCATGCAGCGTCTCATGCTGATGACGATTATGAGCACGGAGGAACATGCGTTCCCGGCCATCGCCACCTACGATGCTGTGAACCCAGAGGACTTCGGACCAGCCGCAGTCATCCAGCTCCGCTCTTCAGAGGGCCGGGTCGAGCGACTTGGGCCTGCCCAGCACTTCGACGTGAAGGACCTGATCGCCCGGTTGGGCGAGTACGCAGGCCAACAGTCTGTGTTCCCGCAACAGCTCAGTGGTGAGCCTGGTGCTTCCATCGTGTCTGGTCGTGGCATCAACGCCTCGATGGGTGCGCTGGACGCACGCCTCGCTCTGGCCCACAAGCAGTTCGAGGTGGGCTTCGGCAAGGTCGCCGGGTTCCTGCTCGCTCTCGATGAGCAGTTCTGCTACGGCGAGAAGACCGTGGTCGGTGACTACCATGACACCAAGAAGGCTGAGGACTACGATCCGAGAAAGGACGTGGACGGCTACTGGCACGCTTCGGCTACCTACGGCATTGGCGCTGGTTCAGACCCCGCCAACATCGAGGTGCGCCTCAACATGAACCTGTCCTCGGGACTCATCTCCCGAGCGACAGCAAGAGACCAGCTCCCGTTCCTGGACGACTCAGAAGCCGAGACTCTACTCATCATGCGTGAAGCCATGCAGGATGCTGTGATCCAGGGTGTGATGGCGATGTCCTCTCAGGGTGATCCAACTCTGGCAGCCGAGGCACTCGACCTCATCAACAAGGAAGACACTGAGCTGGACGACGTGATCAAGGCTCTGGTTGAAGTCATCAAGGGACCTGAAGAACCAGCTCCCGAAGCGGCGGCACCACCGCCAGGTCCGGGCGGGCCACTCGAAGCTCTCCAAGGAGCGGAGTCTATGGCGAGGGGCGGCATCCCCGGTCAAGCTGAACAAGCGCCGCCTGCCGGGGGTCTTCCCCCGCTAGGTGCTATCCTTGGACAAGACAGCCGACAGATTTCGTAAGGAGGAACCATGACTGCATCACCATCAGAATCAATTGCTGCAATCGAACCTGGCTCTACTGAGTACGGAGATCGAGCAACGCTAGAAGCTGGCCTCACCGAATTGGGAGGCGGCGCTGGTGTTGGGCCTGGTGGGTCACCTGCTCCAGGAGCTACCCCACTGCCTGCGACTGGTGACCCGCTGGGTGAACTCATGGGTGGCGGCGTTCCTGGCAACCCAAACCTTCCGCTCACCGATGGACTGTCTGTGGGACCGGGAGCTGGTCCTGCTGTTGAAGACCCCATGCTGTCCACTAGAGCTGAGCGCATTCGTGTAATCGCTACCAGCGCCGAGTCGCCAATGTTGCGAGCTGCGGCGAGGGCACAGCTCCGTGCGATGGCAGGGGGATCAAGTGGGTAGACTCGAAGGTCTTGACAATGTAACTCGGTACGTCACTGAGATGAACTACGGTTTCATCGAGGACGAGCAGGACCTTGTGCGTAGAGACGTGTGGGGTCCCTTTGCCTGGAAGAGGTCAATGCCCATGCAGCAGTACGCTGCTGTGTCCACAGAGCCAGAGAAGTTCAGTGACATCTTCCGAGCCAGCTCGTCCAGAATCCCTGAGATTCTTGGCGACCTTGGCGGTAATCAGGATGCCCTGCCCGCTGGTGTAATGCAGGATTTTGCAGGTCAGGTGGACTTCTCTGAGGACAGTGCGAGTGTCACGAGGATCGCAAGAGAGGCGCTAACCAAGCATCAGGCAGACTTCCTGACCACCTTCGAGACGCTGTACTATCAGGAGCGTGGAGAGATCGACGCTGCCTGGTTCATGCAGTTCTCTGCCAACGACCTCATGCTGCTCGAAGGTGCTACCACCGGAGCAGAAGAGGCACTAGGCTCAGTCATCGCTGAGCTTGTGAACCGCACCGACCAGTTGGAGCAGACCCGCAGGGATCGTGTGAGGATCGAGACCATTGCAAAGGAGCGGTACGAGGCGCAGAGCCGTGGCCGTGGCTTGTGGAGCACCGTCACTCAGGCAAGCACAGCCATCTGGGGTTCCGTATTCAATCCCCTGGAAGCTGGCGCTGCTATCGTTATGGAGCTTGCAGGTCAGGATGGCGACTGGTCCTACTTAGAGGACGGTAGGTACGTCAACCAGGAACAATCTCGTGAGTTCTACTTCCCAGAGGAACAACAGGACCTCAGTGAGATCATCAAAGAGGAAGAGCTGAAGTTCTTTGGTCAGGGCGACAAACTCTACGAAGAGGAAATCGCTGAGTACATGGCTGCCGAGAAGCAGACCGTGCTGGAGACCAACGATGGCGTGATGCCAGAGGGTGGCCCTCAGTACCTTCGCAACAAGGAGCTGGTCGTTCGTCAGCAGCTCGCAGCGGGTATCCCAGCCAAGCAAGTACTGGATTCTTACGGCAGCTTTGAGAACTGGGTCAACCTTGAGCTTCAGACGCTCGGGGTTGTCACCGACGCTGCCCTCACCGTAGCCCTCGTACCGCTGTCTCAGTTTGAGGTTGTGGACTATGCGCTGGACTATGCGAGGGAGCAAGAAGAAGAGCGGCTAGAGCAGCTTCGGCTCAAGGTTGAAGAGGACCCAATCACTGCTGACCCGGACTTCCTGAGGAACGCAACTCGTGCCGATCTGAAGACGGTCTTCGATGCGATGCCTGCTGACAACCCTGAGGAGTATGACTTCTATGTGAAGATGGCTGGTGGCGACCTGATGGCTGCCTTCACCTTCTTCCAGGATGACGTGATCCAGGCACCGGAGGCTGAGCAGCAAATGGAGGCCTACTACAATCAGGCTGACCAGCAAGAAGCAGCGATGCTCAACGAGCTGGAAGAGGCAGACTTCCGTCCTTCCCATGCCGCATTGAACATTCTCTCCATGTACGGACGCAATGTACCTATGCGCCTCGCCACCGGCTTCACTGTTCTCCTGACTGACGGAGATGTCAGAGATGATCTCACACAAGGCAAGTTCATTGAGGCGTGGGATGAGATTGGTTCACAGGTGGAGCAGGCAGGATTCTCTCCTGCTCAGCATCTAGGTATTGACGGGTCCCTCGCTGGACTCACCCTCGACCTCGGAATGGGCATCGCCTTCGACCCGGCTACCTGGCTCTTCGGACCCAGGCTGGGCGGGGGTATCAGGTCGTCCACAACAAAGACGGCTACCAGACTGGCGGGAAGCCGGTACGTCACTCAGCGGGCCAAGGATGTTGTCAAGTGGTTCAACAGCCCATCCCGTGGGTACACCGCCATGTACAACCAGATGTCATGGCTTGATGATGCGGGCAAGGCAGAGATGATGCAGCTCCTCAACGGTGGTCGCCCACGCACCATCTTCGGCAACTGGTCATCAACCGGTACTGCCGCTGAGCTGGAGTTCAGTGTCATCAACCGGTTGGTTCCACAGATGGATGACATCGCCCACCTTGGGGTGAGTCCGTCTGCTACGGCTGTCTTCAAGGCAGGACGCTCGTCAGCGGACGACGCACTCAAAGCAGGTAACTTCACACTCGACCAGCCACTCACTGTCTACATCAACAGGTTGGATGGGTCTATCACTATGGAGGCTCGGGAACTTGGACAGCTCCAAGCCCTGCAAGCTGCCGACTCTGGTTTGGCCCCAATCCAGATCGCACTCGGCAAGCCCAAGAACAACGCTGTCTCTATCGGTACCCGTGCCGACGATATGTTCACCAACACAGGTTCCACAGTGGTCACCCGACAGGCCGACAACCCTACCGGTGGGTTCAACGACGAGTACATCTTCCGTGGTCGTGAGGCTGGCGATACCAGTAGTGACCTCACCAGAGGTGGCCTCACTCAGAGTGAGGGGCGTGCCCTCGACTACGTTGGTGAGAACGGCGAGGTCATGGTCTTCAAGAAGTCCGATCTCCCAGAGGACCTGAGAAGGTACATCGACGACCCCCTCAATGAGTCGGGTGATGTTGAGCAGTTGTACCAGGCTGGGACTCGTGACGAGATGATTGCCTCCTTCGAGGACGAGGCAGCCAAGCTGTACCCCGACGATATCAAGAAGCAAGCTGAGTACATCAACAAGCTGGAAGACGAACTCTTCGAGATTGATGGCGCTCTAGAGCCTGTGGACATCATCAGAGCAGATGCCTTCGAGAAGATGACGAACGATGGAAAGCTCGTGCTCCGTAACTCTGACACACCAGCGAGTGCTGATCTCATCAAGAATGCAGATGACGTACTGAAGAAGGCTGAGGGTGCAGCTACCCTTCGTCCAGATCACGTCTTCGGCAAGACCACGGTCTACGGTGATGTGCCGATTGACCAGGTGCGCCAGGTGATGTCCGATGCCATCCTCCGTGGAGCGGTGCCCCGTGGTGCCGAGTCCTCAGCTACGGCCATTGGTCAGACTACGCTGCTTCGGAAGGCCCTTCGTAGGCACGCCGCTGGCCGGTGGGTTGAGCGGTACATGACTCCACAGAACATGATCAGTCGCTACGAACTGTCGGGTGCAAGCTCGATGGACCGTATCTACGAGACCGTTATTCGCCTCTATGGAGACGACCCAGTGAAGTCGGACCTCTACATTCAGCGGCTCTTCGAGGTTCAGCGCAAGGCACAGCAAGAGATTGCAGTTCAGGCCGCACACGCTGAGGCCCTTCAGCCTATGCTCCAGGAGATTCAGTTCCTCATGGATCAGTCTGGTGGGGCCTGGGATGATATCACTAGGCTCGCCGCAGGCAAGGAGCTAGTGCCCTCAGGGACCACGCCGTTCACTCCGATGCAGAAGGCTGTACAACAGGACCTCATCAAGAAGATTCGCACCGTCGAGAAGAAGGCTGCCGAGTTGGATCGTGCCGGTACCCGTCTGGTGTCAAACGAAGAGACCATCAAGATCATGGACGATATGTTCGACGACTACAACAGGACCCACATCGCTACGAACAAGCAGTGGGCAGAGCTGGTTGATCCCGAGACAGGTCTTGTCCCGTGGGACCAGATTCAGCGTGGTCTCCCAGGCAAGGCCCCCAATGCCAAGGCTGCACGAGACTTCTTCGCTGACGACGTGAAGAAGGTGGCGAAGGAGCTGGAGATTTCCGGTGCGCCGGAAGAGATGATCGCACAGCTCAACGATGTCATCGGAACACCGATGGCCTACAACGCACCCGCCTCCGTACTCGATCTCATCATCGCCTCGGAGAAGGGCGGCGCTGCCTACATCCGTGCTACCCACTTCAAGACTGTCGCTATGGTCAGGGATGCGGCCTGGAACTTCCAGAAGTTCTGGATCACTGACAAGGTGTTCAGCGCCGCTACGTCTGTGCGTGTGAGCTTTGACGAGCTGCTGCGTATCTGGCACATCGGAGGGGCCAAGGCCCTCACCAGGTGGCTCCAGGACCGGGCGCTGTTCATGCGTGCCAGGGCAGCCTCCACCGTGAGGCACCCGATCCAGAACCGTCTCGGTCTCAGCAAGAACGCACCCTCCCGTGGTGTGCAACACCTGAGCCAGAAGTCACAGTTCCGTATGCAGAAGCTCAACGACTACCCGACCTACCTGAAGCAGGCAGAGCGCCAGTACTTCGATGGGCAGGGTCTCGGCTGGGTGGACATCGCTCCGAGCGATCCTCACTACCTCGAAGCCGCCCAGCGGTGGACAGGGAGCCTCTTGGGTGACACGGGATTCCGTGCCTACCTGCGAGGAGAGGAAGCGTTCCAGACGTGGTTCTTCTCACCTGACGGTGCCCGTCTGCGAGCTGCCACAGGCCTCGTCAAGGATGCCAAGACCGGGACGGTAGTGACCAAACAGATCACCGCAGCGCAAGAAGCCTACCAAGGCTGGGAGACCCTGTTCAACAAGCTGATCCTGAACCAGGCCAAGAAGAACGGAACCTACGATGACGTGCTCCGTGCCTTCAAGGATACCGCTGCGAAGATGGACTCCTCTGGCCGACCGATGGACCTCCCCGACTTCGTGTTCAGTAACCTCGGGGCAGTCCGTGGTGTTGAGAAGTCCGGTGGAGCTACGCAGGCCATTGGTAAGATGACCGACGCATTCTTCGACCGCTTCTTCATGGACCCGGTGAACCATCGCCGTGGGTTCCTGGCAGAGATGGTCAGGGAGACAGAGACCGCTCGGCTGGAGGCGCTGTTCACCTCACAGGGTAAGCGCATTGTCTCCGACCTGGAAGTTGAGAGCATCCTGAAGCTGAAGGGACTCGCTGGTGGGTCTCGCACAGGCTTGAAGCCCTGGATTCAGGCTCAGGCCAGCAAGCGAGGCTTCGTGCTGCGCTCCACTATCGACGATGCAGTGGAGCAGGCGGTTGCTCGTGAGCTGGACAACGTGCTATTCACCTGGGACCACGGAAGTCGCATGGGATCACAGGGTCGTGCAGTCTTCCCGTTCGGTCGCCCGTGGGCAGATATGATGGGCTACTGGGGCAGAGAGATCATGCGGAAGCCCCACCTCCGAGGCTGGGTCAATGACACCAACTTCCTCGGGATGCGGTCCCTGGCTGAGCAGTCGCTCATCCCGACCGTCAACCCGAAGCCGTTGGCGATGATGAGCCGGTTCGCCCAGACTGACTTCACTGTGGACAAGGGCTTCATCGGAGAGAAGGAAGGCGGGCTGCTGCCTGGGTCGGAGAGTACGAACCTCGGTTCGCTGTTCTTCATCCCAACCGGTGGCGACAACCCGTTCGGCCTCCTTCTCCCTGGACTCGGGTTCATCCCGATCATGTTCGCAGATTGGCTGTTTGACCGACTGCACGATCCAATCGAAGAGCCGCTTGAATACCAGGCGAACCTGGCTGCCATCTCCGACCTGGTGCCGACCTTCGGCTATCAGCAAGGTGGGGCACCGTCACGTCTCCTCGGTGGTGGGTTGACCTCAACTGTCATCTCTATCGGTGTGGACGTGGCGGGCGCACAGAACGGCGCTCCCTTCTACGGCCTTACCTCAGACCTTGGTGACATCAGCCGTGAGGTTGACAGAGGTAGGCAGATGTCTGCGCTGCTTGCTGATCCAGAGAACTTCGCTGAGCTGCTCTCCCTCGGGAGCGGTGAAGAGGTAGACCTGTTCATCCGTGCACTCGGTCTGGAGGCAGACCGGAACGCCTCGGTCTCCCACGGTGTCGAGAAGGCCATGCGCTGGCTCGTACCAGTGAGCGCCCAGTACCCATCCGGCCTTGATGACATCATGGACGTATGGCTGGACGCAGGTAAGACCTACCCAGAGCTGATGAGAGACCCAGACGTGGAGTGGGACACCCTCAGTGAAGAGCAGGAGCGACAGGTCGCCAACGACATTCGCTCGGCGTACTTCAAGCTGCCCGACTACCAGCAGGACCTCTACATCTACGAGAACCCGCAGATCGCAGTCAACACGATCTCTAGCTGGTCGTGGACTGAGAAGGCCATCTCTGAGAACCTGACTGGTACCGATGCTCCGTACCGGACGAACGCCACCACGAGTGCGCTGGCGAAGCACAACAACCTGATCAACCAGAACTACATCCGACCGATTCAGCCTGTGGAGCGAGCCAAGCTCATCCTCGGTGCGATCGGTGCTGCCCGAGAGAACTCGGCCAAGAACGTCTACCGCTTCACAGCGGAGCGTGTCAATGAGGTCATCTGGGAGCAGTTGGTGGATGACAGTACCAAGGAGACGTTCCAGCAGATCATCGACAACACGAACTTCGACGAGAAGTGGGGCATCCATTCAGCCAAGGAGTTGTGGATTGCTTGGGGATCGTTCGAGGGCAAGCTCGAAGAGTTCATCGGTCGAGTCAACGGGATTGATCCTGAGTCTGAAGAGTATGAAGAGATGCGTGGAGAGGTCAAGATTGATACCGACCAGAAGGCTTGGGGAGCCGGGTGGCCGGGGATCAGTGATGCCAACCTGTCAGCTAGGTTCAAGGACCTGACCTTCAACTCGTTCGTCCCAGAGGTCCAGGAGATTGCCGACGTACTTGGGATCACCCTGACTCCAGGCATGAATGGCTTGCAGCTCTTCACCTCCGTACAGGAAGTGCTCTCGGCCACCGAGGACAGCCCAGTGTTCAACACGGTCAAGGCAGCCTGGGATGGCTACACCAAGTCACGGAGCGTCCCATCCGAGTCTGCCCGCATCGTACTCAACACACAGGCCAACAACCCGAATGCCGACCCAGCGTGGCGGCTCGGTATGACAGAGTTCCTGACCTTCGCTCAGCGTGAGGCTGAGTACTGGCGGGACGTTCCTGGTGGGGCTACACAGGAAGCTCAGCGTGAGGTTGTGGCTCGGTACAATGCCCTGGAGCTGACCTCTGATAACATCACCATTGACTGGGAGAAGAACTGGCGTGATCGCTACGAGCGGACGTTCGGCCCTAGAGATTGGGTGGCACCGGAGCCTCGTCCCTGGACGAATGAAGATGGGTCCCACAACGGGTCCTCCTATGCGCCCTTCATTATGAACATCCCAGATGGGGATACGCTGCACGTCCGCACCAGAGAGGGCGAGAAGCAGGGCCACTCCGTGCGTCTCCTCGGTGTCCGTGCCCGTGACTTCGGTCTCGACGATGACGGTGCGAACGAGGACAAGGACCGCCTGGTGGACGCTCTAGAGCAAGCGATGGCAGATGGTGTTACAATTTGGCTTGTGAGAGACCCAGAACTTTTCGGCAACACAGACAAATACGGACGTGAGCTTGCGTGGCTGTGGATCGGTGACGAGCCGTACTACTTCCCGGAGGACTTGCACCCGAACCAGGAACCCTCAGAATTGGATAGACGCTAATGGGTATTGAAGGCTTTGCTTCAGGTACTATGTCTCCCAGTATGAGAGGTGCCCCTGGAAGCGACGAGTCTACAGGTGACATCACTTTTGGTAACAGCGATGACAAACCGGACGATGACAAGAGTCAGTCACAGCGGGTAGACCCGGTATGGGGAACCATCAACAATCCCGGCAAATGGCTCAGGGACCTGAACAACACGCTCTGGAAAGAGATGTCCGAGATCGGTGATGCCTACGGCATGAGTCCGATGGAGGTAAACCGTCTGTTCCAACAGCATATCGGTGGGCTGAACGATCAGCTCGTCAACCACTTCATGCCTACCGCAGCCAACTACGCTGCCGGGTATGGCACCACTCCTGTCTCGTTCTATACCGAGACCAAGGCTGGTGCCGAGTACCTGGCCGACTACGGCAGACGCTGGTTGGAGGGCAAGATCAGTGGCCTTGACTTCAGTGTGGACCTTCCCGGCCCCGGCTCTGGTCGAACTGGAAGCAGGGGGTCCGCTGGACCTACTGCCGAGGACATCAGAGCTGCCTACGATCTAGACGAGCTTGCCAAGGGAGCGAACACGCTCTGGCAGGGCTGGCTACTCGAAGATGCCCAGGACCCTCGTGGCATGGCCCGTGCCTATGTGGATGCTATCGTGTCCACAGGAGGCAAGCAGAAGATCGACTTCACCGAGTTCATCAGAGGGCGAGCCAAGGACACCTCACGGTGGGCATCCGTCTACGGGCGCAAGCCTGAGTCCATGACTGAGGAGCAGTTCCTTCAGCCGTACTTCCAGGCAGCGTCACAGTTGATCAATCCGAGAGACGCTGCGAACGTGGCTATCCAGGGCGCACAGTTCGGTGCTTCTGCTCAACAGTTCAATGAACGTCTGAAGCGAGAGGATTCGGTAACAGGGTCCGCTCCGTTCATCAATTCAATGCAAGAGAAGATGGGTGCCGTAAGCGGCATCCTGAAGGGATAAACGATGGCTATTGATCGCAAAGCTCTAGTGGACTTCTTCTTCGACACGTTCCCAACGGAGTTCCAAGGAGATCGCACCTACTGGTACAACGCACAGAGTGACGACGCTGACTTCATCACAGCCTTCGGTGCGGTGTTCTCCAATATGTCTCCAGAGAACCGCAGGCTCGCTGTAGACTACCTATTCGATAACTACCCTGAGAACTTCAAGGGCGACAAGACGTATTGGTATGAGGCTCGGGGTTCAGAGGACCAGGACTTCATCAACGCCTTTGGTAATGAGTTCGTTTCCGCTGAAGGTGCCGGAGGCGGTGAGACCTCTGATAGAAAGCAGATGGTGGACTGGTTCTTCGACAACTTTCCCGAGCAGTTTCAAGGGGATCGAACCTATTGGTATGATGTCCAGTCGGATGATCCAGACTTCATCGCAGCGTTTGGTAAGGTCTTCAATGAGATGTCTCCTGAGGACCGTAGGAAGGCCGTTGACTATCTCTTCGACACATACCCCGACCAATTCAAGGGTGACAAGACGTACTGGTACGAGGACAGGGGAGCAGAAAACCAAGACTTCGTAGATTCTTTCGGTGGTGTGTTCACTGGTGGTGTCAGCACTGATGCTGGCGGCGGTACCACCACAACGAAGGGTACTCCCGCAGAAGAGAGCGTGGCTGAGACTGGTATCGGTGGCGGCGGGCCAGACCCAGACACCCAGCTCACCATCCTGACCGGTGACGAGATGAAGTGGTACTTCGACAAGTCCTCGGGCAAGTGGTACGTCGAGTACGGACTTCCCAACTCTGACAGGACTGTGGTCTTCGAGGCCACACCGGAAGAGATGGACTCGCTCTTTGGAACTGGGATGCGTCCCAGTCAGTACGATGACTCATTCACTCTGACCTCTCTGGTCACACAACCGAACGTCACCTTCGCTGGCAGCATCGTAGAGATGTCTGGTACCGGTAGCTTCGAGAGCGAGGTTGCTCGTGTCACCGCACTGGGTCTTGACGGTGGCCTACTCCCAGACTGGGCAGCCAACGACCCACAGGTGATGGACATCATCTACGTCGCTCAGGCAGAGAACAAGAGCACAGACTGGATCATCAACCAGATGTCCCAGCTCGACTCCTTCAAGGCTCGGTTCCCAGGTATTGACCTCATCCAACAGGAGGGCAACCTCACTCTCGCTGAGGGCGTTGATGCCTTCCTGGAGTACGAGGCTGGACTCAGGGCCACGCTGAAGTCTGTGGGCAACGAGACTGAGGTCACCCCTGATCTCGTGTCTGGCCTCATCACCGCAGGTCACAGCCTCACTGTGGTTCAGGACACGGTACGCATGATGGACCGGGCTACCAAGTATGCCCCGGCTCTCGAAGCGTTCAATGCTGTTCTTCAGTCCCAAGGGTTTGCGCCCCTCGGCACACTGGCAGAGGTCTTGGAGTTTGTCTCTGGGCAGGCGAGCAGTGATCTGTACGATCTGTATGAGGCCTCTACCTTTGCTGAGGCAGCGGGCGCTGCTGGTCTGACTGCACAGTTCTCGGCTGATGATGCCATGACCGCAGCTATGGCTACGGCTGGCTCGGTCACACTCGACTCGGCCATGAAGGGGATGCAGCAAGCGGCCAACGCTCTCCTGCGCCTCAGGCACGAAGTCGATATGGGCAAGTACGGCTTGAATGCTGACGACCTCATCGACCTCTCCTTGGGCATGGCCCCGAGGTCAGGTGCCGAGCTGTCCCAGATCAACGAGATGATGAACCGTGCTGTTGGCGAGGCCAAGGGCAACGCCAACACACTCAAGCCGTTCTACGGCTATGACGAGAAGGGAGCTGCCAAGCTCGGATCGTTCGGCGGTTCGAGGAAGCAGAGCTAATGGCAACCATTGAAGCGACCACCATCTTCGCCAACTACAAGTCGAGAGGTGTGAAGGTCAACGCTGCCGCCATGACTGGTGGCTCCATTGCATCGGCTCAGTTCGACGACGATGGGTATGTGGAGATCAACACCCTGCACGCTACTGACATCGGTAACGCTCTCGTAGCTGAGGGCGCTACCCGTGTCGATGTACTGGGGTTGGAGGACACGGTTACTCCCGGCACCGTGCAGGCATACACCACCATCTATGCAATCAGATTCGTCGGTGCCAGCAACGCCTACGTCAATCTTCGGGAAGGGTCCGCTGCTGGTGCCAAGCTATTTGGTCCGCTGCAAATCCCCGCAGCCCCCGCTATCCGCACCATTGTCTTCGGACTTGGCAAGACATTTGCTGGTGGCCTCTTTGTGGAAGTGGAGTCAGGCTCCCTCGGTACAAGCACCTTCTTGCATCTGGGTGTGTGAACTATGCCTATCTACCCTACACTACAGTTTGTAAAGTCTTCCAGTGCGCTCTGGTCACTGGGACGTAATGCCGCAAATCCAGACGACCAGCGGCAACATAGCTCAGGAGGAAGCAAATGAGCGAAGAGACAATTCCGCAGATGCGGGAACGGATCGCAAGGTTGGAGAAGAGTGAGAAGGACCTCGAAAGCCAAAAAGAGGTGCTCTCTAAGGAAGTGACGAAGCTACAAGCTCGTGACACATTCAGAGAAGCGGGATACCCTGCTTCCTACGGAGACCTGTTCGCAGGTCAATCCGATGGAGCTGAAGTCACAGGTGAGCTAGTCGAAGCCTTCATCGAGACATACCAATTGTCTCCAGATGGCTCTACCACAACCGAAGAGTCCGGGACCACAGATGAGGGAAACCAGGAATCTGAACAGTCGGATGATAGCAAGGACCTAGCACTCCTAGCTCGTGGCGGTTCAAGGGCAGGCGAGGGGGGCACTGGCAGCTCCGCAAGCGAGACCTTGACGAGAGACGAGTACATGGACCTTGCACGAAATGATCCACAAGCTGCGAAGGTGGCCGTAAGCCAAGGCCGTGTCCAGGTTTCAAGGGATAACCCCTACGTTCCCAGCAAGGGACGTGTAAGTGGAGCGAACCCTTATGCCCCTTCCGAATAAGCTCCCCCCGATCGACCGTCGATAATCTCTAAGAAAGGAGGTAGAACTAGATGGCAAGTGATTTTGCAACCAATCCCACGACCACCACGACCTATGATGACGTTTCGTATTCTGCGATTCTGACTGATGAGGTCAAGGATGCGTTGATGGCTGTTGTTGTCACGCCCGCACTGCTCGATTTCTATGATCTGAGTGGTGAGGCATCCAAGGCTGTCAAGATTCCAAAGGCTGATAAGTTCACGGCTGCGGCTGTCGCAGAAGGTACAGAGCTGGCTAACACCCCGCTCACCTCTACGTCCGTCACGCTCACGACTTCAGAAATTGGCATCATGGCTACCGTCACCGACGTTCTCGAAGTTTCAGATATTCCTGCTGCTCATAGCGCACGACTGAAGCAACTGGGACGCTCACTTGGTGACAAGCTGGATATTGATATCTCTGCTCTGTTCTCTGGCTTCTCGACTGCGGTCGGGGCGACCACGGTGAACATTGCTTTGACTGATATCCTGGATGCTATCTACAACCTGGAGGTGAATGATGCTGCTGGTCTCGGGTCTATCGTTGGTGTACTGCACCCTCGTCAGACCGCCGATTTCCGAACGGAATTCGAGGCCGATACAGCGTCGATTTACACAGGTGAGGGCACTGGCAAGATCGGTAAAGCAATGGCAGGTTACTTCGGTTCTTGGTTCGGAGTGGACATTTTCCAGACGACCAACGTACCCACAGCTAACGCCGCTGCTGACCGTGCAGGCGCTTTCTTCATCCGGGACTACGCTTTGGGCCTCGCCCAGAAGTGGTCCGCTAAGGTTGAAGTGATGCGCTGGCCCCCCATCCGAGGTTTCGTTATCGTCGCTACAGCAATGTACGGCGTTGGTGAAATTGAGGACTCGGCAGGGGTCGCAGCCACCACGGACGCATAGCGTGTGGCGAGCAAGCTGCCTACAAATGCTGCCCCGAGGCGTGACGAGGGTATGAATCTGAGGTCGGGGTCACGCACCCGGCCTCCACTTCCGTTCAGCGATACAAAGGAAACACAATGGCTGAAGCCAAACCAAAGAGTGAATTGATCAGCGAAGAGATGGTCAAGGCAGCAGAAGAAGAGGCGAGAGCGAAGAAGGAAACAGTCGCAGTAGCCGATGGACCGAAACTCCGTAAAAAGGGTGGCGGGCCAGGACAAGTCAAGATGGTGGATTCAGACATTCCCTATCCTGAGGACATTCACGGTGAGGACTACGAGGAATACGGACCATACGGCAATGCTGCTGTGGTACCGGAAGGCCAAGAAGCCGTCACCTATGCCGCTGACAAGGAGTTCTACCTAGACGAAGAGAAGCTGAAGACGCTTCAGTTCGATGAGGTCAAGGGACGCAACCTTCCGAAGAAGCGGCTGTACACAATCAAGGCCCTTCACAAGGACGGTCGTCTGGTGCAGCTTGGGTTCGAGGATCAAATCCAGAACAACGCTGGTGGAGACCCTGAGGATGCCATTGGCCTCCGCAGGTACCAGCGGAAGGGCATCACCCTTCTGTTCAACTTCGAGACGTTCCAGCCGATCTACTGTGCGGCCTGGGGTTGTTGGGCACAGTCCGACAGCACGGGTCCGTGGGTGGGCTTCTGCTCACAGCGGCACGCACAGCACACGCTGCCAAACCGGTACAAGGAGGCTGGGGCTATCATGGGTGCGCTCATGGAGTCCGGTGTCACTACGTCCCGTACATGGTCTAGCTAATGGCTGACCCAATTCTGTTGGGTGATGATGAGGGGGAGGCCGACTCCCCCTCTATCTTCTTCGACCCGACCATCATCCGTGAGATCACCGACACCAACCTGATCAACACGCACGCTCCCAAGAGGGAGATGATGTCAGAGCTATCTGAAGGGGCCACAGACCTCGGAGATGGCTTCCTCATCCAGGACGAGCCGGTTCTGGTAGAAAGAGACCAGACGGGCGGTATCGTTCGTCTCACGCCACTCAGTGAGATGGCAGGCGTGAACATGCGTAAGAAGGGCGAACCGGACCTGGAGCCTGTAGAGGGCAAGCAGCGGGAGACCCTGCATCCAATCAGTAGGGACGACCGGCGCAAGCTGGTGACGATCCTCGCTGTGAGGCTGTTGAAGAACTACATGACCCCGCTCGCTATGAACGCACAGGCGTACAACCCGATCCGAGACGGTCTGCCTGACGTGCCGACTGGCTCAGAGTTCAACCTGGAGCCGCTGCCTGGTACCAATCTGTACCCTGCCTCGGTGGATCAGGTGCTCGACTGGCTGAAGGAGTTTGTCGGTGCCAGGGCCTCTGTCATCAACAAGAACCGATTTGGGTCAGGCTATGCGGAGGACTTGGCGATCAGAATCGAGTAGACTGACCGCATGGCTACACAAGCAGCAATCAGACAGCGGATTTTCGATTACCTGTACAGCTCACAACTGACGGAACACCCGGCAGTGTCGCTGATCAACGGGGCAATCGACAATGCCGTGACCTCTATCACAGTAGATGACGCTGATGCCTACGGCCTTGTGTCTGGTACCATCATCGAGTTCTTCGACGGAGAGCAATGCTTCGTAACAGGAGCGGCAGCCAATGTGTTGACGGTGATCCGAGGGTGGAACTCAACGACTAAGGCGGCTCATTCAGATGACGACCCATTCTCGGTTGACCCTCGGTTCACCATTGCCCAGGTAGACAGCTCCATCGACGCTACCCTGCTCTCGTTCGAGGGCTGGGGTGTCCACGCCTTCGCCAACGGTGGTGTCCTTGTGGACCCGGCCAGCGATGTGCGGTACTTCGAGCTGGACGAGACAGATATCAACGAGACCTACGGCATCCTGTCGCTCTACTACTTCAACGATCAGACCAACGTACCCATGCCCATCCCATTCAGGATGCACATTGGTATCGACACAGCCTCAGGCTTCACAACCACCACCGGCATCCACGTTCCCTATCTGGGCAACACGGTAACCGGTGCTGCTGTTGACAACCTGTGGTTCACCTACGCACAGGTCATCGACGAGACTACTGACCTCCTACCGAGACAGGAGGAACTCATCGTCCTTGGCTCCTGCTCACAGATGTTGGGTAAGGCCATCACGCCACGCACACAGGACCCTGGTCGGTACACCGACAGGACAGTGCAGGCCGGTCAGATGGTTCGTGACGGTCGCTGGTTCCAGGCTGAGTTCTTCGTAAGAGTCCGTGCAGAAGCCGCTCAGCTTGGTGTTGAGAGACAGAAGGTACCAGGTACCGTCCAACTCAACCGGGCGAAGCGGTGGCGTGCATGATTGACAATCACAACGAGGTAGAGATCAATGGAATCAAATACGCAATCATGTGGGACGCTGGTGACGAGGCATACGTTGAATCCGGCGAATCGCTACGCCCGCCAAATGCACAACTTGTACAGGGAGAAAAGGCGGGGTATGTATTTCAGATGCGCCCCGACACACTTCTGTTCTCGTGGACTGACTGGAGTGGGGGAGAGGGTCAGCTTAAGTTCGATCCCCAAAATCCCAATCGAGCTGCCTACCTTGGGGGAGTTAATCCGTTCAGTCTACCTGGAAAGCTGACCCTCGGGCCGCTTCTGGAGAACACCTCACACGCCTTCCGTGGCTCTATGGCCCCGGCTGGTGGTTCCCTCTACATGGTCTCTGACACTGGGCCTGGTGACATCTATGTGTGGTCGAGTGGGTTCAACTGGGTGGACTCTACGTTCAGCCTCGGCGTTGCTTCTGTGGACGGTGGAGTGACAGGAGACACCGACAAGTTCTACATGCTGTCCTCTGCTCTGAATGCCCTTCGTTCGGTGACACCGGGTGGTACCTGGGTCACACTGAACGACCAGATCAACAATGTCACTGCTGGACAGGCGTACCCGACAGAGGCCTACGGCCCATACATCTATGTCTATGATGTGACAGAGGCACAGATTTTCGAGCTGAGCAACAGCACTATCAACATCACAACCCCAGAGGTTCCTATCCTCGACCTCTCAACAGAGGGCGGCACAGAGCTTGCTGGTGACGGCATCGGTATGCTTGCTGTTGGCGACAACAGCCTGTTCGCTCTCCAGATCAAGGGAGACCAGACCACCATCTGGGAGATTCTCCCCAGCACCGCTGCCGGTACAGGCTTCGGTGACAGGCTCGCAACAGTGGAAGGCTTCCAAGGCCACTCCCTGTGGACCCATATGGGGATGGTTTTT
>Ga0316187_10001863_pt1 | contig 18425 bp, 16 predicted proteins | sample CroRivburrow1_MG_FD_204927 | JGI IMG/M metagenome (GOLD analysis project Ga0316187, IMG submission 204927) | Coastal sediment microbial communities from Maine, United States - Cross River worm burrow 1 | ecosystem: Environmental > Aquatic > Marine > Coastal > Sediment | place: USA: Maine...
TCCTATCAATAAGATCCTGAAGATAATTGGTTACATGGGCTCTGTTTGGCATGTCAGTCAGAGCATCGTAAAGAGAGGCATGTTCAAGCTGGGCAGTACGTTTTTGCACCTGCTTCTCCAGGTCGAACAGATATTGGAAACGTATGGCGTTGAACCGAAGGCCAACTACCAGATAGAACAGATAGGCAGAAAAAAACAGAACCCGTGTATCTGCATCGTAGGATGCTGTAACCCCAAGCGATAGTATAAAGATGATTGAGGCGGCTATGAAAAAGCCAATGCACCAGTACCATCCCAAACGAACTCCTGCGATATAAAACGCAATAAATGGAAAAAGCCATCCCCAAATGAAGCCAAGCCCCGCTATCCCCCCATCATAGATCAGGAAGAGCAGGATCAGGGCTGTGGAATATAGAGCTAAAGATTCAGCCAAGGAAACCAGCTCAGCTCGGCGAGCCATAAACCACGCAGGTATGATCAAAACCAGCGAACCCAGCTGAACAAGTGCGAGATCGTCATATTGGTAGAGGTAATTGAACAGCGAAAAAACGATTATGATGGGGATGGCAATATTCAAGACATTCCTGAGCACTTCTCCCCGCTGCTCAATGGCTATGCATATGTTCGGATCGCCAAACAGAAAATTCAGTTTTGAGACAATAGACCGCTGCAAAATATTTCTCTCAAGTTCCCTCCCGAGGAACAAAATCTTATAATGTTTATAGACTGGAGCATGAAACAAGTCAAAGATGGACATTCCTGCATGGATGACTGTAACATAATGAAAACATTAGGGTTTTAGTAAAAAGAGATGCTTTTCTTAAATTAACAAACTTTCATCATGAATTAATGATATAATCATAAGCGGGCTGCATAGTTCGCACCGTCTGGCGCTGATTCTTCCTCCCCTCCCTAGTGTTCGCGCCAGATATTGAGCCCCGGCTGTAAAGCCGGGGCTTTTTTATTTTATCTTTTCACCGGCCATAACAGCCGAGAAGAGAGACTCTGTATCGCGCATCATTTTTTTCTCATTATCTGTCTTAGCGAAGAGTCCGGGAACTTCAACGGGCTGCAGGTTTTCATCAATGGCGACATAAACGAAGACAGCATCCATGATCTGTTTCCCGTGACTGGTGATACTACAGTTAACCCACATCGTTGTTCGGGTTGTCATCGTGACCTGCGTCTTTACAGAAAACGGGTCTCCTTCATTCATGGGAGCATGAAATCTCAGTCTGTGTGCCGCCCTGGTCAGGCCGTGGCCACCACAATGTTTGCAGGCAGCCAGATACCCCACTTCATCACAGATGGTCATCAGTCTGCCGCCATGCATGATTCCGTGAGTATTGAGATCCTGGCTGGCGACTTCCCCATCGATCAGAGTAAGTGATGCGGACATCGATACCGGCTTCATGCTGCCAATATAGCTTTAGCAGAAGGTTTGTGTAACAACTATCGATTATGAATCAGTTTGCGATAAATGGCCGATGAGAGGCGGTTGTGTCTGCTCAATCCCCATAACAGACTTTAGAATCCGCTCCTGTACCGCTAGTGTTCGCCGCTGCAAAAGTGGCGATGCCAAAGGAGACCGGTGTGAGTAATAGTTTTGATGCGCGTAAAGAGCTTGATGTTCAAGGCAAGAAATATACCTACTACAAGCTTGATGCCGTGGGTGACGTCTCCCGGCTCCCATTTTCTATGAAAATTCTGCTTGAAAACCTGCTTCGCCGCGAAGATGGACTCAATGTTACTGCAGACGACATCAGGACAGTCGCAGGCTGGGATGAGAAGGCCGAGCCGAACCACGAAATTGCCTACATGCCTGCCCGGGTGCTGATGCAGGATTTCACCGGCGTGCCTGCGGTGGTTGACCTGGCTGCGATGCGCGATGCGATGGCAACACTTGGCGGAGACACCAAAAAGATTGAGCCTCTTGCGCCAGCTGAGCTGGTGATCGATCACTCCGTGCAGGTAGACAACTTCGGCACTGCCGATGCGGCTGCAAAAAACACTGAAATCGAATTTCAACGCAATCGTGAGCGTTACAACTTTTTAAAGTGGGGTCAGAATGCCTTTGAAACCTTCAAGGCAGTACCTCCAGGTGCAGGTATCGTACATCAGGTCAATTTGGAGTTTCTGGCCCGTACCGTCTTTGTGAATGATGAAGGCGTTGCCTATCCCGACACTCTTGTAGGTACAGACTCTCACACTACAATGATCAACGGCCTTGGAGTGCTCGGCTGGGGCGTGGGGGGTATTGAGGCTGAAGCTGCCATGCTGGGCCAGCCTGTATCCATGCTGGTACCAAAGGTGGTTGGCTTTAGGTTGACTGGAGAGCTTCCTGAGGGCGCTACTGCAACCGATCTGGTTCTAACCATTGTTGAGATGCTGAGAAATCATGGCGTGGTTGGTAAATTTGTCGAATTCTATGGTGAGGGTTTGAACCATCTGCCACTGGCTGATCGTGCCACCATCGCCAACATGGCACCTGAGTATGGAGCGACCTGTGGTATCTTCCCGATAGATGACGAGACCCTGAGTTATCTGCGACTCTCCAACCGTAGTGAAGAGAATGTTGCACTGGTTGAAGCCTATGCCAAAGCCCAGGGCATGTGGCGTGATGAGGCTGTAGTGGCTGATTACAGCGAGTCCCTTGTTCTTGATATGTCGACTATCGTACCAAGCCTTGCAGGCCATAAGCGTCCGCAGGATCGGATTGCTCTAACCGAGTCCAAGGAAAAATATCTTGAAGCAGTTGAGCAGGTTAAAAAAGAGGCAGGCATCAGCACCAAAGCGGTTAAGACCACCATCAATAGTCAGGAAGTAACCATGCAGGATGGTGCGGTTGTTATTGCTGCTATCACCTCCTGTACCAATACATCCAACCCATCCGTGATGCTGGGCGCAGGTCTGGTGGCTAAAAAAGCAGCCGCACTCGGCCTGAAATCGGCGCCGTGGGTTAAAACATCACTCGGCCCCGGCTCTCTGGTGGTCACTGACTACCTTGATAAGTCAGGACTGACCGAGCCATTGAATCAGCTTGGTTTTAACACGGTCGGTTATGGCTGCACAACATGTATAGGCAACTCAGGCCCTTTGCCTGCTGAAGTCTCTGCAGCGATTGCTGAAGGTGACTTGGCTGTGACCTCGGTGCTATCAGGCAATCGAAACTTTGAAGGTCGTGTCCATGCCGAGGTGCGCATGAACTATCTGGCGAGCCCACCACTGGTAGTTGCTTACGCCATTGCAGGCACGATGAATATCGATCTCTACAGTGATCCACTCGGTCAGGATAGGGATGGCAATGATGTTTTCTTAAAGGATATCTGGCCGACTCAGAAAGAGGTCGCCGATGTAGTGGCTTCATGTGTAACTGCTGAACAGTTCAACGCCTCCTACGGCAATGTTTATGCTGGTGATGCCAACTGGCAGGCACTTGAAGCGCCGACTGGTGATCGCTTTGAGTGGGATGCATCATCAACTTACATCCAGCATCCGCCATATTTTGAAGGCATGTCTAAAGAGGCTGGCACAGTCTCTGATATCAATGGAGCACGCGTGTTGGCACTGTTGGGCGATTCGGTCACTACCGATCACATCTCACCAGCCGGTGCGATCAAGGCTGACTCTCCAGCTGGCCGATATCTTCTTGATAACGGTGTTGAGCTTAATGACTTCAACTCCTACGGTTCACGCCGTGGCAATCATGAAGTAATGATGCGCGGTACATTTGCCAATATTCGCCTTAGAAATCGTCTGGCACCGGGCACTGAGGGTGGTGTGACCAATCACCAGCCAAGTGGTGAACAGATGAGCATCTATGACGCGGCCATGCGTTATAAGAGTGAGGGTGTGGCGAGCATCATCCTTGCAGGTAAGGAGTACGGCTCCGGCTCTTCACGTGACTGGGCAGCCAAGGGACCGCGCTTGCAGGGCGTTCAGGCAGTGATTGCCGAGACCTATGAAAGAATCCATCGCTCCAACCTTGTCGGCATGGGCATTCTTCCTCTGCAGTTCAAGAGCGGCGAATCTGCCGAGGCACTCGGTCTGACAGGCCAGGAGAGTTATGACTTTGCGGGTATCGGTGATGGTTCCGGAAAAGAGTTGAATGTGACTGCGACGGCTGAAGATGGTTTAGTGAAAACATTCACTGTTGATGTGCGTATCGACACTCCGAAAGAGGTGGAGTACTACCAGCATGGTGGCATCCTGCACTATGTTCTCAGGCAACTCGCCGCGTAATTTTTTTGAATAGCCATTACATGAACCGGGGCCTCCTTGCGGGGGCCCTGTTTCATGTCAGCAGAGAAGGTGTTCAGAGTAACTCTAAAACCTTAAGTGAGATGCACTACTATTACTTCTTCTTCAATGCAGCGGCCGTATCGCTAACCAATTGGTTTGCCTGTTTCTTCGTAGCATTATACTGCTTGTTTGCCTGTTTCTTCGTAGCATTGTACTGCTTGTTTGCCTGTTTCGTCGCAGCAGCCTTTGCTTTTTTATCCAGTTTCTTCGCATCAGCTATCGCTCGGCTTCTCACCTTCTTCGCATCAGCTATCGCCTGCTTTCTCGTTTTTTTAGCATCAGCTATCGTCTGGTTTCTCAGCTTCTTTGCTTCAGCTACAGTCGCTGGTAGCACAGGTGGTGTGACGACAGGTGGTGTGACGACAGGCGGTGTGACCGGCGTCAGCGGTGGTAAGCCAAAACTCGGTAGAGTGTAGAGCCTGCCGGGGTGTGATTTGGCGTAGAGATAGAGTTGAGTGCCATCATTTGCGTAATACCAGTCACCAGCCTCTTCAGCACCTGTGTTTACTGCTCCTGCTGTATCGGTCCAAGGGTCATTGGGGATGGTCTTCAGATAACCTTCGACAACAAGGTCGGCCAACATGCCCGATGCGGGGCTGTACTCCTTGTCGAGCGTGAAGCTCTTGAGGGCACTGGTCAGTTCTACTTCAGCAACCACCAGTCTGGCCTTGTTGAGAAAGGTCGTATAGGTCGGGACTGAGGTGGCTGCAAGGATGCCGATAATGGCAATCGAAACCATCAGTTCGACAAGAGTGAATCCATCCCCATTGTTCTGCATTTGCCACTTGTTCATGGCTGGCCTCTCTTGTTTGCATAACTGACACGAGCGGGCCTGCCCGGAACTGCAGTAATGCCAGCAACACCGTGTGCTTCAGGTGTAGGACAGAGGGCAGTGATGTTGCCTTTATCATCGCTCTTGATGATATAGGGCTCAAAACTTACCGGGTCTTCGATCTGAACCTCTGTGTCAAGTATCGCTGAGAGCTCTTCTAATGAAGAGGGCGCCCGGTTCATGATCTGCCGATATGAAAGTGCTTCTGCAACCAGCGTCTCCAGATAGGCTCTGCATTCGGAGATATCCATTAGTTGTGGAGAGATATCATGCTCAATAGCTGCTGTTTGATCGCTTTCAAGATGGTCGTTGTAGAGGGTGTAGGCATTGAAAGCGATGAGAATGGATGCAGTCAGAGCAAGTAGAATGAGAAGAGGCTTTTTCTTTTTGGCAAGGTCAAAGCCCTGCTTTTGCCGTGTTTCATCCTCGATACTCTCTTCAACGCCGGCACAGTGAATGCAGAGTGTTTTTTTTCCAGCCTCCCTGCCAATACAGTCTTCGCAGAACGGTTTGTTACATCGATTGCAATAGAAGACAGCAGGCACGCCTATATCCATCGTGCATTCAACATCAAGTGGACGTCTTACTGGGCTCTTTTTTTCTGCAGCGTCTTTATCGGCCACAAACGCCTCCCGTAGATTTTTTCAGAGTATCACTAGCTTAGCAGAGTTATAAAAAGAGTATAGACCATAGCAGATACGCTTGGAGTGTGTGGGCTCATTGGCTATAGTAGTACTGTCAGTCATCTCATTTTATCCGGGAGGTCGGATTGTCGGGAAATCCAAAACAGCAGAAAAACGGCCTTGATGTCACACTATCCCTGTTAAACGGTGATAAGGAGCAGGGTCAGCTGATCCGTTTCTCTCCGCCAATGAGACGACTTCACCTGCAACTGGAATCAGACCGCATGGAACATTATGAGATTACTGAAGTGGCCTACATCGGCTTTTGCAGGCCGAAGGGTAGCTGGCCCTCCCTGCCCGAACTGGAGGGGATGGAGGCAAAGGTCGTCCATACGGTGACTGGAGAGAAATTTCTCGTGAATGTGGTCGAGACCAAGTCGCATGAAGATGGCTTCTATGCTTTCACTGACATTGAAGATTCGAATTTTGAACGTATTTTCTTTTACAATCATGGGGTGCGCATTCTTGAGCATCCACAGCCTATCGGCCAGCTGCTGATTGATGAAAAGGTTGCCTCTGCCGATGAGGTGCAGACGGCACTGGAGACTCAACGAGGTCTTCAGAAACAGCCTCTGGGGGATTTCCTGGTTGAGTCGCAGAAAGTGGAGGCGGTCGACATCGAAAAAGCGCTGGAAATGCAGCGCAAGAAACCGAAAAAGATTGGCGATATTCTGATCGAAGCGGGATTGATTGAGGAGGAGGATCTTAAGCAGGCCCTGATTGAGCAGTCCAAAAACCGTAGCCTGAAGATCGGTCAGATATTGATCAATATGGGATTTGTGACCGAGGAGGAGCTGATCTCATCGCTGGCTAAGAAATTCAGTATGCCGTTTATCGATCTCGATGAGTATACCATTAATCCGTTGGTGGTAGCAGAGATCGACAGTGACATACTGCTTCGTTTTCAGGTGCTTCCGATCTCATCTGATGAGCACACATTGACGCTGGCTGCCTCCGACCCGATGGATATCGAGGGATTTGACACAATCCGTTTCCAGACCAAAAAACGCATTGTCGAGGTGTTGGCGACACCAAGTCAGATCAGGCTTCTGCTGGAGCGGGAAGTTGCAGCTGAGGCTGGTGAAGGGGATGACTGGCTCTGGATTGAACGGGTAGGTGAGGAGAAGGAAGAGGGTGCTGATAACGAGGTGGTCGAGGTCAAAGCGGCTGAAGCTCCTCCGATTGTCCGGCTGGTAAATAAAATTCTGATTAACGGGATTAACAAAGGGGCATCTGATATTCATGTGTTGCCGCAGGCGAAAAAGGTGCTGCTTCTCTACCGGGTTAATGGTGACCTGAAGCAGGAGATGGAGCTGGAGAAATGGGTGCAGCGCCGAATGATTTCGCGCATTAAAATTCTGGCTGGTATGAATATTGCCGAACACAGGATGACCCAGGATGGACGTATGTTAGTTCGCCATGGTAACGGAGTTTCGGAGTTTCGTGTTTCGTGTATTCCGAATGCGTATGGCGAATCAATCGTCATGCGGATACTAAGCAAAGAGATGGCCGCTGATATTGAGACGCTGGGGGTTAGCGAAAAGGATCGGCAATCACTGGGCATGATGGTGCGCAAGCCTTTTGGCCTGATTCTCGCCACTGGCCCGACCGGTTCCGGAAAATCTACGACCCTGTTTGCACTTCTGCAGAGCATTGTTCATATGCCGGTGCATATCATCACAATCGAAGATCCGGTTGAATCGGATATAAAGGGGTGTAACCAGATACAGGTCAATACGAAGGTAGGACTTACCTTTGCCAGCGTTTTGCGCAACGTGCTGCGCCATGATCCGGATGTCATTATGGTTGGCGAGATGCGTGATCATGAGACAGCATCTATTGGTGTTGAGGCGGCTCTGACCGGTCATCTGATGCTTTCGACACTGCATACCAATAGTGCGGTCGATACGATTATCCGTTTACTGGATCTTGGGATTCCCAGCTATCTGCTGGCTCCGGCCTTGCGCGGCATCATTAGCCAGAACCTGTTGAAGCAGTTGTGTGAAGAGTGCCGCCAGCCACTTGATAATGAGCAGGATGAAGTATACGGCTTGCTGGATGGGATGGGGCTTGAACGCCCGAAGATGCTCTACAAGGCAGGGAAGTGTGATAGCTGCAACCAGACCGGGTTTTCCGGACGTGTAATGGCCTATGAGTTTCTTGAGATAACAGATGCTGTTCGGCAGGCTATCCATGATGGCAAGATCGGAGATGAATTGCAGGAGATTGCAAAGCAAGAGGGGATGATCTCCAAGGCAGAACATGCGCTGAGCCTGGCCAAAGAGGGAGTGGTCTGCCGGGATGATCTGGTCAGGATGCTGATCTAGTAAATTCCTGTTGCACTCTTTTTGTAAAGACTGTTTTCGACCAGAAGCGGGGTATCATTTTGGGGTACTTTTTACCGCTAGTTCTTACGCTCACTTTTCACATCCCGGATGATATGAAGGCCTCCACGAGCAACTATGATAGAAATTACCAGACCTATGACGATATCAGGATACCTTGAATCAAAAACATGGACCAATCCGCCGCCCAGAATAATACCTAAATTGGCCATCACATCATTTTTTGAAAACACCCAGCTGGCTCGCATATGAATTTCACCTTCTCTATGCTTTGAAATCAGTTGTAGACAGATGAGATTGGACAGGAGTGCGAGGAGACCTACAGAGATCATCAAAATTGACTCCGGTTCACTACCAAAAACAGATCGCCGAACAGCATCGGCGGCTACTGTCAAAGCAAGTGTGATTTGAAATATGCCGCTTATGTGAGCAGCTTTCAGTTTCATTAACGCGGATTTTCCAACTGCATACAGCCCAATACCGTAAACAGTTGCATCAGCCAGCATATCCAGAGAATCTGCTATGAGAGCATTTGAATCGGCTAATATGCCAAAGGATATTTCAACAAAAAACATCAGTAGGTTGATGCCCAAAAGGGCTATTAACACTCTGCCTTCTTGTCTGTTTTTTGTTTCTATTTCACAACCACAATCAGACATTGGACATTATCCTGCAGGCGTCAGTTTGCCTCTTTTGATAGTGAATATCTCAAACTCTTTGTGGCCGATGCCTTTGTCATCAAACCGGACATGGCCGGTTACTCCCGGAAACCCTTCACTATCCTTCAAGGCCTTGAAGGCATCTCGACCGGCAAGCCCAAGCCTGCTTCCAAGAGCGGCGGCAATCAGCACGGAGTCGTAGGCCATGCCAAAGAGCTTGCTAGGTTTGCCTACGCCCCATGTTTCACGATATGAGCGGAGCATCTGGCGGACACTGTTGCTGTCACTGGCTGGGAAGGTGATGTTGGAGAATCGTGACCTGGAGAGATAACGTCCACGGTCATCCAGTAGGTGGCCGTCCTGCCAGCGGTTACTGCCATAGACCGGAATGCCGGAAATGTCGACATAGGCAAGCTGTCCGGCAAGTGATGCGACGCGTTTGCCGGGCATGGCCAGATAGACGGCATCAAAATTGACCGGCATATGGATCTCTAACGCTGTCTCGGCCGAGAGAAGGGCGATGTCTTCATCCAATTCTGCAAGCAGTTCCTCATCATCACTTCGTTCGCGCAGCTCCTGCAGTTCGGGCCGATTATCGATGTTAACATCCAGCACGAGCTGTTCTATAACCTCACCGCCAAGATTTTCGAAGGTTTCAACAAATGCATCTGCCTCCTGCGATTCGCCTGGCGTATCGCCGCGCAGAACGACAACTTTTCGGGCCTCTTGCTGCCACGCAAATTCGGCCATATAGGATGCCTGGACCTCTCTGGCCAACGTGTGGATGAAAAGCTTGGATGAAGCTTCGGCGATCTTGGGCTGGTTTGTCAGGCTGATGACAGGAACATGCGGTGCAAGATAGGGAAGCAGTGCCTCGGTATGCTCAGATAGCAGTGGACCAATGATCCAGTCCGAGCCACCCGATATGAGCTGGTTGTATGCATGAACAGCGCTCTTTGCATTGCCACCTGTATCTTCGATACGAAGTTCAATCTTCTCTTCATAAGCCTCAGTGGCCAGAGCCATTCTGATGCCGCGGAGTGCCTCTTCACCATAATGTGCGTATTTACCGGTTAGCGGAAGTAGTACACCAATAGTGGCATGTTGAGTAATACCGGATGCCCATGCCTCCACCTTTCGTGTGATCGCGTGGTGAGGCAAGCTCACCGAGAGAAGTTTGGCTATGGAGCGAACTTCGTCGATTTCACCCGACATCAGACGGATTCTTGCAGCATGGAGGTAGAAGCTGATATTCTCTTTTTCGATTAACAGCTTCTCATCATGAAGCCTGGAGATGGTCTCAAGCGAAGCTCTGCTTGCAGCCGCTCTTAGCCAGTGCTCTTTTCTGATGGTGTCGATGTCTGCTGCAGCAAGAAACCACTGAATGGACTCCCATTCAGGCAGGCGCTGGGCGATGGGAGCACCGTTGTTCATGGATTCTTCAGCCAGCTCGCGGGTTAGTCTCGGGTGTTGGAGCAGTTTGACATATTCGTCCAGAGTCTGCCGATCATCTCCTAGATTGCTCCACCACTTGGCCAGCCATGAATGGGTGTATGGAACCAGGGCATGCATAGGGAACTGTTGTATCAACTGCTCTGCCTCAGAAGGGCCCTCCGGGTACTGAAACTCAAGCAGTAGTTCAACACGTCGGAATGACGCCTCTTCATTAAGTGGTGGTGGAGCAAGTTCGGCCAGTTCGTTTAAGCCGGCTAGTGCTGATTCTATTTCATTATATACCCTTGCCAGTTCCAGAAGATCCTGAATCTCCTTGGCACTTTGAGGTGGTGTGGACAGTCGTTTGAAAGGGTGCTCGGTGGTGGCCTTGCTTGCTCCTGTCGTGACATCTTTTTTCGGACCGCAGGCGCTTAACAGTAGTGCCGACAACAATAGTAGAACCAAACCAATGCGATGAAACGATGGGTTTCCATTTTCTGTTTGGCAAGACGTTGCGGCGAATAGAGTCCGCAGATAAGGTAGAGAGCACATGAAAGCGGAAGATAAACATCTAAAGGGCGAAGGCCAACTATTCATTGTGGCTACGCCTATCGGCAATCTTGGGGATATGACCCATCGTGCGGTTGAAACACTGCAGAGTGTTGATCTGATTGCAGCCGAAGATACGCGGGTAAGTTCAAAACTGCTTGCCCACTACGCGATAACCACCCCGATGGTTGTATGTCATGAGCATAATGAGGCGGCAGCCGCAAAAAAGATTATTGAACATCTGCAGGCGGGCAGGAGCGTGGCATTGATCAGCGATGCAGGGACACCGCTGATCAATGATCCGGGTTATCGCTTGGTCACAGAAGTTCGTAAGGCTGGGTTCATCGTGACGCCCATTCCAGGTGTATCCAGCCCGATTGCCGCACTCTCAGCCTCAGGATTACCAACAGATCAGTTCAGTTATGTCGGTTTCCTGCCGCGTAGCGGAAGGGCTCGATCTGAACTCATCTCCAGGCTGGAGGTGGCAGCACATACCCATGTGTTGCTTGAGTCTCCCAGACGACTTGTTAAAACACTTGAGGACCTCTGTTCCAGTAATATGTCTGATCGTGAAGCATGTGTTGCCAGGGAGTTGACCAAGCTTCATGAGACCTTTATCTGTGGAACCCTTGCAGAAGTTGCACTCCATTTTCAGGAGCATGCTCCAAGAGGCGAGATTGTGCTGCTGATCGGGCCTGCTTTAGAGCGTGAAGCAACAGATGACGACCTAATTAAGGCACTGTCAGCTTCCGGGATGGTATCTCTACCCCCCTCTAAACGTGCAGGCAGTGTGGCAAAACAGTTTGGTGTGCCGAAGTCACGGGTCTATTCACTGCTTCTGGAGATGGACGCCGGGTGAGCAGAGCGAATGAGTACTGAAAAGGGGCAGCGAGGGGAGGAGCGGGCAGCCCGCTATTTGAAACGACGCGGTTACAGGATCGTTGATCGAAACGTACGTGCTGGCAGGGGAGAGCTGGATATTGTCTCACTGAAGAATGATATCCTCGTGTTTGTTGAAGTGAAGGCCCGTCAGAGTCGTGAGCAGGGCCTGCTGGCTGTCAACGGTGATAAGTGCGAGAGGCTACGCTCTGCGGCGAACGCCTATTTGGGAAAGAGACCAAAATTTACGGGATTGCAATGCCGCTTCGATTTAATCATCCTAACGCCGGGAAGTGGTATTAACCCATTTCCGCATGTTGAACATTTACAGGATATCTTTAGATAGGAAGGCCAATGAGAAAGATTATCAGAGAGGCTATGGAAGCTGGAATAGAGCTGCGAAGAGCGTGTCTGGAGAGTCTGGATGAGCCTCTGCTGAAGGCTGCTGAGACTATGGTCACATGTCTTAAGGGTGGGGGGAAAATTCTGGTTTGCGGCAATGGCGGATCAGCTGCCGACGCACAGCATTTTGCCGGAGAACTGGTTAACCGCTTTGAAATGAACCGTCCGGGTCTGGCTGCAGTCGCCATGACGCATGACGCCTCTGTCATTACCAGCATTGCCAATGACTTCTCATTCGATGATATATTCTCCCGTCAAGTTGAAGCCTTGGGAAGGGAAGGGGATCTGTTACTGGCGATTTCAACTAGTGGTGATTCTGCGAATGTAATCAAAGCTGCTGATGCTGCTCAGCGCATCGGTATGAAGACCGTTGCCTTAACCGGTCGCGATGGCGGATTGCTCGGGAAACATTCCAATGTCTCTGTTCACCTGAATATTGCACACAAATCAACTCCCCGTGTCCAGGAGATGCATATCACATCACTTCATATTATCTGTTCACTGGTTGACGAGATGATGTTTGGACAGGGTTCATGACCACACGCCCCCTCTCGTTCAGTTCACTTAGAACGGTTCCGATCTCAGAGCGAAAAGCAGATACGGATGAACGTGATTACGGAGCGCCGTATAGTGCCAATAGCTCGCTTTCTGACCTTCTCTGCAGTTTGCCTAACCTTGGTGCTGGTGCCGATCTGTTTCACTTAAGGGATGCAATAGTCTCATCCCATCGCAGAGGACGTAAAATTATTGTTGGCTGTGGTGGACATGTGATGGACACGGGTCTTAGCCCACTACTAGCCAGGCTGATAGAGCAGCGACTGATCTCCGGGATTGCTCTTACTGGAGAAGCGCTGCTTCAGGATGTGGAGATCGCCCTGACTGGGCAGACACTAGGTTCCCACGATCAGGACCTGATTGATGGTCGTTACTGCATAACAGATGAGACAGGCCGTCTGATCAATGATGCGGTGAATATGGGTGCGGTTGAAAACTGGGGTTTTGGTGCAAGTGTAGGCAGGAAATTATTGGACATGGAGTCAGAGCATCTCGAACACTCTGTGGTTGCAGCTGCATGCCGCTGTGGAATTCCAGTGACAGTTCATCCGACCATTGGGGCAGATGCGTTTACCCTTCATCCTCAAGCTCATGGAGAGTCGCTTGGCTCAGTAGCGATGTACGACTTCAGACTGCTTGCTGGTATCATGGCCGAAGCGAGTGGTGGTGTGCTTCTTAATGTGGCATCGGGCGTTATACTGCCGCGTCTCTTTCTGCAGGCGGTTGATGCGGCTAGGAATCTCGGGAAAAAGGTGGAGGGATTGACTACTGCGGTTATTGATCCGTCAGCTTCCGCATCGTCTGTGGAGGATGTGGTGGGGCGCCTTTCTCAGCCTGATGGCGAAGGCTATTGCCTATCAGGGCCGGATGAGGTTCTCCTGCCTCTGTTGTTTGGTGCGGTAATCGACGCTTTGGGAGATGATGTCGAGTGATGGTATATGCCTGCGTAATTTGCTTGGTGAGGTAAGCATGGAAGATCAACCTGAAAATGAAAATATAAACCCTGATAATCCAAACCCGTGGAATAAACGGGAGGAGAAGTCATCACGAAGAATTTATCTTCTAATTGCTCTGCTCAGTGCGCTCCTGGCGTACATTTTGAGTGGAACCGCAAGATAGGTTAAAAAGGAGTCGCTGATATGGTCAACCGGATTTTACTGCTTATCATCTGTGCAGGCATGCTTTCATCATGTGTTGCAACAGCCCTTGTTGGGGGAGGTGCTGCTGCAGGAAGTGCTGTGAATGATGAGCGCTCAGTCGGCCAGCATGTCGATGATGTAGTCATCGCATCGAAGATCGATGCGATGTTGATCGCTGAAAAGGAGATGCCTTCGCGCTGGGTAAGTGTGGAGGTGATTAATAGCGTTGTCTGGCTGACAGGTTACCTGCCAAGTCAGCACCATATTGATCGTGCTGTTCACATCTGCCGGACTGTAAAAGGTGTCCAGGATGTGAAAAGTGAATTGCATGTTGGTGAGCCATCAACCGGAAGTCTGTTTAGTGACAGCTGGATTACAACAAAGATCAAAGCAAATTTACTTGAAGATAAAATAGTTTCCGGTTTTGGCATTCATGTAGAAACAGTTGATGGAAAAGTCTATCTGCAGGGAATAGTGAAAAACAGCGAACAGCGATACAGAGCCAAGGAGATTGTTCGCAAAACGAGTGGTGTCACAGCTGTCGTTGACCTGCTTCAGGTACGTAACTGAGCGTGAGTTCCGATTATTTTGTCGAGATATCCGAGGCGCTAAGGCTAAGGAAAAACTGGCATGAGCGGGATAAGCGAGTGGTTTTTACCAACGGCTGTTTCGATCTGCTTCATCCGGGCCATGTAAACTATCTGGAAGATGCTAAAAAACTGGGTGATGTATTGATTATTGGCCTTAACAGTGATGATTCTATTCGTAATCTGAAAGGCCCACTACGCCCGGTTAATGATCTCGCTGATCGCGCGCATATGCTCGCGGCACTCAGGTCGGTTGATCTGGTGGTCCCGTTTTCTGAGGATACACCAATCAATTTGATCAAAGCGCTTCTGCCTGATGTTCTGGTGAAGGGTGGAGATTACGTGCCAGATGATATTGTTGGTGCCAAAGAGGTTCGTAAAGCCGGTGGTGAAGTCATCGTTGTCCCTTTTCTGGGTGGTTACTCCAGCACCACGCTTATCAATCGTATCAAGCAACTTTAGCAGTGACTGCTCATCCCCTTAGAGTCGTTGCGGATGCCCATATCTGGGGCCTGAAAAATGCATTCTCATTCATTCCCGGATTCAGTGTTGATCTTCAGGTGGTTGAAAACCGAGAGATCACTCGAAAACTTCTAAAACATACAGATATTTTACTGACCCGTTCTTCTACTAAGGTTAACAGAGAGCTGTTGGAAGGCACATCTGTTCGTTTTGTTGCCACGGCCACCATCGGAGATGACCATTTCGACAAAAGATGGCTGGAGGCTAACGGCATAGGCTGGGCCAATGCGGCTGGCAGTTCTACCGGTTCGGTAATTGAGTATATGACTGCCGTGCTGCTTGAACTGCATGTGCGAGGATTGATCTCAATTCCTGGTTCAACACTGGGCATTATTGGTATTGGACGCATCGGATCTGTTCTGACCTCAGTTTGTGAAAATCTGGGGATGAAGCTGCTCTGTAATGATCCGCCAAGAGAGCGAACGGAGAGAGCAGGGGGATTCTCTTCGATGCAGAGCCTGTTAGGCAAAGCAGATGTGGTGACACTGCATACTCCTCTGCTATCTGATGGCGATGACAGAACATTCCACCTGATTGATTCCGCCTGGTTATCGCGGTTTCAGGGGAGAGGCATCATCAATGCTGCCCGTGGCGGGTGTGTCGACAATGGAGCACTACTGAACTGGCTGGATGGTGATGCGAAGCGATTTGCCGTGCTTGATTGCTGGGAGGGTGAGCCGGATATCCATAAGCCATTATTGGCACACCCTCAACTGGTGATTGCAACGCCACATATTGCAGGTCACTCACTGGATGGAAAAGCTGCCAATACCCAATATATATACAGTGCACTATGCAATTTTCTTGGTGTAGAGCCGACATGGAGCATGAGGGATGAGCTTCCCGCTGTTGAAGAGGCTCAATGCATTGTTGTTAACGACGAGTTGTGGTTGAGTCTGCACAGGCTGGTGACAGCTCTCTATCCGATTATGCGCGATGACCAGACGATGAAAGCATGGCTGGAACCGGGAGTCAGCTTGCCAGGCTCTTTTTCCGCTTTCCGTCGCAACTATCCAGTGAGAAGAGCGTGGAATCATGAGCGGGTTTCAGTGGTAAATGCAAATGAAGCGTTTATTCATTATGCACACGCAATCGGTATTGATCTGCTAAATTCGGAGGGGTGACAGAGATGACTAAATCAAGAAACAGTAATTTGGTCTGGATGGACCTGGAGATGACCGGACTGGACCCAGATGTTGATACCATTCTTGAAATTGCGACACTGATTACCGATAGCGAGCTGAATGTCATTGCGGAAGGGCCAAATCTTGCAGTGCATCAACCCGATGCTGTTCTGGATGGCATGAATGCATGGTGCAGGCAGCACCATGGAGATTCAGGATTGACCGAGCGGGTTCGGAAATCGGCCATTTCTACGGCTGAGGCGGAAACCCAAACACTTGAATTTATCAAGCAGTATGTGCCGGAACGGAGATCACCACTGTGTGGCAACTCCATTCATCAGGATCGACGGTTTTTGGTTCGCTTTATGCCGAAGATTGAGAATTATGTGCACTATCGCAATATTGATGTGAGTACTATCAAAGAGCTGGCAAACCGCTGGTATCCGAAACTGCCGATACAGGCGAAGCAGGGGGAACATTTGGCTCTGGCAGATATTCACGAATCAATAAAGGAGTTGAGATATTACCGTCAGAAGCTATTTCTGCCGACAGACTAGGTTTAGTCGTTGAAGTCCAGACGCTCTTTTGGCTTCAGCTCTTCTACCGACCCAATCTTGCAGAAGCTGTAGTTCGGGCCTGTTTTCATCACCTTCACAACCTTAAAATGAGCTCCCTTGCCTTCATCTGAGAGCATGAATGTCATGTTTTTGTGTATTTTATGGTCAGGGAAGACCGCTGTGTGGAAAGGTTTTCCCGGCTTGATCAGGACCGGCCAGCTTCGTGTCTGGTTAATGTCGTCTCCAGTCTGTCCCAGCAGGGTCCCTTTATAGAGTTTCAACTCTTGCTGAAGGAATTTGACGCCCATTTGAATTTCGCCCAACTTAGGCTCTTTAATCCAGCGAATGATGCCAAGCATCGGTTCATCTTTATGGGGAATCCAACTCAACCCGATCATTGAACCTACGCTGGGATCAAATCTCTCTTCGCCAATTTTTTCCAGTCCGACACCCTGCCTGCTGATATCGACGGCCGACCATGCAGCGCGATTGACCCCTTTGGAGGGGGCATATTCATAATCGTTCAGAACCACTGAAGTGTATGCTTCTTTAAAAGCTTTTTTTACATCCCACTCAAGGATTAATCGAGTGCCGGAGTAGTCTTGCCGCTTACTGGACCGCTCCTGCTCTCTCAAGGTGCTAAGAATAGCATTGCCACCTTTGATCGTGGTAAATAGAGCCTCTTCGGTAAAAAGTTCCTGCGTTTGAAGGCCCTTGCTTTTAAGCACATTTTCGACACGGTTGATGGCTAAAACCAGACGGTCAACAAATTTATCAAGCGGAATGACGATCATATCGGAAAGGGGATGATCTGGGATCTTGGAGATGACCTTCGCAGCGTCATTTGGACGAATCAGGTTGGCTGCCAGGTAAGTCTCATCGGACAGTTCAGGTACAGAGCCACCTTTGCGGATAAGATTCGGTTCAAGTATGCCGACATGGTGCTGCAGCTCCTGCCAAGTCATCTTCTGTTCTGCTTTCGATTTACCGTAAAAGTCGAGCATGCGCAAAAATTCATGGTTGCTTACAGCTTTTTGCAGACGTTCCCGCTCCTTAACGGCGTCTTCCGGAAGGGCTGGAAGGACACTTAAACCCAGTCGCATCAGATCAAAGGCCTGGCGATTGGTCAAAACTGCAGGCGGACGATGTTTTTCAAAACCGATACGCAACATTTTTACGGCCAGCTCCAAAGCGTTGGAGACCATATCTACAAGAACCCGATAATAACTGGACTCAGTGCGGGCGGCTTTCTGAACTAGGTCAACTCCGATTTTGTGTGCGTTTAATATGGCCGCGGTCATCTCTGAATCAAACAGGTCCAGCTCTCTTTCAAAATTATTCAATACTTTCAGACGAAAGTTGAGTGGAATAAGCGGATTGGCATTGAGCTTGGCCAGATAGGCCTTCATACTTTTCTGCAGCGTCAGTTTTTCGGCTTCTGAAGCGCTGACGACAAACTGGTTCAGGCGCTTTTCAATATCCATGAAGGGCAGTGTAAGGGCGTCAGTCAGGAGCTCGGCCTTGCCCAGCTCAAGTTTTTGAGGGTGCAGACGAAGATCGGTATCCAGTTCAAAGGATACCGTCTCCATCAATTTTTTAGCATCTTCTACAGAAGTTTCCTGAGCCATAGTACCTCTATTCCTCAACACTATTAATCGAGATGATGTAGGTAAATAGTTATTTTTACTAGCTTTGTCAAACCAGAGAGCGGATTTGACAGCCTCTTTCAAGGTTTTCGTTGACCCATATGCAGCAATAACCATAATGCCGCCTTCATTCGCTGGCATGGTCACATGTTCGGTGCGGAGGAAAGGGTTGTGTACCAACAGTTGAACTTCAAGTTGCTGGAGCTGTCG
>Ga0316187_10001864_pt1 | contig 18425 bp, 19 predicted proteins | sample CroRivburrow1_MG_FD_204927 | JGI IMG/M metagenome (GOLD analysis project Ga0316187, IMG submission 204927) | Coastal sediment microbial communities from Maine, United States - Cross River worm burrow 1 | ecosystem: Environmental > Aquatic > Marine > Coastal > Sediment | place: USA: Maine...
CGCAAGTTTGCACTGAGTATGATTTCTGACCGTATCGCTGACCTGATGGCGCTGATCGAGGATGTTGCATTCGGGCGCATGGATGTTCGCCTTGCCCGTCGCCTGCTGGAGCTTGATGATGGCAGCCACGCTTTGCGTCTGACGCATCAGCAACTTGCTACCGAGCTGGGTACTGCGCGTGAAGTAGTAAGCCGAATTCTCAAGGATTTTGAACGGCGTTCGCTTGTGATGCTTAAGCGTGGCGAAGTGGGGATCTCCGACCTTTCAGCCATGAAGCGGCTGGCGACTGAGGATGTGTGACAATATCACGGAACAATAATATTTAGAGGCATAAAATCGCCCTATCAGTAAAGAGATAACCTGAGGAGGTTAGAAATGAAAGCGAATGTAGGATCGATTGACCGTATTTTGCGTCTGGTGGCAGGCGCAGCAGTGATTGCCTTGGGTTATATGGGTGGCCTGGAATCACCATGGAATGTAGTGGCGATAGCTGCAGGCAGTGTGTTTGTACTGACAGCACTGATTAAATTTTGCCCACTATACCCTATTCTGGGCATCAACACCTGCGGTAAGAAAGCGGATTAAAAGTAAGCTTGTTTGATAGCAACGGCCCTTCGGGGCCGTTTTTTTTATCTGGAGCTGGTTCGCCTTTTTTGCACTTCTGTTTTTAACTGGCCGCAGGCAGCCGAGATGTCGCGACCTCGAGATGAGCGAACCACAGCGACGATCTTCGCCTCAACCAGTATCTCACGAAAGGCGAAAACTGCCGTATCGGATGGGCTCTTAAACACCGATCCCGGGAAGGCGTTAAACGGCAGAAGATTAACCGTGCAACCCATCCCATCCATCAGCTGACACAACCGCTTGGCATCTTCAATGCTGTCATTTACACCAGCCAGAAGTACATATTCAATCAGTACCCGTTTATTACCACGCGCTTTGATATAGTCGCGAACTGCACTCAACAGCTCATGAATCGGGTACTTGCGGTTGATCGGAATCACCTGGTTGCGAACTTCGTCGGTCGTCGCATTCAGTGAAACAGCCAGATTGCAGGGGAGTTTATCCTCAATCATTTTGTAGATACCCGGCACCAGTCCAGATGTGGAGAGGGTGATGCGGTTGGGCGAGAAGGCCATGCCTTTTGGGTCAGAGGCGATGCGCACAAATTTTGCCACTTCATCATAATTGTGAAGTGGCTCGCCCATGCCCATCAATACGAGATTACGTACTTGGTGATCACCTATCTTCTGCCCCATAATCACCTGTGCCACCATCTCAGCGGTGGAAAGGTTACGGGTTAGCCCAGCTGTTGCGGTCAGGCAGAAGGTGCAACCGACTGCACAGCCAACCTGCGTGGAGATGCACTGGGTAAGCCTGCCCGGCCCCTGGATAAGCACCGTCTCCACCTCTTTGCCATCCGCCATCTTCAACAGCAGTTTGCGCGTTCCATCCTCGGCCTGCTGCAGGGCTGTGCATTCCGGTTCAAAAGTAGTGGCGTGTTCCGCAAGATAGTTGCGCAGTACAGTGGGGAGCTCAGGGATGGCCGTGATATCACTGTTATAGTGGCGAAACAGGGAGGCAATAATGCGCTCTGCATGCACCGGCTTGGCACCTGCATCGTGGCAGAGCTGAACAAGCTGCTCATGGCTCATGCCGATCAGTGGGGGAAGGTTTTTTTCACTCATGGCAATAAAAAAACGCATGTGCAGTTGCCCGCACATGCGTTCTGAAGTTCATTTCTGCTGAGATCAGAGACCGTATTTGGCCTTGTTGGTTGCTACCTCTTCAGCCGATGGTGGGGTGTGATCCTTTACTTCGGCCAGATCAAACAGGTCGCGCTCATCGTCACACAGTTCATTCAGTACGATGTCGGACTCGAACACTTCAGGCACATCCTCTTCAGGATAGATCGCTTCCCATGGACACTCAGGCTCACAGACAGCGCAGTCGATGCACTCTTCTGGAGAGATATAGAGCATATTCGGGGTTTCATCAGAGATATCTTTCGGCTGATAGAAACAGTCGACCGGACATACGGCAACGCATGCGGTATCTACACAATCCTTACACAGCTGGGTGACTACAAATGCCATGGGTTATTACCTCACTCACAAATTCGGCGCGCAGACTAACAAGGGCAAGCGAATATGGCTATATGCTGATCAGCGAGCCTCGCTCAGACTTACTTTCTTTACGCCACCGATACGCTCGATCAGGCTGGTTGGCGCCTTCTCCTGACGCCACTCATAGACGGCAATAAAGGCCATGACCTGCTGCACATAACGGCGCGTTTCATTGAAAGGAATACCTTCTACCCACGATTCCGCACCGTCGAATGGGGTTCGCTTCACCCAGAGTGATACCCGATGTGGTCCAGCATTGTAGGCGGCTGCAGCGAGAGCGAGGTTGCCGAACCTCTCGTTCATCTCTGCCAGATAGGCTGAGCCCAGCCGCACATTAACCTTAGGAGAGAAGAGGTCGGAGTGACTCGATCCAAGATTAAGTTTTTTAGCTACACCGCGAGCGGTTCTTGGCATCAGCTGCATTAACCCTTTAGCACCAACGTAGGATGTTGCCTGCCGGTTAAATGCTGACTCTTGACGGATAATGCTCCAGATCGAGGCAGTGGTAAGACCACTCTCATTCGAAGCAGCTGAAACAGCATCCTCAAATCCGAGCGGAAACCGTGCAACAAGCGCATCATTCTCATCGGCTTTATAGGCTGCGCGAATCGCCTGGTCATACCAGTTCCACTCTGTTGCAAGCGTGGCGGCCGCACGCCATGTCGCTCTGCTCTTGCCATGCAAAGCCATATTCCATTCACGACTTGCTTTGCCTGCACTGTCCAGTTGCAGCCATTCATAGGCGCGCTGAATCGCCGGTAATTGGGAGATCATTTTGATCTCTTCGGGGGAAGCTTCGATCCCACTATGGTTGAATTTCAGAGGAACCCCAAGCCGTTCGCTGGAAAGAAAACTGTAATAGCCACGGTCATTTGCCAGCAGCAGGTAGAGCGGTCTGGCCAGTTCACTGCGCCCTGTCATCTCCAGCGCACGCGCTTTCCAGTAGAGCCAGTTACTCAGTTGCCTCTCCTCAGTGGGCATGGCATCAATGACGGCAAGTGTCTTTTTCCAGTCGTGGTGCAGGATGTAAATGCGGGCTTGCCAGCTGCGTGTCTCGACTGAATGTTGCGATTCGGGTAGCTGACTTAGCCATTCACCAGCCTCGAGCATGTGCTGCCTTGCCGCACGCAGTGCGAGCTGGCGCTTCAACGTGGCCAGCTTCTCTTCTGCAATGGTAACTTTTGGGGAAAGTTGCAACAGCAGATGCCACGCTTTGCCTGCATCGGAGCGGGCCAGTCGGATTAGCCCGTCATTGAGAATCAGTTCGGCTGTTAGAGGGTCAATATTTTCAGGCCATTGATTGAGCATCATTACAGGTTCGTTCTGAACCTGATGCCAGTAAGTTATCAGTGGTTGCGTCTCTTTAGGCAAGTGGAGTGCTTCGCGCTTAATCTTTTTCCATTTGCCATGACGGGCATAGTTTCCGATGCGCTGCCAGCGCTCATTCAGGGTCGGATGGCCTGCCTTTTTCCAGTTCTGACGAAGCTTTTCAGTGAAGGTGCTTATCTTTTTGTCTTTGATCCAGTGCGAGGAGAATAGCGCAATAGCCTGCTCGCTTTTGCCACTGTGCCAGGTTGCGACCATAGCGGTCTCCGGCAGGCGCGCCCGGTCTTCCGGGTGGGCATCAAACAGCTTTATGACTTGCTCCCATTCGCCGTGTTTGGCCAGATATTTAAGCCAGGCGATACGCAGGTTGCGCGATTCGGGAATATTTGCATGTTGTATCAGCGTCTGTTCTACAAGTCCGTCATTGCCTTTTTTCAGAGCTTTACGGGCCAGCCAGATATCGAGATAGGGGGTGAGTGGATAGTTTTCAAGCTGTGCTCTAAGCAACTTGAATGCGCGCTCATCGCTCTTGTTCAGGGCTAAGCGCGCCTGTTCAAACCACTCCCGATTTTGAGTCGGAGTAGCAGCCTGCGCAATAGAAGCGCAGAGAAAAAATATGGTAAAAACCAGTCCTGCAGCCCGCATTTTTCGCCCTTCCAGGGAAGTTGCCCTTGATGCGAGCTTAGTTGGCTTTCTTTGATTTCGCCAGTGGTTGCAAGAAAGTGTGAATAAGCGTATCCATTTCGCCCGTAATGGCGAGGCGACTTACATCTTATAAAAAGCGAACTCTTCGACGGCTTTGCCGCCACGAAAATGCTCTTCGATAATGCGGTCAATAGCGCTCTGGTTGAGGTTGCAGTACCAGACCCCTTCGGGATAAACGACCATGATTGGCCCTTCAGCACAAACGCCGAGGCAGCCAGCACGGTTGACGCGGACGGCATCGGGATCGCCAACAATGAGCCCTGCTGCAGCCACCTGCTCTTTCAGGTAATTGAGTAGTGGCAGGTTTTCTCCACAGCTTTTGCCGCAGCACATAATGGCATGGCGTTTGTAGGGCATCATCATCGGTTTAGGCATGGTTTAATCCTTCCAGCATATTCTTTCGTTTACCACGTCACCGATGATCACAATCGACGGCGAGCGGGCAGTGACAGCTCCATTGGCCGCCTCTTCCAGAGTGGCGATAGTCGTGTTCTCCTCATCCAGCGTGGCGGCGCAAATGATGGCAAGTGGTGTGCTTTCTGCAAGACCGACTTCAAGCAGGCGCGCTGCAATCTGAGGCAGGTTTTTTGCGCCCATGTAGAAGACCAGTACAGGGAACGCTTCCACCAGCGACTTCCAGTCCATGCGGCTCTTGGCGCTTGCTTCATGGCCGGTGAGAAAAGCGAGTGTTGCATTGACTGAGCGGTCAGTAACCGGAATACCCGCCATGGCAGGGGCGGCTACACCTGCTGTGATACCGGGAATCACCCGAAAACGAATAGAGGCAGCAGCCAGTGCACGCATCTCCTCACCGCCGCGACCAAAAACAAACGGATCACCACCTTTCAGGCGTACCACCCGCTTCCCCTCGTTTGCCAGTTCGATCAACCTGTCACAGATATCGTCCTGGCTGGCTGAAGGCCTGCCGCCACGTTTGCCGGCCAGAATCAGCTCGGTACCGACGGCCGCCAGATTCAGCACTTCATCGGAGACGAGCGCATCGTAAACAATGGCATCACAATCGCCAACCAGTTTGGCAGCAGCCAGTGTCAGCAGGCTGACATCACCTGGCCCTGCACCAACCAGTGCGACCTCGCCATTTCCTAACGGTGAATCAAGTCTCATGGGTTCTCCCGAAAACAGTCGGCAACCAGTTCGGCAAAGCCCTCGAGTTCACACAGTACTGGGGCAATCCGGGCATTGGGGGTGGGAGAGTTGGCGACCATGCCGCGGACTCTAGCAAGGCTGCGCCCGGGAAACAGCAGTAGTGGCTGTACAGTTACACTGCTCTCATGCATCTGTTGAAGAACCGCACTCAATGATGGCTCGCCATGCAGGAATGCAATTTGGCCATAGGGTTGCAAAGCCGCTTGCAGCCTCTCGAAGCCGTCAGGTTGGTAGAGGAGGAATATGGCTTTGTCAGCCTGCGATGAACTGACAAGGGTAACGATCTCTTCTGTATGGCTTCCCAGTGAGGGGAGCAGTTTGCAGTCAGCACTGCCTACCAAGCTCGGTGTATCCTTGGTGAGATGCACTCCTGCACCAAGAAAGAGCGGCACAACATCTGCATTGCACGGCAACTGATTATCGGAAAGAAATGCCGCAGTGACCGCCTCTCCGAGCCGCTGCGAAACAGCCGAAGCCACTTTTTTAACCTCTTTCGCATGGGTGGAGTCAGGTGATCCATGCGCCAGAATCACTTTCATCAGAACTCAATTCCCTGCGTTGCAGGGATATCGGATTGGTAGGCATGTTTGATCATCTTCATCTCGGTGACGGTATCGGCAACCTCGATCACTTCAGGGGCGGCATTGCGACCTGTCAGGATCATGTGCATCCACTTCGGTTTTTCATCACGGATAAACGCGGCAATCTCCTCACCGGAGATCCAGCCGTAACCGGAGCAGTAGTTAATTTCATCAAAGAGAACCAGATCGAACTCCTCGCCTCTCACCTTCTCCTTGCACAGATCCCAGATTTCGCGACTGGTTTTAATATCCTGCTCGGGATTTTTTGTGTCCCAGGTAAAGCCATCGCCGAGTGCATGCCACTCGATATTATCAAACTGTTTTGCAGCCCGCTCTTCGCCTGTTTTCCATTTTCCCTTGATGAATTGGATAACGCACACCTTTAGGCCCCAGCCAGCAGCACGAAAGGCCACGCCGAAAGCCGACGAGCTTTTGCCTTTGCCATCACCGGTATGCACCAGCACAATGCCCTGTCGTTTATCGCGTGATTTCATTTCATCTCTCCATAGTCAGGAACTAGAACCGCCCCCTGTGTGATGACTGGTGCATCAAATAGTTTCGTTAATCGTTCACTTGCAAAAAGCCGTTTCGCCTCACCATATTCAGCACCACCTTTGCCATCAATGAGAATCAGGTGGTCGGCAATGGCCATCGCCTGCTGTAGGTCATGCAGCACCGTGATAATGGCGCGTCCACGCTCTCGTTGTGCCTTGAGCATATTAATGCAGTGGATCTGATGTTTAAGATCCAGATGCGCGGTCGGTTCATCAAGCAGCCAGATCGGTGTATTACGCAGCATCAGTGCGGCCAGTTCAGTACGTTGGCGTTCACCACTGGAGAGCTCGCCCAAAGGCCTCTGCAACAGCGGTGCGATATCCATGGTGGCAGCCGTGGATCCAATCGTCTTTGCATCTTCGCCTGCAGCAAGTTTAAGGCGTTGACTGACGGTGAGCCCGAACTCGGTAGGGGGAAGGTCCCCTTGCCAGGCGATACTTCGGGACAACTCATCTCGACCATAGCTGGCAAGAGGCTGCCCCGCTAATTCGATAGTTCCGGTTGCAGGAATAAGGCCTGCCATTGCCAGCAGCAGGCTTGATTTTCCTGCCCCGTTTGGGCCTAGTACGACGACCACTTCACCGGCGTTAAACTGACAACTCAGTCCTGAGAGTAAGGTGTGGCCGCCACGCTCTACCGTGAGGTCGGAGAGATTCATCAGGCGGTCCATCTAGTTGCGTCTCAATAGCAGTAAGAGGAATACCGGCACGCCGATAATGGCCGTGAGGATACCGACTGGCAGTTCGGCAGGGGCGATCACCGTACGGGCAGCGGAATCAGCCAGCACCAGCAGCAGGCCGCCACCAATGGCGGAGGCGGGCAGTACGGCTCTGTGAAGTGAGCCGAATAGCAGGCGCATCAGATGCGGAATCACCAGTCCTACGAAACCGATGGTTCCGGCAGCAGTCACGGCCAGCGCAGTCACGGCTGATGCCAGCAGTAGCAGGCGTTGGCGCAGGCGTTTGACATCCACACCCAATGCCTCGGCATGACGTTCACCGAGCAGTAGTTTATCCAGCGATTTTGAGAGGAGCAGACCGCAGGTAAGCGCAATAAGCCATGCCAGCAACAGCAGAGGAGCAGGAAGGTCGGAGTGGGAGAGATCACCCATCATCCATGAAAAGGCGCGGAACAGTCCCTGCTCTGGCAGAAGGGCCAACAACAGGGCGAGCACGGCAGACCAAAATGCTGCCAGCACCACGCCGGCCAGCAGCATGCGGTTAGGACCCAGATGCGAGAAGAACATCACAGCAACAATTCCGATCCAGGCACCAACAAATGCACCGGCCGACATAACCCATGCCGATTCAGGCATGAACATCAACCCGGTGACAGCACCGGCTGAGGCTGAGCCAGCCACACCCAGCACATAAGGCTCGGCCAGCGGATTGCCTAATAACACCTGAAACCAGGCGCCGGCCAGCGCCAGCAAACCACCGACGGCAAAGGCGGTAAGCAGTCGCGGAAAACGTAGATTCCAGAGTATGGTCTTCTCCAGTGTATCACTGGCAGAAAATGGATTGATCCACTGCTCCCCGGTAGCCATGCCGAGCAGCAGGCAGCCCGCTACTGCGATGAAAAGGGCAAGCCAGCGTAGCATCATGCTAGAGCAATCCAAGCGCTAGCAGCATCAGGCACTCACAATATTCGATGCCGGCGCCGAGGCAGTCGCCGGTCATGCCACCAAGCCGCCATTTAAGGTAAAACCGCCATAACAGCAGTGCAGAAAGAGCAGCGACTCCAAACAGAAAAGAGACGGTAATCCACGTCATCAGAAAGAGCAGTAGCCCCCAGCCCCACAGTCCATTCTCCGGCATATCCCATTTAAAACGCTCGCCACTGCCTGGCGCAATCGCATCAAGTGTCTGCGACCAGTATATCGCACCCAGCCGTGTCCAGGCGGGAATCAGTAGCAGTGCCCATAGCTCGATCTGGGGCGACTCCACGATCCAAGCCACTGCAACCAGCTTGGTGAGAAGAATGGCGACGATGGCAACCACACCGAATGTGCCGGTGTGCGGATCCTTCATCACATCATGGAATCGTTCCGGGTCACGGTGGGCGGCCCCTATAGCATCAGCCAGATCAGCCGCACCATCCAGATGCAGGGCGCCGGTGATGCCAGTCCAGAGCAATACAACCAGCAGGGCTGCCAGCCATGGATTAGCACCCAGTTGTGCAGCCAACAGCAGAAGCAGGCCGATAGAGAGTCCAACCAGTGGAAACCAGATCGCGGAGGAGGAGAGTTCCTCCTTTTTAAAGTCGGCAAGCTGCGGCATCGGCAGTCGGGTCAGAAAGCCGAAGGCGAGAATCAGGCCGCGCGGCATCAGGATTGAACCTCTCGGTTAAGGAACAGCAGGCGTGGCTGTTCACCCTGCAAGAGAGAAACCCTGCTCCAGGCGCCATAGGGAAGTGCGAGTCGCCAGATATGTGAGAGCGGAATGGCCAGCAGGTGTGAAAGCAGTACGCGTTTGACCAACCCGTGGCTTACCAGCAGTCGGTGTTCACCGGATGCGCCATGAACCCATGATTCCCACTCTTCAATAATTCGCCGGGCAAACAGATTGAACGATTCGCCGCCGGGAAGCTGCACCCCATCAGGATTTTCCATGAAGCGGGTCAGCAGTGCCTGCTCAGTAATCTCATGGGCCTGTTTACCCTCCCAGTATCCGAAGTCGATTTCGCGCATCTGCTCCAGAACCGTTAGTGGGAGTCCCGCCTTTGTGCTGAATTGACCTGCAAAAAGGGCGCAACGGGATACGGGCGATGTGGCGATGGCAGTCAGTGATCCTTCAAGCTGCAGGGATTGTGCAACGGCATCCATTTGTAACCAGCCACTCTCTGTCAGTGGCACATCGGTGCGACAGCCACGGGCAACTGATACAGCGCCTTCTACTTCGCCATGGCGCAGCAGATCGATGATGACTGGTTCAGCCATCTTTGTCCGTCACCCCGGCGCTAGTGAAGGTCGCCATCTCATTATGCAGGGCAATGGCCGACTGTAGGAGCGGTATAACCAGTGCTGCACCAGAGCCTTCTCCAAGGCGCATCTCAAAATTGATCAGCGCGGATAGCCCGAGGGCCTCCAGTGCCAGCGCATGCCCATTCTCATGCGAGATGTGGCTGGCCAGCATCCAGTTGGTGACCTGTGGTTCGATGACCTTTGCGGCAAGGGCGGCAGCTGACGCGATAAAGCCATCGATCACTGAAGGAACACCGGACTCAGCTGCCTGCAGATAGAAACCGGCCATGGCTGCGATTTCCAGTCCGCCGACTTCCTGCAGGACAAGTTCGTCTGCTTTTCCAGAGATGCGTTCCAGCGCACGGCTGACCACACCGACCTTCAGGTTGCGCCCTGTTTCATCGACACCTGTGCCAAAGCCGACCACGGCTTCGGGAGTTGCTCCGGTTAGTCTGCAAATAATAGAAGCCGATGCGGTGGTGTTGCCGATGCCCATATCGCCGGTAATCAGCAGGTTAGCGCCATTCGCGATGGCGGCTTTTGCCTCTGATCTGCCCACCTCAATAGCGGCAGCGCATTGCTTCTTAGACATCGCAGCCTCACGCAGCAGGTTGGCTGTGCCGGAGCTGACCTTTTTATGTGTGATCCCCTCAAATCCAGTGAGATCTGAAACAACACCAACATCGATAATGGCGAGCGTTGCGCCACACTGGCGTGCCAGCACATTGATGGCTGCACCTCCGCGAGCGAAATTCTTTACCATTTCACCGGTCACCACAGATGGATAAGCGGAGATGCCCTCTTCGGTCACGCCGTGATCACCGGCAAAGACAGCGATATGAGGTTGCAACTGGTCAGGAAACAGTTTGCCCTGACGGGAGGCGAACCAGCAGGCAATATCCTCAAGCCGTCCCAGCGCACCACGCGGCTTGGTCAGGTTCTCCTGATGTGTTCGCGCCTCTTTTTCGATTCCGGCATTCACGGCAACTACAGCCACGCTTTCCCCCTTTCAGTCACGATTATTTCAAGCAAATCGGAAGGCCTGCAGCAATAAACTCTACGCGATCAGCTGTTGCTGCAAGCCGCTGGTTGAGCCGTCCCTGCGCATCACGGAAGGCGCGGCCCTCTGGATTTTCGGGAACCAGTCCCATGCCAACTTCATTGGCAACGAGAATTACCTCTCCAGTAAGCATCGGTAGCAGCTCACAGAGCAGTTCCACCTCGTCTTCAATCTCCTTGCCTGCAAATATCAGGTTGGAGAGCCACAGAGTGAGGCAGTCGATCAGCACGACGCTCTGCGGGCTATCCTGAACTTTCAGCACGCTGGTAAGCGCGAGTTCCTCCTCGATCACCTGCCAGTGTGTGCCGCGCTCTTCGCGGTGACGTTCGATACGGGCCAGCCACTCGTGATCGTTGTCGATAAGCGGGGCGGTGGCGACGTAGATCGGGTGATCGCTGAGAGATGTTGCGAGCTCTTCGGCATGGCGGCTTTTTCCACTGCGGGCACCGCCCAGAATGAGTGTTATTGGCATGGTCTCCTCCTTAACAGCGGCTCCAGAAGTACTGGGTCAATAGCCTGTTCCAGAGCATTAGCCAGAAGGTCGAGCGAAGCGAGCGTTCGCTCTCGCTGGTTTCTACCATCACTAGCAGCAAATCCGATCTCAGCTAACCATGCTTTGCGAAAAGCTCCCTGCTCAAACAGTCCGTGCACATAGCTTCCCCAAACCAGTCCATCTTCAGATATTGAGGCAAAGGGGAAGAGTGTTTCGTCAGCGTCTGATTCACCGAAGTGGATTTCGTAGCCGGTGACGCGCGTTTCATTAAAGCAGGCCGATGGCCGATCCACCTGCCGCAACGTTTTTTCAGGCCGCATGGTTGTTGAAAGTGGTAGCCACCCTAATCCTTTTGCACTGCCGCCCTCAATCCCACTATCTTCAATATGAATACCAAGCATCTGCATGCCGCCGCAGATACCGAGAAGTTTACCACCATAACGTAGGTGTTTTTCCAATACGGGTACAAAGCCCTTGGCATGTAACCACTCCAGATCGGAGGCCACATGTTTGGAGCCGGGAAGAATGATCAGGTCGGAGGGGATCAGCTCATCAGGTGTTCGGACAAAGCGCAGGTTGATACCAGCCTCCGATGCCAGCGGATCGATATCGTCATGGTTGGAGAGGCGAGGGTAGGCGATGACAGCGATATTGAGCTGAGTGTTGCCATGCGAACTATCGGAAATGTGGCGGAAGGGGCTGTCCTCTTCAGGAAGCTCAAGAGGTAAATATGGGATTACACCTGCAACAGGTCGTCCTGTTCTGTTCTCCAGCCAGACGAGTGCGTCATCGAGCAGCTTCAGGTTGCCGCGAAAGCGGTTAATCAGCAGCGCCTTTACACGCCCATTTTCGGATGCGGAGAGAATATCGAGAGAGCCTGTGAGTGAAGCAAATACGCCGCCGCAATCAATATCGCCCACCAGCCAGACCGGCACATCGGCAGCCTCGGCGAATCCCATGTTTGCGATATCCCCCTCACGCAGGTTGGGTTCGGCAGGAGAACCTGCGCCTTCAATAATCACCACATCGTATTGCGATTTCAGTTGGGAAAAGGAGTCCAGTACCATCTGCATCCAACCAATGCGATCTTCACGGAAACGCTGTGCATGCAGATCTCCAACTACCTTGCCGCGCACAACCAGTTGCGCTTTCTCATCAGCCTCCGGCTTGATCAGCACAGGATTCATGTGAACGGTCGGTTCAATGCCGCAGGCAAGTGCCTGCAGTGCCTGAGCGCGACCGATTTCGCCACCATCAATGGTGACGGCGGCATTGTTGCTCATATTCTGTGGTTTAAATGGGGCAACAGAGACGCCATTTCTGGCCAGTAGGCGACAGAGTCCTGCTACCAGCACCGATTTTCCGACGCCGGAGGCAGTGCCCTGGATCATTAGTGCTTTCATGGGTTATCCCCGGCGGAAAGTGTTTTTTGTAACAGTTCCAGCCCATCAAGCAGGCGAGGGCCGGGGCGATGAAGGATGTCGGGATTGATGGCTGCAAAGCGAACCTTGTCTTTGCCAAGCCACCTCTCCCAGAAAGTCCGGCGATCAGAGATACTGCGTTCCTCAAGAGGAACGACAATCAGTTCAGGCTTAGCCCTGATCACCGACTCAACATTTACATGCGGCGTTTCGACATTGATATCAGCAAAGACATTTCTGCCGCCTGCCTCATGGATAAGATCGGTGATGAAACTGGGGCCGCCGGCAGTAAGCATCGGATCGTGCCATACCTCATAAAAGACAGGCACTTCGGAGCGGGGCAGGGAACGTACTTTCTGCAGTCGCTCACGCAGGTTTTGAACCAGTTTAGTCGCTTCTACTGAATGGCCGGTCAGGCTTCCGAGTTTAAGGATGTCATCGAACATGGTTTCGAAGCCGGTCGGATTAGAGATGACGATTGCTACCCCCATCTTCTCCAGCATCTCCACACCGACCACATTACGGCTCATTGCTACAGCAAGGTCAGGCTTCAGGCGCAGTGCTGCCTCAACATTGATACGCTCATAGCTGCCGATGCGGGGCAGGTTGTTCGCCTCAGCCGGGTAGTCACAGAAGGAGACGCCACCGACGAGCTGGGCCCCAGCATTGATGGCATAGAGCATTTCACAGGCGTGCGGTGTTAGTGCCAGAACACGTTGGGCTGCGGCAGTGACTGTTGCGGGAAACAGGGCTGCCATGAGCAGGGCGAGCAGAAGGCGCTTCATTGCAGTCTGAACTCAACAGGCAGGCGATAGAGACCGTTGGCCAGCGGCAGGTGATCAATAGCACGGATGCCGCGCATGGCAGCGCGATCAAGCAGTTCGTAGCCGGATGAGTGGAAAACATCCAGATGTGCCAGCTTCTGTTCGCGCACATCTAGATGGAAGGTGGCCCTGCCCTCCCAGCCTTTGCGGCGTGCCTGACGGGGGTAGCTGATTTGCGTCAGAATCATCTGCTCTACATCGGCAGGCATGGCGCCCGGGTTCGTCGAGGTTGGCGTATAGGCAACGCTTGCCTGCTCTTGCGGTAGCTCGCTGTCAGAGAGAGAAGCTTCAGTAGTATTGCTTTGGACAGAGGCTTGTTTTTCAACTGTTTTTACCTCCGGCCTCTCAGGGCTTTGCCGAACTTCAGTTTTAACCGGTGGGGTGGCTTGTGCCACTTGCGTGGCAGGTGCAGCTGGCTGTTCTGCGTCTTTTTTGACCAGTTCAATCTGTAGTGGGGCACCCGCATTGGTATGCAGTTGCAGTGGTTCAAGTTGAGGCCATAGCTGGAAAACAAGCATATGCAGGCCAGCGGCAGCTACGAAAGCAACTGCCAGCCGGCGTGATTTATGCCAGTTGATCAGAAGGTGGCTCCAGCGCCGGCATACCAGACGCGGCCCGGTACGCCGTAACCTGCCGCCTCTTCGTACTTCTTATTTTCAGCGTTATCGATACGGGCGGTTAACTCCCATGCAGGGTTGATCTTGTATCGGGCACGCAGGTCTATTTTGCGGTAGCTGGCTAGGTAAGCACTGTTGTTCGGGCTGGAGAAGCGAGGGCCAACGATGGCGAGATTGCCTTCCAGATTTAGCGGGCCGACATCAATGCCAATCAGAATGTTCCCATGCTCTTTAGGGCGACGGGCAAGCCAGGTTTCGTTGCCAGTGTCGCGTGCCAGAAGGTGGCTCCAGTTGGCTTGCAGGTAGGCTCCGGAAAAGCTCAGATTGCCGGAAAGTTCAAGGCCGCGGTTGCGAGCCTTGTTTACATTAGACGGGATCCATGTCCATGAACCGGGTGTAATTGGTGCCCAGGCAATCAGGTCGCTGAAGGACTGGTCGAACCAGGTTGCCGAGAATGCATAGGCAAGCACCTCGCCACTTCGTTCGTATGCGACGCCTGCATCCCACCCTTTGCTTGTCTCGGGTTTCAGGTTTGTATTTCCTGTAGCCGGCCAATAGAGATCGTTGATCGAGGGTGCCTTAAAACCCGTGCCGTAATTGGCGGATAGTTTCAGCCCTTCGATTGGTCGCAGCACACCGCCTGTATGCCATGTGGATTTGTTGGCGGAGTTTGTCAGGCCACTGTTGCGGTCATGGCGCACCGATCCGTTTAGATCGATCATCTCTCCATGCCATGAAAGGGATGCAAAGCCGGCGCTCTGTCGCAACACCTTGTTCAGTGGCGCAAGCTGATTAACGACACGATCAGCATGATGATCGAAGCCGAAGAGCAGGGAGAAATCGGCCAGTTCGACACTGTTCTGCCAGTTCAGCTGATTGATCGTGTTATGGATATCGGAGTTGTTGGCAGCGTTGGCCGGGTCATTGCTGGTCATGTCATCGGCTGAGCGGGATAATTGAAGGCTGCTCTCCCAGTTATCCATCAGCGGATAGCTTAGCCGTGCACTGTAGGCCGACTGTCGGGAGGTTGCATTCCAGTTGAGGATGTCGGCAAGTACCCAGCCACCATCAAGGCCGGTTGTTCCCTCAGACTGACGCCCCGTAAATGCGAGCGTCCCATCACCAATTTCCATTTCAATACGGCCGGAAAGTTGAGTCTGACGGAAGGGGTCACTCTCTGTGCCGTTGGCAGCTACTGAAACACCGGCTGTTCGCTGGCCTGCTGCTGTTAGCGCATAACTGATACCATTTTCAGTTGATCCGGAGATCTGCATGCTACCCCGAGATGAAGCCAGGCCACCGGCCTCGCCATTGATCCGAACCTTCGCTTTGCCTTCGCCCGTTTTAGTGAAGATCTGAACTACGCCGCTCATGGCATCAGCACCGTAGAGCGAGGACTGTGGGCCACGTACAATTTCAATGCGCTCAATATCCTCCGCTGACATCAGTGCCCAGTCGAAGGCTCCGGTTGAGGCTGCACCGACCCTTATCCCATCAATGAGTACAAGCACATGGCCGCTGTTGCCACCGCGCATATAAAGTGAAGTCGACTTGCCAGGCCCGCCTGTCGATGAGGTGTTAATACCTGCCTGACGGCGCAACAGTTCGACAACGGTCGTAACCTGTGCCTTTTTAATCTCTTCTTCGGTGATAAGCGTGACATCGGCTGAGGTCCGGGCTGGATCTTCTGCGATTCTGCCAGCTGTAACGACCACTGTTGGTAGCACCTCTTCGGCCTGAAGTGGTGTGGTGACAAGTAACCCTGCCGCCATAAGCAGCAAAGATGTGGTTATTGTTTTTCGTCTTTTTGAGGGCTGAATAGCCATGTTGTTCTTCCTTTCGCGCCCGCCGCGCATTTTTAGTTTTGGCGGTTGTGAGCATCAAAAGAAGGTGAGTGCGGATCAGAGGGGCAGTTGTGGCGCCGTCAACTCCGGCAACACCTCCCTCCGAGGCCTCAAACCGATGACAGACTCCACATGGGATGACATGTCGTGCTTCAGGCCGGTCTCCTGGCTTGCCTTCATCCGCGGCTGCTCTCCTTCCCGGTTTCCCAGTGGATTCGAAACAGCGTTGTCAGGCCTACAGTAGCGGGGGCTGCGCCGGAATTGATTGAGAAAACAATCTCACCGGACTTCCCGTTTCACCCGTGGTCGAATGACCATTTGGGCACCTAAAACAGGAGAACTCTAACGGCATAGATTGCCAGCGTCCATGTGTGGATTGGTGTTGAACTTGACATTAACCAGAGAATGTTAACAGTAGGAGTTGCCAGCATACCATGCTGCTATTTCACGATGAGAGAGCACGCAGACAGAATGATATCAGCTTGCCAGTTTTGCATATAAATGTTTAGCCCACCATGGCTAACCCCGAGTCGTCGATCAGATGGTTGTACTTCTTCCTGTCGACGCGAAGCCATGCCGCTCCTGTGAAATCATCGGACGAATATAAGACCATGCATATTATACATTCGCACCATTCACTGCGAATCATTGCCATCCTTCTTATCGTCCTTCCATTGTCGGTCACATACCTTTTACAGAGCAGCGAACTCCAGCCAATCACGATAGTCATGCTATTCCTGTTGAATCTGGCTTCTCTACTTATTCTGGGAGGCATTTTCTACCGGTTTATCTCGGTTTCGTTTGCAAGCATGAAGGGCGAGCCCCATTCAGAGGAGCCTGATCAAACAGTCACATCTCAGCTGAAAAAGGAGATTGAAGAGCGCACCAGTAAACTGGAGGTCGTACAGAGAGAGCTCGAGAAGAAAGAGCGGCTGGCAAATATCGGGCAACTAACAGCCACTGTAGGACATGAGCTGAAAAACTCCATCGGCGCCATCCGTTTGGCTACGGATGTCCTGATGAGCCGTATTGAAGAAAATGGTTCAGATGTCTCTACTGTCACGGATCGTATCTATCGCAACATCAATAGAAGCGAGCAGATCATTCTGGAGCTTAAGGATCATGCCCAGAACCAGCCGATCAAGCTTGAGCAGGTGTCGTTGCAGGAGTTTGTGGAGCAGCTCAGGGAAGATTATACGCATGATCACGCCATTACGATCACATGGTCCTATCCGCAAGATGTAGCCATGGCATGCGATCCGGGAAAGTTTGAACGGGTCTGTATTAACATCATGGACAATGCTTGCCACGCACTGCTTGAAACAGAGACACCCAATAAAGCCATTAACGTTACAGTCGGCCAGATGCCCGGAAAACTCTATTTCACGTTTGAAGACAATGGGCCGGGCATTCCTGAACAGCTGATCTCCCAGGTGTTTGAACCGATGTTTACAACCAAGTCATTCGGCATGGGGCTGGGGCTTTCTATTGTTAAGGAGATTATGGAGAAACATCACGGCGGCATTCAGATTGAAAACAGGAGTAATGCGGGGGCAAAGGTCATGTTATGGCTTCCGCATATTGAGGGTGAGGGAAGCTTATGAATACAAACAGTTCACAGACAAAGATACTGATTGCAGATGATGATCGTGACCTTGCCGATTCAATAGGCGATATCCTGAGAATAGAGGGTTTCGATGTCAGGATCGCCTATAACAGCAAGGATACCAAGGCGCATCTTGAAGAGTTCGATGCCCGCATATGTTTGTTGGACAATCACTTTGGCTCCATTAGCGGCATTGGCCTGATGCCTGACCTGCTCTCCATACGTCCCCAGATGTCATGCATTATCATGACAGGTGATGCCTCCTGGGATTCAGCCGTAAGTGCGCTCAGCCAGGGGGCGTACAGCTATCTCTCAAAGCCCCTTCATAAAGGTGACCTTCTGGCCATGCTCAATCAGTGCCTTGAAGCGAGTCAGTGGAAAGAGGATGCCGAACGGGCACAGGAAGCGCTCAATAAAAGTGAAGAGCGCTACCGGGTACTGGTTGAAAACTCTCCGGACCTGATCGGCATCGCCAACGATGGCAAGTGGTCGTTTATCAACGCAGGCGGCCTCAGCATGCTGGGTGCCTCAACGGATGAAGAGATCATAGGTAAATCCATTATGGATTTTGTTGATCAGGATGATGATTCCAGCCAGTGGCTCTCTGGCGTGATTGAAGCCCCGGACACAAGAAATGATGAACTGGTTTTCCGTACCATGCATGGGGATCAGCAGTATACCGAATTGAGAACCACTCCGATCTCTTTGACTGGAGACAACAGCATGATGCTGGTTGCACGGGATATCTCAGATCAGAAAAAGGCCGCAGCTGAGATTGAAAAACTCACCTACCTGGATCAAGTGACAGGACTTCCCAATCGAAGGCTTCTGCTTGATCGCATGTCGGTCGAACTCTCCAGAGAGAGTAAAACCCCAATGGCACTGTTAACAATCAAGCTGAACAACCTCTCTGTCATCTCCCAGATGTTATCCAACAAGAACGATGCGCTGTTTAAAGAGGTGGCAGAGAGAATCCGCTTCTGCTTGGACAAGAAAATAACGGTAGCTCGAATCGAAGAGGGCTGCTTCAGCGTTCTCATTACTGATGCAACTGAGAGTGTCCAGACAGCAGATTTGGCTCTGGCCATTATTGATGCGCTGACAAAGACCCCCGTCTATAGAAATCAGTATCAGCTGG
>Ga0316187_10001865_pt1 | contig 18423 bp, 9 predicted proteins | sample CroRivburrow1_MG_FD_204927 | JGI IMG/M metagenome (GOLD analysis project Ga0316187, IMG submission 204927) | Coastal sediment microbial communities from Maine, United States - Cross River worm burrow 1 | ecosystem: Environmental > Aquatic > Marine > Coastal > Sediment | place: USA: Maine...
GCGCTCGCCGCAGCTGCCGTCGAGCAGCACACTGACCAGCCCGCCGACGCTGATCATGTCGCGGATCTGCGCCACCAGCGGGTTCTCCGCCGCGCCGCGCGAGGGACGCACCCGCTGGTGCAGCAGAATGCGCTCGGGGGCGATGCAGAAACACAGCGGATCGCCCGGGCGAAAGCGCCGATCCAGCGGCGCGTCGAGCCGCCGCTCGCACCAGTCGATGCGGCTCAGCCCGGCCGCCGCGTCGTGCTCGACCAGACGCGCTTCGAACAGATTGCGCAGGTCGATCAGGCGCGCCACGCTGGCGCTGACCGGGCGCTCCAGCACCTCCTCCGGGCGGCCCTGCTGCAGGGTCTCGCCGTTGTGCAGCACACACAGCTGATCGCCGAGCATGCGCGCCTCGTCGAGATCGTGGGTGACCAGCAGAATGGGGATGCGCAGCTCTCGGGTCAGCCCGACCATCTCGCGGCGCAGCTTGCGCCGGGTGACCTGATCGACCGCGGAAAACGGCTCGTCGAGCAGCAGCACCGCCGGCCCGCGCGGGTCGTCGCGGGCCAGTGCGCGGGCCAGCGCGACGCGCTGCTGCTGGCCGCCGGAGAGCTGCGCCGGGCGGCGCTGCTCCAGGCCATCGAGGTGTACCCGGGCGAGCAGTTCGCCGGCGCGCGCGGCGCGCGCGGCGCGCGGCAGGTGGCCGAGGGCCAGGCCCACGTTGTCCAGCGCGCACAGATGCGGCATCAGCGCGAAGTGCTGAAAGACAAAGCCGACGCGGCGCCGCTGCGGCGCCAGCTCCACGGTGCGCGCCGCGGCGTCGCGGCGATACCACAGCTCGCCGGCGCAGCGCAGCTCGCCGTGCTGCGGACTGTGCAGCCCGGCGATGCAGCGCAGCAGGGTCGACTTGCCGCTGCCGGACGGCCCGACCAGCGCCAGCACCTCGCCGGGCGCGCAGTGCAGCTCGGCGTCGAGGGGGATCGGCCTGCGTTGCTGCAGGCGCGCGTACAAGCCCTGGCACCCATCGCCACCGCGGTCGCCGCCGGCGGCGCTGCGCTCAGCCACGGCGGCGCTGCTCCAGGGCGTACACCAGGCTCACGGCGACGAAGGCGAAACCCAGCAGCAACAGCGACATGGCGCCGGCGGCGGCGTCGTCGAAAGCCTGGGCGCGGTCGAAGATGGCGATCGACACGGTGCGCGTCTCGTCGGGAATATTGCCGCCGACCATCAGCACCACGCCGAACTCGCCCATGGTGTGGGCAAAGGTCAGCACCAGCCCGGACAGCACCCCCGGCCAGGCCAGCGGCAACTCCACCCGCCAGAAGGTGCGCCAGCGCGACAGGCCGCTGCACCAGGCGGCCTCGCGCAGATCCGCGGGGATGCCCTCGAAGGCGCGCAACATCGGCTGCACGGCGAACGGCAGGCTGGAGATCACCGAGGCCAGCAGCAGGCCGGAGAAGGAGAACGCCAGCGGCGCGCCGAGCAGCGACTCGAAGGCGCGCCCCAGCGGCGCATCGCGGCCGAAGGCCACCAGCAGGTAGAAGCCCAGCACCGTCGGCGGCAGCACCAGCGGCAGCGCCACCAGCGCCTCCAGCATGCTGCGCCCGGGAAAGCGCCGCCAGGCCAGCGCGCGCGCCGTCAGCAGGCCGACCACGAAGAGGATCGCCGCGCTGCCGCCGGCCAGCTTCAGCGACAGACCGAAGGCGCCCCAGTCGACGCCGCTCCAGTCGATCCCGCTCATTGCGCGCGCGCCACCGCGCGGGTGGCCTCTCGGGCGGCGCTGGCGATGGCGCGGGACACCCGATCAGTCCGCCGCGGCGAAGCCGTGGCGCAGCAGCACCGCGCGCGCCGCGGCGCCGCGCAGATAGGCGAAGAAGGCCCGCGCCGCGACCCCGTCGCGGCCGTCGATGAGCAGCATGCGCTGGCGCAGCGGCGGCGCCAGCGACTCGTTCAGCGCCGCGCTGCGGCCGCGCCGGGCCAGCGCCGGCAGGCCGGCCAGCGAATGCGGGATCAGCGCCGCGTCGACCGCCCCGGTGGTGGCGAACTGTGCGGTCTGCGCGGCGTTCTCGCCGTTCACCAGCAGCGGCTGCAAGCGCTCCCAGAGGCCGGCGCGCTGCAGCGCGCTGCGCGCCAGGCGGCCGTAGGGGGCGTGATCCGGGCTGGCCACGGCGAAGCGCCGCAGTCGCCCCGCGTCCAGTGCCGCGGCCAGCCCGGCGAGGTCGCCGTCGACCGCCACCGGCGAGCCCTCGGGCGCGTACAGCGCCAGCGCGCCGCGGGCGTAGACCGCGCTCGGCGCGGCGCCGAAACCGTCCGCGGCGAGCGCTTCGACGTAGCTTTCGTCGGCGCCGAGGAATAGTGCGAAGGGCGCGCCGCGGCGGATCTGCCGGCTGAGATTGCCGGAGGCGCCGAAGCTGATTTTCACCGCGTGCTCGCTGGCGCGCTCGAAGTCCGCGGCGATCTCCGGCAGGGCGTGGGACAGGTTCGCCGCGGCGGCCACGCGCAGCGTTTCCGCCGCCACCGCGCGCGGCGCGCCGCCGAGCAGCAGGATGCAGGCGCAGGCGGCGATCAGCGCGGTCGCCAGGCGGCGCGCCGGGGGCGGACAAAGTGGCCGCGGCAGGCGACCAAGGGGCAAAAGAGTCATCGGCGAAGCGGCTCGACTGGCACGGCGAGCGGACGATTCTCCGCGCCGCGCCGCCGCCGGGCAAGCCCGCCGTGGCCCGGAGACTAGCCCCGCAGCGAGCGCCGGCGCGCGCCGCGCAGCAGCGCGGACAGCGCCAGCAGCAACGCCAGCCCCGGCCCGACACCGCCGCCACCGCCATCGGCGCCGCCGTCATCGACCGAGGTCTGTGCATCGCCGTTGTCGACCGGAACTACGCCGCCGCCGGTGACGACCGGAACTTCGCCGCCGCCGGTGACGACCGGGACTACGCCGCCGCCGTTGTCCACCGGGATCTCGCCGCCACCGTTGTCCACCGGGACTACGCCGCCGCCGTTGTCCACCGGGATTTCGCCATTGCCATTGTCGACGGGGATCTCGCCGCCGCCGTTGTCGATCGGGATTTCGCCGTCGCCATTGTCGACGGGGATCTCGCCGTTGCCGTTGTCGACCGGGATCTCGCCGCCGCCGTTGTCGACCGGGATCTCGCCGCCGCCGTTGTCCACCGGAACTTCGCCGCCGCTGCCGCCGACCGGGACTTCGCCGCCGCCGCCGCCGAGCACCTGCGGATCGTCGATGCGCTGCGCCACGCCGAGCAGCAACTCCAAGGCGCCGTTCACGGCGCCGTCGGCGTCGGCGCTGCCGCCGTCGATCAACTCGACGCGCAGGCAGCCGTCGCCGGGCGCCGGGGCGGCGGCGTAGCCGGGATCTTCCAGCGACGGGCAAGCGATCGCGCCGGCGGGCTGGCCGCTGATTCGCTCCGCGGCGACAGCAGTCCAGCCGCCGACGCCGTAGGCGCGCAGCGCGCTGCTCTCGTCCCAGCCGCCGGCCAGCGGCAGCAGCAGGGCCACGCGATCACCCGGCTGGCCCAGGGCGAAGACGCGCAGGCTGAACAGCGCTTCGCCGTGCTGGTAGCCCGGGTCTTCGGCGCTGCCGACGAGGCGCGTCGACCAGCGCGCGGCGCGCCCGGCGAGATGCGCATCGAGCTGCGACAGGGAGATCCGCGCGCCGCGATTGCCGGCCAGCTGCGCCACTTCGCCGAGGCCCAGGCGCAGCCCCGGCAGTGCGGCGATGTGCGCCAGCGGCGGCAGCGGATCGCCATCGAGCTGCAACAGGTGGGCGGCTTCCAGCGGGTCGCCATCGCCGTCGAAGGCATCGCCATCGAAATAGGCGCCAGCGAAGGCATCGCCGACGCCGTCGCCGTCGCCGTCCGCCAGCGGCGCGCCGTCGCGCAGTTGCAGCCACAGCGTGGCGCCGGCGCTGGCACCGGCGGCATCGCTGACGCGCAGCGCGACGCGGTACCAGCCGGTGTCGAGCAGCGTCGGGTCGTCGAGCAGCAGGCGGCCGCCTTCGGCGCGCGCCTGCGCCAGCAGCGCGCCGTCGCTGGCCGACCAGTCGAAGTCCAGCGCGTCGCCCGGATTGGGATCGACGGCGCCGGCATCCAGAGTCAGCGCGCCGCCGGCGCGGCCGGCGGCGGCCAGCGCGATCTCACCCTGCAGCGCGCGCAGGTGCAGGCGCGGTGCCAGATTGCCCTCCACCAGCGTCAGGCTGCGCTCGTTCGACGCGCCCAGCGCGGCGCCCTCGGCGGCGATCAGGGTCAGCGTCAAGGTCTCGGTCGCCTCGCCGGGGCCGTCGTCGCGCACGGCGATGCGCAGCTCGGCGCGCCGCCCGGATTCGATCAGCAGACGGCCGTCGCGGGCGTCGTGGTCGTCCGCGTCGGCGCTGCCGCCGATGGCGTAATCCAGTGCCACCGGGTACTCGGGGGCGTCGCCGTTGAGTTGTACCGCGAACAGCGCCTCGCCGCCCTCGGCGGCGCTGCCGACCGCCTCCAGTTCGGCCAGTGGGCGCAGCGCCAGATGCTGCTCGGCGCTGGCCAGATTGCCCGCGGCATCGCTGGCGCGCCAAGTGATGAGATGCGTGCCGGGCCGCCACGGGCCGGCGACGCTGCCGCCATCGGCGATCTGTCCCTCGACCGCGACCTGCCCGTCGAGGACGTCCAGCGCCAGCGCTTCGCCCAGCGCCAGCGGCGTCCACCAGCCGCTGGCGTCGGCCTGCAGATCGGCCGGGGCGATCAGCACCGGCGGCTGGTCGTCGGCATAGGGGTCGCTGCCGGCGAAGAACTCCTCGGCATTGCTCTCGCCGTCGCCGTCGCTGTCCAGCTCGGCGTCCGCCGGATCGTCCGGGTCGAGGCCTTGGGCGATTTCCCAGGCGTCGCTCATGCCGTCGCCGTCGCTGTCCAGCTGGGCATCGATGCGGTACTCGGCGCTGGCCACCGGCGAGTCGCGCCAGCCGGCGCGCCAGGCCAGCACGCGCAGCGTGGCGCTGCGCTCGATGCGCAGGCTGGCGCCGCTGGCGATGGCCGCGCCGTGGTCGCGGCGCGGCGTGCTGCCGTCGAGGGTGTAGTGCAGCCTCAGGCCGTCCGCGGCGCCATCGTCGGTGTCGGGGCTGCGGACGATGACCTCGATGGCTGCGTGGCTGGCCTTGTCGCCGGGTTCGATCAGCGGCCTGGCGAGCTGCTCGGCGACGCCCACCAGCACGCGCACCGTGGCCGTGTCTTCGAGCCCGGCGTCGGTGGCGTCGCGCAGGCGATAGGTGAAGCTGTCCTCGCCGGAGAAGCCCGCCGGCGGCGTGTAGCTCAGGCGGTCGTCGTCGAGGCGCGCGATGCTGGCGCCGTTGGCGCTCTGCGCATCGAAGCCGGCGAGCAGCGGCGCCATGCCGTCGACATCGCTGTCGTTGCCCAGCACGTCGATGCTCACCTCGCGCTCCCGGTCGGTCTCGGCGCTGTCGTCGAGCGCCTGCGGCGGGTCGTTGACCGCGGCGACGCGGATGCTGACCCGCGCCGGGGCGCTGCTGGCGCTGCCGTCGCCGACCGCGTAGGCGACGCTGTCGTCGCCGTGGAAATGCTCCGGCGGGGTGTAGCGCAGGCGGCCGCCGCCGAGGGCTTCGAGCAGTCCGCCGGCGGCGCTGGCGGCGTCGAAGCTGGCGATCTGCAAGGGGTCGCCGTCGATGTCGCTATCGTTGTCCAGCGGTTGCAGTTCGACGGCGCTGTCCTCGTCGGTCTGTGCGTCGTCGTCGGCGGCCTGCGGCGGGTCGTTGACCGCGGCGACGCGGATGCTGATCTGCGCCGGGGCGCTGCTGGCGCTGCCGTCGCCGACCGCGTAGGCGAAGCTGTCGTCGCCGTGGAAATCCTGCGGCGGCGTGTAGCGCAGGCTGCCGTTGTCAAGGGCTTCGATCAGGCCGCCGGCGGCGCTGGCGGCGTCGAAGTTGGTGATCTGCAAGGGGTCGCCGTCGATATCCACGTCATTGTCCAGCGGCCACAGCTCGACGGCGCTGTCCTCGTCGGTCTGCGCGTCGTCATCGCTGGCCTGTGGCGGGTCGTTGACCGCGGCCACGTTGATCGAAACCGTCCCCGGCTGGCTGGCGCTGCCGTCGCCCACCGAGTAGACGAAGCGGTCGTTGCCGGAAAAATCCTGTGGCGGGGTGTAGCGCAGGCGGCCGTCGCCAAGGGTTTCGATGCGCCCGCCGGCGACGCTGGCGGTGTCGAAGCCGGCGATCTGCAGCGGGTCGCCTTCGATGTCGTTGTCGTTGTCCAGCGGCTGGACTTCGACGGCGTTGTCCTCGTCGGTCTGCGCCTGGTCGTCGGTGGCCAGCGGCGGGTCGTTGACCGCGGCGACGCGGATACTGACCCGCGCCGGGGCGCTGCTGGCGCTGCCGTCGCCGACCGTGTAGGCGAAGCTGTCGTCGCCGTGGAAATCCTCCGGCGGGGTGTAGCGCAAGCGGTCGCCGCCGAGGGCTTCGAGCAGTCCGCCGGCGGCGCTGGCGACATCGAAGCTGGCGATCTGCAAGGGGTCGCCGTCGATGTCGCTGTCGTTGTCCAGCGGTTGCAGTTCGACGGCGCTGTCCTCGTCGGTCTGCGCGTCGTCGTCGGCGGCCTGCGGCGGGTCGTTGACCGCGGCGACGCGGATGCTGATCTGCGCCGGGGCGCTGCTGGCGCTGCCGTCGCCGGCGCTGTAGGCGAAGCTGTCGTCGCCGGAGAAATCCGCCGGCGGCACGTAGCGCAGCAGGCCGGGAGCGATCTGCTCGACGCTGCCGCCGGCGGCGCTGCTGGCGTCGAAGCTGGCGATTTCCAGCAGGTCGCCGTCGATGTCGCCGTCGTTGCCCAGCGGCGCGATGTCGATGGCCGCTGCGTCCTCCGGGCCTTGGGCGCTGTCGGCCAGCGCCTCGGGCGGATCGTTGACCGCGGCGACGCTGATATCCACCCAGGCGTCGCCGCTGCGACCGCCCTGGCCGGCGGGGCGATCACTGACGGTGTAGATGAAGCTGTCGAAGCCGTGAAAATTCTCCGCCGGGGTGTAGCTGAAACGGCCATCGCCGAGGTATTCGACCTGCCCGCCCTCCATTGAGAGCCGGTCGAAGTCGACCACCGCGAGGCTGTCGCCGTTGCCGTCGCTGTCGTTGGCGAGCACGTCGAGGCCGGTCACCGGCTGATCCTCGTCGGCGAAGAAGAGGTCGTCGAGGACCGCTGGCCCGACCTCCGCGCCCAGCGTCATCAGCGCGCCGGAAGCGGAGATGCCGGCGATGGCGACGCCGCTGTCGGCGCCGTCGTAGCGGCGGCTGTCCGGGGTGCTGGCGGCGTCGAACTGGCTGGCGTTGCCGATGTACCAGAGGTCGCCGGGGGCGCCGCGGCTGCTGCCCAGCGGGCTGCCGTCGGCGGCCTCCAGATCGACCATGCGGTGATTGTCGTAGCGGTTGTGCAGCCGGTTGTCGTCGATGTGCCAGATGGCCAGGCCGCCGAAGCCCTGTCCCAGCCAGTTTTCCAGGCCGCGGTCGTAGCCGGTGGCCTGGCGGTTTTCGATCAGAAAGTACTCGCCGCTGCGCCCGCTCTGCAGGATGCGCAGCGAGTTGTCGGCGCTGGCCTGTGCGGCGGCGCTGGCGGCGATGTCGTCGCTGGGCGCCAGTGCGGTCGCGCTGGCCCAGCCGAGACTGTGGCGCACCCAGGCGCTGGGCATCACCGGCGTCTCGCCGAAGCGGCTGTCGCCGCTGGCCGCGCCCCAGGTGCCCGAGCCCATCAGGCCGAAGGCGCCGATGCCGCTGGAACTGCCGTCGGTGTCGTACAGATCCGGCAGATCGAAGATCAGGTGGCCCAGCTCGTGGACCATGATACCCATGGTCGCCTGCTGGCCGCGGTGCAGCTCGCCGAAGGCGGCGTAGCCAGCGGCGCCGACGCGCACCCCGTCGACCAGCGGCGGGCTGACGTAGGTCAGTGCCCAGGCGTGGCCCCAGACGTTGGGCGGATTGTCGTACACCGCGCCCTCACCGCCGGCGGTGATCACCACCACCGACAGCTCCTGGCTGGAGAGATCGCCGTTGCCGTCGACATCGTACTGGGCGAAATTCACCGAGGCGTCGGCGGCGACGATGGCATCGCGCACGATGGTGTGCATGTCGACGATCGCGCGGAAGGTATTCGGCTGGCCGGGCCCGGGGTGGGCGTAGGGCAGGGTCAGCCAGCCGACCACGCCGTCGTCGTGGCTGCCCGAGGTCTCGCGGGCCGGGTCGAGGACCGCCTTGCCGTGGGAGGCGGTGAGATAGTAGTCGCGGATATTGTCGCGGATGAAGTTGCCCCAGCTGGCCGCGGTGGTGCTGGCGGTGACATCGCTGAATTCGACCAGCAGATAGAGCACGTTGCCGTTGAAATCGCCACTGGCGGCGCTGCGCCCGGCGCCGCGCAACAGTCTCTGCTCGGCCCGCGGCGAAGCGCGCAGGTGCTTGGCCGCCGGCGCCAGACCGGGTTGCAGCTCGGCCGGCGGCGGCAGGTGTGCGGCGCGCTGGTGCAGCAGCGGCTCGCGCCCCTGATAGCCGCTGACGTAACGCCACCAGCCGTCGGCATCGCGGGCCACGGTGTAGCCGGCGGCGTTCTCGACGCGGTGGTTCCATTCGTCACCGAGCAGCTGTGCGCCGAAGCGGCTGCCATCCGGCTGCAGGTAATCGCGTTCACCGGGGATCGCAGGCGCCGCCCAGGCGCGCCCGGTACCGCATAGGGCGAGGAGCAACAGGGTCAGGACGAGGGTACCGATAACGCGCATGCAGGAGTCACTCCGCAGTAGTGCCCGGCTGCCGGGCGAGTTGGCGACTCTATCAGCGCGCCTGCGGACGATTTCATTGCGCAAGGGGAAGCTGTGACCATAGTCCGGCAGCAACAGCCGTTACCGGCACCGTGGCGTTTTACTGGCGCCAGACCGCCATCGCGGATGTAGCCGTGCCGCTACCGATTCGGCGGCGATAGCTTTCTGTGCGTCCATGATCGGCGACAGAATGTCGCTTCGACCACCGCGGGCCAGACCGTGCACGATCCCCACGCCGAGCCCACCGCAAGCGGGCAGCGCAAAGCGGACGACACCACAGCCAGCGCCGCCGGGCCGATCTACGACGGCCTGCCCGGCGAGATCCAGCGCCTGCGCATCGACCGCTTCCGCGAGCGCGCCGACTACGATCCGGCGCTGTGCGCGCGGCTGGCCGCGGCGCGCCATCTGGACGACGCGCTGGCCGCGCGCCGCGAGCGCTGGGGGCAGTCGACGGCCAACAATCTGCGCCTGATCGGCGCGGCGATGGCGCGCAGCGGTGCGGAGATGAGCGGCGAGAGCGCGGCGGGATCAATGGGTGAGGCGGGGAATGACGGCTGGGTCGAGGGGATCGCCGCACGATTGGAAGGCTAGCTCGTAGCCCGGGATGAGCGCAGCGAATCCCGGGGCCAATCGAGTGGGTTGAGGGCATCTCCCAAATGGTCTTGATTCCGCGATTGCGGCGTCAGTACCGTGCGCAAATCCTCGTGTACTCCCACATACACGGCGGTTTTGCGCGCGCTGCGCCCTTAAGTACTCACGACAAAATCCGAATTTTTTTGAGGTGCCCTTAAAGCGGCATTGCGCCAATGGCGGGCCTTCGTCGCCTGGTTGTGGGTATCGGTCGCAGCGCTTGGCCGCGGGATCAGCCCGCGGCCACCGCTTGCCGGAGTTGCTTGTGCCGGCCCGAGCGCCGCTTCAGGTGCCGACCTCGCCGCTGTCGTCGCGCCCGCCGCGCCGTGTCGCGGCGGCTTCGGCTGTCTCGCACGCCTCTGCGTCCTGCGCATCGTCCCCACCGGTGGGTGCGTCGGCGGTGCTGTCCACCGCCTCGTCAGCCTCCGTCGGCGCGGGCACTTCTTCCACCGTGGCGCTGGCCTGCGTGGCCCGGTCGCCAGCGGCGTCACCAGCCTCGTCGACCGCCGCGCCGCCGCTCTCCGGCGCCGCGGCCTGGGTCTCGGCTTCGGCGGCCACTTGCGGGGCTGCGGCTGCGGGCTCTTCGTCCTCGGTGTCGAACGTCGCGGCAGTGCCGCTCGGCTCCGCATCGGCCGGAGCATCGTCGGCCGGGATGCGGTCGGCCGGGATGTCGTCGTACGCCGCGGCTTCGGTTTTGGCCTCGGCCGGTGCGGTGCCGGTTTGCGGGGGCGATGCCGCTTGGCTCGACGCCGCCTCGACGCCGCCGGATTGCTCCGCGATAGCGGATTTATCCGCGTTGGCGTGTTGCCCGACTGCGGCTGCGCCGGCTGCCGGCTCACCGCTGTCCGCATCCGCGTTCGCGGCCTGCGGTGGGTTCTGGCGGTCGTCGCCTCCGTCGCTTTGGGCCGTGTCGCTATCGCTGCCATCGCTGGCGCTGCCATCGCTGGCGCCGCCGCTATGGGCCGGATCGCTCGCGGCAGGTGCCGCGGTTTCGTCAGCAGCGCTCTCGGCGCTGTCGGCGGCCGGGGCGGCGGCTTGTGTGGCGATATCGCCGGCAGCCGGCGGGCGCTCGGCTCCGGTCGCTGCGGATTCGCTCGCCGCGGTCTCCGTCGTCGCGCGGTCTGCATCGGGGTCGCCGACGGCTACATCGCCAGTCGCCGGGGCAGCGCTGGGGTCCGCGTCGCCTGCCGTCGGCGCGGATGCCGGTGGCGCTGTCTCGCTATCCGCGGCCGCAGAGGCCGTGGCGGCGACTGCCGCGCGGGCGGCGGGTGCGGTGGGCGGATCGCGCTCGGCCAGCGAGCGCACCGAGTTGCGCAGCTGGCTCGGCTGGCGGCGTGAGATGTTGCCACCGGCCGCGCGCGGCATCGCCGGTGCTGTCTGGTCGGCGTTGCTCGGTGCGGCACGATTGTCGGGGGCGCTTTCGTCAGCCGGCTCGCGGCTGTCGGGGCCGGGTCGACCATCCGTCGCACCTCGATCACTTGCGGCTTGTGCGCCGCTGGTTTTGCTGCCTGCGTCGCCGTCGCTCTGGTCATCGGCGTTGTCGCTGGCGTTTTCGCCTCTGGCTTGCGCTTCGGCGCCCTCGCCGGCGGCTTCGCTGCGGTTGCCACCGCGACGGCGGCGGCCACCGCGGCGCGAGCGGCGACGGCTGCGCTGCTCCTGGTTATCGTCGTTGCCATCGCTTGCGGTGTCGGTGCCTTCGCTGGCGTTTTCGCCGCTGTTGGCGGCGGCTTCCGCGGCCCGCTGCTCGGCCTGCGCTTCATCGCGCCCGCCGCGCCGCGGGGCACGCTGCCGCTCGCGCGGCGCGCCGCGTCCGCCGTCGGGTGTGCCGCTGGCCTCGACGGTGGTATCAGTCTCTTCACTGTGCTGCTGGTCGCGGGCCTTGCCGCGGTGTTGTTCGCGGTCGCGCTCTGGAGATTGGCCCTGATTCTGCTGACCCTGGTTCTGACCTTGGCGGCGCCGGCCGGAGTCGTCGCGCTGGCCGTCTCTCTGGTTGTTCCTTTGGCCGTCGCGCCGCCCGCCTGCGGCCTGGTTTTCATCGCGTGGCTGACTTTGGCCGCGCGCTGGGCGGCGCTTCTGCGCCTGTCCGCGCTCGCGGCTCTGGTCGCGGTTCTGGTCGCGACCCTGCTTGCGATCCTGATCGCGCTGCTGGCCGCGGCCGCGGCCCTGATTCTGGCCCTGGCTTTGTTGGGCTTGCTTGCGGTTGCGATTCGGACGCAGTTCGGCCTGGTCGTCGGTCGCTGCTGTTTCGTCGCTGCCGACGAACAGATTGCGCAGCCAGCCGATGACGCCGCCGTTGCTGTCCTTGGCCGGCTCTTCGCTGGGCCGGCGGCTTCCGCCGCGGCTCTGTCCGCCCTGCTGGGCGGGCTTTTCGGCCGCCGGGCTGCGCGGCGTGGGTGCCGGGGATTCGGGGGTGATGCCCTTGACTGCGGCCTGCTCGCCGGGCGGTTGGGCGCTGGGCTCCTCCGGGGTGTAGGGCGCGTCGACTGCATCGGCGAGTTCGTAGCTGGTTTTGGCGTGGGAGTCGTGGTCGGCGTCGCTGCTGCGGATGCGCTCCAGGCGATAGTGCGGTGTCTCCAGCGCCAGGTTGGGCACCAGCAGGATGTGTACGCCGTTGCGCGATTCGATCTCGGCGATGTTGTCGCGCTTTTCGTTGAGCAGGAAGGTGGCCACATCCACCGGCAGCTGGGCGAGCACGCGCGTGGTGTTGTCCTTCATCGCCTCTTCTTCGGTGAGGCGCAGTACCGCCAGGGCCAGCGATTCGATGGAGCGGATGGTGCCGTGACCGCTGCAGCGCGGGCAGACGATCTGCGAGGATTCGCCGAGCGAGGGGCGCAGCCGCTGGCGCGACATCTCCAGCAGGCCGAAGCGCGAGATGCGCCCGATCTGCACCCGCGCGCGATCCATTTTCAGCGCTTCGCGCAGGCGCTCTTCGACGGCGCGCTGGTTCTTTTTCGCCATCATGTCGATGAAGTCGATGACGATCAGGCCGCCGTTGTCGCGCAGCCTGAGCTGGCGGGCGATCTCGTCCGCCGCCTCCAGGTTGGTGTGGGTGGCGGTCTCTTCGATATCGGCGCCCTTGGTGGCGCGCGCCGAGTTGATGTCGATGGAGATCAGCGCTTCGGTGTGATCGATGACGATGGCGCCGCCGGAGGGCAGGCGCACCTCGCGCTGGAAGGCGCTCTCGATCTGCTGCTCGATCTGGTAGCGATTGAACAGCGGTACGTCGTCGGTGTACTGCTTGAGCTTGCGCGCATTGTGCGGCATGCAGCGCTCGATGAATTCCCGGGCCTGGGTGTGCACACCGGGTTCATCGATGAGGATCTCGCCGATGTCGCTGCGGAAGTAATCGCGCAGCGCGCGGACGATGACGTTGCTCTCCTGATAGATGAGAAATGGCGCGGGGCGGTCTTCGGCGGCCAGGGTGATGGCCCGCCAGATCTCCACCTGGTAGTCCATGTCCCACTGCAGTTCTTCGCCGGTGCGACCGACGCCGGCGGTGCGCACGATGACGCCCATGCCGTCCGGGATCTGCAGGGATCTGAGCGCTTCGCGCAGCTCGTTGCGGTCATCGCCCTCGATGCGCCGCGACACGCCACCGGCGCGCGGGTTGTTGGGCATCAGCACCAGATAGCGGCCGGCGAGGCTGACGAAGGTGGTCAGCGCCGCACCCTTGTTGCCGCGCTCCTCCTTCTCGATCTGCACCACCACTTCCTGGCCCTCTTTGAGGCCGTCGCGGAAGTTGGGTCGGCCGCTCTCCCCGGCGGCGGCACCGCTCAGGTAGCTGCGGGCGATTTCCTTGAAGGGCAGAAAACCGTGGCGTTCGGAGCCGTAATCGACGAAGGCTGCTTCGAGACTGGGCTCGACGCGGGTGATCTTGCCTTTATAGATATTGGATTTTTTCTGTTCGCGCGCCTGGTGCTCTATGTCGAGGTCGTCAAGGCGTTGCCCGTCGACAATCGCGACCCGGATCTCTTCCGGTTGCGTCGCGTTGATCAGCATTCTTTTCATGGGTGTTCGGTTCCCGGCCGAATCCGCTCGCCGGCGCACGGCCGCGATGAGGGGGCACGATGGGCGCCGCAGCAGCCGGCGCCGATGGCGGCAGCAATGCGGAGAACATCGCGAGGATCAGTCTCATCGTCAGCTCGTGCATATCGATCCAGCGTACAGATGCGTGGTTATTGCGATGGCGGCGGCTGCGATTTGCCGTGTCCGCCGCGTTGTTCGGTGCCGCCACTCCGCGCGGGGAGGGGAGGCGCAAGCTCGTGGTCGCTGGATGCAATCCCGCGTTCGAGCACGCATCGCGCGCGCTATCGTGCGGCGGGGGTGGCGCGTTTCGATCGAGAGGGCGAGCCGCTTCGAAGCGGGTGTGCAGCGGCCGGAAGGGGCTGAGGCGTGTGCTTCGAGCAGGGCGGCCGGATCGCTTGCGACCCCGGCGGCGGCCCCTGCATATGGCATCTTGCGGCGCGCTGTTGTGATACATTCCAGCGCTCGAAAATATAGCAGTGAAGTTACAGGGGGGCAATCGTGCTGCAACATTCGTGCACGTCGCGGGCGATGGCGTGAACGATCAGGCGAATGAAGGGCCGCAAAATTCCGTCGCTGTGCGCTACGTCGAAATTTCCGCCGCCGAGGCCGGCCAGCGCATCGACAACTTCCTCATCGGCACCCTGAAAGGGGTCCCCCGCACTCATCTCTATCGCCTGCTGCGCAAGGGGCAGGTGCGCGTCAATGGCGGGCGCATCAAGGCCGCGTATCGGCTGGCCGCCGGCGACCGGCTGCGCCTGCCGCCGCTGCGCGTCGCCGAGCGCGATCCGGCCAGCGTGCCGCGCGCCGCCGCGCAACTGTTGGCCGGGCGCCTGCTGCACGAGGATGACGACCTGCTGGTGCTCGACAAACCCAGCGGCATGCCGGTGCACGCCGGCAGCGGGGTGGATTTCGGCGTCATCGAGGCGCTGCGCGCAGCGCGCCCCGGGGAGAAGCTGGAGCTGGCCCACCGCCTCGATCGCGACACCTCCGGCTGCCTGCTGGTGGCGCGCAACCGCGCCAGCCTGCAGTGCCTGCACGCGGCACTGCGCGAGGGCGCGATGCAGAAGACCTACCTGGCGTTGGCCAGCGGCCGCTGGCGCGGCGGCGAGCGGCGCGTCGACGCCGCGCTGCGCAAGGGCACACTGAGCGGCGGCGAGCGCATGGTGCGCGTCGACGCCGACGGCCGCGCCGCCAGCAGTCGCTTCCGCCCGCTGGAGCGCTTCGCCGACGCCACACTGCTGCGCGTCGCCATCGACACCGGGCGCACCCACCAGATCCGCGTGCACGCCGCGCACCTCGGCCACCCGCTGGTCGGTGACGACAAGTACGGCGAGCGCGAGGCCAACCGTCGGCTGCGCCGTCTCGGCTTGAAGCGCATGTTCCTGCACGCCTGGCGGCTGAACTTCGCCCTCGGCGGGCGCGACTACCGCCTGCAGGCGCCGCTGCCGGTGGAGCTGGAGACGGTGCTGGAGCGCCTGCGCAATGCCTGACTACCGCCTGCTGGTGTTCGATTGGGACGGCACGCTGATGGACTCGGCGGCGCACATCATCGACGGCGTGCGCGGCGTTGCCAGCGAGCTGGGCGAGCAGCCGCCGACCGCCGAAGCGGTGCGCGAGATCATCGGCCTGAGCTTGCTGGAGGGTTTTCAACAGCTGTTCCCGCAGCACCCGGCAGAGCGCGCCGGCGAACTCGCCGCCGGCTACCGGCGCAGGCACTTTGCCGCGACGCGCGAGGCGCCGCGCCTGTTCGCCGGAGCCGATGCGGTGTTGCGCGAATTGCGCACCGCCGGCTACTGGCTGGCCATCGCCACCGGCAAGAGCCGCCGGGGCCTGAGCGAGGCACTGGCCGACAGCGGCCTGACTGGCGCGGCGGCCTGCGGAGAAGATCGCGTCGCCGCCGGCGAGGCACTGTTCTTCAGCACGCGCAGCGCCGACGACGCCCCCTCCAAGCCGCACCCGCAGATGCTGCTGGATATCCTCGACGAACTGCGGGTACCGGCCGCCGAGGCGCTGATGATCGGCGACACCACCCACGATATGCGTATGGCCCGCGACGCTGGCGTCGACGCGCTGGCGGTGAGCTACGGCGTGCAGCCGCTGGAGCGTCTGCTGCACTGCGCGCCGAACGGTCACATCGACGCGATCACCGAGCTGCCCGATTGGCTCGCAGCGCGCCGCTGAAGCGGCACTTTTCCTTACAATAGGGCGCCTGCAAAAATGCGGATTATTTCGTGAGGACAAGGAAGCACCGCGCGCGAAACCGCAGTGTATGCGGAAATACACGAGGATTTGCCCACGGAGCGGACGCCGCAATCGCGGAAAAAGACTGTTTTTAGAGGTGCCCTTCAGAAGTGCCCAACAGGGATCTTTCAACACAGACCATTGGAGAGTCGCAAGATGGCCGACAACGACAAGCGCGACGCTGACCCCTGGACTTCCGGCCCGCGCCAGCCGGCACCCGGCGCCGCCGGGGGTGAGGCCGGCGGCGGGGGCAAGGCCGAGGGTTGGGAGCGCGAAGTGCTCGGCAAGCTGGCCGGCGCGGCGCTCACCGAGCAGCGCCGCGGGCGCCGCTGGGGCATTTTCTTCAAGCTGCTCGGCTTCGCCTACATCGGCTTCAGCCTGTTTCTCGTCTGGCGGGCGATGGAACCGCAGCACTTCGACACCGAAAAGGGGCGGCACACCGCGGTCATCGACATTGAGGGCACCATCGCCGCCGGCGAGCAGGCCAGCGCCAGCCAGATCATCGCCGGGCTCAGCGCAGCCTACGAGGACGCCGATACCGCCGGCATCATCCTGCGCATCAACAGCCCCGGCGGCAGCCCGGTACAGGCCGGGGCGATCTACGACGAGCTGCGCCGGCAACGCGAGCTGCACCCGGATGTGCCGGTGTACGCGGTGCTCGGCGATGTCTGCGCATCCGGCGGCTACTACGTGGCCGCCGCCGCGCAGCGGATCTACGCCGACAAGGCGAGCATCGTCGGCTCCATCGGCGTGCGCATGGATGGCTTCGGCTTCGTCGAGGCGATGCGTGAGCTGGGTGTCGAGCGCCGCCTGCTCACCGCCGGCGAGAACAAGGGCCTGCTCGATCCCTTCTCGCCGCAGGATCCGGAAGTCACCGCGCACCTGCAGAGCCTGCTCGAACGCATCCACCTGCAGTTCATCGACGCCGTGCGCAGCGGTCGCGGCGAACGCCTGCGCGACTCCGAGGAGCTGTTCTCCGGGCTGATCTGGACCGGTGACGAGAGCCTGAGCCACGGCCTGGTGGATGCCCTGGGCAGCGACCGCTACGTGGCCCGCGAAGTGATCGGCGTCGAACGCATGGTCAACTTCACGCCGCGCGAGGACCTGATCACCCGCTTTGCCGAGCGCGTCGGCGCCACCCTGTTCCGCCTCTTCGAGGAGCGCGGCACGCCGCAACTGCGCCACTGACGACGCATCACCGGAGATGACGCAGATGCTCTGCGCGCTGCCGCGCCGGCTCTACAGCCCGGCGCAGACCCGCGAACTGGACCGCATCGCCATCGAGGATTGCGGCATTCCCGGCTACCAGCTGATGTGCCGCGCCGGGCGCGGCGCCTTCGACCTGCTGTGCCTGCGCTGGCCCGCGGCGCGGCGCGCGCTGGTCGTCTGCGGCGCCGGCAACAACGGCGGCGACGGCTTTGTCGTCGCCCGCCATTTGCTCCGCGCCGGGCGCGAGGTGCAGGCGCTGCTGCTCGGTGAGGCCGAACAACTCGGCGGCGATGCGCGGCGCGCCTACGACGACTTCCGTGCCGCCGGCGGCACGCTGGTCGATGCCGGCGAGGTCGACTGGCGGCGCGCCGAGGTGATCGTCGACGCGCTGTTCGGCAGCGGCCTGGCGCGGCCGGTGCGGGGCGCGGCCGCGCAGTTGATCGGCGAGATCAACGGCTGCGCCGCGCCGGTGCTGGCGGTGGACCTGCCCTCCGGGCTGGACGCGGCGACCGGCAGCGTGCTCGGCGTCGCGGTCGAGGCCGAGGCGACGCTGACCTTCATCGGCTGCAAGCGCGGCCTGCTCACCCACCAGGGGCCGGACCACTGCGGCGCGCTGTTCTGCGACGACCTCGACGTGCCGGCGCAGGTCTACGCCGCGGTGGAAGGTGCGGTGCGCCGGGTCGATGCCGACAGCTTCCCCGAGCTGTGGCGGCCGCGGCGCCGCGCCAGCCACAAGGGCAGCTACGGCCACGTAGCCGTGGTCGGCGGTGCGCCGGGCATGCTCGGCGCCGCGCAGATGGCCGCCGGCGCGGCGCTGCGGGTCGGCGCCGGGCGCAGCACGGTGGTCACCGCCGCGGTCAACCTGTCGCGGGCCAACGGCCACATGCCCGAGCTGATGAGCCGCGCCGCGGACGATGCGGCGGCCGCCGGCGAGGCGCTGCGCGGCATGGACGTGGTCGCTATCGGTCCCGGTCTGGGCGACGCCCCCTGGGCGGAGGACATGCTCGGTGCCGCGTTGGCCAGCGGCAAGCCGCTGGTGGTCGATGCCGACGCCCTCAATCTGCTGGCGCGCGGCGGCAGCCGGCGCCTCGACGGCGCCATCGCCACGCCGCACCCGGCGGAGGCGGCGCGCCTGCTCGGCACCGCCACCGCCGCGGTGCAGGCGGATCGCTTCGCCGCGCTGCGCGCGCTGCAACAGCGCTACGGGGGGATCTGGATACTCAAAGGTAACGGCACGCTGATCTGCGACGCTGACGACTGCCTGCTGGTGGACGCCGGCAATCCGGGCATGGCCAGCGCCGGCATGGGCGATCTGCTCACCGGCAGTGTGGCCGGCCTGCTGGCCCAGGGCCTGCCGCCGCTGGTGGCTGCGGCTGGCGGCGCCTGGCTGCATGCCAGCGCCGCTGACCGCGCGGCGCGGCGCGGCGGCATGGCCGGGCTGCTGGCCACCGATCTGCTCGGCGAGTTGCGCCGGCTGCGCGAGCCGCGAATCGCCGGCTCCGGCTCCGGCTGCGGCCGGTGCTGATGGAAATCGGCTTGCCGGGCGAGATG
>Ga0316187_10001866_pt1 | contig 18411 bp, 19 predicted proteins | sample CroRivburrow1_MG_FD_204927 | JGI IMG/M metagenome (GOLD analysis project Ga0316187, IMG submission 204927) | Coastal sediment microbial communities from Maine, United States - Cross River worm burrow 1 | ecosystem: Environmental > Aquatic > Marine > Coastal > Sediment | place: USA: Maine...
TAGGTGTTGCCTTCCTGCACGGGCCCCTTGGCGAGCACTGCGATGCGCGCGCGCTTGTCCAGTCTCAGTGCCAGCGTCAGGCCTGCAGCGCCACTGCCGATAATAAGTACGTCATACTGGTGTTGGGTATGCATCGCTGCTAGCCGCCTGTCCCGGAATGGGGTATGGTCTTGCCCGGTTAACTCGTTAAGATTAAAGCGCTTTGTATATAAACTCTACCCCAAACTGCGGTTGCTGGCGAACTCCGGACGGTTTTTTCTGTCTATTCCAGGCATGCAAGCTGTCCGGACAACACAAGGGGTAGCCCGGATGGGCGACAAAAGCCTGGATCAGGAACTGGTCGAGCGGGTGCAGAAAGGCGAAAAAGCCGCTTTCGACATGCTGGTCCGCAAGTACGAGCATAAACTCGCCAACGTCATCAGCCGTTACATCCGCGATCCCAGCGAGGTACTGGATGTGTCGCAGGAAGCCTTTATCAAGGCTTACCGCGCGTTGCCGAATTTCCGTGGTGAAAGTGCTTTTTATACATGGCTGTACAGGATCGCTATCAATACGGCCAAGAACCACCTGGTAGCAGCCGGCCGGCGTCCGCCGAAAGATGATATCGATGCACAGGATGCGGAACAATTTGAGGCGGGCTCAGGTCTCAAGGAATACGCTACACCGGAACGCCTGATGCTCAGCAACGAGCTGGCTGACACAATCCAGGATGCGATTGACGAACTGCCCGAGGAGCTGCGTGTAGCCATCGTACTGCGGGAACTGGAAGGACTGAGTTATGAAGAGATTGCCGGTGCCATGGAGTGTCCAATCGGTACGGTGCGTTCTCGAATATTCAGGGCGCGGGACGCGATAGAAAAGCGTATCCATCCTCTGTTGGATGAAACGAATACGGGTGAATAGAAATGAGTGATGAAATCCGCGAGCAACTGTCTGCTTTGGCCGATGATGAGCTCAGTGATGTCGAACAGCCCTTGTTGCTGGGGCGCTTGCAGCGTGATGCCGGACTGCGGGAATGCCTGGGGCGTTACCAGATGATTGGTGAAGTGATGCGCGGCATCGCAGATACAACGACGCTGGGTGTTGCCGACCGCGTGCAGCGTGTGCTGCAAAAGGATGTTGCCGGCCGGGTGCCGGATGCGCATCAGCAGGAAGGTTTCAACTGGTGGAAACCGGTTGCCGGGTTTGCCGTGGCAGCATCGGTTGCGCTGGTGGCGGTTTTGACAGTCAGTTCACTGCGTGAAACAGCGACCGACTCCGTTCCGGAACTCGCGTCCAGCCAGGCGGATGCTCCAGCTGTGGCGCGCGTGAGTTCCGATCAGTGGGATCGTATTGAACCGGGAATTGACAAGCGTATGTCAGGCTACCTGGTCAATCACAATGAGTATGCTGCGAGCCGGGGTGTACAGGGTGTCATGCCCTATGTGCGTATTGTAGGTTTTGAAAACGACCAGAGATGACACGCGCATTTGCCCCCACTTTACTTGCGGTCCTGGCGGCTGCGATACAGCAAGTTGCGTGGGCCGAGGTTGATGCTCAGCAGTGGCTGGAGCGCATGTCCACAGCGTCCCGGTCCCTGAATTACACCGGGACGTTCGTTTACCAGCATCAGAACAGCCTTGAAGCCATGCAGATCGTTCATGCCATGGATGATTCCGGTGAGCGTGAACGGTTGTTTTCGCTGACCGGTCCCAAACGTGAAGTGTTACGCGATAACCAGGTAGTAACCTGTATTCTGGGTGACAGCCAGGAAGTGGTGGTTAACAAAAGCCAGCCGCGCTCGCCGTTTCCGGTCAGTTTTCCCAGGGAGCTGATGGAGCTGGAGAAACACTACCGTTTCAAGGTTATGGGTGAGGACCGGGTGGCCGGTCTGGCTTGCAGAGTGGTCGCGGTCGAGCCGCGTGACGGGTATCGTTACGGGCGCAGACTCTGTGTGCACGATAAGAGCCACCTGTTACTGCAATCTGAGGTGAACAGCGCTGAAGGACACGCCATCGAACGGATGATGTTTACTGCAGTGGCGTTCCCGCAGAGCATTTCCGCACAGGAGCTGCTGCCGAATCTGGACGGTGCTGATTTCACCTGGCAGCGTGAGCCGGAGCGACAACCCGAACCGGGTGACAGTTCGCCTGATTCGCGCTGGAAAGTGCTGAAGGTTCCTGACGGATTTGTGCTGACTGATCACAACTGGCATCAGCTCTCAGAGCACGAAGCGGGCGTCGAACACTGGGTATATAGTGACGGTCTCGCCAGTGTATCTGTCTATATCGAGAAATCGCAGAAAAAGCACGATGTCTATAGCGGTAGATCCCATCGCGGTGCACTGAATGCCTTTGGCACCATGGTCGAGGATTACTATGTGACGGTGGTCGGAGAAGTGCCGCACCAGACCGTCGAGCTGATTGGCAAGTCTGTCCGTATCCGGTAATTAAGGATATCAATGCTGGAAGAAACTGCACAGGTCGTTCGTATCGATGGCGATGAAGTCTGGGTGGAGACGCAACGCCGTTCCACCTGCGCGTCGTGTGCAGCTGAAAAAGGCTGTGGCACGGCAACCCTGGCGAAAGTACTGGGCAAGCGGCGCACGCTGGTGCGGGTTCTGTCGGATCAGCCGCTCAGTATCGGTGATCAGGTGGTGATCGGTATCCGTGAGCAGGCGCTGGTGCGCGGTTCGCTGGCGGTTTATGCCGTGCCGATTCTATTGCTGTTACTGGGTGGATTTGTAGGGGAACTGGGCGCGCAGCGTTTTCTCTGGGACAATGCCGAGCTTGCCAGTGTGATATTGGGCATTTCAGGGTTGATCGCAGGGCTTTTCTGGCTGCGGAAATTTACTCGACGGATTGAATATGATGATAGTTATCAACCGCTTGTGCTGCGAAAACTGGTCAATGATGCAGCGAAGTTTGTGGCGATTAGGTAATCGGGAGCAATTATGACAGCGTTAAAGAATATGGGATGGGTGCTTGCCAGCCTGGCTTTGCTAGCGGCGGGTGTGGTGAATGTGCAGGCGCGCGAGTTGCCCGATTTCACCGAGCTGGTAGAGCAAGCCAGCGACGCCGTGGTGAATATCAGCACCACGCAAAAAGCAACTTCCGGTCATATGAATCTGCCGGAAGGTATCGAAATTCCGGATCTGCCCGAGGGCTCACCCTTCGGCGATTTGTTCAAACATTTTTTTGGCGAGCAGGGTGGTAACGGTGCGCCGCGTCCACAGGAAGCCAAATCGCTGGGTTCCGGTTTTATTATCTCCGATGACGGATACATCCTGACCAATAACCACGTGGTCAAGGATGCTGACGAAGTGATCGTGCGTCTTGCGGACCGGCGTGAGCTCAAGGCGGAAATTATCGGCAGCGACGGGCGCAGTGATGTCGCGCTGCTAAAGATCAATGCTGACAATCTGCCGGTCGCGAAGATTGGCAAGTCCGATCCATTGAAAGTTGGCGAATGGGTGCTTGCAATCGGTTCACCGTTCGGTTTCGATCGCTCCGCAACCGCTGGCATTGTCAGCGCCAAGGGGCGCGCGTTGCCGCGTGAAAACTATGTACCGTTCATACAGACCGATGTGGCAATCAACCCTGGAAATTCGGGTGGCCCGTTGTTTAACCTTGACGGTGAAGTGGTGGGTGTGAACTCCCAGATCTACAGCCGCACCGGCGGTTACATGGGGCTGTCGTTCTCCATCCCGATTGAAGTGGCGATGGATGTTGCCAGCCAGCTGAAGGCGCACGGCAAGGTCAGTCGTGGCTGGTTGGGTGTATTGATCCAGGATGTTACGCTGGAGCTGGCGGAATCCTTCGGCATGAGCAAGCCGCAGGGTGCCCTGGTAGCCAGGGTGATGCCCGACAGTCCTGCAGAGGCAGCCAAAATGCAGGTTGGCGATATCGTGGTGAGCTTTAACGGCAAGGAGGTCGAGCGGTCTTCCAGCCTGCCGCCGGTGGTCGGAAGTACGCCGGTCGGTAAAAAGGTCCCGGTTAAAGTGATACGCGCTGGGCGCAGCCAGACCTTGTGGGTCAAACTTGGCGAGTTGCAGGAGCAGGACGAGACCATAGCAAAGGCTGAGGCCAGCAAAACCACCAGCGATAACCGCCTCAACGTCAGTATTGCTGACCTGACCGAAGATCAGCGCAAGGAGCTGGAAATCGACGGCGGCATCCTGGTGGAAGCGGTGGGTGACGGTGCGGCCAGTGATGCCGGTATTCGTGAGGGCGATATTATTCTCCGCATCGACAGTAAATCGATTAATAACATCGATGAATTCGAAAAATTGATCGAAAAGCTTCCGACCGGGAAGTCGATAGCGATCCTGGTCCAGCGCCGCGGCGGACCAATCTTTCTCGCGTTGAAGGTGCCAAAAGACGGCTAGTCGTGGCTGAGATAAGGCTGACCTTATACAGTCGGGAAGGCTGCCATCTGTGCGAAATGATGTTGCAGACCCTGCGGGGTCTGCAACCGCGCCTGGGCTTCGATTTGCAGCTGGTGGACGTGGATCGCGATCCCGAGCTGGTGCGGCGTTATGACGAATGGGTGCCGGTACTCTGTTGCGGGGAACAGGAAATCTGTCATTACCAGCTTGATGAACAGGCGCTTAGAGCTGCCTTGCTCAGTCAATAGTGTGTATACTCCCCCTCCAATCTTTTGAATACTTTGGATTTTCTTTGCAATGGCGCCGTGTTGGCGCCATTCTGGTTTAGAAAACAGGTTGTTACCCGCTTTGTCTGATTTGTCCCACATCCGTAACTTTTCCATTATTGCTCATATCGACCACGGCAAGTCGACGCTGGCGGACCGTTTTATCCAGATCTGTGGCGGGTTAAGCGAGCGCGACATGGAAGCGCAGGTGCTGGACTCCATGGATCTGGAACGCGAGCGCGGCATTACCATCAAGGCGCAGAGCGTATCGCTGAACTACACGGCTGCCAACGGCGAGGTTTATACGCTGAATTTGATCGATACCCCGGGGCACGTGGATTTTTCGTACGAGGTGTCGCGTTCGCTGTCTGCCTGTGAGGGGGCGTTGCTGGTAGTTGATGCTGCCCAGGGTGTCGAGGCGCAGAGTGTTGCCAACTGTTACACGGCAATCGAGCAGGGTCTGGAAGTGGTGCCGGTTCTGAACAAGATAGATCTTCCCTCTGCCGAACCGGATCGGGTGAAGCAGGAAATCGAGGATATCATCGGCATTGACGCCATTGATGCAGTCGAAGTCAGCGCCAAGACGGGGTTGGGCATCGAGGCACTGCTGGAACGGCTGATCGAGCAAATCCCGTCACCCGAAGGTGACGCGGAACGGCCGTTGCAGGCACTGATCATCGATTCCTGGTTTGATAACTATGTTGGCGTTATTTCCCTGGTGCGCGTGATGCACGGCACCCTGCGCCGCAAGAAGAAGATACGCATGATGTCTACCAGGGGCGATTTTCTGGTCGAAAAAGTGGGTATATTCACCCCACGCCGCGAAGACCGGGATATGCTCAAGGCGGGTGATGTCGGTTATGTCATCGCCGGTATCAAGGAGATCGACGGCGCACCAGTGGGTGACACCATTACCCTGACCGACCGACAGGCCGAAGCATCATTGCCGGGCTTCCAGAAGGTGCAGCCACGCGTGTTTGCCGGTCTGTTCCCGGTCATCTCCGACGATTACGAAAATTTACGCGAGGCGTTGCAAAAACTGCGGCTCAACGATGCTTCCCTGCATTTTGAACCGGAAACCTCAACCGCACTGGGCTTCGGATTCCGTTGTGGTTTTCTGGGTATGCTGCATATGGAAATAATCCAGGAGCGTCTGGAACGCGAATACAACCTGGAGCTGATCACAACGGCACCCACTGTGATCTATGAAGTGCTCGATACCGGGGGCGAGATCCGGCAAATCGATAACCCGGCCAGCCTGCCGCCGGTCAACGAAATCGAGGAAGTGCGCGAACCAATCATTCTGGCGAACATCCTAGTCCCGCAGGACTATCTCGGTGCAGTGATCGGTCTGTGTGTCGAGAAACGCGGCGTGCAGCGCAGCATGCAATACATGGGTCAGCAGGTGTCCCTGGGATATGAACTGCCACTCAGCGAAGTGGTGCTGGATTTTTTCGACCGGCTGAAATCGGTAAGTCGTGGCTTTGCCTCGTTCGACTATACATTTGAGCGCTTTGAAGCCGCCCCTCTGATCAAGCTCGATGTGCTGATCAACGGTGAGCGGGTGGATGCGCTGTCGGCGATTGTGCATCGTGAATTCGCGAACAGCCGCGGCCGCGAGCTGGCCGATCGTATGCGGGAACTCATACCGCGGCAAATGTTTGATGTGGCGATCCAGGCGGCCATCGGCTCGCAGATCATTGCGCGCACTACCGTCAAGGCATTGCGCAAAAATGTAACGGCGAAGTGCTATGGCGGTGATATTACGCGCAAACGCAAGTTGCTGGAAAAGCAGAAAGCAGGTAAAAAACGCATGAAACAATTCGGTAAAGTGGAGATACCCCAGGAAGCCTTCCTGGCGGTACTGCAGGTCGGGAAGAAATAATCATGAATATAGATTTTCCAGCCATACTGGTGCTGGCAACGCTGGTGACTGGTCTGATCTGGGCCATGGATGCGCTGTTATGGGCGCCAAAACGCAGACAGCAGGCGGCGGCGCTGGGTGCGGGGGGTGGTGGGGTGAACAGCGCAAAGCTGGAAAAGGTGCTCAAGGAGCCGACCCTGGTTGAATACGCCAAGTCGTTTTTCCCGGTTATTCTGGCGGTGCTGTTATTGCGTTCGTTTCTGGTGGAACCCTTCCGCATCCCGTCCGGTTCCATGATGCCAACGCTGCTGGTGGGCGATTTCATCCTGGTGAACAAGTATGCCTATGGTATTCGACTGCCGGTGATGAACAGGAAAGTGATGGAACTGGGCGAGCCCGGGCGGGGTGATGTTGTGGTGTTCCGCTTTCCAAAGGATCCCAGTGTTGATTACATAAAGCGTGTCGTGGGTGTGCCCGGGGACCACGTGGTGTATCGGGACAAGACCCTGTACATCAACGATCAGAAAATTGCCCAGATTCCGGAAGGCGGCTATATCGGCGTCGGATCCGGCCTGTCCATGTCAGGCGCGGACGTTCGCCGCGAAGCATTGGGCGATGTCAAACATGATATTCTCGTAGTGCCCAGGATGCGCGGTGTAGAAACAGATACCGTGGTACCGGAAGGGCACTATTTTGTGATGGGCGACAACCGCGATAACAGCAATGACAGCCGTTACTGGGGTTTTGTGCCAGATGAAAACCTGGTTGGGCGCGCCTTTATGATCTGGATGAACTGGGATTCCGCAGCCGGGGGTGTGGGGTGGGATCGAATCGGGGATTCTATAATTTAGTACACTAGCCTGCGGAGAACAGCGATGAACAGATGGCATCACCAGAAGGGCATGACGGCAATCGGCTGGTTGCTGGTATTGGGCCTGATAGCATTTTTCACCCTGATTACGTTACGTCTTGTTCCGGCCTACATGGAATTTGCCAAAGTGACCTCGGTGCTGGAATCGCTGCAGAATGAACCCGGTATAACGCGCAAGACCAAGGGCGAGATTCTTGCATTGATTGGTAAACGATTTGACGTCAATGATGTGTACCAGGTAGATGCAAAGCAGGTCAAGGTTACAAAAGAAAAGGGTGTGCTCAAGATGAGCATCGACTATGAGCGCCGCGAACACCTGGTCGGTAACGTAGACGTGGTTACCACCTTTAACAAGGAGGTCGAGGTGGTCGCCAATTGAGCCAGTCCCTGGACGGCTTGAGCCGCTCCCTGGGTTACCGGTTTCAGAATTCCGGGCTGCTGCAGGTAGCGGTTACTCATCGCAGTGCAAGCAGTGACAATAATGAACGCCTGGAATTTCTGGGGGATGCTGTGCTCGGCTACGTCATCGCCGAGTGGCTGTACACGCTGTTTCCCGAGGCCAGTGAAGGTCAGTTAAGTCGTCTGCGCGCCAGCCTGGTTAAAAAGGAAACACTCGCTGGTATCGCACGTGAACTGAAGGTCGGGGATTACCTGAGTCTTGGTTCCGGTGAGCTGAAAAGCGGGGGGTTTCGCCGCGACTCCATTCTGGCGGATGCGCTGGAAGCGATACTGGGTGGTATCGTCATGGACAGCGGGTTTGAAGCCTGCCGTATCAGTATTCAGCAGCTGTTCGCCGACAGGGTCAGTCGGCTTTCTGCCAGCGATGAACTCAAGGATCCCAAAACCCGTTTGCAGGAATACCTGCAGTCGCGCAAGCTGGAGTTGCCCGACTACGAAGTGGTGGAAGTGACGGGGCATGCCCATACTCAGCAGTTTGTCGTTGACTGCCGTGTAAAGGGGGTGCAGCAGCCGGGTAAAGGGGAAGGCAGCAGTCGACGTCGCGCGGAGCAGGCCGCAGCAGAAAGCATACTTGCGCAACTGCAGGCAGGTTCCGGGAATGAGTGAATTCCACTGCGGATTTGTTGCCCTGGTCGGTCGTCCCAATGTGGGGAAATCCACGATTCTTAACCACATGGTCGGACAGAAAGTCAGTATTACATCACGCCGGCCGCAGACAACCCGTCATCGCATCCTGGGCATCAAGACCGATGCACAGGGGCAGATTATTTTTGTCGATACACCCGGCCTGCACCAGGACCAGCCACGCGCCATGAACCGGTATTTGAACCGCTCAGCTATGGATAGCCTGCGTGATGTGGATGTGGTTGTATTCGTTGTTGAAGGTACGCGTTGGCACAAGGACGATGACTGGGTGCTCGAGAAGCTGGAACGGGTGTCATGTCCGGTGATACTTGCCATTAACAAGATCGATCTCGTAACAGACAAGGCTGACCTGTTACCGCATTTGCAGACGCTGTCGGCCAAACGCGAGTTCAGCGAACTGATTCCTGTGTGTGCGAAGAATGGCGATCACCTGGACCTGCTGGAAGCGGCCTTGCGCAAGCGCCTGCCGGAATCGCCACCATTCTACGGCGAAGATCAGGTGACCGATCGTAGCGAACGCTTTCTGGCAGCAGAGCTGGTTCGGGAAAAGCTGTTCCGCAAACTGGGTGAGGAAGTTCCCTATGGCCTGACGGTCGAAATCGAGCGCTTCAAGGCTGAAAAGAATTCCCTGCACATCCATGCGCTCATCTGGGTAGAGAAGAACAGTCACAAACCGATGGTGATTGGCACCAAGGGCGAACGTCTGAAAGAAGTCGGTCGCGAGGCGCGCCAGGATATGGAGAAAACTTTTGGCCGGAAGGTTTTTCTGCAACTGTGGGTAAAGGTTAAGGAGGGCTGGGCAGATGACGAACGGGCGCTGCGCAGTCTGGGCTACAACGAGGATTGAGGCAGTGGCTAGGTACACTTGATGACAGCCACAGCCCGAATTCAACTGGCTCCGGGATACGTACTGCACCAGCGACCTTACCGGGAAAGCAGCGCGCTGGTGGAAGTCTTTAGCGAGTCATATGGGCGCATCGGACTGGTGGCACGTGGTGTTCGCTCGCCCAGATCCAGGCAGCGCGGTGACTTGCAACCGTTTCGTGCGTTGCGCCTGTCATGGAGTGCGCGCAGCGAACTGGGTACGCTAACAGCTGTCGAGGCCGATGCGCCGGGCGGGAGCTTGCAGGGGACTGCTTTATACAGCGCGTTTTATCTGAACGAGCTGCTGGTACGGTTGCTGGTGCGCAACGATCCGCATCCGCGGCTGTATGCGACCTACCAGGCGAGTCTGGAGCGCTTGATGCAGGGCGGGGATATCGAGCCGCTGCTGAGACTGTTCGAGAAAAGCCTGTTGCAGGAAATCGGCTACGGCCTGTTGCTGGACAGCGAGATTGAATCCGGCGAGCCGGTACAGCCGGACAGTTATTACGATTATCATCTTGAGTCCGGGCCTGTTCTGGTGACAAGTCAGGATGAGCGGGCTTTTGTATTCAAAGGTTCGAGTCTGCTGGCGCTGGAGCGGGGGCAACTGACCGGCGCTGGCGTTTTGCGCGATGCCAAGCGTTTGATGCGTTCAGCGCTAAACCTGTATCTCGGTAACAAACCCCTCAAGTCGCGTGAACTCTTCAGGGCGACAAATAAAGTACAGGAACCACTGGATTAACTGTCGTTCTTGTGTCCGGCACGGGTAAGCGCCAACCGTGCCGGTCTGGAACGGTTATAGCTTCACCGCGAACCAGGTGATCTACCACAATGCATATAGATGAACGGCTGAGTTTGTTAAGGGTTGTCAGACGCCTGCCCATTAAGTTCTCGCGTAGGCTGACAGGCCCGCGGCTGGGGGCAAGCGTCTGACAACCTTCAACGAGAGTGGACATGGAGCTGCACACATTTATCACGAAAACCGGTTTTAAGTTTTCCTCAGAGTCTCTGACGGCAGCTCTCCGAACAACCGTTTGTAATCAGACGCAAACTGTCCCATATGCCAGAAGCCCTGACGATGGGCTGCATCGGCAATCCGGACGTCAAGCGGGCTCGAAGTGAACAGCTCTTTGTGCGCGTCATTAAGTCGTTGCACCTGCAGATAGGCTTTCGGCGAAAGTCCGAAGTGCTCAAGAAAGGCGTGTTGTAGCGTGCGTGCACTGACCTGTGTTTCCTGGCAGAGCGTGTTAATCGTGATATGGCTATTTGAATGTGTCCTGATATAGTCGACCGCTTTTCTCAAGGCACGCTGTTTTTTTAAGGGCCGTGAAAACTGTTTGTTGGGTTCTGCTGAACAGAGTGCGTTTAATAGTCGCCGTGGAAGTTCGGATTCAATTTCTTCTTGCATACCTGTTGCATTGATCAGTGCCGGGTCATGGCTGAACCGCTAAAAGTTGCGGTAAATGCCTCGAAATCGTCGAATTGGTGCACGAGTGAATAGTGCTCAGGCATGATTGTGTTACAGTATTTCGTGAACTATAACTTCGATGATGGCTGGTATATCGCGTCCAATCCCACCATGACCGCAGACTGGTCAATGCAGTTTCAGGTCAAGTTGCTGTTTCCGAAGTGAGTTAATGCGTTCCCGGTAGACGCGACCTTAACGGCGATGTGTCGGACATCGTCAACCACCATTAGTATTCGAACGACCACTGTGAGCATATAATCTGCCATCCCAAGGCAAGTTGGTTAATGGCGGGAATTGGACAACAGGAGAAAGAAACCATGCACTCAAACTACACGAAGGCCGTCCAGGCATTTATTGGTTGTGCCGTACTGCTACTGACACAATCCGCCCAGGCGGCAGGTTTCTATATCTCCGAAGTGGGCACACCAGGCAGCCTGGGTACAGCGGGTGTGGCAAACCCCGTAAACACAAATACAGCTGACTCATCGTGGACCAACCCGGCCGGTATGACGGGTTTGCAGCAGGATGAAATGCTCGCCGGGGTGCAGGTGCTGCTGCCAAAAATCGAGTTTGACTCGTCGGTTGCCGAGGCCGGCGGCAAAGATGGTGGCAACGCCGGTAATATAGCGGCGATCCCCGCTTTCTTTATGGTCAAGAAGTTATCTGACCGGGTTCGGCTGGGTTTCTCGCTCGTTGCACCACAGGGTGGCGCCATGAGCTACGGTGATGATTTCGTCGGGCGATACGGGGCCACCAAGGTTTCACTCGCCGCGATTGGAGGCTCACCATCCATCGCCTACAAGGTAAACGATCGCTTGTCGCTGGGTGGTGGTGTTTCGATCATCTATACACAGTTTGAAGAAAGTGTTGCCATTAACCAAAGCGCACTGGTCCCGGGGCCGCTGCCACTGCCGGATGGCAAGGTCAAGTTCGATAATATGACGGATCTGGGTTATCAGCCGTTTGTTGGTTTGACCTATTACCTGTCAGATCGCCTAATGCTGGGTGTCGTCTATCGTGCGGAAATGGACGTCAATCTGGAGGGTGATCTCAACTTCCGCAGCCTGGCGTTTCCGACACCGCCTGCCGATGATATCGAAATCGACTGGGATAACCCGCAGATGCTTACGGCGGGGTTGCGCTACGAGTTAGCACCGGGCAAGCAGCTGATGTTCAGTGGGGACTGGGAGGACTGGTCGGCGTTCAGCGAGAATCAGCTGGCGATTACCGGCGGGGTCCTCGACCCGACGGGTGTGCTGGAACGAAATTTCAAAGATACCTGGAGTGCCGGTGTTGCGTTTGTCGATGTGAGCGACAAGACCGGAGGTTATTCAGTCGGATTTTCCTATGACAGTTCGCCGGTGAGAAATAAGGACCGCACCATCGATCTTCCTTTCGATGAAACGTACAAGATTTCTGCAGCCTACGGCTGGAAGGGGAGCAAGAAACTGGATTTCGGGCTGGGCGGCACGCTGATGTATTTCGGTGAAGGCAAGGTTGACCAGACTGCGCAGGGAGTACGCTTCAAGGGTAAGTTTGATACCAATATGGCGCTGTTCCTGGGTGGTACGCTACGCTATGTCTTCTAATCTTTGTGATCAGTATTGAGTCAATCTCGAGTATCTTTGGCGGCATTGGCCGGTTCCTGCCGATCAGATAATAATTCTGGAAGATCATGGCAAGGTTCCGCAGGGTTTGGTTTTAGAAAATTGATGCTCGGATTGACTGGCCTGCGAATATCGAAATCGAAAACGGTTATTCGTAGACATTTCGACCCGTAGTTAATAGGTGAAAAACCGGCGTCTCTAACCACTGGCGGCAACGCCCGAAAGGTCAACCAGACTGATGTCGGCAAATGGAATGGTTATGACTCCAGGCACATTCACGCCGGCGTTTTGATATTTTCGCCCGGTGCTTTACGCTCCCATCCCCGGTAAAATTGTACGCAGATTATCATTAACCAAGGTTGCAGCCCCATGAATCCCATTCTGCTTGGTATCAATATCGACCATATAGCTACATTGCGGCAGGCACGCGGTACGCGCTATCCCGATCCGGTACAGGCTGCTATTGAAGCAGAACAGGCCGGAGCGGATGCGATCACCCTGCACTTGCGTGAAGACCGCCGGCATATACAGGACCGGGATGTCGACATGTTGAGGAATATCCTGCAAACACGGATGAACCTGGAAATGGCGGTGACAGAGGAAATGCTGGGTATCGCCAGCCGGGTGCAGCCCGCGGATTGCTGTCTGGTGCCCGAACGACGTGAGGAACTGACCACCGAGGGTGGCCTTGACGTGGCGGGCCAGGTTGATCGTATGCGCGATGCCTGCCAGCGTCTGGCCGAAGCCGGTGTGCGGGTATCGCTGTTTATCGATGCCGACCCCCGCCAGGTCGAGGCTGCAAAATTAGTGGGAGCGCCCTGTATCGAGATTCACACCGGACACTTTGCCGATGCAGAAAACACGTCCGAGCGGGACGCCGAGTTTAAAAAAATCAACGATGCGGTTCAACTGGGTGATGAGATCGGCTTACAGGTCAATGCCGGGCATGGTTTGCACTATCACAACGTACAGGCCGTCGCTGCATTACCGGCAGTGCGTGAACTGAACATCGGTCACGCGGTTGTAGCGCGTGCCGTCTTTACGGGGCTGGGAGACGCGGTAAGGGAAATGAAACACCTGATGGGGGCCGCACGCCTTTAAACAGATTGCGAATGGTACAGTTGCGGGCTGCCACCTGCTGCCTTGGCAGTATACATGGCCTGGTCCGCGTGACGCAGCAGTGTTACAGCATCACGGCCGTGTTCCGGATAGAGCGCAATACCGATGCTGGCAGATGCTTCGATCCGCTGACCCAGGATCTGGAACGGTTGTTTCAGCGCGCTGGAAATCTTGCTGGCTGCCGCGATGGCATCCTGCTCGCTCTTGATTTGTTCCAGACAAATGATGAACTCGTCGCCGCCAACACGGGAAACGGTATCCGACTGGCGCATGCTATCAGCCAGCCGTCTGGCTATAGCCTGCAGCAGGCAGTCACCGGTTTCGTGGCCGTATTGATCATTGATGGGTTTGAATTTATCCAGGTCCAGATACACTACCCCCAGCTTGCGTTGGTCGCGGTCCGCACGGGCGATACCGGCACTGAGCCGGTCATTCAGCAGGCTGCGATTCGGCAGATCAGTCAGTTCATCGTGTTCTACCTGGTAGGTCAGCCGGCGCTCATGCACTAGTCTCTCGGTCGCGTCATGGACTATCACGGTGTAGAGGTGGTGACCGGAGAACGCGGTTTGCGACAGCGAGACATCCACCGGAAAGCGTTCCCCGTTTTTTCGCTTGCACCGCACGCGGTCGATTTTAAAACCCATCTTGCTCTCTCTGGCAATGCGCGTCAGCGCAGCCAGGCGATGTTTTTCGGTAGCGCGATAACGCTGGCAAACGAGGGTGGTCAGTTGTTGTCCGATGATCTCATGGCGGGGATAACCAAACAGCCTCTCCGCGCCCTGGTTGAAGACCACGATATTGCAGCGGTCATCCGCACACACAATGGCTTCATTGGTGATTTGCAGCAATCGAATGTAACGACCAATCTGCCGTATCAGCCGTTCTGCTGAGGCATCCTTATCGTTCCCTGTTGCTGATTCATCCTGATGACTTGTGGGCGAGCTGCCAGTGGTGGTCATGCTTTATTGTGAATGCGAAGACTGGTACGCAAATCACTTTTTATTATTTATAGAATTGAAGATTAGCACAGCCACTGATTAATATCAGCCAGGATTTATGCAGGCATCCAGGGTTTTTATCTCCGGTGTTACCGGGTTGCTGGCGGGTAAGGTATAGCTTGTTGATATTAAAAGAAATATACTTATTGATTTGTTGGCAACCGGTTTCAGGATAGCAAAGCGACGCTCTTGGCTTGCGCATACACCGATTTCCCGTGCTCCAGCTCCAGTAAAGTGGCTGACTTGCGTGTGACGCGGGACAACAGGGGCACGTCTCCCGCCAACAGTCGCACTGTAACCTGCGCAATCCCCTCGGGCATGATCTCATCAATGGTTGCCGGAAATATGTTCAGGATGCTGGTGCCGGACTGGTGTTCCAGGGTAAGACTGACATCGCGCGCAGCAACCCGCAATCTGGCTGAATGACCCACCGGCAATGCTTTGCGCGTCACGGTAAAACGGCCACCCGGGAAATCAAGGTGTGTCAGATCATACTTGTCATCGTGTCCCGCGACGACGGCGTCGATGAGTGCTTCCGCATCATCGCCATGGGCCAGGGGAAGATCAAGCCGGGTCAACATGTCACCAAGAGCACCCGCAGCTTTTATCCTGCCCGCTTCAAGCAGGACCAGGTGATCCGCCAGACGCGCTACTTCATCGGGCGAATGGCTGACATAGATCACTGGAATATCCAGCTCGTTATGCAACGACTCAAGGTAGGGTATGATTTCCTGCTTGCGTGCCAGATCCAGCCCCGCCAGTGGTTCGTCCATCAGCAGGATTTCAGGACTCACGGCCAACGCCCGGGCGATCGCCACCCGTTGCCTCTCGCCACCGGAAAGCTGACTGGTTCGGCGTTCAAGCAGAAGTCCGACGCCTAACAACTCGATTGCTTTGTTCACGGAGACCTTACGCTCGGTTTTTGGCACGCGCTTGACGCCATATTCGAGATTGCCCCGCACGGTGAGGTGTGCGAACAGACTGGCCTCCTGGAAGACATAGCCCAAAGGGCGCTGGTGTGGTGGCACGAATCGTCTGGCATCCTGCCAGATCATATCGCCCACTTGCAGAAAACCGTCGCGACACGATTCCAGCCCGGCGATAGCGCGCAGCAACGTGGTTTTGCCACAGCCTGAAGGGCCGAGCAACGCGGTGACGCCCTGGCCGGGAATACCCAGATCAACATCCAGCGCAAAGTCGCCCTTGTCGATACGGAATCTGGCTTCGATGTTCATGGTTGTACCAGCCTGAATCTGCGGTTGAGGGCGTACACCGTTATCAGCATTAGGAAAGAGAGCAGTAACAGTCCCCCCGACAGCCAATGCGCGTGAGCATATTCCAGTCCTTCAACATGGTCATAGATGGCGATGGACACGACCTGGGTCTCGCCGGGAATGTTGCCGCCGATCATCAGCACCACACCGAATTCACCCAGTGTGTGGGCAAAACCAAGCACGGCAGCGGTCACAAAACCCGAACGGGCAAGAGGAACGGCGACGGTGAAAAAACGATCCAGCGGCGAGGCGCGCAGGGTCGCGGCTACCTCCAGGGGGCGGCGACCGATAGCGGCAAAGGCGCCTTGCAACGGCTGTACCACAAAGGGCATAGAATAAAACACCGAGCCGATAACCAGGCCCGTGAAAGTAAAGGCCAGTGGCCGGCCACCCAGTGCTTCCATCAGCCCGCCGATGGGGCCTTGGGAACCGAGGGCCACCAGCAGATAGAAGCCCAGCACGGTAGGTGGCAACACCAGTGGCAGGGCAACCACCGCCTCCAGCAGAAACTTGAAGCGCCAGCGGGTGCGCGCCATCCACCAGGCCAGTGGTGTACCCAGCAACAGCAGGATCAGCGTGGTAATTCCCGCCAGCTTGAGCGTGATCGCAAGGGCGGTGAGATCAGCATCGCTTGGCATCATGGCGTATCGTAGCCAAAACTTCGAATCAACGCGCGTGATTTTTCGTTCTTCATGAATGACAGAAAAGCCCGCGCAACAGTATTCTCTTTCAGCAATACCGCCTGTTGCGCGATGGGAGTATAGAGTGCCTGTGGTACCTCCCACCAGGAACCCGTCATGGGGTGACCGGGCTGCTTCACCTGGGACCAGGCCACCAGGCCCAGTTCGGCATTACCGCTGCTGACGAACTGGAAGGTCTGGCTGATGTTTTCGCCGCGCACCGTCTTTGCTTTTAATGCTTCCCATACGCCGCGCGCCTGCAGGACCTCCCGAGCTGCCTTGCCGTAAGGCGCGAGTTTCGGGTTCGCAATGGCCAGATGACGGAATGTCCCTTGTTCCAGAACCGTGCCTTCCGGATCGACATAGCCAGCTTGCGGGCTCCACAGGATAAGTTTGCCGAGGGCGTAGGTAAAACGACTTCCAGGTAAAGCCACACCTTCCTGCTCCAACAGTTCTGGCCGTTTGCTATCAGCTGCAAAGAAGGCATCAAACGGTGCGCCGTTCTTTATCTGTGCGTAATGCTTTCCGGTGGAACCGAAAATCAGCGACACTTTGTGCCCCGAGTCCGCTTCGAAACGTTCTGCAAGGGCTGTTATAGCAACGCTGAAGTTACTTGCTACCGCCACCTGTATTTCTTCAGCAACTGACTGCCCGGTGGCGAGCATCATTGTGGCTATTAAAAGTGGCTTTAAAAACAATGTATGTATCTTAGGCTATAAGGGAAGGGATCGGAGGGGCTATTTTTTACCACGTTTCAGGATTGGTCAATATTTAATCCCCCCTGTCATATTATTACGCTACCTGTTTGCGGATGATGGTTGACCGGCTTCGATCAGGCACATCGGTTTTTATATGCACTGCCGGGAACCAATCTTTGGCGGATAGTACTTTGCGAGGAATAGCTCAATTCCGGGGCTAGTGTACCTGATTGTCCCTGTGCACAGCGGTGAAAATACGCTGAATTAAGTACGCTGTCCCCGTAATTTCTCACCTGCAACAGAACAAGATGATAGGATGCATTTTTTTTCTCAGGATTTGAGGTGGGAATGGATAACGACCAGAGTTTTTCACACCAGGACAATCTCTCATTTCTGAACAAGAGCGGCTCGTTAAGGGGCAAGATTGTGGCTGCGCACAAGACGGTGCAGGGCCGCTTTGATTTTATCGCGCGCATTGCGCTGACGCTTTATGACGCGGAAACCGGCGTGCTCAAGGCGTATCTGCATACCAGCGAGAATGTTGATCCGCTCGAGCACTACCAATCACTTTTGGACAATGCGCCTTCTCTGAAGGAGATTCTAAAAAAGGGAAGACCCCGTGTTATCAACAAGCTCGTCACTGTCCAGGATCAGTCGCATGAACATACTCGACGTATCGGGCGTCACGGGTATGCGGCAAGCTATACACTCCCCATGTTTAATAACGGTGATTTTATCGGCTTCCTGTTTTTTAATTCGTATGAGGCCGACATTTTTACTGAAGACGTTCTGGAACAACTCGATGTTTATGGTCACCTGATCTCGTTGATTGTGACCAGCGAAATCGCGGCTGTTCATACCATGGCGGCGATGGTCAAGGCTACCGGGCATATTACGCATCACCGCGACCCGGAAACCGGCAGTCACCTCGACAGAATGTCGCGCTACAGCCTGCTTATCGCTAATGCACTGACGGAAAAATATCAGCTGACCGACGATTATATTCAGCATGTTTTCATGTTCTCGCCGCTGCATGATATCGGAAAGATCGCGATTCCAGACCAGATACTGCGCAAACCCGGTAAGCTCACGGATGATGAAATGCGTGTTATGAAAACCCATGCCGGTAAAGGCAGAACAATGATCGATGAGCTGCTGGTCAGCTTTGGCCTGGAGGGCGTGGAGCACGTGGATATTTTGCGCAACATCGCCGCCTATCACCACGAATCCAT
>Ga0316187_10001867_pt1 | contig 18408 bp, 10 predicted proteins | sample CroRivburrow1_MG_FD_204927 | JGI IMG/M metagenome (GOLD analysis project Ga0316187, IMG submission 204927) | Coastal sediment microbial communities from Maine, United States - Cross River worm burrow 1 | ecosystem: Environmental > Aquatic > Marine > Coastal > Sediment | place: USA: Maine...
ATGCCCTGCCGCGCAAGGTTGCCGAAATCGAAGCGCTCATGGCGGGCTAGATGCGCGATATCGCGATCATCGGTGGCGGGCTGGTCGGCCTCTGTGCTGCTCTTGCACTGCAGCATCCGGCACGCCGTATAACAATTATCGAGGCGGGAAACTTCGATCCGCAGCCGGCGCGGGGGCTGGCAGCACGTTCCCTGGCACTATCGTTCAGCAGTGTGCAAATTTTTCGCGCCCTGGGTCTGTGGCAGGCGATCGAGGCGCAGGCGGCACCGATTCGGCACATCCATGTGTCGGCGCGCGCGCGCTGGGGTGTCACGCGCCTGCACGCCGATGACTACCGACTGGACGCGCTCGGTTACGTTATCGAGAATCAGGCTTTGAGTGATTGCCTGCTGCAAGCGGTACAGGCTTCTGAACTGATCGAGTTGCAGCAAAACGCGAGTTTTGCATCAATTGATCAGGATGCGCTGGTGAACATCGGTTATCGTCAGCAGAATCGCCGCCGCCAACTGAAGGTGCGGCTTGCGCTGGTCGCCGACGGCGCACAGTCGCAGGCGCGCCAGGCGCTGGGTATAGATCATCGACGGATTGATTATGGTCAGTCGGTGGTGATCAGCAACGTCGAAGTCGATATGCCGCAAGCGGATACCGCCTATGAACGCTTCACCGCGCAGGGCCCACTCGCCATGCTGCCGCTGGGCGGACGGCGTTATGCCTGTGTGTGGACTCTGCAACCTGATCGAGCCGCTGAAGTCTGTGGTCTCGACGATGTCGGCTTTGCCGCGGCCCTGCAGGATAGTTTCGGTTTTCGGCTGGGTTTGATCGAAGCGGTCAGTGCGCGATTTTCGCTGCCGTTGCAGCGCACCAGCGCCGTGGCGCTGCAAGCCGGGCGCTGCCTGTTGATCGGCAATGCCGCCAACGCACTGCACCCGGTTGCGGGTCAGAGTTTCAACCTGGCGCTGCGCGACGTTGCCGGCCTTTACGAATTGCTCTGCGACCAGTCGCTCGCCGAACTCGACGCCGGCGGCATTGCGCCGCTGGCCGAAAAATACGAGCGCCAACGGATAGCTGAACAACGCCAGGTAATCCGTTACGGCGATGGCCTGGTGTCGATGTTTTCCAACGAATTGCCATTGCTCGACCAGGCTCGTGCGGCGGCCCTCGGCCTGCTCGATCTGTTGCCCGCGCTGAAGGCGCAGGCGGCGCTGTCCGGTATGGGGATGACCTTTGGTGGTAATCGGTTGTTGCGGGGTCATTTGTGAGCGGACATCGATATGATGTCATTATTGCCGGCGCCGGCATGGTGGGCAGTTGTGCCGCACTCGCACTCGCGCAGCGCGGGATGCGAGTGGCATTGATTGAAGCGGCGCCGCCCCGCGCGCCAGTATCCGCGGAAGACGAACCCTATGATTTGCGCGTGTCCGCTATCAGCCCGCACTCGCGTCAGATTCTGCAGCAACTGGGCATCTGGCAGCGGCTCGACGCCGCCCGTATTTGCTATTACGAGCAGATGCACATCTGGCATCAGCACGGTTCTGCCAGTGTCAGTTTCGATGCCGTCGACCTGGTGCGCGATAATCTCGGCGCCATAGTCGAGAACCGCCTGATTCAGCAAACCCTGCACCGGGCTTGCGATGCCAATACGGCAATCGAGTGGTTCAGACCCGATCGAATCGAGACACTGCTTGAAAATAGTGCGCGAGGCGTCGAGTTGCGACTCGACTCCGGACGCTGCATCGAAGCCGGATTGCTGATTGCGGCCGATGGCAAACAGTCGCCAACGCGAACGCTGGCCGGAATCGAAATTCAGTCGGGTGGTTACCGTCAAACTGCAATTGTCGCTAACGTCGATACCTCGCTGGCGCATCGGCACACCGCATGGCAACGATTTTTGAGCACCGGCCCGTTAGCTTTTTTGCCCCTGGCCAACGGGCAGAGTTCGATAGTCTGGTCCTGTGACGATGAGATGGCCGAACGCCTGTCGCCTCTAGATGAAAAAGCCTTTTGTGAAGCGCTCGGCGTCGCCTTCGAGCAGCGCCTGGGTGAGGTCGTCAGTTGTGGCGAGCGGCGCAGTTTTCCGCTGGGCTGGCACTCCTGTGCGCACTGGCTGCAGGGCCGGGTGCTATTGATGGGCGATGCGGCGCACAGCGTGCACCCGCTCGCCGGACAGGGTGTCAACCTGGGTTTTAGCGACGTCGAGCTGTGCGCTCAGCTGATCGGTGCCTGCAGGGATACGATTCCACAGCAGCCGTTGCGGCGCTACGAGCGGCAACGCAAGAGTGAAACCTGGCTTGCAGCCAACAGCTTCAGTGCGCTCAAATGGGTTTACGGGCTGGAGCAGGGTGGTGTGGTGCAGCTGCGCAACCTGGGCATGCAGCTGCTCGATGCAACGCCCTGGCTGAAACGGACGATGGTTGGGAAAGCGCTGCAAAACATCACCTGAATGGCGAAAATTTGCTCAAAAATGGTTCGGTTTGAGCAATTTCGTTGGCGATACGCATAGCGAGCGGTTATTCTGTCGGCCGTGTAACGCTGAAAATCAATAAGAATGCGACGTGGATGCGGCAGCTGGTTAATGGCTGGGCTACTGTGGATCGTGCCGTTGGGCAGTATCGCGCAGGATACCTTGCAACAGATTCGATTCGATGTCGAACGGTTTGAAGTCATCGGCGATAATCCAATCGGTGAGCGCGCGAGTAAAGTATTGAGCCCCTATATTGGAGAGCAATAGGGGCTCGAAGGTCTGTCCGCTGCGCGTGATGCGCTGGAGCAGGCCATCATCGAAGCCGGATTTGCCTTCCATCGGGTTTCCCTGCCACCGCAAGACCTGCTTGCCGGTACGGTAAAATTCAAAATTTCACGCTTTGCTATCGGCAAAATCGCGGTCGAGGGCAACCAGTATTTTGACGACGAAAATATCACTGGTTCGGTGCCTGAACTGCAGGTCGGCGAGACCCCGAACACTCGTTTATTGTCGCGCTCGCTGAAGATTGCCAATGAACATCCCTCGAAGAGTACGGTGTTGCGATTTCGTGAGGGTACCGAGTCCGACAGCATCGATGCGTTGCTGGCGGTCAATGATCGAGATCCACAAGTTTTTTTCATCAGCCTCGACAACACCGGACCTGAAGATGGCGAACTGTGGCGCACGACACTGGGTTATCAGCACGGCAACCTGTTCAATCGCGATCAGTCGATAACCGCGACCCTGACAACGGCTCCGGAAGACACAAAGGTGACCACGCAGATCGGTATCAACTATCACATCCCGATGTACAGCCACGGCGCCAGCGTCGACCTGCTGTTTTCGGATTCCGATTCGGCCGGTGAAACCGGTGGTGGCGATGATGCCGGACAGGGAATCACACCCGGTGTCGGCGGTGGGCAGGCGCTGGAAATAACCGGTGAGGGCCGGGTGTACGGGTTTATCTACAATCGCCCGATGCTGACCGATAGCAGTTTCAATCATTCCTGGTCGGTCGGCTTGCAGCACAAGAATTTTGACAATAAATCCGAATTCGACTCGGTAGAATTGACTGGAGCCAACATTATCAGTGTGCCGCTGGAGCTGGGTTATTCGTTTAGCCGGCAAGGCCCGGGCAACAGTTTTTTCGGTGGCATTACACTGGTCCAGGAAGTCGGCGATGATGACGAGGAGTACGCCGACGATCGTCTCGAAGCGGAAGCCGGCTGGAGCGCGCTGCGTTTTAACGTGACCTATGACCAGCTGTTTACCGAAGAGTATCTGTTTCACATCGGTTTTTCCGGGCAGCAAACCGACGCGCTGCTGATCTCGGGCGAACAGTTTGGCGTTGGCGGCGAAGGCACTTTACGTGGCTTCGAGGAGCGCTCGGTGACCGGTGACTCGGGTTACGTGCTGAATCTCGAACTCTGGTTTCCCCCGCTAAGCGAGGCCGATCTGCGGTTCCTGGTGTTTACGGACTTCGCCCACACCGAGTTCAACGACGGCGATCTGCCGGGTAACGAGGGTGTCGATTTCGACCTTTCCTCCGCGGGCGCCGGCCTGTACTGGGCCTGGAAAGAAAATCTCAGTGTCAGCCTGAATTACGGTGTCATCCTCGAAGGTGGCGGTCTCGATCCGGATATCAACCAGGACGGCGACAGCAAGCTCCATTTCAATGCGGTTTATCGTTTTTGAGGTGCCCGTGACGCTACTCATTCGCACCATCGTCATCCTCGGGGCCTTGCTCAGCCAGGCCAGCCTCGCCGCCGTGGAAGTCGGCACGGTTGCCTATTCGCGCGGTGTGCTGACCGGCCAGGTGGATGGCGAGCCCCCCCGCTTGATCGGCAAGGGCGTGGCGTTGCACAACGGAGAGACTCTGAATACCGGCAGTCGTGGCTTTGCGCTGATTACGCTGGATGACGGAAGCAAGATGACCCTGCGCCCCAATTCGACCATCAAGATCGAGGATCTCAATATCGATAAAGGTAGCGAAAATGCGCTGCTGAGCCTGATTCGTGGCGGCTTGCGTGCGGTGACGGGCTTCATCAGCAAGGCGCGCCCGAATGCCTTTCGTATTAATACCTCGGTTGCCACCATCGGCATTCGCGGCACCGAGTTCGATGCCCGCTTGTGCGAGGCCAGCGAATGCCAGCAGGAAGAAGCGGCGAGTGGAAAAACCGCGCGGCGGGAATCGCGCGTGGTTGGGCGTATCGCGTTATTGCGGGGCAAGGCCAGCGCCACGGTGGATGGTGGGGAATCGCGCGTATTGACCGCCGGCGCCGCGATCTACGAGCGTGATCAAATTCAAACCGGAATCAAGTCATACGCGGTAATCGCGTTCAACGATGAAACCCGGGCCACCCTGGCACCGCAAACGGTGATTCGCGTCGAAGAGCATGAGTTCAAACCCGAGCAACCCGATGAAAACAATTCGTTCCTGAGCTTTCTGCAGGGAGGCCTGCGGATGGTCACCGGTGCGATCGGACGGCTCAATAAAAAAGCCTTCAGGGTGGCGACCCCGACCGCAACCATCGGTATTCGCGGCACGGGTTTTGACCTGGTCTGTGAAGGCACCTGCGTCAGCAGCAACGCGGCGCTCGATCCCGCGGCTGACAGCCTGCTGGGTAAATTTTTGCAGCTGTTTATCAAGCCCGCTTATGCTTTAGGCGACGGTAACGGCATGTATGCCAAGGTCTGGAGCGGTGCTATCGAACTACAGCTAGCCGGTAATATGATGGTGCTGAATAATGGTGGTACCGCCTATCTCAAGGACAATTTCAGCCGGCCGATTTTGGTCCCGGATATTCCCGCGCAATTGCGCGCCATGGGCGGCGCGCCGCGGCCCGACAAGGTGCCGATGCCTGTCGATGCGTTCAGCGAAGCCGCTCCCGGGATTATCAGTCCCGGGCTCTATGTCAACGTGCGCAAGGGTGATGTCGCGGTCCTGGGTGCCGATGGCAAAGTCGTCAATATCGGTGCCGGAGAAGCCTTGCGCGCCAGTATCGGCGCGGTGGTACGCCTCGGTTTCGTCCCGGCATTCCAGAAATACGACAAGTTTCCCGATCCCGCTAGAATTACGCTACGGGCAGAGAAAATGCTGAACCTGTTCGGTGCCGAGGGCGTCGACAAGGAAAGTATGGAGTGCACCGTGCAATGATGGCTGCGGTGCAATCGTGGAGTTGATTTGATAGGCTATTCTTAAAGAAATGATAGCAAAGCGTATACCAACAGTTGCCCTGATAGCCCTGGCTATCAGCTGCACCTGCGTGCGCGCAAATCCTGACAGCCCGACCATAGTAAACGGCAGTGCCAGTTTCTCGCAGCCGAATGCGAATACGCTGAACGTCACTACCCACACCAACAAGGCGATCATCAACTGGCAAGGATTTAACATCGGTGCCGGCCAGACCACAAACTTTATTCAGCCGAATCGAAACAGTGCAGTCCTCAACCGCGTGCTCAGCAATAATCCGTCGCAAATTTACGGCAATCTCAATTCCAACGGCAAGGTATTTCTAATAAACCAGCACGGCCTGATGATTGGTGCCGGCGCCAAAATCAATACCGCCGGTTTTTATGGTTCGACGCTGAATATAACCAACGAGGATTTTCTCAAGGGCAATCTCAAGTTTGAAGGCGGCGGTATGGGCGGTATCGTCAACAGGGGTTATATCCACGCGGGCCCCGGCGGTAACGTGGTGCTGATCGCGCCGGATATCGAAAACGGTGGCGTCATCGAGGTAGACAATGGCAAGGTCATTCTCGCCGCCGGCGAGTCGATTCGCATCACCAGCCTGAACGATTCGTTGATCGAATTCGATGTGAAGTCGAATGACGACAACAGCATCATCAACCTCGGCGACATCGTCGCCAATCAGGGCGCAGCGCAGCTGTTCGCGGGCAGCCTCAAACACAGCGGCTCGATCAACGCGACCGGCCTGGTGCAAAACGCCGATGGCAGCATCAGCCTGGTGGCGCAGGCCGACATCGAGGTCGCAGCCGGCGCCACGCTCAACGCCAACGGCGACGCGGGCGGCAATATCACGGTGCAAAGCGACCACGGCGACGTCTATTTCGAGGGCCGTGCGAGCGCGCAGGGCGAGAGCGGGCACGGTGGTCATATTGAGATCCTCGGCGACCGCGTCGGCCTGTTCGGTAACGCCAGCGTCGACGCCTCGGGTAAAACCGGCGGCGGCGAAGTGTTGATCGGCGGCGATTTCCAGGGCAGGGGCGACACCCAGACCGCGACTCAGACCCAGGTCGGGCCGCAGGCGAGCATTCACGCCGACGCCATCGACTCCGGCGACGGCGGCAAGGTCATCGTCTGGGCCGATGCCTTCACCCTGTTCCAGGGCGAGGCGACCGCCACCGCCGGTGCCGAATCCGGTGACGGCGGCTTCATAGAGATATCGGGCAAGGGTAACCTCGGCTACGATGGCTCGGTCGACGCTTCGGCCGTGAACGGCGCAGCAGGCACAGTATTGTTCGACCCGATCGACGTCACTGTGGAACTGGCTGGCCTGACTGTTCTGCCGGCCAACCCGCTCACCTTTTTAACTAATCCGGGGCAATTGCTCAGTATCGCGCCGATCGCGATCACGGCGATAACTGACACCGGCAGCAATGTAATCATCCAGGCCGATCGCGATATCACGATCACTGACGCAATCACCACCGCCGAGGGTGGAGCGGGAGGCGATATCACGCTGCAGGCGGGGCAGAGCATCCTGATCAACGCCAACATCACGACCGACAACGGCACCCTGAAACTCTACGCCAATTCGCTCGGCGCGGATTTAACCAACCGGGGCAGCGGTTCGGCGCAAATCACGCAGCAGTTAGGTACCAACATCGACGCGGGTTCCGGGAACGTCGAATTCTGGATGAACTCCAGTGCTGGCGGTACGGCCGGCAACATCGATATCGCCGACGTCAAAGCCAACCACGTACTGATCAAGCACAACGGACTCGACAACGGCGGCAGCATTCTGCAAAGCGGCGGCGGTACGATTACCGCCTCGTCGGTGTTTATCGACCACGACGGGCCGACCAACGGCAGCGTGGGCAGCCCGGATCCACCGCTCAACGTGCTGGCCGATTTTATCGGCGCGCACATCCATGAGCCCACCATTCTGGGCATCTATATCAACGCGCAGCCGCTGAATACGTCTATCGTAACCGTCGGTAATACCTGTTACGGCAACGGCGACCCGGGCTGCGCCACCTTCGGCAGCCATCTCGTGGGTGGCCTCGAGACCATCAACGGTGGCGGTAGCATCAACCTGGATGTTATCGGCGATCTTCTGGCGGTCGAACCGATCCAGGTCGACGATGTGTTTGGCACCGGCAACCCGGGCAATATTCTCATCAACTCGAGCGGCCCCATCATCGCCAACAGCGATATTATCAATTTCATCCCCGGCGGTAATATCGACCTCACGTTCAGCAGCGCCGTTGCCGTTTTCAACGCTGCCAGCGTCGGTATCAACGGCGGCACCATTACCCTGAACGATGGTGGGGGCCTCGGCAGTGGCCCGCTGGCGCTGAATTCGGGTACTTTTCTCGAGGGGGTCGGTGTAATCGACGGCGATGTATTCAGCCAGGGCGGTGTCATCGACATCGGTGGCGCGCTCGGCAGTGTCGGCACGTTGACGATCTCGGGCAACCTGTCGCTCGATACCAGTTCTATCGTCGTATTCGATATCGTCGGCAGCGCCGTGCCTGGAACCGATTATGACCAGCTGGTCGTCAACGGTGCTTCTGGCGCCCAGGTTTTCGGCGACCTGGTCGCGCTGTGGGACACGCTGACGCCGCCCGCAGCGCCCGCGATCTACACGCTGATCGATGCGTCCAACGGTCTCTCTGGCAGCTTCTCTACCGTGGTGGGACCGGTCGGTTCGACATTTACGCCGGTTTACAACGCCACCAATTTCCAGCTGAACATCAGTGCCGTAGCGCCTGTCGTGTTCTGGACCGGCCAGGGTGACGGGTCTACCTGGGAGCTGGGCCCCAACTGGTCGACCGGTACGACGCCCGACAACGAGTTCGTCGACATCAATTTCGACGGCCCGATCGTGGTTACGATCTCGAGCGCTGTCCCCAGCATCCTCGGGATTTCGACCCAGAACGAACTTTCCATCCAGGGTAACGGCCAATTGTCCGTTACCGATCCCGCGACGTCGCTGATCGGCGATTTGCTGAGCATCGACAGCAGCGGCGGGCTGAGCTTTGACGGCGACGTCTACATGGCCGGCCAGACGTCCTGGAAAAGTGGTACGCTCGGTGGCAATGGCCTGGTGACGATTGCCAGTATCGGCGGGCTCGAACTGAATAATCCGGGCGGCAGCGTCGATATCAAGCTGACCAATAAAGGCACCATTAGCAAGATCGACGCGGGCGTTGCGACCCTGGCCGGAACGATCGATAATTTCGGCACGATCCTGGTCAACAACGGCACGCTTGCCTACCTGGGAGCGCTAAACGAGGGCATTATCGATGTTGCCGCGGGCGCCAGCCTGACCACAACCAACGCCGATTTGAACAACCTGCCCGGTGCGACCATTGGTGGCTCGGGCACGATCGACGTCGGCACCGGAACGCTGTTCAATGATGGTACGCTGGAACCGGGCGGTGTCGATTCGATCGGGATTCTTACCATCCTGGGTAACCTGACCCTGAGCAGCAGTGCGGACTTGCGAATCGATGTAGACAACACCGGGCTGGTTCCCGGAATCGACTACGACCAGTTGGTGATCGATGGTGTTACTGCTACCGGCACCCTTGACGGTGCCGTGTTCGTGTCGTTGGTGAACGGGGACCCGGTCGCCGGAGCCTACACGCTGGTCGATACAGTCAATGGTGCGACCCTGGCCAACTCATTCGGCTTCCCCAGTCTGCCGGCGGGCTTCACTCCGTTGGTTTATGATGGCGCGTCGGCGCAAGTTTCCTTTGGTAGCGGGGTGTTCTGGGATGACGGTGGTGTAGCCGGAGACTGGTTCGATCCGTTCAACTGGTCCGCCGACCTGGTTCCGACCAGCACCGACGATGTCACCATCAGCGGTGCCGATCTCGTTATCAATATCGCCGGCGCGGCTGATGCCAACACGCTGAGTCTCGCTAGCGGCTACACGCTTGATATCAATGTCAGCGGTAGCCTTACGATCGCTAGCAGTGCGCAGTTTGACGGCGATCTCAGCGTTAGCGGCGGTATCCTGACCGGCAACGGTGCGATTACGGTAAATGGCAACCTGAACTGGACTGGCGGGTCCATCGCGGGCTCCGGGCAGCTGACCACCAACGCGACCAGCACACTCAACCAGGGTGCCGGCCTGACCATTTCGCGCGACTGGTTAAATACCGGCACGGTGAACTGGCAGGTGGGTAACATCGCCCTCAATAGCGGTCGGACCTTCATCAACACCGGGATTTTCAACGCCAACGCCGGCGCATTCTTCACGGTAAATGCCGGCGCGCAGACTTTCGATAACCAAAATGTGCTGAACGTCAATAGCAATACTACCTTCGGTGGTGGCGGATCGTTCAATAATAGCGGCAGCCTTGTAATCGCCTCGGCGCAAACACTGTCTATCCGGACTGGTTTGGGGATCGACACCGGTAGCTGGGACGTCGGCGATGGTGCGATTGAGATTAGCGGTGGTGCGCGCAGCCTTAATGACGGCTTCAGCCTGAGCAGCACCACGGGTTCCCTAACCATCAGTAGCGGTGCCCTGAACGTCAATACCACGATCGTATTAACCTTGCCGGCGAGCCTGACCCTCGATCTGTCCGGCGGAACCTTGAATTTGACCAATGCGTTAACCATCAACGGCAACCTGAACTGGACCTCGGTCGCGAATTCGACCATCGATGGCGGCGGTACCGGCAGTCTGGCCATTATCGGCGCGCTTAATATTACCGGAAATAACTTCCATAGCTTCAGGGGTATTACCGTCAATAATTTCGGTGTAACCAGTTACCTGGCAACCGGCGGTACTGCGGCATTACGGTTGAACGGCGGCACAACCTTCAACAATTACGGCCTGTTCGATATTCAGGATAATTTGCTGGTCGGCAATATTTCGGGCGCCGCCGTCTTTAACAACCAGGCCGGCGGCGAACTGCGTAAATCGGGCGGTACGGCTGCGGCGACCATTGTCGCCGGGGTCGCCTATACCAATTCTGCGGCCAGCATCAATATTCAAAGCGGCAGCCTGACGGTGAATGGCGGCGCTTCGCTGACGCTGGACTCCGCCAGCGTGCTGCAAGGTTCCGGTACCTATATCGGCGATCTGGTTAACAACGGCACTATTCGTCCGGGTGGCGCCCTGACGACAGGCACCCTGTCGGTGAACGGTGTCTTCACCAATACCGGCACCATCGAAATTGAAATCGACAATATCGCCGGCGGGCCCGGCAGTGGTTATGACGCACTGGCCATCATCGGCGGCAACCTGGCGAATCTGGGCGGCAATCTAAATTTGATTTCGATAAACGGTTACAGCGTGCTCAATGGTGACGCCTTGACCCCGGTCAGCTATGGCTCACGCAGCGGGGCTTTTACTGTTACTGCAATCGGATCTGAAATTATTTCGCCGACCTACAATGCGGGGAGCCTCGACCTCGTGTTGAATCTCAGTGGCCTGTTTAGTTTCACCGGCGGTGGCGATGGCTCGACCTGGAACGATGCCGCCAACTGGAACCAGGGCTTACCGGGAATCGCCAATGACGTCAGCATCGGCAATTTCAACGTTACTATCGCCGACAACGCCAGCGCGAATACGCTCAGTCTCGCTTCTACAGGCTCACTGAATCTGAGTGGGGGCGTATTGACCATCGCCGGCAACTCGACACTCGATGGCCCGGTAACCATGTCCGGGGGCGATCTCGATATCGGCGGCGTGACGCTGACGCTGAACGGCGGCTTTAACTGGACCGGGCCCGGTTTCATTTTTGGTGGTGGCAGCGGGATACTCAACCTGCCGGCCGCAAACACCATCGCGGGAGTAGGCAGCCAGGGAGTGGACGCGGTAATCGTCAACATTAGTGGGAATACGACTTACAGCGCTGGTAGCCTGGAGTTATACAATGGGGGTGGTGATCCGATTATCAACAACAGCGGTATCTTCGATTTCGCTGGTGACGTCAGTATCGCGAATTTCACCGACGGTGGATCTCCCGGCTTTAACAACCTGGATGGCGGTACCATTCTGAAATCTGCGGGAACCCGTACGTCGACGATAGACGTTATGCCGGGCAACAGCAACCAGGGCAGCGTTATCGTTCAATCGGGCACACTCGATCCCGGTCTTGCCACCTGGACGCTGGGTGCTGGCGACACGTTTGCCGGTAGCGGCACCTATGTCGGCAGCGTTATCAACAACGGTGGCATCGTGCGACCCGGCGGTGTGGGTAGCATTGGCGTGCTGGCGATTACCGGTAATTACACGCAAAACGGTGGGTTGCTCGAGGCCGAGGTGCAAAGTGGTGGCACGGTCGCGGGTATCGATTTCGATCAACTTTCGATTAGCGGCACGGGCAGTTGGACCAGTACCACGGCACCGCTGAATATCGCTTTTATCAATGCTTACCTGCCGACCACGGGCGACATTCATACGCTGGTAACCTGTGCCGTTTGCGGCATCGGTATCGATATGGGTCCTGTCACGAACCCGTCCGGCGTTACCTACGGATTCCTGAATAATGGCACCAGCTTAGACGCGACTATCAATTCGGTAAGCTTCTTCTGGGATGGCGGTGGCGATGGGATAAACTGGACCGACCAGTTGAACTGGAGCCTCGACCTGCTACCGAACACTGGCACCGACGTCTTGCTCACGAGCGGCCAGAACGTGACATTGGCTGACCCCCTCGGATTGGCCCTGCCGATCGCAAACCTGACGCTCAACAGTGGCAGCAGCCTGAATCTTTCAAGCGGTACCCTGACAAATGTCGGCATCCTCAACGTGAATGCCGGAGCGTCACTGGGAATCAACGGCGGTGATCTGGTCAATAACGGAATTGCCACTTTTAACGGCAATTTTGGCCATAGTAACGGCAACGCCGCTTTCAATGCGGCCGCTGTCTTCAATGCCGGTTATAGCCAGAGTGGTGGCACCGAGACTTTTGCCGATACGGTTGATTTTAACGGCAGCATGGTGCACAGCGGTGGTGTTGCCATTTTCAATGGTCTGACCAATATGCCAGGCAGCGTCAATATCAGCGCCGGTGCGCTGGTGTTGAACGCCGTGACGACGTTGCAGAATCTCAACAATACCTGGAGTGGCGGCACGATTTCGGGCGGCACTGGTCAGTCCCTGGTGCTCGGTGTGTCGCCCGGTGATACAACGCTCGCGATCAACGGAGCAGCGAGCAAAATCCTCGACACCATCTCGCTCGACATGAACCTGAACGATATCAACATGTCGGGCAATGGCAGCCTGCTGCTCGCCAATAACGCTACCATCGACAACACCGGCGGCCGGAGCTTCAATCACAGCGGTAATGGCAGTATCGCGGGTGTCGGCAGCTTCGTTAACAATGGCGGCACCTTTAACAAGAGCGCTGGGCTTGCCACCTTGTCAGTCGACCTGATCAACGATGCATCCAGTTTCGTCAACGTCGCGGCGGGTACCCTGATTATCGACGATGCCGAAGCCAACGATAACGCCAGTTATAATGTCGGGGATACCGGTGTACTGGTATTTGCCCAGGATCGCAGTCTGGGTGGTAGCCTGAACCTGAACGGCAGTGTTATTGCCGGTCTCGGCGCTACCACGACAACCCTGACATTGCCGACGAATCTAAGTAACCAGGGTGCGTTGCTGCTCAACAATGCGGTACTCGACCTTTCGAATGTGGCTGGGAATACGCTTGTTATGAACGGTGGCACGCTGCTCGGCGGTAGCGGCACGGTGCAGGGTAACGTCAATAACGTCGCGGGCGTGGTGACCATTGGTGGCAGCGGCAACCTGGGCGACCTGGTGATTACCGGTACCTATACCCAGGGTGCGAACTCGGCCGTTGTGGTCGAGGTATTAAACAATGGCGTCAACACGCTTTCAGATCTGCTTACCGTCAATGGAGCCACCCAGCTCAACGGTGGCACGCTGTTGATCGGGTTTGTTACTAATTCGCTCGGGTTGGTGACCGGAGATTTTCAACCGTTCAATTTTAGCGGGGGCGCGAGCGGCAAATTTAGCCGCGTAATCGATGCCGGCGGCAATATTCTGTTGATCAATTTTAACGGTGGCGTATTCACCATACTGGGCGCGAGCCCGGACATTCCGGACCGGGTCATCGATGACTTGATCAGCTTCCTCGAGGGCAGCGATGAGTTGAACGATACTATCGCCAGTAACCTGTCCGCGGCTGAAACCATGATGGAAGAATTGCTCGAAGAGAGTGAACCGGGCAGCCTGATCTGCAATTAACGCTTTGAAATCTCGCAGTCTGGCTCTATCCTTTGCCGGGCCTGCTTGAAAGGCGACCCTTTCCGAGAGGTTAATTATCCATGGCAAACAAAACGCCGCTCTACCAGTGCCATCTTGATGCGGGTGCCAGGCTCGTCGATTTCGCCGGCTGGGAAATGCCGATAAACTATGGCTCGCAGATAACCGAGCATGAAGTGGTGCGTAGCGATGCGGGCATGTTTGACGTGTCGCATATGACGGTAGTCGATGTCAGCGGCTCGCAGGCGACGGCTTATTTGCAACATCTGCTGGCCAATGACGTTGCCAGGCTAAAAGTCGCCGGCAAGGCGCTTTACAGTTGTATGCTGAACGAGCAGGGTGGCGTCATCGACGACCTCATCGTTTACTATTTGCGCGATAATTTCTATCGCGTGGTGATCAATTCGGCGACCCGCGAAAAAGATCTCGCCTGGCTCGCGCGCCAGGCTGAGGCTTACAGCGACCTCAATACCCGTTTTCGCGATGACGTCGCCATGATCGCGGTGCAGGGTCCGCGCGCCATCGAGAAATCGATATCCCTGTTCGACGAACATCAGCAGCAGGCGTTATCGCAACTGTCCCGCTTTCAGGGAGCCGAGTTCGACGACTGTTTCGTCGCACGCACCGGCTATACCGGTGAGGACGGGTTTGAAATTCTGATGTTGAGTGAGCAGATCGCCGATCTCTGGGATCGCCTGCTAGCCGCGGGAATCGAGCCCTGTGGTCTGGGTGCGCGCGATACCCTGCGTCTCGAAGCGGGTATGAATCTATACGGTTCGGATATGGATGAGACCACCAGTCCGCTGGTTTCAGGTCTTGGCTGGACCGTGGCGATGGCCGACGACCGGGCATTTGTCGGCAGGCCAGCGCTGGAGGCCCAGCTGGCCGCAGGTGTGAAGCAGGCTTTTGTCGGTCTGTTATTGCTCGACAAGGGTGTGTTGCGTAATCACCTGCGCGTGGTAACCAGCGCCGGTGATGGCGAAATTACCTCGGGTAGCTATTCGCCAACGCTGCAAAGGTCGATCGCCATGGCGCGTATTCCGGCCGGTGTCTCGGGTCAGGTTGAAGTCGAGGTGCGCAACAAGATGCTGAAAGCTAAAATTGTCAAACTTCCCTTTGTTCGTGAGGGGAAATCCATGTTAACCAATGAGGAGGAAAGCGCATGAGTGAAGTGCCTTCAGAACTGAAGTTTTTGTCGACGCATGAATGGGTCCTGGTTGAAGATGATATCGCCACCATCGGGGTATCCGATCATGCTCAGGAATTGCTGGGCGATCTGGTATATGTCGAATTGCCGGAAGTGGGCACTACGGTTGCGGCCGGTGACTCGGTCGGTGTGATCGAATCGGTCAAGGCCGCCTCTGACACTTACGCGCCGATCTCCGGAGAGGTAATCGAAATCAACGAAGACCTCGAAGATGCGCCGGAGCGAATCAACGTTGACCCCTACGGTGACGGCTGGATGTACAAGTTAGCCATCGAGGATCCGGAAGAGCTCGAGACTTTACTCGATGCGGCCGCCTATTCGGATTCAATAGTCGACGACGACTAAGCCTTCCTGTTGCGCTACCAACGGCGCCGCAGGGTACTGGCGAAAACACGATCTTCGGGTAATGCGCCTGTTCTACCCGTTGCAGTGGCGCGATCGAAGCGGGAGGTGCTATGGCTGATCAAGGCTTGAAAGGACTGGCCCGCATCGTCAAGGCGAGTGTCTACTCCTGGCGGGGCCTGAGCGCTGCCTGGCGACACGAAGCGGCGTTTCGTGAGGAACTTTGCCTGTCTATCGTGTTGATCCCGCTGGGACTTTATCTCGGCGAGAACGGCGTTGAAAAAGCCCTGCTGGTCGCCAGCGTGATGTTGCTGCCACTGGTAGAAATCCTGAATTCGGCGATAGAGGCTGTTGTCGACCGTGGCGGTCTGGAGCATCACGAACTGGCTGGACGTGCCAAGGACATGGGTTCAGCCGCAGTCGCCCTGGCGATAGCCCTGCTGCTAGTGGTCTGGATACTGGTTTTATTCGTCGATTAGCGACAATAGTGGTTCGATTTCAAATAGCGGCGCGCGACAACTAAATCCCTCGCATACCCATGCGGTCACCTTGTCTGCCGCGATCTTGTCGGCGATCTCTGGTGGCAGATCGAGGACGTCACTGGCAATGAAATAAGCCGATTGCGCAGGTTTCAGGCGTGGCAACAGTTGCCCGCGCCAGGATTGCAGTTGCGAGGCGTCGCCGCGCACGATTATTTGCAGGGTGGGGTGTTGAATTACATCCAGCAAAGCAACAAAGCTCGCCGCGTGTAAGGGGCTCTGGTTGACATTATCGGCGACTGATTGCAGAGCCTTTTCAGCGGCATCGGTATAGCGCTTGCGGCCACTCAGCAATCCCAGTTGATTTAACGCGAGTGCGGCCCTGGCGTTGCCGCTGGGCATGGCCTCGTCCTGCCAGGACTTCGGCCGGTGTATCAGTTTTTCGTGATCGCTCGCGGTAAAGAAGAAGCCGCCGTGCGCCTTATCGACAAAGTACTCAAGCAGTTGATCGGCGAGTTTGAGCGCAAAAGCCAGATCGCTGCTGCTCCACTGGTATTGCAGGCAATCGAGTATCGCCTGTAACAGGTGTGCATAATCGTCGAGATAGGCGGGCAGATGCTTGCCGCAGCGGCTGCTTTGCGCCAACAGGCGCCCACCCTGCCAGCATTCGTCCTCGATGGCGTGCAAGCAGCTTTGCGCCAGCGCAAAATAATCGGGCCGGGAAAACACGCGGGCAGCGTTAGCCAGCCCGCGAATAACCAGTGCGTTCCAGCTCGTCAGTACCTTGTCATCCAGGTTGGGCCGTGGACGAGTAGCGCGTCTTTTGAGCAAGCGTTCGCGAGCTCGGTCCTGTTGAGTCCTGCAAGTGTCGACATCGATGGCGAAGCGGGCGCACAGCTGCTGTTCGTCGTGGTAACCGTGCAGGTGCCAATAGCCTTCGAAATTGGCCGGTCGATCGAGTCCATAACGCCAGGCGAAAGCAGGAAAATCGCCTTGGTCGATGCAAGCGGCTACCTCGGCCGGCGTCCACAGGTAGAATTTGCCTTCGACTCCCTCGGAATCGGCATCGAGAGCCGCGTAGAACGTGCCCGTCGGGCTTGTCATTTCACGCTTGAGCCAGGCCGCGATACCCTCTACCGCATCGCTGAATAGCGCATTCCCGGTAAGGCGCCAGGCCTGGGCAAACAGCTGCAATAATTGCCCGTTGTCGCTAAGCATTTTTTCGAAATGCGGGATCATCCATTGATCGTCAACCGAGTAGCGGTAAAAGCCGCCGCCGACCTGGTCCTGGATACCCCCACGGGCAATCTGCCGCAGGCTGAAGTCGAGCGCCTGAAAAACCACGTCTTCTGCACTGGCGTCGAAGGCACGCGCCAGGGCCTGCTGCAAAATGGCTGCCTGTGGGAACTTGGGCGCGTGACCTAATCCGCCGTGTTCCGGGTCGTGGGCCTGGAGAAAATGCTCGTCGAAAGTGAGCAGGGCTTCACTGCTGGCAGCCTGCCGATTCTGAGCTTCACGCATTTCGATTTCGATCAGTGCCTGCTGTACCGCATCGCCCTGCTGTTTGATTTTATCCGGCTCCTGCTGATAGAGGTCGGCGATGCGTTGCAACAGGTCGGTGAAGGCGATCATGCCGTGCCTGGGCTGATTCGGAAAATAGGTACCGGCGAAGAAGGGCAGTTGATCGTCAGGCGATAAAAATATTGTCAGCGGCCAGCCGCCGGCGCGCCGGGTGAGCAATAGGTGTGCGCCCTGGTAGATTCGGTCGAGATCCGGGCGCTCTTCGCGATCGACCTTGATATTGACGTAATGGCGGTTCATCAACATCGCCGTGGTTTCGTCTTCGAAGGATTCATGCGCCATGACATGGCACCAGTGACAGGCGGAATAACCGATCGATAAAAGGATTGGTTTGTTTTCCCGCTGCGCCTGGTCAAGTGCCTGCTGCGACCAGGGTAACCAGTTTACCGGGTTATCGGCGTGCTGACGCAGGTAGGGGCTGGTTTCTGCGGCGAGGGCGTTTTGCATGTTGCTGCATTCCAGTTGATTTCCGTGCGATAATAACATCCTGTTCAGGTATTTCCCTGAGTGATTAACCCGACTACATTCCGATAATTCCACGATGATTGCATACCCGTCGATAGATCCCGTCGCACTTTCCCTTGGACCGCTGAAAATTCACTGGTATGGGATCATGTACCTGATCGCGTTCGGTAGTGCCTGGTGGCTTGGCAAGCTGCGCGCCGAGCGGCAGGAGCACGCACCGGTCAAGCCCACGCAAATAGACGATCTTATATTTTACGGTGCGCTCGGTGCGGTATTGGGCGGACGTTTAGGTTCGGTGATATTTTATAATTTCGACAGTTTTCTGCACAATCCAATGTACCTGTTCAAAATCTGGGAAGGTGGCATGTCGTTTCACGGTGGCTTCATCGGGGTGTTGCTGGCGATGGAGCTCTACCGGCGTAAACT
>Ga0316187_10001868_pt1 | contig 18407 bp, 18 predicted proteins | sample CroRivburrow1_MG_FD_204927 | JGI IMG/M metagenome (GOLD analysis project Ga0316187, IMG submission 204927) | Coastal sediment microbial communities from Maine, United States - Cross River worm burrow 1 | ecosystem: Environmental > Aquatic > Marine > Coastal > Sediment | place: USA: Maine...
GCGCAGGACCGCATCGCGGCGGGGCAGGAGGTGGAGTTGCCCTTTACCTTCGGCCAGACCGGTATCTACGGTGGTGTTGTCCATGGTTGATTCTTGATCGGTAACGGTCATGGTTCGCCCTACCGGTGGTCGCGAAAGGTCATCAGTGTCGCCCTACTGACTCGGGGCTTTGAACTGAACGGGGATGGCGCCGGTGCTGTAGTCCTTGCGCAGGGGGTGTCCCTCCCACGTCTCGGGCATGAGGATCCGGGACAGGTCGGGGTGGCCAGAGAAGGTGATGCCGAACAGGTCGAACACCTCCCGCTCCAGGAAGTCGGTGCCGGGATACACGGCGTAGAGGGAGTCGACCGTCGGGTCGTCCTCAGGCACCTGGATCCGGACCCGCAGTCGTTCACGGCGTTCATACGACAGCAGTGAGACCACCACTTCGAAACGCTCGGGATCGACACCAGTCGGCAGATCACGGCCAGGGCCGTAGGTGCCGTAGTCGACGGCGGTGACGTCCATACACATGTTCCAGCCGTCATTCAGCAGTTCCAGCGCCGTGCGGCGCCACTCGTCGCGTCGGGGATGGATCACTTGTTGGCCCCGAACCTCGGTTCGCGGGGCCCCGTAAACCAGATCCGGTGCTTCGTCGTCGGGCGCCTGTTCGTCGGCCGCGGCCTCGTCGACGGTGTCGCTCATGATGACTGACCGATCGTGACCATCTGGCTCATGCCCTGGCCGTCACGCTGTTCGACCATGATGTTGGCTCCGGCGCCCGTCTCACTGCGGCGCCGCAACAACTCGCCCGACTCGATCTTGGCGTGCAGGGTGGTGATGGCGTGCAGCAGGGTCTCGGGACCCGGGGGGCAGCCGGGAGCGTAGACGTCGACCGGAACGATCTGGTCGACACCCTGGACGATGGCGTAGTTGTTGAACATGCCACCGCTGGAGGCGCACACACCCATGGAGATGACCCACTTGGGTTCCATCATCTGGTCATAGATCTGACGCAGTACGGGGGCCATCTTCTGCGAAACCCGACCGGCAACGATCATCACATCGGCCTGGCGGGGGGAGGCCCGGAAGACCTCCATACCCAGACGGGCAATGTCATAGTGGGAGCCGCCGGTGGCCATCATCTCAATGGCGCAGCAGGCAAGCCCGAACGAAGCGGGCCAGGAGGAGCGGGCCCGCGACCAGTTGACCAGTTTCTCCAACGGGGCGGTCATCACATTGTGATCGAGCCCCTCGAAACCATGATTCTGTACCTCAACCAAACCCATTAGGCAGCCACCTCAGGCTGATTGGCCGGTGTTGCCCGGCTCGTGGTGGCCTCAACACGGCCCTCGCCGCCGACCCGGCGCACCGTTGAGGTGGAGGTCCGGTCAGCGGATCGGATGGTGTCCTGGCGACGCGAGATCTGCAGCGGACCCCAATCGAGGGCTCCCTTGGAGATCAGGTACACGAACGACTCAAAAACCAGAGCGGAGAAGATGAGTATCGCCACCAGACCGAACACACCAAGCGAGCGGTAACTGACGGCCCACGGGTAGAGGAACACGATCTCAATGTCGAAGATGACAAAGAGCATGGCCACCAGATAGAAGCGCACCGGGAACCGCATGGGCAGATCCCGACCCGGGCTGATACCGCACTCGTAGGGGTCGAGCTTCTCCACCGTCGGGTTGCGAGGCGCCAGGAGCTTCGAGGCCACGAAGCTCAAGGCGGCGAACAGCACAGCCAGGATCAGTAGGACCAAAACCGGTAGGTACTGAGCCATGTTGTCCTCCTCTCGTTTCCGACCGCGCTCAGGCGCTCGCGGCCAGGATTTCGACCTCGCGCTTGTCACGGACGTGCAGATTCCAGGCCAGAGCGGCAAAGATCAGGCCGCTGAAGAGGGTGAACATGGCGGGGGTGAACCGCAGCCCGCTGAACAGTGCGGGGACGGGACCACCTCGGTCACGTTCCATGATCACGCTCACCAGGGGAGCTTCGTCGTCGACGGTGATGACGGGCGGGGGCTGACCGGGCAGGGTTGCCTGCTCGACGGCACCGCGGACCTGGACAACGATCAATTCCTCGCTGAACCACGGATGCACCACGGTCTCCCGGAAGGTGTGAACCACTCGATCGAGCACGTTGGCATCCTCATCAAGCGGCGGCTTGCCGTCGATGATGAAGGCACCAAACTGGCTGGGCACGTAGCCGCCGACGCTGAAGACGCCCTCTTCGACGAGGAAGGCATCGACCGAGGCCTGGGCCTCACCGCGGATGCCGTCGGAGGTGACGAGATATCGCCAGTCACCGATGTTGGCGCTGCGGGAGGCCACCAGGGCCGCTTCCTGTGCCAGGTCGGGGTCACCGATCTCGGCCACGGCGTCAGTCGAGGCAAACATCTCGGTCGCCAAGTCGACGGCTTCGCCGGGGGCCAGGCGTTCAAGCACGGTCTCGGTGTCGATCGGGGCTGAACCCAGACCACCGAGAGGCACACCGCCGCTCGAGGTTGACTCGGCCAGAATCGACGCCGACTCAACCTCGGAGAACAACAGACCATCGTCGCTGTCAGCGGCATCATCAAAGTTGATCTCAACCAAGGCCCAGGTCGGGGCCTGCCCCTTCCAGCCAATGCCGTAGATCGTCCAGACGATGCCCATCAGGAACAGCCAACCGAACAGGGCCGCTCCCGAAAGCAGGAAGCCCAGGCGGGTGCCGGTGTCGGTGGCCAGCACCAGGTAGGTGCCGCCGACCAGAACCACGAATCCGGTCAGGACGCTGAGCAGACCCCGGAAGAACGGGTCGAACCCGATCCCGTCGATGAACGCCAGGCTTGCCGCCGGCGCTGTCTGTAGTGCCAGGTTCAACATCACAAGCCTCGCTCGTAATCAACAACTGCTTGGATCAATTCCGGCGGGAGGACCCCGCCGAAGCCCGGCATCATACCAGCGTGGCTCTGTCCGCCCCGGCCATAGCCTGCACCGGCAGTGGCCCCGGCGGTGACAAAGTCAACATGGGCCTGGCTGGTGCGGTCGGGCATCTCAACAAAGGTGCAATCACCCGCCACCCGGCCGTCGATCAGCGTCACGGCCTCACCTGGGGCGTCGGCCTGCGTGATCGCCGGAGGAGCAATGAACTTCTCCGATTCGTCGAGCGCCAACTCATGGTCGGGAGCGAAGGCGTAGGCGGGCCCGGTTTCGGGCTGCCAAAGCTGGGAGACGAAACCACAGTCGGCCAGATCGCCGCCCTGATCGGGAGTCGTCGCCTCGCTGAGCACGAGGTAGGAACGGCCGTCGTCGGTGGCAGGTTTGCCGTTGTCGTCGAGGCGGATCTTCGAGCCGTCGGCGGCTTCGATATAGAAGCCCTGGTCGTCGTCCAGGCCTTCGGCCGGTAGCCACGAGCCGTCGGCCCGCTTCCAGGTGTCATCGGGGAAGCGGTTGTGTACCCCGCCCCCGCACAGGTCGTAGCCAATACCGGACGGATCACCACCACCGCAACCGGCGACGCCCTCTTCGAGCACGCCCGGAACGGCGCCAGTACCAAGCGACCAACCAGCGGTGTGGCAGCGGGCGCAGGACAGCCCGCCCCCGGCATAGCCACTGAAGAGGCCAAGGTTGAACACGGCCTCGCCAACGGTGGCGAACTCACCTTCGTCGACCGAGCGAGTGACTTCGGCCCGGATGTCGGCGCTGATCTGGTCGGCTGCGGCCTGGGCCGCGGCGACCTCGTCGTCCTCACCCGCGAGCGAGATCTCGATCGGGTCGAGGGTCTGTACCTGCAGGGTCCGCAGGTAGACGATGAGGTTATCGACCTGCTGGGTTGTCAACGGCCCACCACCGGGTGTTCCCCAGGCGGCCATGGGCGAACCCGGCCGACCGAAGTTCAGCACGTAGCGAACCTCTTCCTCGCTGTAGCGAAGCAACACGTTGTCGAGTGACGGTGCCTGCCAGGTGGCATTGGCGATGAACTGACCATCGGCATCCTGAAGGACGTAGCTGGTCGAGCCCCCGACACCGCCGGCCGAGTGACAATTCACGCACTGGGCGCCTTCGGTGTAGAGGTTCCCACCCTGCACCTCGAACGACAGGTTGTAGGCATCAACGGCCCCGTCCTGGCGACCGGGCTCGGCCAGCCAGTAGAACGGCAGCGCCACGGCCAGGATGGCCAACATGACCAGAGCGAAGGTCAGGGACTTGTCGAGCTTGGTCCCCTCCAACTCCTCATCGGTCAGGTAGTCCTTGCGGTTGGGGGCCAGCTCAATCTCCGAGCCGAGCTCGGGACGGGCGACCACCAGGTTGCGAATGAACAGAAGAACAAAAGATATGAGTACGAGAGCACCGACGGTTACACCGATGGCGCGGAAATCAGCAGCGAGCACAGCAGCAACCATCATCCGTGACCGCCTCCATCACTCAGGCAGTTGGGACCCTCGGCCTCTTGGCCGGTGGTGTTGGTTCCGATGGGTGGGCCCTGGATCACCGTTCCGGTATCCACAACCAACTCCCCGCCGAGGGTGACCTCCATGGGGAAACGATCCATACCCCGAGGAGCAGGACCACCCTTCTTCTCGCCAACCCGGTTGTACTGCGAGCCGTGGCAGGGGCACTCGAACCACTGCGACGTCTTGCACTCCGGCACCCGGCAACCCAGGTGGGGGCAGGTCTGGAATAGCGCAACTACGCCACTCTGCAGGCCCGACTGGACCTGGGGGTAGAAGGTGTAGGTCGACTGGGCCTTGGGCAACGACGTTACTGGGTACTCGGTGACCCACATACGGCCTTCAGGCACGTAGAAGAACCCGCCGCCGGCCCGAATGGCGGCCTTGACGTCTTCCAAACGACCAACGGAAACCTTGGAGCCGAAGCCCCCACCGGGGGGCGGCCACAGGAAGGCCAGGCTGGCGGCCCCGAAGGCTGCCAGTCCGAAACCAAAGGTGGCAACAATGCTGCGATTGAGGAACTGACGACGGGTAACACCCAACGTCTCGGGGTCGGGTGGCACGTAGACCACCGGTGGGGCGCTCTGCCGGGAGGAAACGAGTGTTCCCGGCGACCCGCCGCGTGCCGCGGCCTCGACCTCTTTGGCACTGGCCTGCTCGCCAATGGTGCCGTCGGAGTCCAACGCGGCCGAGGGACGGTCCCGCCGAACGGTCTCGCCCGAAAGCTGACCGATGGCGGTGACGGTGTCGCTGCGTCGTAGCGACACCGCGACGACGACCAAGCCGAGCAGGACCAGGATGATGATGGCGATGATGAAGCTGTCCATATAAAGGTTCCTGCTCCTTAGAGATCGAAGAAGATTCCCTCGACCCAGGGAAACACGAAGTTAAACCCGGGGCCGCGGAAGAACGAGCCGATGAGAACGAGTACTGCCCAGAACATCATGAAGACGGTGAACACCGTGATGGCGAACTTTCGATCCTCAGGCTTGTTCTTGGGATTCTTGTCGATATAGGGGGCAACCATCAGCACGAAGAGTCCCATACCGGGGATCGTGACACCGGCAACCATGGGGTGGAACATCGTCAGCAGTTCCTGCAGGCCCAAGAAGTACCACGGAGCCTTTGAAGGGTTCGGTGTGGCGTTCACATCGGCCAGTCGCAGCAACGGGGCGTTGACGAAGATCGAGAAGATCGTGACGAACACCGTCATGAGCAGGGCGGCACCGAACTCGACGATGATCAGGTGGGGCCAGGTGTGGACCTTGTCAATCGGCTTGGCCTTGATGTCCTGGATCGAACCGGCCTTGACCACCGTCAGCAAACGCTGGGTGTGACCGGCCGGGCCGGTCATGCTCGGCACGGGGGCGGCAGGAGCTACCGCCGTTGCCGCCGCCGGAGCTACCGCCGTTGCGGTGCCACCACCAGCTGAGCCACCGGCTTGGCGGTCCTTGGCCGACTTGGAACGCTGCAGGAGGTGGGCCGGGATCTTGGACGCCCCTTCACCGTCGCCGCCACCGGCCGCCGCGGCCTGGCCGCTGTCGGCACCGGCGCTGGTGTCGGTTGAAGCGGCACCCTCGGCCTTTTCGCGGGCCTGTTGGGCCCGCTTCCTCAGATGCTCTGGGATTTCCGTCATAGATCTCTCCCCCGAGGCCTTGGTGTCTCGAGATTACCGGTTGACTCGTCGCTCATGATCGTTGTCTCCCCTGCCCTAGAGCGGGCCGGAGATGCCGCCGTCCTTGCGGACCCGCCAGAAGTGGATGGCCATGAAGATCACCGTTACGAACGGCAGTAGCAGCACGTGTAGCACATACCACCTCAACAAGGTGTCGGTGCCGATGACCTGACCACCAAGCAGGACGAACTTCACCTGGGACCCGAACACGGGGGTGAAGCCCATCATGTTGGTACCAACCGTTACCGCCCAGAGGGCCAGCTGATCCCAAGGCAGTAGATAGCCGGTGAACGAAAGCAGCAGGGTGAACTGCAGGAGGTTCACCCCGATCACCCAGTTGAACTCCCTCGGTGCCTTGTAGGCCCCGTGGTAGAAGACCCGGGCCATGTGGAGGAACACGGTGATCACCATGAGGTGGGCCCCCCATCGGTGCATGTTCCTCACCAGCAAACCGAAGGCGATCTGGGTCTGGAGGGTTTCGATGTCGCTCCAGGCGGCGGCCGCTGTCGGCCGGTAGAAGAACATCAAGAAGATGCCGGTGATCGTCAGCAGGATGAACAAGAAGAAGCTCAGACCGCCAAGGCACAGGGTGTAGCTGACCTTGACGGCGTGGCGCTTCACCTTCACCGGGTGCAGGTGGTAGAGCACGCTGTTCATGATCACGTAGGAACGGTTCCGGGGACTGTCGGTGTAGCCCTTGCGGAACACCGATCCGGGCCGGAAGATCGAGGCCCACGCCTGCGAGCCCTGAACGGAGTCGTTGAACTGGCTCATCGAGCTGGCCATTCGCTCAGCCATCGTTGGCTTGTCCTGAATCGACTTTGCCATGGGAATTAGCTGTCCTTGCTTGAGTCTGTTAGTCGGTGGTGAGGATAGGGGCGATCAGGCTAGGCGCATGCCATAGCCGTACCCATACGAAGTAGTTCTTTGGTGGGCGTCGCCCGTTGCCGGTGGATCGCCGATCTTGCCGAGGATGATGACCCCGGTCGGGCAGCGGTCAACGCACAAGGCGCAGCGGGTGCAGACGTCGTCGTCGATGGTGAAGATGAAGGCGTCGTTGGGGTCATCGCCGGGTTTGGCGATCCCGTAGGCCTCGTCGATGACGTCCACGGTCTGCATGTGGATGCACTTCCACGGGCAGATGTCGACGCAGCCCTCACAGGAGATGCATTCCTGCTGGTCGATGTGGATGAACTGTTTGGGCTTGACGGCTCGACCCAGGTAGTCGGCGTCGACCTCAACGAGGAGGTAGTCGGTCCGGAATTCCGGGAGGGGCGGATTGGCGTCGGTGGTGACCATGAAAACTCCCTGACCCCTCAGCCCTGCTTGATCAGGGGACGACCGTAGGTGCTTTTCACCACGGCTTGGGCATCACCCTTGGACTTGTTGCGGTTCTGCCAGGCAACCCACATCCAGATCTGGCCACCGAAGAAGACGAGGTAGAAGGCTCCGGCGATGGAGTCCGAGATCGTGCGGTAGGTGATGTCGAACGGCAGCCAGCCGTTGGCCGACTTGGGCTTGAGGATCTCGCCTGGCCCGTGAACGATGCGGTCGGCCCGCCAGCTCAGCTCATTCTCAGCCAGTGTCAGCCACTGGTGGGGAACGATGCCGTAGGCCAGGAAAGCGAGGAAAAAGACGTAGGACGCACCGATGGCGGCTTCGCCCCAGGTGACCGGGGTGCCGACAGGCCGCCTTTTGGCGTACCACATGATGCCCCAGGCCATCAGCGCGGTGACGAGGATTGAGGTTACGAGGGCAACCACGTAGCGGGCTCCTGTTCGAATTCGGACTTGCAGTCACCGAAGTGGTCCGGTGACGGACGGGCATTGCAGGGGAAGCCCGTTCTTCAACGAGCTTGTGAAGCTTTGCACAAATGTAGTCGGCTGGTCTGGAAACAACGCAACCGGAACAAGGTTTGGCCGACAACCGAGACCACCGGCCGTTCGCTCCAGTGCCTGTTGTAGCGCGTGCGACGTCGCACGCGGCACGCTGGGCTGGATTGATCGGGGATGTTCAGACGACAACCGGATGATGGTTTAGCATCGGGTTGCGGGTCGAGGCCAATAGTTCGGTAGTCTTTGCGCCGCCAACGCTTAGAAATTGACGTTGGCCACTGGTGGCATCACGGTAGTGTCGCCAAACTCCCAATCAGGTCGTAGTACTGCGGAGGACCGTTGACCGAGATCCCCGAACATCTGTTGAAGCGAAGCAAGGCGGCGAAGGGTGGCAAGAGTGGCGCCACCCCGACCGACGAGGCTGGCTCGGCCCCGGTGGCCGCCAGCGCGGCGGCTCCGGTAGCGGCCGCCTCGGCCGTGCCCACTGCGGCGCTACCCAATCTCGACCCGGAGCCGGTTCCGGCCAAGCCGGAGCCCGCCTACGTCACGGCTTCCAAGGCCCGTAAGCGCATCCCGGCCTGGGCCCTGCCCATGGTTGCCGCCCTGCCGATCTGGGCCATCGCCTTCGCCGGGACGATGCAGCAACCCGAGGGCGAGGACATCCTCTTCGTCGAATCGGAGTTCTTCTACACCTCCGCCGGTTGCTCTGGTTGCCACGGTGGCGCCGGTGAGGGTGTCAGTGGCTACGCACTGAACGACGGCTCCGTTGTCGAGACGTTCCCCAGCGCCATCGATCAGATGGTCCACGTCGCCCGTGGCTCAGCGGAGATCGGCGGCGAGGCCTACGGAGCCGAGCGGGCCGACGGTCGTCGGGTCTCCGGCGATCTGCGCGTCATGCCTCCTCAGCTGACCCAGCTGTCCCAGGTGGAGTTGGAGCTTGTGGTGTTCCACGAGCGGGCCACCCTTTCGGGTGAGGACACGTCCGATCCTGGCTACCAGGAGTGGATGGAGCACATGCGCGAGGCGTTCGAGAGCGGCGACGAGGAACCCATCGATCTCGACTTGCTGCTGGCCTGCGCCAACCCCGATTACACCCCCGGAGCCACCGGCGAAGGGTCCGAGGACTGCCCCGGACCGGTCGTCGAGGGCGAAGAAGCGGCACTCGGTTCCTGAGCGTCGGCCCCTTGGTTGTCGGCCCCTTGGTTGTCGGGCGTGGCCCCGGCTCGTGCCTTAGCGCACGGTGCCGGTGGCCAGCACGAACTCGGCCGACTCGCTGAAGCCGACCATGGCTGCTCCCCGACTGACGCCCGAGGCCAGACGACCCTGCCAGTAGTTCATGCCAGCGGTGTCGGGGCTGCGGGCCAGCACGTTGTTGTAGACCAGCTCAACAAAGTCGGCGTTGCTCAGCGACCCGTAGTTGGCCTGGAACTCCATTGACGAGGCGAAGGCGGCGGCGATGACCTCCAACGGGGCGCCCCCGGAGCGGATACCGGCCCAGTAGACGGCACCGTTGGCGTCGGGGGCCCGGAGGAAGAACGCCACGTAGAGCCGGTAGATCTCGGCATCGGCCGTTGATTGGACCGGAGCGGTACCAGTGTTGGCCACAAGTTCACCGGACTCGGAGAAGCCAGTCATGACCGCTCCCCGACTGACCCCCGAGGCCAGCACCGCGACCCAGTAGGAGCGACCGGCGGCGTCGGGGCTACGTCCGAGCACGTTCTGGTAGACCAGATCAACAAATTGTTGGTTGCTGAGTGAGCCGTAGGCGGCCTGGAACTCGCTGCTGGAGGCGAAGGCGTCGGACACCAACTCCAGGGCTGAACCCTTGGCCCGCTCCCCCAGCCAGTACGAGAACCCGTTGGCGTCGGGTAATCGGCGGAAGTAGGCCTGGTAGAGCCGACTCAGCTGACCATCGAGCGGAACAGGGCGGACGACCCCGTCACCGATGCCAACCGGGATGGAGCTGGCCCAGGCGCTGAGAGCACCGCTGGCGTTGGCCCTGACCCGGAACTGGTGCACGCCGCTGGAGACCGTGACCGGAAAGCTCAAGCTGGTGGTGGAACCAAGGTTGACCCAGCTGCCACCGTCGCTCGATCGCTGCACCTCGTAGGTGGAGGGCGGAGCGCCGCTGTCGGTCAGCCAGGTGACGGTGCGACTCAAGCCGCTGCCAGCGACCCCGACCGCTCTTGGGGCCAGGGCCGTCTGGTCGAGGACCACGGTGGAGGTAGTCGGTGCGCCGTCGCGGCCAAAAACGACCGGGGTGACCTTAACGGTGTGGGTTCCGGTGGTGCCCAGGCCGCCGATGATGGCCGTCGACATCGAGGCGGGAACCAGTACCGATCCCCGCAGGGCGCTCCCCTGCCAGGCCTCCAGTCGGTAGCTGTCGGGGGCCACTGCACTCTGGTGCAGATTGCGATCGAGGTTGACCGTGATCTGCCCCGGTCCGGTGGCGAGCGAGACGATATCTGGGGTCGCCGCTGCCACCCGCATGGGCCAACCGATCCCGGCCATCAGACCCAGAGTGGCGGCGTCGAGGTTTCGTTCAGTCTCCGCTGAGCCCAGGCTCGGCGTCATCAATGCCCCCGGGCTGCCGTGGGGGTGACTGGACTCGTCGAAGTGGGAGAAGCTACTACCCTCCTGCCAACTGCCCGGGGCGTACAACCGCTCCATCAAACTGTCGCTGATGACCACATCGAGGTTATTGCTCTCCAACAGACCGTCAGGGTTGGCGAGGTTCAGCAGGCCCGATCCGTTGTGGAGGACCTGCCGATCGAACACGAAGGGGGTGCTGTCGAGGGCGGGGTCGCCCGAGGAGCCGTTGTTCACGCTGGCCGAACCGAGAAAGCCCAGGCCATGGCCGATCTCGTGCATCACAACGCTGAGGAGATCGATCTCATTCCAGGTAGGGGTGCCGTCGACGCTCAGGTGCCAGTTGACCCCCGAGTTCAGGTTGACGATGATCTCCGCCGAGTTGGCGCCATTGATGTCGTAGCCGAGCAGAGTGTTGGCCAGCGCCGCTGGGTAGTAGTCCGACGTTGGCAACGACGACCCGGCGTAGAGGCCGTTGGGGCCGGCTGAACCGAGCACGTTAGTGCCACCGAGGCTCGACCAGGAGATGTCGATGACCACCGGGGCCCCGGGGGTGGTGGCGAGGGCCTCGTCCCAGCGGGTGGCGGCGGCCAGGATCACTGTCCTGGCGGCATTGGGCACGGCGTTCTCGAAGGCGACCGACAGGCCGCTGTTGACCGCAGACGCCATCGGCAAGCCCGGCTCCATTGGGCCGGAGGTAGCGACCAGGGACGTCGAGTCGGCTTCGAAGTCGTCGTGCACGGCCAACATCTGGGCCATGAGGACCGGGTCGTGGGGGTCAACCGACGGGTCGTTGGTGTCGATCACGATCGGTGACGGCTCAAAACGCAGGCCGTCGCCCGCCGATACGGGGGCCGGGGCCAGGGTAATGGAGGCCAGGCTGGCCGTCACGGCAACGGCCAGTGACTTGGTCAACGTTGATGACCGGTGCCGGTCGCCCAAAAACCCCATGAGGGCATATACGGCAGGTCGGAGTGTTCGGTGTAGCCCTAATCAGAGATTGGGGATGCTGTTCAGCCCGCGAGCTGGGTTGCCACCGCCCCCGCAACCTCGATCGTGCGGTCGATGTCGGCGTCGGAGTGGGCCAGGCTGGGGAACATCGCCTCGTAGGGGCCAGGGGCCAGGGCGATGCCCTGCTCCAGCATCCCGTGAAAGAACGGGGGGTAGAGCCCACTATCGGCCGCGGCCTTGGCGTCGTCGTAGTGGCGAACCGGCTGGTCGGTGAAAAAGATCCCAACCAGGGGCCCAACCTGGGGTACCTGCACCGCAACTCCGGCGTCGCTGATCGCTTTCTGCAAACCGTTGGCCAGGCGCTCAGCGGTTGCGGTGAGCTGGGTGAAACGATCGTCGTCGAGTTGGGTGAGGGCGGCCAATCCGGCCGCGGTGGCCAGGGGATTGCCCGACAGCGTTCCCCCCTGGTAGACGGGGCCGAGGGGGGCCACGTTGGCCATCAGTTCGGCACTGGCGGCGAAGGCGCCGACGGGCAGACCGCCGCCGATGACCTTGCCGAAGGCCCAGAGGTCGGGTTGCACCCCCGACCACGAGGTTGCCCCGCCGCGGCCGAGGCGGAAGCCGGTGATGACCTCGTCGAAGAACAGCAGGGCGCCGACCCGGTCACATTCGGCCCGCAGGGCCTGGAGGAAACCAGGCTCGGGGGCGACGACCCCCATGTTGGCCGCCACGGCCTCAACCACCAGTACGGCGACATCGTCATCCAGGGTGGGCACGGTGTTGTACGGGACGACGACGGTGTCGGCCACCGCCGCTTCGGTCACCCCGGCCGAGCCGACGAGGCCCTGGTTGGCCACCCCGGAACCACCGGCGACGAGCAGGGAGTCGACGTGGCCGTGGTAGTTGCCCGCGAACTTCACCACCTTGGAGCGTCCGGTGGCCCCCCGGGCCAGGCGAATGGCCGACATGGTGGCCTCGGTGCCCGACGAAGTCATGCGAATCATCTCGACCCCGGGAACCCACTCACTCACCAGTTCGGCCAGTTCGACCTCGCGCTGGGTGGGTGCTCCGTAGGTGGTGCCATCGGCGGCGGCCTGGGTGACGGCGGCGACCACGGCCGGGTTGGCGTGGCCCAGGATCGAGGCCCCGTAGCTCTGCACGTAGTCCAGGTACTCATTACCCTCGGTGTCCCACACCCGGGACCCCTCGGCCCGGGCCACGAAGTAGGGGGTGCCTCCGACGGAGAGGAAGGCCCTCACCGGGGAGTTGACGCCACCGGGCAGGACCTTCCGGGCCCGATCGAACAGGGCCTGGTTGGTTGTCGACGTGGTCATGGGGTCCTTTTGCGAGTCAGACGTTTGACCGAAGCTTCCGGCCAGTGGGGGAGATCTAGGTGCGACGGCCGGCGGCCGTCGCCTGGAGTTTCGCCTTTCAGTGAAACGTCCCTTCGGCGTAGCCAGCAGATTGTCGATGTGGTCACCGAGAATCTAGTCGTGCAGCATGGCGGCCACCTCGGCCGCCAGGTAGGTCAGGATGAAGTCGGCGCCTGCCCGTTTGATCGAGCCGAGCACCTCCAGGGCGGCGGCGTCGCCGTCGATCCAGCCGTTGGCCGCCGCTGCTTTGAGCATGGCGTACTCGCCGCTCACGTGATAGGCGGCCAGGGGTACGTCGAGGCCCTCGCGGGCCTTGGCGATGATGTCGAGGTAGGCCAGGGCCGGTTTCACCATGACCATGTCGGCCCCCTCCTCCAGATCGAGGCGGATCTCCTCCAGGGCCTCGCGGCTGTTGTGCCAGTCCTGCTGGTAGCCCCGTCGGTCGCCGCCGTCGGCGATGGTGACATCGACCGCGTCGCGGAACGGACCGTAGAGGGCGCTGGCGTACTTGGCCGAGTAGGCCAGGATCGAGGTCTCGGTGAAGCCTGCACCGTCGAGGGCGCTGCGGATGGCCGCCACCTGGCCGTCCATCATGCCCGAGGGGGCAACGGTGTCGGCTCCTGCGGTGGCCTGGGCCACAGCAGCGTTGGCGTAGAGCTCAAGGGTGGCGTCGTTGTCGACCCGGCCGTGGTCGTCGACGATGCCGCAATGACCGTGGTCGGTGTACTCATCGACACAGAGGTCGGCGATCAGCACGATCTCGTCGCCGAACTCCTGACGGGTCTCGGCCAGCGCCCGCTGGACGATGCCATCGGGGTTCCAGGCCTCGGACCCCACGCTGTCCTTGGCCTCGGGGATGCCGAACAGGATCACGCCGGGTACGCCGAGGGCGGCCAGCTGCTTCACCTCGCCCCCGAGCGACTCCAGACTGTGCTGCACCACCCCAGGCAACGAGGGGATGGGGATGGGCTCGGTGATGCCTTCGCGTACGAACAGCGGGGCGATCAGGTCGTCAACACCCAGGCGGGTCTCGGCCACCAGGCGGCGTATGGCCGGGGTACGACGAAGGCGGCGCGGGCGACGCTTGGGAAATGACACGGTCGTTCCTTCACTGATCCGACACGAGCCGACGAGGTGAGGCTTACGCTCCGACCACCCGCTGCGGCTCGGCTGCACGAGCTTGCGTGCCATTCGTTGTACCCGCTTTGGGCCAGGTTGCTACCAACCCAGGCCCCGATCGACTGGATTCTTCGCCCCGCCTCTGGCTCGCTATCGCGGCCGGACCGCTTCGGCCGGTTGCAGTCGGGCGGCTCGGATGGCGGGGTAGAGGCCGGCCAGGGCGCCGATCACCACGACGAGAACGATGGCGGCCAGCAGACCTTCCAGTGGCAGCTCGAATGACCAACCACGAGCGGCGGCGAAGGTGGCGGTGAAGGCCGCTTCGCGGGCGGCCCGGGCGTCACTGGGGCGGCTTACTCTGACTGCTTCGGGCGATTCAGGGTTGGCGGTGGGGCCGAGAAGGCTGCGGAGATCGTCGATCGCCTCGGGTTGAGTGTGCAGGTAAACTGCCGTCGGCGGGAGCTGGGTGGCAGGTAGGTCGAAGATCTTTTTGGCTGCGGGGAATCCGATGAGGGCGGCGTTGTCGATCTCCGGGGCCAGGAACACCGGTTCGAGCATCCCCACCACGGCGAACCATTGGCCGCCGAGGCAAACCAGTGGTTGATGGTCAACGTTGGCGACACCGAGCCTTCGGGCCGCGGTATCGCCGAGAACAACGGCAGGGTGCTCGCCGCCTACCGTGTCGAAGAACCGCCCCGCGGCCATCTCGGCGTTGAGGGTCTCAAGGAGCGGAGCTTCGACCGCGGCGACCCAGAGGTCACCGGTTTGGGTTCGGGGGATGTCGTTGGTTCGCCGGACGGTCGCATCGACCCGGGCAGCGGCGGCGGCATGATCGACCGACCCCATCCGGCGGATGGCGGCCGGCGCGCTTGGGGGTAGCGCGGTTTCGGTTCCGACGAACGATTGGCCTGGTTTGGCCGTGAGCAGGTCGGTGCCGAGTTCAGCGCCCGGGCGATCGCCACCCGCTGCTGCTCGCCCCCCGAGAGCTCGCCCGGGCGGTGTCGCCCCCGATGGCCGAGGCCATCCTTGTCGAGTGCGGCCATGGCCCGGTGGCGCCGAACCTCGCCCGGTAGACCTCGGTAGATCAAGCCGGTGGCAACGTTTCCGACAGCGCTGAGTCCCTCCATCAACACGAACTGCTGGAACACGAACCCAATGTGGCGACCCCGCAGCGACGACAACTGACGATCGTTCAGCCGGGAAACGTCGTGCCCGTCGATACGCACAGTGCCCGAGCTCGGGCGGTCGAGGGCGCCGGCCAGGTTCAACAGCGTCGACTTGCCCGAGCCCGACTGGCCGACGATGGCAAACATTTCACCGGCGCCCGCCTGGGTGCTGACACCGTCAACGGCGCGCACCGGGGGTGAACTCGGATAGGTCTTGACCATATCGACAAGTTCGAGCACGGGTGAGCTCACGACGGCACGACCACTTCGTCACCTTCGGAAATAGCGCCCGATACCTCGACCAAACCGGCGGCGAACTGGCCAGGCTCCACCGGCACCAGCTCAATACCATCTGCTGTGAGCCGTTCCACCGAGAATCCCTGCCCCGTCGATGCGAGCAGCGCGCCGACCGGCACCACCAGCACGTCGGTGGCGAGAACCCGATCGATCAACACCGTCACGGGGGCTGCGTCGAAACCGACTCCTGAACCTCTGGCCAGCTGGGACTTCGACCTCAACCGTTGGTTCCTGCTGGCTTTCGCCGTCGCCGTGCAGGGGCCTGCATGCCTTCTCGGCTGCGGTGAAGTCGGGGGCTTCGAGGTCGGCCTCGGCCTGGCCGTCATCGACCGGGTCGTACGACATCACCACGGCACCGTCACCATTGGTGAAGCTCCGCTCGGCGGCGCCAGATTCACCGTCGTCCTGGCGGCTGCATCCTGAGCATGCATCATCGCCACCTGGAGTCTCGAAGTGGCAGGAACAGACAGGTGACGTCACGACCGAAATCACCCTCGTTGCAGTACTGCTGCTACCACTCCTAACGGGCTAGACAATCCGGAACCTGACCGACCGGGCCGTCGATGGATCGGTCCGGCCGAATGGGTCGCTCGCCTTCAAGGTGTCGGGTGGTGGCTGTCGATCAGGGCTTCGACGAGGCCCCGTTCATTGTGCACCGTGGCCACCAGGGGCGCTTCGATGCCCCGATGACGGGCCCGGGCCGCCGTGGTCGGCCCGATGCAGACCACGGTGCGAGGTCGTTCGGCCGGGGCAAAGCCTTCAACCAGGGAGTCCACCAGTGAGGGCGCGGTCAGCAACACCGCATCGGCCCGCTCCAGGGCCGCCCGCTGATCGGAGCTGACAACGGTGGGCTGCATTCGGTAGGCATCGACCCGGTCGACGAGGTAGCCCCGATCGACCAGGCCGGAGCAGAGGTCGTCAGAGGCCAGTTCGGCCAGGGGGGCCAGTACCCGTTGCCCGGGCTGATCCGGGTCGACCGGAGGGAAGGCGGCGGCCAACGCCGCCGCCGTCGCCACCGGAGCCACCAGATCCTCGGCCCACCCAGCGGCCGCGACGGCGGCCGCCGTGGCTTCACCGACGACAGCGATCCTGGTTGACGCTGGAATCGAGAGACCTTCGGCCCTGCGCCCCGCCAGGTCACCGGCCTCGAACCTGACTCCGGCTGCGATCTCGGCGCCGGCTTCTGCGGTGGCCCGGACCCCGTTGGCCGAGGTGAACGCCACCCAGTGGTAGGTGTCGAGTCGTCCCAGGGCCTGACGCAGGGCTCGGCCGCCGTCGGCGGGTGGAACCCGGTGCTTGAACGGGACCGAAACGGGATCAGCGCCCAGGGCCCGCAGGCGATCGAGCAGCGACGAGGCATCGGCCTCAGCCCGACAGACGATGACCGAACACCCGGCCAGGGGCAGCGACGAGTCGCTCAACCGGTGATCGGGTTGCTGTTGCGCAACCGTTGGGCCAATAAACGACCAGGGTTGGCCGATGGCAGCTCAACCACCTCGGCCCGTTGAACCGGACCGAGCGCCGAGTCGTCCAACTGTTCGGCCAGGACACCGCTCACCGTGATCTTGCCGTCGCTGCCGATCGTGGCGTGGGCTCCGGCGGGCAGGTCGCAGTCGCCGCCCAGTTCCACCAGGAACTCCCGTTCGGCGGTAACGGTGAGACGGGTTGGTTCGTGGTCGATCTCGGCCAGGCGCCGCAGCAGGTCGTGATCATCGACCCGACACTCAACGGCAAGGGCCCCCTGCCCAACCTGGGGCACGAAGGTTTCGGGGTCGAGAACGTCGACGATGCCGGGTTCGGTCCCGAGGCGTTCCAGGGCCACGGTGGCCATGACGATGGCATCGACCTCACTCAGCCGCTTCAGACGGGTACCGATATTGCCCCGCAACCCGACGACGGTCAGGTCGGGACGGATGTCGAGCAGCAGGGAGCGGCGCCGGTTCGAGCCGGTGGCCACCACTGCTCCAGGCGTAAGATCGGCCAGCACCGCACCGACGAGGCAGTCGCTCACCGTGCCCCGCTCGGGAAAGGCGCCGATGGTCAACCCGGGCGGAGTCAGGGCCTGCAGGTCCTTGGCCGAGTGTACGGCCAGGTCGGCATGGCCGCTCAACACCAGTTGCTGGATCTCCTTGGCGAAGGCTCCCTTGCCCCCGATCTCGGCGATCGTCTGCGATAGATCGAGGTCGGGGGCGGTGTCGACCGCAACCAGTTCGGTCTCGATCTCCTCACCGGTGGCGTCGGCGACCTGGCGCAGCAGATCGGCCACGTGGTTGGCCTGCCAGAGGGCGAGGGGACTGCGGCGGGTGGCGATGCGAACCTTCATGACTGATCGAACAACTCCCGTACGGCCTCAGCCAGACGCTGCCCCCGGGCGGTACCGGCGGCGTCTTTCAACGTCACCGTCGGCTGGTGCAAGATCTTGGCCACGATAGCCCGGGACAGCGCCTCGACGGTCTCCCGGTCGACTTCGTTCATCTCGGCCAGACGGGCCCGGTAGCGGTCGAGTTCACCGGCCCGAATCCCATTGGCCCAACCATGCAGGCCACCGATGAGGGGGGCCACTTGGCGGGCAGTGCTGGCCGACTGGTAACGCCCGATCTCAGAATCGACGACGGACTGGGCCGCCCCGAGGTGTTGACGGCGGGCGTCCATCCCGCGATTGGCAAACTCCTGCACCGCGCTCAGGTCACGTACTTCCAGACCGCTCAGCGAGGACGCTTCGGCCGGCAGATCGCGGGGCAGGGCCAGGTCGAGTACAAAAAGCGGCTGGACCCGGGAGGTGGTGACGGCAGCCAGTTCCTCGGTGGTGAAGATCGGCTCGGTGGCTCCGGTGGCCGTGATGAGCACGTCGACCCGGCTCAGATGGTCGGTGAGCGATTCGAACGGCGCCGTGGTTGCTCCCAGATCGGCAGCGATCGCCTCGGCCCGGGGTGCCGTGCGGTTGGCCACGGTGAGCTCAACCCGGTGCTTGCGGGTCAGTGCAGC
>Ga0316187_10001869_pt1 | contig 18395 bp, 30 predicted proteins | sample CroRivburrow1_MG_FD_204927 | JGI IMG/M metagenome (GOLD analysis project Ga0316187, IMG submission 204927) | Coastal sediment microbial communities from Maine, United States - Cross River worm burrow 1 | ecosystem: Environmental > Aquatic > Marine > Coastal > Sediment | place: USA: Maine...
GGGTGATAACGTGAGTGTCACAGTGAGTCTGATAGCCCCGATTGCGATGGAAGACGGGCTGCGTTTTGCGATCCGTGAAGGTGGCCGTACAGTCGGCGCCGGCGTTGTCGCGAAAATTATAGAGTAATTAAAAATGATGCAAGGTCAGAGAATACGTATACGCCTGAAGGCATTTGATCATCGCCTGATTGATCAGTCGGCACGCGAAATTGTTGAAACAGCGAAACGAACCGGTGCCCATGTAAAAGGCCCGATTCCGCTGCCAACACGCAAGGAGCGTTTTACGGTATTGATTTCCCCGCACGTCAATAAAGATGCGCGTGATCAATATGAAATCCGTACCCATAAACGTATGCTCGATATAGTTGAGCCGACAGAAAAGACAGTTGATGCATTGATGAAGCTTGATCTGGCGGCGGGTGTAGATGTCCAGATTAAGCTGGATTGATAGACTGAGCGTCAATATTCAATACTACTAAGGTATAGAGGAAGAACAATGGCAATTGGTGTAGTGGGTCGCAAATGCGGTATGACACGCATTTTTACCGAAGACGGTGCGTCGATCCCAGTGACTGTCATAGAGGTAGAACCCAATCGTGTAACTCAGGTTAAGACGGTTGAGACGGATGGTTATCGGGCATTGCAGGTGACAACCGGCTCGCGTCGAGCGTCACGAGTAAGTAAGCCGATGACTGGACATTTTGCCAAGGCAAATACTGAGGCCGGTCGGGGGCTGTGGGAATTTCGACTGGACGAAAATGAAGGCGATGGCATTGCTGTTGGTGCTGAAATCAAGGCCGAGATATTCGAGGCCGGGCAAAAGGTGGATGTTACCGGAACCAGTATTGGTAAAGGTTTCGCCGGTGTAGTCAAGCGCTATAATTTTGCCACTCAGGATGCCACCCATGGTAACTCGTTGTCGCATCGTGCGCCGGGTTCTATTGGTCAAAACCAGACTCCGGGTCGTGTATTCAAGGGCAAGAAGATGTCCGGTCATATGGGTAACGTCCGTTGCAGCATCCAGAATCTTGAAGTTGCACGTGTTGATGCTGAACGTAACCTGATCCTGGTCAAGGGCGCGGTTCCGGGTGCAGCAGGTGGCGATGTGATAGTGAAGCCTGCAGTCAAGGCGCGTTGAGGAATTGAGCATGGAATTAAAACTGACAACTGCTACAGGTAAGGCGTCAACAAAGTCTGTTGAAGTTTCTGATGAGAACTTCGCCTGCGATTATAATGAGCCATTGATTCATCAGGTGGTGACTGCCTATCTGTCGGGTGCCCGCGCCGGGACACACGCGCAGAAAAATCGTGCGGCAGTGAGCGGTGGTGGGGCCAAGCCCTGGCGCCAGAAAGGAACGGGTCGTGCCCGTGCCGGTACTAGCCGCAGCCCGTTGTGGAGATCCGGTGGGGCGACGTTTGCTGCCCAGCCGCGCGACTATTCGCAGAAAGTTAACAAGAAGATGTACCGTAAGGCTATAAAGTCGATCCTGTCAGAGCTGGTGCGCCAGGAGCGTTTGCTGGTTGTTGATGATTTCAAGATTGAACAGCCTAAAACCAGGGCGGTCGCAGATAAGTTGACAGCCATGGGTGCCAGTAATGTGCTGATAGTATCAGCGTTGCCCGATGATGCCCTGTATCTGTCGGCACGCAATCTACCCTATGTAGAGGTGTCGGATAGCGCGGATATGGATCCGGTCAGCCTGATTCGCCACGATAAGGTGGTGATGACCGTTGCTGCAGTAAAGATGATTGAGGAAAGATTGTCATGAATAAAGAGCGTCTGATGAAAATCCTGTTGCGCCCGCATGTCTCTGAAAAGACAGCAATGGCTGCGGACAGTAATCGCCAGTTTGCTTTCCGGGTTCTGGATAATGCCAGTAAGCCGGAGATCAAGCAGGCCGTTGAGCTGATGTTTGATGTTCAGGTGGATAAGGTTCGTGTATCAAATGCCAAGGGTAAGACCAAGCGATTTGGTTCAATGATTGGTAAGCGAATCAATTGGAAAAAAGCCTACGTTTCATTGAAACCTGGTTTTGATATTGATTTTGCTGGTTCACAGTAAGGTTACAGGATAAAGGGCAAGAAGATGGCAGTGGTCAAGACAAAACCGACTTCCCCGGGACGACGCTTTGTTGTCAAGGTTGTAAATCCGGACCTGCACAAGGGTGCGCCTTACGCGCCATTGCTGGAGAAGAAGTCCAAGAGCGGTGGACGAAATAGTAACGGTCGTATCACCGTGCGGCATCGTGGTGGTGGTCATAAACAGCACTACCGTATTGTTGATTTCAAGCGCAACAAGGATAATATTCCTGCGCTGGTTGAGCGATTGGAGTATGATCCCAACCGCAGTGCACACCTCGCTTTATTGCTGTACGCAGATGGTGAACGCCGGTATATTATCGCGCCCAAGGGTGTTGTCGCCGGTGATGAGCTGATGTCAGGTGTTGAAGCGCCGATTCGTGCGGGCAACTGCATGCCAATGCGCAACATGCCAATGGGTAGTGTGATCCACAATATCGAGTTGAAGGCCGGTAAAGGCGCGCAGATGGCGCGTAGTGCTGGCACCTCGGCTCAGCTGGTTGCCCGTGAGGCAAATCACGCAGTATTACGTCTGCGCTCCGGTGAGATGCGCAAGGTGCTGGCAGATTGCCGCGCCACACTGGGCGAGGTAGGTAATTCAGAGCATGGACTGCGTTCATTGGGTAAGGCCGGTGCAACTCGCTGGCGCGGTGTGCGTCCGACAGTGCGTGGTGTGGCGATGAACCCGGTTGATCACCCGCATGGCGGTGGTGAAGGACGAACTTCAGGTGGCCGTCATCCGGTATCACCCTGGGGTACGCCGACCAAGGGATATAAAACTCGTTCAAACAAGCGTACTGACAAACTGATTGTTCGTCGGCGCAATAAAACAAGATAACAGATTAAGACAGAGGTAAATAATGCCGCGTTCGATTAAAAAAGGGCCATTTGTTGAACAGTCGTTGATCAAAAAGGTTGAAGAGGCTGTAGCTAGCAATAGCCGCAAGCCGGTAAAAACCTGGTCGCGCCGCTCAATGATAATACCTGACATGATTGGTTTGACGATTGCAGTGCATAATGGCCGTCAGCACGTGCCGGTACTGATATCTGAGAACATGATCGGCCATAAATTGGGCGAGTTTGCGGCGACACGGACATACCGTGGCCATGTAGCAGACAAGAAATCAAGATAATTACTGAGGACGAAGTACGATGGAAGTGGCAGCAAAACTTCGCTATGCCGGGATTTCACCGCAGAAGGCGCGACTAGTAGCGGATCAGGTAAGAAATATGCCTGTAGAGCAGGCTTTGAATCTGCTTGCCTTCAGCAAGAAAAAGGCTGCGGTAATGATCAAGAAGGTACTGGAGTCTGCGATAGCAAACGCCGAGCATAACGAAGGTGCGGATATCGATGAACTGAAGGTTGCGGCGATATTTGTTGATGAAGGTCCGACGCAGAAACGTTTTCATGCCCGTGCACGTGGCCGTGGAGATCGTATCTTCAAGCGTAGCAGCCATATCACTGTTAGTGTAAGCGACAAGTAAAGAGAGCTATATAATGGGTCAGAAAGTACATCCAATAGGTATTCGTCTTGGCATCGTCAAGGACTGGACCTCCAAATGGTATGCGAACTCGAAAGATTACGCAGATTATCTATATACCGATTTGCAGGTGCGTGCCTATCTGAAGAAAAAATTGCAGCAGGCATCTGTTAGTCGCATCCAGATTGAACGCCCGGCACGTAATGCGCGCATTACTATCAGTACCGCCCGTCCTGGTCTGGTTATCGGCAAGAAAGGTGAGGATATAGAAAAACTCCGCGCAGAAGTTTCCAAGATGATGGGTATCCCGGTACACATCAATATCGAGGAGATTCGCAAGCCGGAGCTGGATGCACAGCTGGTGGCTGAGAGTGTAGCGCAGCAGATTGAGCGTCGTATTATGTATCGTCGTGCCATGAAGCGTTCGGTAACAAACACTATGCGTTTGGGCGCACAGGGCATCAAGATCAATATTGCCGGCCGCCTGAATGGCGCAGAGATTGCCCGTAGTGAATGGTATCGCGAAGGCCGGGTGCCGTTGCACACGCTGCGCGCTGATATTGATTATGGTTTCGCCGAGGCGCATACGCCATCCGGTGTGATCGGTGTCAAGGTTTGGGTCTTCAAGGGTGAAGTCTTTGATAGACCAGAGATTGAGGCCGCTGCTGAACCAAAAGCAGCTGCCAAGTAACGGGGTAGACGGATCATGCTTCAGCCAAAAAAGACCAAATTCCGCAAGGTGATGAAAGGCCGTAATCGTGGCCTGGCAACCACCGGCAACAAAGTAAGCTTTGGTGAATATGCACTGAAGGCTACTGAGCGCGGCAGAATAACTGCACGTCAGATCGAGGCCGCTCGTCGTGCAATGACACGTCATATCAAGCGTGGTGGTAAAATATGGATTCGCCTGTTTCCTGACAAGCCAATTACCAAAAAGCCTATCGAAGTCAGACAGGGTAAAGGTAAGGGTAATGTTGAGTACTGGGTGGCCCAGACTCAGCCGGGCCGCGTCTTGTATGAAATGGAAGGTGTTTCGGAAGAAGTGGCACGCGAGGCATTTCGCCTGGCAGCCGCCAAACTACCGGTTAAGACAACATTTGTAACTCGGACGGTGATGTAATGACTGCGACTGAATTGAGAGCCAAAAGTGAAGCCGAGCTGCTCGAAGAACTGCACGGTTTATTGCGTGAGCAGTTTAATTACCGGATGCAGAAAGGGACTGGTCAGTTAGGTCAGAACCACAAGTTGAAGGATGTCCGTCGTGGCATCGCCCGTATCTATACTGTATTAAATGAGAAGAAACGTGCTGGTGAAACATCATGAGTGAAGCTAAAAGCGAAAGAACAGTAACCGGCGTAGTTACAAGTTCAGGAATGAATAAAACGATTACGGTCAAGTTGGAGCGGAAGGTACCGCATCCTCTGTACAAAAAATACATTCGCCGTTCTACCAAGATCCATGCGCACGATGAGAATAATGAGTGCCAGGTTGGTGATGTTGTAACGGTAAAACAGTGCCGCCCCTTGTCCAAGACAAAGAGCTGGATGCTGGTCAAGATAGAAGAAAGCAACGCCGCATAAGGCGTTGATGATAAACGGAGACAGACAATGATTCAGATGCAATCAAGGTTGGAAGTGGCAGACAACAGTGGCGCCCGCCAGCTGATGTGTATCAAGGTGCTGGGCGGATCGCATCGTCGCTACGCAGGTATAGGCGATATCATCAAGGTCAGTGTTAAAGAGGCGATACCTCGCGCCAAGGTCAAAAAGGGCGAGGTTTATAATGCCGTGATTGTGCGTACTAAAAAGGGCGTGCGCCGTCCTGACGGTTCGGTGATTCGTTTTGACAGCAATGCTGCGGTTCTGCTGAATAATCAGAAGCAGCCAATTGGAACACGTATTTTTGGCCCTGTTACACGCGAATTGCGTGGTGAACAATTTATGAAAATTATTTCATTGGCACCCGAAGTTTTATAAGTGCTGATGTAATTTAATCCGGGTAATAAGTGATGAATAAGATCAGAAAAAATGATGACGTTATCGTAATCGCTGGTAAGGACAAGGGTAAGCGTGGTTCCGTGACCCGCGTACTGGCGGATGATCGCGTTATTGTTGAAAACATAAACATGATCAAGCGCCATACCAAGCCCAACCCGAATAAAGGTGTCGCCGGTGGTATTGTTGAGAAGGAAGCTGCGCTTCATATTTCCAATATCGCGCTTTTTAATCCAGTAACGAAGAAGGCCGACCGCGTCGGCATCAAAACACTGGAAGACGGGCGCAAGGTGCGTGTTTATAAGTCAAACAATGAAGTGGTAGATGCATAACGTCAGGCGGATATGAAAATGGCAAGACTTCAGGAACAGTATAAAACAACAATCGTCCCCCAGTTACAGAAAGAACTGGGCGTAAAGAGTGTTATGGAGGTGCCTCGCATCACCAAGATCACCCTGAATATGGGTGTTGGTGAAGCGGTTGGCGATAAGAAGCTGATTGAGCATGCCGTTGCCGACATGGAAAAGATTGCCGGCCAGAAGGCAGTAGTAACCAAGGCCCGAAAATCTATCGCCGGCTTCAAGATTCGTGACGGCTGGCCTATTGGCTGCAAGGTGACTCTGCGCCGGGAAAAAATGTATGAGTTTCTGGATCGCCTGATAAATGTTTCGATTCCACGAGTGCGTGATTTCCGTGGTTTAAGTGGCAAGTCATTTGACGGTCGCGGCAATTACAGCATGGGTGTCCGGGAGCAGATTATTTTTCCGGAAATCGAATATGACAAGATCGATGCCCTGCGGGGTCTGGATATTACTATTACAACAACTGCAAAAACGGATGAACAGGGGCGTGCATTGTTGAATGCGTTCAAGTTCCCGTTCCGTAACTGAGGATAGAGCATGGCTAAGACTTCAATGGTCAACCGCGAGATTAAGCGCCAGAAGCTGGTGAAGAAATACGCGGCAAAACGTGAAGAACTGAAACAGATCATGGGCGACATGTCGCGTAGTGACGAAGAACGTTTTGAGGCACGCCTCAAATTTAATGCCCTGCCACGTGATTCCAGTCCGTCTCGTTTGCGTAACCGTTGTCGTTTGAGTGGGCGCCCACATGGTTTTTACAGAAAATTCGGATTGGCGCGCAATCATTTGCGGAAGGCCGCCATGCAGGGTGATGTGCCAGGCCTGGTCAAGGCAAGCTGGTAATGTATGACCAGTTTATTTTAATAGACAAGCTTAATTAATTACATAGAGTAACCAGAACATGAGTATGACTGACCCAATATCGGATATGCTGACACGCATACGAAATTCGCAGGCAGTAGCGAAGGCGCAGGTATCCATGCCATCTTCAAAGATGAAGGTTGCTATTGCCAAGGTGCTGAAAGAAGAGGGGTATATCTCGGACTTCAGTACCAGTGAGCAGGATAACAAGGCAACCTTGACGGTTGACTTGAAATATTATGAAGGCAAGCCGGTTATTGATTCAATTAGCCGTTATAGCCGCCCCGGCCTGCGTGCTTATCGTGGAAAAGGGGATCTGCCCAAAGTTATGGGTGGTTATGGGATCGCCATCGTTTCAACGTCTGCGGGCGTTATGACGGACCGGGCCGCACGTGCTGCCGGTCATGGTGGTGAAGTTGTTTGTTTTGTTTCATAAAGACTCGGAATCATGTCTAGAATAGCAAAAAATCCGGTCGCTCTTGCTTCAGGTATTAATGTAAGCATTGCTGGCCAGCAGGTGGATGTAAAGGGCCCGAAAGGCAATTTGCACATGACTGTTCATGAAGATGTTGAAGTTATGCAGGATGATAATAACCTGCGTGTGGCACCCAAGAATGGCAGTAAGGCCGCAAATGCCATGGCCGGAACAATGCGTGCGTTGCTGAATAATATGGTGACGGGAGTAAGCGCAGGATTTGAAAAAAAGCTGCAGCTAGTCGGTGTTGGTTATCGTGCCCAGATGAAGGGTGCTGACCTGAACCTGACGCTGGGTTTTTCGCATCCAGTGGATTACGTAGTGCCAGAAGGCGTAAGTGTCGCGACGCCAAGTCAGACTGAAATTGTTGTTTCAGGTATTGATAAGCAGAAGGTCGGGCAGGTTGCTGCAGAAATTCGTGCATATCGCTCACCTGAACCTTACAAGGGTAAGGGTGTCCGTTACGCGGATGAGACGATTGTGCTGAAAGAAGCCAAGAAGAAGTAAGTTGGTCTAGCTAGACCGTCAATTAAGATAGGTAGAGATCGTGGATAAAAAACAAGGGCGTATTCGCCGATCACGTAAAGCCCGGGCCAAGATTAAAGAGCTTGGTGTGGACAGATTGTGTATTCATCGTACACCGCGCCATATTTATGCGCAGGTTATCAAGGCCGATGGTGGTGAGGTTGTTGCCAGCGCCTCGACGCTTGATGCGACAATAAAAACCGGGCTTCAGGGAAGTAGCGGTAATGTCAGTGCTGCTGCAGTTGTTGGTAAGGCGGTTGCCGAGCGTGCTAAAACAGCCGGTGTAACTCAGGTGGCCTTTGATCGTTCCGGTTTTAAATATCATGGTCGTGTTAAAGCGTTGGCCGATGCCGCGCGTGAAAATGGTCTCGAATTCTAGGAAAAGACAATGGCAAGAATTGAAGCAGAAGCAGCAGGTGACGGCCTCCAGGAAAAACTGGTTGGTGTGCGTCGAGTCGCTAAGGTAGTCAAGGGTGGTCGCCAGTTCGGCTTCTCGGCATTAACTGTAGTTGGTGACGGTAGCGGTCGGATTGGTTTCGGCACGGGGAAGGCCCGTGAGGTACCGCTTGCTATACAGAAGGCAATGGAAGATGCACGCCGTAATATGGTTACTGTCAAGCTAAATAACGTGACACTGCAGCATCCTGTCCTGGCGCGTCATGGCGCTGCCAAAGTCTTCATGCAGCCGGCAACGGCCGGTACCGGTATTATTGCCGGAGGTGCGATGCGAGCCGTATTTGAAGTGTTGGGTGTACAGGACGTTCTGGCCAAATGTATTGGCTCAAGTAATCCCGTTAATGTCGTTCGTGCGACGATCAAGGGTCTGAAAGATATGACGGATCCTGAGTCAGTCGCGCAGAAGCGTGGGCTCAAGCTTAAAGACCTGGTGGATTGATCATGGCGGCTAAAAAACAGGTAAAAGTAACACAGGTTCGTAGTACAATCGGACGCCTGGCATCACATAAGGCTTGTGCTGCGGGTCTGGGGCTGCGACGGATGAATCATACGGTTGTTGTTGAAGACACACCGTGTACGCGTGGGATGATAAACAAGATTTCCTACATGGTTAAGGTAGAGGAAGCGTAACATGCGACTGAACACTATTAAGCCTGCTGACGGTGCCAAACAGGCACGTAAACGTGTAGGCCGTGGAATCGGTTCCGGTCTGGGCAAAACCTGTGGCCGTGGCCACAAGGGGCAGCACTCACGTTCCGGTGGTTTTCATAAGGTCGGTTTTGAAGGTGGTCAGATGCCACTACAACGGCGTCTGCCAAAGGTCGGTTTTAGTTCACGCACGGCCCTGTATAAGGCGGAAGTACGCCTGAGTGAATTGCCGGGTATTAGTGATGACAACGTTATTGATCTTGCGGCATTAAAGGCAGCCAATATTGTTGGTCGCAACATCAAGCGCGCCAAGGTGATCGCTTCAGGTGATGTGGGTGTTGCAGTGACCCTGCGTGGAATTGCAGTGACTAAAGGTGCCCGTGCAGCTATAGAAGCCGCTGGCGGAAAGATCGAGGATTAAGTGGCCGCCAATACCCCAGCCTTGTCAGGTGGAACAGGGCGTCTGTCAGAATTAAAGCAACGCCTGTTATTCGTCATTGGCGCGTTGCTGGTATTTCGCATTGGTTCGTTTATACCGGTGCCGGGTATTGATTCTGTTGCACTGGCAGCCCTGTTTGAGGAGCAGCGCGGTACAATCCTGGACATGTTTAACATGTTTTCGGGGGGGGCGCTGGGGCGTGTTTCGGTATTTGCCCTGAGTGTTATGCCGTACATCTCGGCATCGATTATCATTCAGTTGTTATCCGCGGTTCATCCGAAGCTGGAGCAATTGAAGAAAGAGGGCGAATCAGGGCGCCGCAAGATAACGGAATATACACGTTATCTGACCCTGTTTCTGGCGACCTTTCAGGCCATAGGTATTTCGATTGCGCTTGAAACTCAGCAGATCGGTGGTGCTCAGATTGTTATTGAGCCGGGTTTTGCCTTTCGTATGACGGCAGCCCTGACCCTGGTGACCGGGACTATGTTTCTGGTGTGGCTTGGAGAGCAGGTGACAGAGCGAGGTATCGGCAACGGCATCTCGATATTGATATTTGGCGGTATCGTTGTCGGTTTGCCGGCTGCGATTGGCGGTACACTGGAACTGGCCCGTACCGGTGAGTTACATGCAATGACGGTTTTGTTCCTGATTGTCCTGGCCCTGGCGGTAACAGCGTTTGTAGTATTTGTTGAGCGCGGTCAGCGGCGGATAACGGTTAACTATGCCAAACGCCAGCAGGGACGGAAGATGTATGGTGGCCAGACCAGTCATCTGCCGCTGAAACTGAATATGGCTGGTGTGATTCCGCCGATTTTTGCTTCATCGATCATTCTGTTCCCGGCGACAATCGCGGGCTGGTTCGGTAATGCAGAAGGCATGGGCTGGCTCAAGGATATATCGCAAACCCTGTCGCCGGGCCAGCCGATTTATGTGTTGATGCTGGCGACAGCGATTATATTTTTCTGCTTTTTTTATACCGCCCTGGTTTTTAATCCGAAGGACACGGCGGAGAATTTGAAAAAATCCGGTGCCTTTGTGCCGGGTATTCGCCCGGGGGAGCAAACGGCGAAATATATCGACACCGTGATGGGGAGATTGACCCTGGTCGGTGCTATATATATGACGGCCGTGTGTCTGTTGCCGGAGTTTTTAATCGTCTACTGGAATGTGCCTTTTTACTTTGGTGGCACATCACTGTTGATTATTGTAATCCTGGTTATGGATTTTATGTCCCAGGTACAGGCGCATCTGATGTCTCATCAGTATGACAGCCTGATGAAAAAGGCAAACCTGAAGGCCCATGGTCGTTCAGGTGTGATCCGATAGTAATTGTCTGAATATATTGTATTTTTGGAGCAAGGCGATGAAAGTTAGAGCATCAGTCAAGAAAATATGCCGAAATTGCAAGGTTGTCCGCCGCAAGGGTGTGGTCAGGGTTATCTGTAAAGATGGTCGGCATAAGCAGCGTCAGGGTTAATTCTGACTAATTTCAGGTTTAACGACTACACAATCGTTCTTAATGGTTGATTTATTCCGGGCAAGCGAATAGAATTGACTGTTTTCGCGGGCCAGGTGTAGCCGTATTAGGAGTTCCGTGTTTAGGAGTAAAAGATGGCGCGTATAGCGGGTATCAACATCCCAGTTCAAAAACATACTGTCATAGCATTGACATCAATCTATGGCATCGGGCAAACACGCGCACAGAAGATTTGCGCAACGACCAATATCGCCCAGGATGCAAAGATTAAGGATCTGACAGAGGCCGAACTCGATGCTCTGCGCACAGAGGTTGCCAAGTTCACTGTTGAAGGTGATCTGCGTCGTGAAGTAACACTGAACATCAAACGTTTGATGGATCTGGGTGCCTATCGTGGTCTGCGCCATCGCCGTGGTCTGCCCGTGCACGGTCAACGTACCAAGACCAATGCCAGAACCCGTAAGGGTCCACGCAAACCGATTAAGCGTTAAAAGACGTTTAGTTAACAACCGAATTATATATTAGAGATAGAGAAGTCCATTATGGCAAAAGCGAGCACACGTAGTACCCGTAAGCGCGTCAAGAAGAATGTTGTTGATGGTATCGCCTTTATTCACGCGTCATTCAATAACACGATTGTCACGATAACTGACATGCAGGGTAGCACTCTGTCCTGGGCGTCAGCGGGTGGCTCCGGCTTTCGTGGTTCGCGTAAGAGCACACCTTTTGCTGCGCAGGTAGCAGCGGAACGTGCCTGTGCCGTGGTTAAAGAATTCGGCATGAAGAATGTGGATGTCAAGGTTAAGGGACCCGGTCCCGGTCGTGATTCCGCTATCCGGGCGCTGCATACTTCCGGATTCAAGATTAATTGTATTACTGATGTGACACCGGTGCCGCACAACGGCTGCCGACCACCCAAGAAACGTCGTGTCTGACAAGTTTTTGTAGAGGATTAGCGTGGCTAAATATATCGGACCAAAATGTCGTCAATGCCGTCGTGAAGGCGAGAAGCTCTTTTTAAAGGGTGAAAAATGTTTCACGGCAAAATGTGCTATTGAAAAACGACCCTTCCCGCCGGGACAGCATGGCAAACGCCGTACGCGTTTGACAGACTATGCAACTCAGTTGCGTGAAAAGCAGAAAGTACGTCGTATCTATGGCATCCTTGAAGACCAGTTCCGCCTGTATTACAAGGAAGCTGATCGTATCAAGGGATCTACCGGTGAAAACCTGCTGCAGTTGCTCGAAAGCCGTCTGGATAACGTAGTTTTCCGTATGGGGCTGGGCGCCTCACGTAGTGAAGCACGGCAATTGGTGCGGCATAACGCGATTCAGGTTAATGACAATAAAGTTAATATCCCCAGCTATCAGGTAAAGGCCGGTGATGTTGTTTCTGTATCTGAAAAGGCCCAGAAACAATTGCGCATTAAGGCCGCCGTTGAATTTGCTGAGCAGCAGGGTATAAGTGAGTGGCTTGAAGTTGACAGTAAAAAACTGACCGGTACATTCAAGGCCTGCCCTGAGCGCAGTGACTTGTCGGCAGAAATCAATGAACATTTGATTGTCGAGCTGTACTCCAAGTAATAACAAACATTTGCAGTGTTAATCGTAACGCTGCTTATTTAATTTTATCGTTGTAGTTACGTCCAACCGGAAAGAGGACCGTATATGTCTGGCTCAATTGCCGAATTTTTAAAACCTCGTGTTGTCGATGTACAGAGTAAGAATGATTACCGTGCAAGAATAACACTGGAGCCACTTGAGCGTGGTTTTGGTCACACTCTGGGTAATGCATTGCGCCGTGTGCTGCTGTCATCAATTCCTGGTTGCGCAGTGACTGAGGTCGAGATTGAAGGCGTATTACATGAATATGCCTCTCTGGAAGGTGTGCAGGAAGATGTGATCAACATCATGCTGAACCTGAAAGGTCTGGCTGTGCGTATGGAAGGGCGTACTGAAGCGACACTGACACTCAAAAAGAAGGGTGCCGGCCCTGTTTATGCTTCAGATATAGAGCCTGTCAGTGATATCGAAATTATCAACCCGGATCATGTGATTGCCAACCTCACAGAGGCCGGTGAGCTCAACATGACTATGAAGGTTGAGATGGGACGTGGTTATCAGGCGGCCAATACCCGTGTTGATGCCGATGAAAATCGTGCTATTGGACGGTTATTGCTGGATGCCTCATTTTCACCCGTACGCCGAGTGGCCTATGTGGTAGATGCGGCACGTGTAGAACAACGTACCAATCTGGATAAATTGATTATTGATCTGGAAACCAATGGTAGTGTTGATCCGGAAGAGACTATCCGCCGTGCCGGAACAATTCTGAAAGATCAGCTGTCTATTTTTGTTGATTTGGAAACAACCATTGAAGAAGCGCCGGTACAGCGTCAGGACGATGTTGATCCTGTCCTGTTGCGGCCGGTTGATGATCTGGAGTTGACTGTACGTTCAGCCAATTGTCTGAAGGGAGAGAACATCTTTTACATTGGTGATCTGATTCAACGCACAGAAGTCGAATTATTAAAAACACCTAACCTGGGTAAAAAGTCTTTGACAGAGATCAAGGACATACTTGCGACACATGGCCTGTCGTTGGGTATGCGCCTGGAGAACTGGCCGCCGGCAAGTCTGGCAAACAAGGCCGTTGCCGAAGAATCGGCATAAAAGACTGGCAGGTATTCCTGAAGGAAGTTAACAATGCGTCATCGTAAGAGTGGAAAAAGATTAAATCGTAACAGTAGCCATCGTAAGGCTATGTTCAAAAACATGGCTGCGTCATTGATGGAGCATGAAGTGATTCGTACAACCTTGCCCAAGGCCAAGGAACTGCGCCGTGTTGTTGAGCCGCTGATCACGATGTCCAAGGATGACAGTGTTGCCGGTCGCCGTGTGGCATTTGCGCGCCTGCGCAACCGTGATGTGGTAACCAAACTGTTTAACGAGCTGGGTCCACGTTATAAAGAGCGTCCCGGTGGCTATCTGCGTATCCTCAAATGTGGTCATCGCGATGGTGACAAGGCGCCCATGGCCATCGTTGAACTGGTGGACAGGCCGGTGAATGACGATGCGCTGAGCCAGGTGGCCGCAGACTGATTGATAAAAACCGGGTTCGCCCGGTTTTTTATTGCCTGTAGATAATGGCCTCAGAGCCAGACCTTGTTACACTCCCTGTTAGTTACCCGCGTCAAAACGGTAAATTCAAAGATGATCGTTCTATTTTCTGATTTTGGTCTTCATGGCCCCTATATCGGGCAAGTTAAGGCCGTGCTGCATAAGCAAGCACCGCAGCAACCCGTGATAGACCTGATTTCCGATGCCCCCGTTTATGATGTTCGCTGTTCGGCCTATTTGCTGGCAGCCTATGTGTGCAGCTTTCCTGCCGGCACAGTATTTTGTGCCGTAGTTGATCCCGGCGTTGGTAGTGAGCGCGAGGCAGTGATGATCGAAGCGGCCGGGCAATGGTTTGTGGGGCCGGATAATGGCCTGTTTGCTCGAGTAGCTGCCGTCGCTGCAACGGCCCGGTGCTGGCGTATCGATTGGCGGCCACAGCAGTTGTCAGCTACCTTTCATGGCCGTGATCTGTTTGCGCCGGTAGCGGCGCAACTGGCATTGGGTGAGCGGCCTGAAGCCAGCCTGTTTCCAGAGGCAAACACCCTGGCCACACAATGGTCGGATGATTATGCTGCGGTGATATACATCGATCATTTTGGGAATGCCATGACGGGTATCCGCGCGACATCCCTGAGTGATGAACATAAACTTCAGTTCCGGGATGCTGCTGGAGAGGAGGTTATACTGGCCTATGCCCGCAACTATGCCCGGGTGACGGTGGGGCAGGCCTTCTGGTATCGCAACGCCAATGGTTTGATTGAGATTGCCGTTAATCAGGGTCATGCCGGGCAGCGTTATGGGCTTAAACCAGGGGTTGTGTTGACGATCCAGGCGCCTTGTTGATTGTTATACCGCAGACTCAATATATAATGGAGCGCTATGTCTACACATCTGCTTAATCGCTGGTATCGAAAATATTTCTCTGATCCGGAAGGCATCATACTGGCGGTATTGCTGGGGCTGGGATTTACCGTGGTTATCCTGTTCGGTGAGATGCTGGCCCCGGTGCTGGCCAGTGTTGTGCTTGCCTATATGCTTGATGGCCTCGTAACCTGGTTGCAACGTCAGGGGCTCGGTCGCCTGTCTGCGGTGCTGATGGTGTTTATCCCGTTTGTCGTGTTGACCCTGTTTCTGATCCTGGGGCTATTGCCGCTGCTGGTGGGGCAGGTGACACAACTGGTGCAGGAATTGCCCAGCATGATCAGCAGTGGTCAGCAGCGTTTACTGCGCCTGCCGGAGCTGTATCCGCAACTGATCAGTGATGCCCAGGTTATCGAGCTCATGGCCACGATACGCTCATCGGTTACGCTGCTGGGACAAAATGTGGTATCACTATCGCTGGCTTCCCTGAATGGTGTTTTTATGCTGGTGATCTACCTGATCCTGGTGCCGGTACTGGTATTCTTTTTTCTCAAGGACAAGGCCGCCATGCTGGCCTGGGCAACAGATTACCTGCCCAGAGAGCGGGCGCTGGCAGCGCGGGTGTGGCTGGAAATGAACCAGCAGATCGGTAATTATATTCGTGGCAAGATGACCGAGATCATGATTGTCGGGGTGGTGTCCTATGTGGTGTTTATATTGATGGGTTTGAACTATGCCATGTTACTCGGCGCACTCGTGGGCCTGTCGGTTGTTATCCCTTATATCGGTGCTGCAGTTGTTACCCTGCCTATCGCCATCATCGCCTATTTTCAGTGGGGTCTGGAGGCCCAGTTCGGTTACGTGGTCCTGGCCTATGCGATTATACAGGCCCTGGATGGTAACCTGCTGGTGCCGTGGTTATTTTCCGAGGCCGTCAATCTGCACCCGGTAGCGATTATTATTGCCGTGCTGGTGTTTGGTGGCGTCTGGGGGCTGTGGGGCGTGTTTTTTGCCATTCCGCTGGCGACACTGGTTAAGGCGGTGTTGAATGCCTGGCCGCGGTCGGAGGAGGCCCCTGAGCAGCAGGCTGCCGAGGCCTGATTGTTTATGTGTCCCTGTGGTTGAAATTAGAGAAATAACGCAACACGATATAACCCATGAGGCCTGATGCCAGGGAGCCTAGCAGGATGCCCAGTCTGTCATCAACGGCGAAATCCGGGCCACCCTGTTCAAAGGCCAGTGAAGCGACAAACAGGCTCATGGTGAAACCGATCCCGCATAACAGGGCAACACCGTATAACTGCATCCAGCCGACACCCTCGGGCAATTTCGCAATGCCCGATTTTATTACCAGCCAGGAAAACCCGAAGACGCCGACCTGATTGCCAATAAACAGTCCGGCGGCAATGCCCAGTGGCACAGGATGTAACAGCGAGTCGAGTGTAATGCCCGCAAAAGAGATGCCGGCATTGGCAAAGGCAAACAAGGGCAAGATGCCGTAAACGACCGATGGATGAAGATCGTGTTCGAGTTTTTCCAGTTCGGTTTGAGACTCGCCGGGTTTTTTTCTGAAGGGTATAAAAAATGCAATGATGACGCCCGCCAGCGTGGCATGGACGCCAGATTTAAGCACTGCAGTCCATAATACCAGGCCGACAAGGATATAAGGTGCTATCGATAACACACCTTTACGATGCAGGGTGAATAACAAGGCGATGGCAAAAGCCGCGACGATTAAAGAAGAAAATGACAGGTCTGCGGTATAAAAAACCGCAATGATAATGATTGCAGCCAGGTCGTCTATTATTGCCAGGGTCATTAAAAATAATTTAAGCGACTGTGGTATACGACTGCCCAGAACGGCCAGCACCCCGAGGGCAAAGGCAATATCCGTTGCCGATGGAATGGCCCAGCCCTTTATCGCGACCGGGTCGCCCCAGTTGACGGCTGCATAAATTGCGGCAGGGATCGCCATGCCCCCCAGGGCGGCAATTGCGGGTAGTACCACACGTGAAGGATCAGAAAGTTCACCGGCCAGAAGTTCCCGTTTAACCTCCAGACCTATCAGGAAAAAGAATACGGCCATCAGACCATCATTTATCCACAGCAATAGTGGTTTGGCAATTTCAAATGTGCTGACCCTGATGGCTACAGGTGTGTTCAATAAGGCGTCATAAAGAAACTTTGCCGCAGAATTTTCTATCACCATGGCCAGTATGGCCGCTATCAGCAGCAGAATGCCGCTGGCCGATTCCAGGCGCAAAAAATCTTTTAATTTATCCAGTGCCATATATTGAACCCACCACTACAGGAGGACGTGTTTGTTTAGCGTAACATGATCTGAGTGACTGGGGGCAGCCTCAATTGGTTGCGGCAGCCTGTTGGGCCGGGCAGACAATGTGGCTGTGCCATGGTTATTGCCTATGCTGCCGGTCGCTGCAGCCACAACAGGCAGGCCATGACAATCAGCGCCGTTTGCCCCAGTGCCATATAGGCGGGCTGCAGACTCAGTAATGGTACAGCAAGGCTCGATATCAGGGCATTGCCCAGCATCTGGATAAAACCCTGCATGGCCGAGGCGCTGCCACGGTTGTCGGGAAAACAGTCCAGTGACAACACTGTCATTGCCGGCATGGCCAGACCGATGCCGATGGTATAAACCACGAGTGGCAGCACGGCAGTAATAACCGATTGTGATAGCCATAGTGCCTGTGCCGAATTCAGCAGTGTGCCGACCACCAACAATATCAGCGCCAGGCTGGTGGTTTGTTCGGCCTGCCAGCGATGCGACAAGCGCCCGCTAATCCAGGCGCCGCAGATGAGTCCAGCCACCATTGGCAGGAATAATACGGCAAAGTCATTACTTTGTAGTTGCAGAAAATCAAAGATCACCGTCGGTGCACCGGCAACATACAAAAACATGCCGCCGAAATAACAACCGACAATAAACACCAGGGTCTGGAAGCGCCGGTGACTTAGTGTACGGCCATAGATACGGGCAACACTAACGGGGTGAAACGACTGCCGTTGTGTCAGCGGCAGGGTTTCCGGAATCCGTAACAGGATCAGAATAAATACCAGGCTGCTGTAGAGCGCCAGGAAATAAAACACACTATGCCAGCCAAAGACATCATGTAACCAGCCGCCGATCACGGGCGCCACGGCCGGGGCCAGGGCAAACAACATCATTACGCGTGACATGGCGCGTTGGGCATCCTGAGGATTAAAGGCATCACGAATCATCGCCCGTCCGGCCACGAGTCCGCCACCGGCCGCGGCACCCTGCAATAGTCGAAACAGCAGAAACGTGCCATAGTCAGCCGCTAGCGCGCAGCCAACAGAGGCCGCGACATACACAAGTAACGTGACCAGTACCACTGGCCGGCGCCCGAGTCGATCCGCCAGGGGCCCGAGCACCAGTGTCGACACGGCAAAGGCGGCCAGATAAAAGGCCAGGCTCTGGGTCAGCAAGGCCCGGCTGATCGCAAACTCCGCCTCGATGGCGGGAAAGGAGGGCAGATAGGTATCGATTGTGAACGGCCCGATCATCGAGGTCAGGGCGACGATGGTGGTTAGGCCCTTCGGCGGTGGAATGGTGTCAGCGTGTTGTTGT
>Ga0316187_10001870_pt1 | contig 18392 bp, 16 predicted proteins | sample CroRivburrow1_MG_FD_204927 | JGI IMG/M metagenome (GOLD analysis project Ga0316187, IMG submission 204927) | Coastal sediment microbial communities from Maine, United States - Cross River worm burrow 1 | ecosystem: Environmental > Aquatic > Marine > Coastal > Sediment | place: USA: Maine...
AGGCGATCGATATGACCTGCGACGTTCAATGCGACTGATGCAGCGCGGGAGCGGGCACTTTATTCCACTCGCGCGCAAGCGGCGCAACAAACGCAGCCCTGACCTTGTATTGATTTGCGATATTTCAGGTTCGATGAGCAGTTATTCGAGAATGTTTCTGCAGTTTGCGCACGCGCTAACACAGCAGGATGCGGTTGTTCATAGTTTTGTTTTTGGTACTCGCCTGACGAATGTCAGTCACCGGCTCGGTACGAAAGATGTGGATGAGTCTCTGAGACAAGTCAGCAGCGATGTTCTGGATTGGGATGGCGGCACTCGTATTGCAGAGTGTCTGCGCGATTTCAATCGGAACTGGACGAGGCGGGTGCTGGCCCGCGAGGCGGTAGTGATACTGCTGAGCGATGGTCTGGAACGGGATGCAGAATCAGACCTGGAGTTTCAGATGCAGCGACTTGGCCGATCCTGCCAGCAGTTAATCTGGCTGAATCCGATGCTGCGCTATGAAAAATTCGAACCCAAAGCGACAGGGATCAGGAAAATGCTGCCACATGTCGATCAGTTTGTGCCGGCACATAATGTCTCGAGTTTAACCTCTATGTGGCAGGCGCTTCTTTGATATGACGGCGAGATTACTGGGAAACGTGTTCAGGGATTGGTCGAGCAACGATGAGCCGCTCGTCCTCGCCAGCGTTTATGAAACTGAAGGATCGACTTACAGCAAGGCCGGCGCACAGATGCTTATTACCCGGGATGGTATTTTCCAGGGCATGCTTTCCGGCGGTTGTCTCGAAGGGGATTTGGCTGCGCGCGCCAGGGACGTTGCAGATAGTGGTGTTCCGGAACTTATTACTTACGATCTGCGCGCTGACGAGGATGATTTGTGGGGTCTCGGCGTTGGTTGTGACGGAATGATCAGGGTATTTTTGCAGCGCCTGCACAAAGAGAACGGTTACGAGCCGTTCGCGAGCATGTGTTCGGCATACGAAGGTACAGACTGGCAGGTCGCTGTCACGGTCGTTGACAGTAAGGTGCTGGATATCGGCGTCGGTGCTTCGATGGTCATCGGCGAAGGGAGTGTCGTGTGGTCCGATATCGCGGCTCAGTACCACGACGAGTTTTGCGCGGCTGCCTACTCGGCATTAAGCAGCAAGCGGTCACATTCGCAGGTGGTGAAACTTGGCGGCCGCTCTTGCGAATTGCTGCTCAGTATCCTTCGACCGTACCCGAGGGTCCTGGTGCTTGGCGCAGGAATGGACGCGATACCGCTCGTGCGCCTGGTGGCGGAGCTCGGTTGGCGTGCGACGGTATCGGATCATCGTCCCGCGTATATCGAAAGCGGCGACTTTTCACAGGCTGATGATGTTTTTTGCGTCGCCGCCACTGACATTGCGAACGAATTGAATCTCGATCAGTTCGATGCGGCAATTGTTATGAGCCATCACCTTGTTACGGATTCTTTGTATTTGCGTGCACTTGCGGCTACTCGAATTCCGTATATTGGACTGCTTGGCCCGCCACACCGGCGCGAGCGCTTGTTGAGTGACCTGGAAAGCGAGCGGACGTTACTTGAAAAAAGACTTCATGGGCCAGCGGGAATCGATATTGGCTCATCCGGGCCCGCGTCGATCGCATTGTCGATAGTGGCGCAGATGCACCAGGAAATTATCGGTCGCTGATTTGCACCGGCAGCCGGATGTTGGCGGCGTATCAGGAATCGGCGGTTTGCAGATCTTTCCAGTTTGCGGGTGCATCATTGGGCAGGAATACGTTAATAATCATATCCGCAAGTGAATCAATGCTGGATTGAGTGCTCATGTCGAGGCCGCTGGTGCCTTTTAATTCATTGCTAAGCGCGAGCAGGCCGCCGGCCGACACGCGGATCATATTAAATAACAACGCAGGGTTTCCCGGAACCGCTACTCCCTGGTCCTGCAGTGCCTCAAGGTCTTTTACCGAGGCCTCAAACAGGGGTTTCAGGTGCGTTTCGACGAGCCAGTCCAGTCTCGCGCTCGGGTAACTCGCTTCCTGCAGAATGACTTTGTGCAATTCAGGTTGCTCGGCAGCACTATTAACGTACGCACGAATCACTGCTGCGGTTCTTGTTCTCGGGCATTCGTTCGCGGTGGATTCGTAAGCCTCGATAATGGCCCGGTTGAACTGGCGGAAAATGCGGTCTGCAGACGCACGCCACAACTCTTCCTTGTTCTTGAAATGATAGGTGATCAACGGATGATGCACGCCCGCGCGTTCGGCTATATCGCGCGTGGATGTTCCCTTAAATCCGTTCTCGGAAAAGGCCTCCAGCGCCGCATCCAACAACTTCTGCTGTGTTCGCAGGCTTCTTAGTTGTTGTTTTCGCACCGGTTTTTCCGGTTGCACTCCCGCGTCTACAGCCACTTCCCAGTCCTCTTGCTTCTTGAGACTCAGTCAAAGAGTAGCGGGTATACATCATTTGGTCCACTTTGGATAAATACTTTCCCACCCGCACAATATGATCAGCGGGCGGGATATTCGCGGGCCGGATTATTGCAGGTCGAAGGACAGGCGCACGGCGGTGAGTTTCTCGACACTCTCGCCATTTTCGATAACCGGTTCGAAGCGCCATTGCGCTACGGCGTCCAGTGCTGCCTGGTCGAACGTGGTTCCCGGTGTTGAATTAGCAACGACGACATCTGAAACCGTGCCGTTACCCAAAACCCTGAAGCTGATATCAACAGATCCGGTAACGTTTCGGCGTCGTGCCGAACGTGGGTACTTTGGCGCAACATAGTTGATTCGGGTCAGAGAGCTGACCGGGACCACCTCTATTCTGGATGACTGACTCGCCGAAGCATCGCCGGTATCGTTCGTTGTCGATTCCTGAATCGGTTGAGCGACTTCCGGTGTAACGGCGGATGAGGTATTCAACGCAACCGCTGCCGTCGCGCCACCGGCTACGACTAAATCTTGCTGGTTGGAATCAACGGTGTTGCTGCTTTGTGTGGGCGCATCCGTCCCGCGAGAAACATCTGCGGTTTGCTCGGAGCCAGTGCCCGACGATTCTGCATTGCGGCCGCCTGTATCGGCGTTGCCACTCGAGGCTGAAACCGCGGCTGCAGCGACAACCGCCGCCGCTGCTTTTCGTTGTTCTTCAGCCTCGCGTTGCTCGTCAGCAATGCGCTGTTGCTCGGCGACTCTTTGTTCCTCGGCAATGCGTTGTTGTTCTGCTTGCCGATCGGCTTCTGCCTGGGCATCCAGCGCAGACTGCGCCTTTGCAGCCTTGGCACTATCAAGTGCGATAACTGACGCGGCCAATTCAGCGCTGGACGGATCCAGAGCACGTGCATTGCGTATTAAGTCTTCGGCATTCGTCAACTGCCCGTCGTCGATAGCGACGCGAGCCTGCAGCGCCAGTTTGCTGGCAATTATCGTCATGCCCTGGCGCGCCGCAGCATTAGCGGGGTCATTGGCCAAAGCAAGTTGAAAGTAATAACGCGCGTTGTCATTCGGCGGTGCGATGAGTTGATTCTGGTCGAGCCTTGCATTTGCTTTAGCAATGACTTCGCCGCTTTGCTGGTTGGCTTGCGCCGCCTCGAGGGCATCGGCCAAAGCGCTAACTTCCATTGCGTCAGGACCGGCCAGAATTTTGGCGTTTGCGATGTAATTGGCAGCATCTTCGAAGCGCGATTCAGCGATAGCGACACGCGCTTGGTCCAAAGTACTTCGCACCTGCAATTGAGTTAGCTGGGCACTCAGAAACGGGAGCCGGGTGTTATCCGGGCTCGCAAAATACAACAACTGCAGTGCGGTTGATGCATCCGCCAGCTCTTGTTGCAGGATTGCGGACTCGGCTATAGCAAAGACTTGCTCAATTACGGCATCCAGTTCTGACGCGACGACAGTGTCGCCTGGCGCCTCCTGCAGCGCAGATACATACAACACGACCGCATTTTCACCCGGCGGCGAAATCAGCTGCCCGGCGTCTCGAGCATTTCTCGCAGCTGTCAGGAAATCAGTTGTTTCAGTTGCTTCAAATGCCGGCGTGGGCGCAGGCGGTACGTTGGACTCGACGATAGATGTCGGTGCGGTAGCATCGACATTCGCTTCAACCGGTGGGGCGTCGTCTGAGCTCAGTGCGAACCAGGCAATTCCCGAGATGACAATAACGGCAGCCGCTGCCATTCCCAGCATTTTGGGATTTTGCATTAGACCGCTGTTTGATTCGGAAAGTGAGAGCAACGGCGGCGTGATGTCCACAGGCGGTGTGATGTCCACGGGCGGCGTGGTTTTGATCGGAGTGGGTCGCTTCGATTCCACAGGTGCCGGCGGGGCGGCCTCTGGCTTCGGTTTGGAGACTTTCGGTATCGGCCTGGCTTCCACGGGCTTCGGTTTGGAGACTTTCGGTGTCTGCCTGGCTTCCACGGCCTCCGGTGTGGAGATTTTCGGTGCCTGCCTGGCTTCCTCTGGCTCCGGTTTGGATCTTGACGTGATCGTCTCTGCGACCGCGGTGATCTTCTTTCCAAAGGTGACAGCGATTCCCGTCATTGTTTCGGTGAAGCTGTTGCCCTCGTCAAACGCTGCATCCAGGCTTCCATCCATCAAAGAGTCATCGCGCGATACCTTAATTGGTGCGGGCTTTGTTACTCTTGGCCGAGTTTCTGGCGCGGATTTCGCAACGGGCTTGGGTTTCGTCTTAGTTTGCGCTTTCTTCGGTACTGACTTGAATGCCTTGTCGTCTGCATCGAGGTGGTGCTTTATAGATGCTTCAATGGCCAGCCGTGCACGTCCAGGCGAGACCGGTTTCAGCAGGAAGCGATACACGTGTCCGCGGTTGATGAGATCCATCAACAGCTCTCCGTCATCACGACGACCAGCGACCACGGCTACGAGCCGAGGCACATTCTGGCGCAATCGTTGCGTCAGGACCTCTATACTCGATCCGACCATTGCAGCGTCGGTTACAAGCACGCCCACCTTGTGGCCTTTGATGATCTCCTCGGACTGCGACGGCGTCACCGCATGATGCACGTTGTGCATTCCGCGGGCGGAGTCTTTGATCGTTGCAAGAAATTCGTCGTCTTTGGTCAGTACCAGGATATCGACGTTTCTGCTGCCGCTGTCCGGTGATACAGAAATCTTGTTTGGCTGTAGTGCGGGCATCTGTCCCGTGCCGTCACTGATAATCGTGGAACCGTTTTCGGAGGTTTCCATTACGATGTGTTCGGTAGCCGGATGATCGACATTGGCTGCGCTGTCATTTGCAGATTCCGACATTGTCAGGATTCGGGCTCGCTGAGTCGCCGAGTCAATCAACGCACGAAGACCGTCCGGCGTTACATCGCCATGAACAATTTGAAAAACTTCTTTGTCGCTAACTAATGCTTCCAGCCCTTCTTCCGGATCGTCACCGGCAAGCAGGATTCCAATGGTACTTGGCGACCGTTTCTTGGCTTCGCGTAGCGCATCCAGTCCGCTCATGCCAGGAAGGTCTTGCGCCGACACAATGACGTCTACCGGCGTCTCGGTAAAAACGTTCAGTGCCTCGATACCGGTCGTCGCCATATGAACCGAATACCGCTCGTTGAATCCGGTACTTAATGAGTCGAGGGTGCTCTGCTCACTATGTAATAACAGAACCTGAGTTTTATATTGTTCCAGCGCCACTTCTCACTCCTTGGGAAGCTTTATGTTTAATTCGAGTCCATAGAACTTGCTTCGAGCGAGTATAAGCCGGACGCTTGCGAGAATTGTCGCCAGACTCCGACAGAGTGCTGAATCTGTGACAGGGCGCACATTTGGAGTGTCGGGGCGGTCACGTTTGGGATGCGAGCGAACATTCTTGACGACAAAAAATTTCGCCGGATTTGCGTTTGCGCGATTCGCCGTCAGGACTCGTCGGCGTTAGTTGTTACGGTTGGAAAATATAGGCGGTCGCTCCTACAGATTCCTGCGAGACTCGATTTCTTCGACCAGGCTGTCGATAGCTTCCTGAACATTCATTACAGTTTGCTTCTTCGAGCCGATGCGCCGGATGGCAACAGTCTGTTCTTCGATCTCACGTTCGCCGACAGCCATGAGTATCGGAACCTTGGCAACACTGTGTTCTCGTACCTTGTACGAGATTTTTTCATTGCGTAAATCCGCCTCGGCGGTTATGCCCGCAGCCTGAAGTTGCTTCACGACATCGACTGCGTATTCGTCTGCTTCCGAGGTAATCGTTAGTACCCGGACTTTAAGTGGTGCGAGCCACAATGGCAGGTTGCCTGCATGGTGCTCGATCAATATGCCGATGAAGCGCTCCAGTGATCCAAACATTGCGCGGTGTAAGAGTACCGGAAAGTGCTTCTGGCCATCTTCGCCAATGTATGTTGCACCGAGCCTGCCCGGCAGATTCAAATCAACCTGGTGGGTGCCGCATTGCCAATCACGACCAATGGCATCGCGCAGAACGAACTCAAGTTTCGGCCCGTAAAACGCACCTTCGCCCGGATTGTGGATGTATTCCAGGCCGGAGCTTTCAAGCGCTTTTTTCAGCGCGGCCTCTGCCTGGTCCCATACTTCATCATCGCCAACGCGAACCTCCGGGCGATCGGCAAACTTGATCAGGACATCGTCGAATCCGAAATCCTTGTAGATACCGAGGATCAGATCGCAAACGGCGATTGTCTCTTCTGTTATCTGCTCCGGCGTGCAAAAGATATGAGCGTCATCTTGCGTAAATGCCCGGACTCGCAACATACCGTGCAACGCACCCGACGGTTCATAGCGATGCACTTTGCCAAACTCGCAAAGCCGGTACGGCAAATCACGATAGCTGGTAATGCCCTGTTTAAAGACTTGCACGTGACCCGGACAATTCATCGGTTTGATTGCGTAACAACGACCATCTTCCGTGTCGCTGGTGTACATATTTTCGCCAAAGGACTCCCAGTGGCCTGATGCTTCCCACAAAGACCGGTCCATCAGTTCGGGCGTGTTCACTTCCTGGTAACCGGCGGCGTTTTGTCGCTCGCGCATGTAGTCGACCAGGTTCTGGAACAGCTGCCAGCCTCGCGGATGCCAGAAGACGGCGCCCGGTGCTTCTTCCTGGAAATGAAACAGGTCCATTATTTTTCCAAGACGTCGGTGATCGCGTTTCTCTGCTTCTTCCAGTTGCAGCAGGTATTTCCTGAGCTGTTTGTCGTTTGCCCACGCGGTGCCGTAAATACGTTGCAACATCGCGTTCTTCGCATCGCCACGCCAGTACGCTCCCGAAACTCGCGTCAGCCGAAATGCTTTGCCAAGTTTTCCTGTGGACGGTAAATGCGGGCCACGGCAAAGGTCGACGAACTCGCCTTGCCGATAAAGCGTTAAGGTTTCCTGCTGAGGGATATCCTCGATGATCTGTGCCTTGTACTCTTCGCCCAGGCCACGAAAAAAACTGACTGCCTCGTCCCGCTCCCACACCTCACGTTCGATCGTCTCGTCTCGATCGACAATCTCTTTCATCCGTTCTTCAATCGCCGAGAGATCTTCTGTCGTAAACGGTTCTTCCCGAGCGAAATCGTAATAAAAGCCGTTCTGGATGGCAGGGCCGATCGTCACCTGCGTGTCTGGCCAGAGTTCCTTGACGGCTTCGGCGAGCACGTGAGCGGCATCGTGGCGCAGCAACTCCAGCCCGTCATCCGAGTCGCGTTTCACGACTTCGACGGCTGCATCCTTATCGATCGTGCGATTCAGATCCCATAACTCGCCATCCACCCGAACAGCGACGGCTTCGCGGGCCAGGCCTTTCGAAATATCGGTGGCGACATCGGTACCAGTGACTGCATCGTCAAACTGACGCTCGGATCCATCGGGCAATTGAATTTTGGGCATGTAAGGCTAGTCGCAAAGTTGAAAGAACCCCGGTGGGGATTGGCGCGCTATTGTACCCGAATCAACGCCATCCGCTAATGAAAGCTTCGTATTCAGTTGGTGTACAATTCGCGCGTAAATCAGACATTTTCCAGAGATCGATGGCGACAGCAAACCCATTTCCGGCACCGGAGCACGACCATGGCGACTGCGTCCAGCAGGCGCTGGTTACCGCTGAGGAAATCTGTCGTGAGCGCGGTTTGCGGTTTACCCGAATCAGGCGGCGGGTTCTTGAGCTGGTTTGGAGCTCGCACAAGCCGGTGGGGGCATACGATATCCTCGACGCGCTGGGCCGGGAAGGTCAGCGGTCGGCACCGCCCACTGTCTACCGGGCGCTGGAATTCCTGATCGAGGCAGACCTGGTACACCGTCTTGACTCGCTCAATGCCTTTGTCGGGTGCGCGCAACCGCACGATTCTCACACTGGCCAGTTTCTGATATGCCGGGACTGCCACTCGGTCGCCGAGCTGGACGATCTTGAAATTAATGCTCTGGTCGAACGTAAGGCTGGTGCGTTGGGGTTTTCGGCCGTTCGGCAGATGCTCGAGATCCAGGGGCTGTGCCCGGACTGCCAGCGACAAAATCAATCCTGATATTCGCCGCCAGCGTCTTCGCAGGGCGGCACAGACCACGTACAATTGCCCACCTTTGACCCAACCGTGCCCGCTATGAACGACAACCAGCCCATCGACTTTATCCGCCAGATCATTGCCGACGATGTCGCCAACGGCAAGAACGGCGGTGCAGTCGTCACACGATTCCCGCCCGAACCCAATGGCTACCTGCATATCGGACATGCGAAATCCATTTGCCTGAATTTTGGCGTGGCTGAAGAAAATGGCGGCATAACGTATCTTCGTTTTGACGACACCAACCCGGCAAAAGAAGACGAATCGTACGTGCAGGCCATCCAGGAGGATGTTCGCTGGCTTGGCTTCGACTGGGCCGATCGCCTGTCTCACGCGTCTGATTTTTTCGACAAATTGTACGAAGCGGCCGAAATGCTGATCACTGCCGGCAAAGCCTATGTTGACAGCTTGAGCGCCGAGGAAATCCGGGCGTACCGCGGCTCGCTGACAGAAGCGGGCAGGAACAGCCCCCATCGAGATCGAAGCGTTGAGGAAAACCTTGATCTTTTCCGCCGCATGCGCGCGGGCGAATTCGCAGACGGCGAGCATGTATTGAGAGCGAAGATCGATATGGCGTCGCCCAACATGAATTTGCGCGATCCAACGTTGTATCGAATTCGGCACATCAGCCATCAACGATCGGGCGACAAATGGTGTATTTATCCGATGTACGATTTTGCACACGGTTTGTCGGATGCGTTCGAAGGTATCACGCACTCCATCTGCACACTCGAATTCGAAGATCATCGTCCGCTTTACGACTGGTTACTCGAACAGGTAGAGACAGATCATCGACCGCACCAGTATGAGTTTTCGCGGTTGAACCTGGCATATGCTCTCACCAGCAAACGCAAACTCAACCAGTTGGTGGAAGAGGGTGCTGTTTCCGGCTGGGACGATCCACGCCTGGCAACGCTTGCTGGCATGCGTCGACGTGGTTACCCGGCGGCAGCATTGCGTGACTTCTGTAAACGCATTGGTGTAACGAAAAAGGAAAACATGATCGAGATGGCGTTGCTGGAAAACAGCATTCGCGAGAACCTCGATCACAACGCCGAGCGTCGAATGGCGGTAATGCGACCATTGAAAATTGTGTTGACCAATTACCCGGAGGACAAGACGGAGATGATGGCCGCCAAGAATCACCCCAATCGTCCGGAACTGGGTGAACGCGACGTCCCGTTTTCACGTGAGCTCTATATTGAGCAGGACGATTTCATGGAAGAGGCGCCCCGCAAGTTTTTCCGTTTGAAACCCGATGGAGAAGTGCGACTCCGGTTCGGATACATCATTCGATGCGATGAAGTGATCAAAGACGATGATGGTAACGTCATCGAACTGCGCTGTAGTTACGACCCTGACACGAGGAGTGGCAGTGGCAGCAGCGATCGAAAAGTCAAAGGTACAATTCACTGGGTGTCAGCACCGCACGCCGTCGCTGCGGAAGTCAGGCTCTATGATCGTCTTTTCACCGACGCAAATCCCGGCGCTGCCGACGATATAGACTCTGTCCTGAATCCAAATTCACTTGAGGTCGTCAATGCCATGCTTGAGTCGACGCTGGATAATACCGAAACGGGCGACGCCTGGCAGTTCGAACGCCTGGGGTATTTTTGCCCAGACGCGGTTGATCATAAGCCGGAGCAGCCGGTAATCAATCGCATCGTAACGTTGCGCGACTCTTGGGCGAAGTTGGAGAAAGCGGCCCTGCAAGGCCAGGCCGGCTAAGCGATCAGCGTTGCTCTGAAACGGTTACCGGCGCGCCGCGCTCTGTGCCAAGGCCGTCGGCTGCGCTACCTTCGGCTCGAGCGATTTCCAGTACACCAAAAGAATTGATCAGCGCAAGAAATTCGCCGGGCTGTGCGCGGCCATATGTCGTTTTCAAAGAAAGATGGTGACCTGCAACATGCGCGATTGGATTATTCAGTTCATTCAGCAACGCCGCATCGATATTGGTAATCAAATTGCCGAAAGCGTCAACGGTGACGACAACACCGGAGACCAGTCCGTTCGAATATTCAGCCTCGCTGACCCAGCCGGGTGTCCACTGGTCCGTGCGACTGCCAATTTCGTGAATTGATAGCCGGCCTGCAGCAAGTTCTGCTGCGACCGGCGCAAAAATATCTCTTCCATGAAACGTTGGACTTGGCTCGGTGATACCGATGTCCGCCAGTTTTTCGATTTCCACGCGATAAACGACCGGGTTTTCTCCGAGATTTATCACCGGTTCCAGCAGCCCGTTATCGGGTGCTATAAACAAGTGGCTATCAAATTCGACAGCGATAATTTCTCGTTCCGTTCCGACACCGGGATCAACAATCGCGATATGTACGGTACCGCTTGGAAAATAAGAGTAGGAACGGCTGATCCAGAAGCCGGCTTCCGGTGGCCAGTGCGCCGGTATGTCGTGTGCGAGATCCACCACTTCGACTTGCGGGAAGCGGCACAACATGACGCCCTTCATCACTGCCGCAAACGGCCCTTTATGGCCGAAGTCGGTTGTCAGGGTTACAACGCCGGATGGACTCAAATCGCTCATCAGAAATTCAGCTAGGCAGCCTCAGCCAAAACGCTTGGTGGATGGCGTTTTCGGAATGCGGCTTTCGCCCAATAAAGAAATGCGGTATCAATGGCAGCGATGACAATCTTGAATCCGTACTTGGCCGCTCCAAGCATCAACGCTTCTCCGAGGCTGACGATACCCCACCAGGCGACCAGTGAATAAATCAGTGTATCTATGACCTGTGATGACATGGTGGAAAGATTGTTTCTCAGCCACAGCCAGCGCTCGCCCGTCACCTGTTTGATCTTGTGGAATGCCCAGACATCGAAACTCTGGCTGATGATATACGCCAGCAGTGACCCTGCAATAAAGCGCGGCGTGAAGCTGACGATCGTTTGGAAGGCGTTATGAATATTTGCGGAAAACTCCGCGGCCTCGGGACGTGTTGACGGCTGGTACATCAGTGCCAGGCTCATCATCAATAAGATGATGATGCTGACGGCGAATCCCATGCGCACTGCTTTGTTTGCTTCTTCGCGCCCGTAATTTTCGCTCAGCACGTCAGTTGCAAAAAATATGCTCGAATAAAAAATGACACCGAGGCTGGTCTGGAACCCGAAAATTTCCGTGAGTTTCGGTCCCTGAAGGTTCGCTAGAAGGATAGCCGTGGCAATGGCAACCTGCAGGCCGGCTTTACCGAAGAATCGATACAGGAGGACGGTGCAACCGAGGTCCAGAAACAGCGTGCATAACCACAGCAATTCCTGGTTTCCTGAAAAATACTCGACGACAGCCTGCGGAAACATACACCCCCTTGCGCGGTTGGCAGTCCGCCCTGAATTCGCTTTATTCTATCGAATTACCGCGAGAGGTCGACGAATTTATCCAGATGGTAGTCGGCATTGCCGAACAACAAGTCAATAGCAGCGAGTCGCTTGAAATAATGCGCGATGTCGAGATCCCAGGTCATACCCATGCCGCCATGAATCTGCACGGCCTCCTTGGCGACACTGATGCCAGCGGTGCCTATCTGATGTTTCAGTGCATGTATGGATTTTCGGGCGTCTCCGCCATCGGCGTCATTCACCATGGCGCTCCAAAGCAGCACGGACTGGCTTTGTTCACACTCCATAAGGGTTTCGACCAAGCGGTGCTGCAACGCCTGGAAGCTGCCTATGGGCACGCCGAACTGAACGCGGCTCTTGGCATATTCGACCGTCTTGTCATGCATGGTGCGCATGATGCCAACTGCTTCTGCACATACAGCCAGCGTTGCCTCGTCGATCACAGCTTGTAAGGTCGAATAGCCATCGCCAACCGTGCCGAGTATGTCCGTTCCGGACACTGTTACGTTGTTGAATGAAATCTCGGCGGCTTGCTGCGCATCGACGGTCTTGTAGGACTTCACATCGACGCCTGCCGTATCTGTATTGACAACGAATAATGTAATGCCGTCTTCGTCGCTTTGCGCACCGCCCGTTCTTGCAGGAACGATAAGCAGCTTTGCACTGCCCCCGTTCAGCACCAATGACTTGCTGCCATTCAATACGTACCCATCGCCTTCGACTTTTGCGCTCGTTGCAACGTTGCTGATGTCGAAGCGAGCCTGAGGTTCGGCGAACGCCAGCGCCGCATGGGTTTCACCAGAAATAATCCCGGCCAGCCATTCGGCCTTTTGCTCTTCCGTTGCCAGTCGCCGCAAGACGCCGCCGGCAAGGACGATGTTTGCGAGGAACGGTTCGACCAGCAGGCCGCGGCCGAACTGTTCCATCATTAACATCAGTTCGATTGGGCCGCCGCCAAGTCCGCCGTCGTCTTCGTCGAAGGGCACGGCAGTCCAGCCAAGATCTGCATAGGTTTGCCAGAGATCCTGGTTGTAGCCGAGCTCGCTTTCCGCGGCCTTCTGGCGCGACTCAAAGTCGTAATCGTTTTCGATAAACTTCGCGACACTGTCCGCCAGCATCGACTGTTCTTCGGTAATCGTAAAATCCATGGTGATGTTCCTCTTCGGGCCTTCAGGGCGAGCTAAAGCCCGAGCACGTGCTTGGAAATGATGTTTTTTTGAATTTCGTTCGATCCGCCGTAAATCGAGGCTTTTCGATTATTGAAATACACAAGTGAGGAACGGGTTTCCGCACCGTGGCCAATGCGTTCATCATCCGGAAACTCGAGGTCATATTGTTGCGGTACATAAGGCAGGGCGTAGTAGCCAGCCGCCTCAACAAACAACTCGTCGATGCCTTGCTGGACTTCCGTACCGCGGATTTTCAGGATTGACGACTCCGGACCCGGTGCTTTGCCTACGGCCACTGCCGCGAGTGTTCGAAGTTCTGTGTACTCAAGTGCTTTGAGTTCTATTTCGACCTTGGCAAGCTTGCGGGCGAAATTGCGATCATCGATAAGTGGGGTGCCACCATTGATCTCTTGTGATGTCTTGTCTCGTAGTTCGCCCAGGCGAACTTTGGAGCGCGCGACGTTGGCGATATTCGTGCGTTCATGTTGTAGCAAGACCTTGCCATAGGTCCAGCCTTTGCCTTCTTCGCCAATGAGATTGTCGGCTGGCACTTTTACGTTTTCAAAATGCACTTCGTTGACTTCGTGACCGCCTTCTATCGTGATGATTGGTGTGACGGTGACACCCGGTGTATTCATGTCAATCAACAGAAAGCTGATGCCTTCCTGGCGACGTGCGACATCGCTGCTGGTGCGTACAAGACAGAAAATCCAGTCCGCCATCTGTGCAAGTGTTGTCCACGTCTTGGTGCCGTTGACGATGTAGTGGTCGCCATCACGATCGGCTTTGGTTTTGAGGGATGCAAGGTCTGACCCTGAGCCCGGTTCCGAATAACCCTGGCACCACCAGACATTGCTTTCAAGGATCTCGGGGAGGAAGCGTTCGCATTGTTCGGCAGTGCCGTAGGTATAAATGACCGGGGCCACCATCTTTACGCCGAAGGGCACCATGTCCGGCGCATTAGCCCGCGCAATTTCATTGGCGTAGATGTACTTTTGTATGGGTGTCCAGCCGGTACCGCCGAACTCAACCGGCCAGTTGATTGCGGCCCAACCCTGCTGGTTCATAATTTTCTGCCAGCGGATGAAGTCGTCGCGCGTTAGCTCAATGCCACTTTCCGTCTTCTTTTTCAGGTCGTCCGGAAACTTATTGTCGAAAAACGCCCTGACTTCTTCCTGAAACGCGAGTTCGTCCTTGGAAAAATCTACATTCATTGAATCACCCTGTGCGATTGGCTGGTTCTTAAGGGCTATCGGCAGGCGACAGATTTCGGTGTCCGCCAACAGCATGACATTCAGGTTACAATGTGTATTCGCCGTTGATGCCAGCACCATAATTGGTGAATTCCTCAAGGCCGAAGCAGTATAGCGATCAATGCTGCGCTGCACAAGAATAATGCTTCCAGCCGTGAAAAGTCATTATTTTCAATAACCTACTGATATAGTTCGGCCGCTTTTATGTTCTTAACCGGTTTGATTTTCCTGGTCGTTGCCATGCTTTACGCAGCCGTTGGCTTCGGCGGCGGCTCGACTTATACGGCGGTATTGATCGAGACGGGTATGCACTGGCAGCTGGTGCCGCCTGTCTCCCTTGCCTGCAATCTTATTGTAGTAAGTGGCGGTGTGTACCACTTCAACAGGGCCGGTCACCTGGATCTGAAATTCGCGATGCCGTTCATCGTAAGCTCAATACCGGCCGCATTTGTCGGTGGTTACCTGCGTATCGATGAGGCGCTATTCATGCTCATCCTGGGTATCGCATTGCTTGTCGCCGGTATCCTGTTGCTTGCAGATCGCGGTAGTGAAGCAACGGATCACCGGGTTCGTGAAACGAGCAATGGCACACGGGCGATGATTGGCCTGGTTTTGGGAGGTCTGGCCGGCGTCACGGGAATCGGCGGAGGTATCTATCTTGCCCCGATCTTGCACCTTAGCCGGCTGGCGGATACCCGTTCCGTAGCGGCACTGTGTTCGCTGTTTATCCTGGTCAATTCCGGTGCCGGCCTGGCCGGACAGCTGTTGAAACTGGGGCAGCCCGCCGAATCCCTTCTGGATTCGTCATTGTTGATCCTGCCTGCGGCCGTGCTGGTCGGAGGCCAGATCGGTAGCCGCGCAGGCAGCCGCTGGCTGCCCGCGAAACCGATCAGGCAGCTAACCGGTGCGGTGGTATTGCTGGTGGCCATTCGCATATTGGCGAAATTGATTTAAAGGCCGGGCTCTTCACAGCCGCGCCGTAACCAAGCAGAATACGTAGATGGATACTGAAGTTTCACGACGCGGAACAGCTGCCGCCGTAAAAACGGGCGTCACTGACGCGATCGGTCGGCCGTTGCACGACTTGAGAATATCGCTGCTTGATCGGTGCAACTTCCGCTGCCCGTATTGCATGCCGGAAACAGAGTTTCACGCGGACTTTCAATTTCTCAAGCGACAGCAGTTATTGAGCCATGATGAAATTCTCAAGATCGCCGGTGTCGCGGTAAGCCTGGGTGTTAGCAAGTTACGATTGACCGGCGGCGAGCCCTTGCTGGACAAACATGTGAGCGAACTTCTTGCGGGGTTGAGTCAACTCGATGGCGTAGATGACCTGGCACTAACCACCAACGGCATGTTGTTGAGGCCTGTCGCGCAACGACTGGCCGACGCTGGTCTGGATCGCGTGACGATCAGTCTCGACAGCCTGGACCCGGACATCTTTCGAAAAATGAGTGGCAATCGAGGTGATATCGACAAAGTTCTGGGCGGTATCAAGGCGGCCGAAGAAGCGGGCCTCACGCCGATAAAAATCAACGTCGTCGTACAGCGAGGCGTTAACGATCACACGGTTCTCGATCTACTCGAACATTTCCGTGGCACAGGGCATATCGTACGCTTGATTGAGTATATGGATGTTGGTAACCGCAACGGATGGAAGGAGGACCAGGTTGTGCCATCGAAGGAACTGGTGGCAACGGTCGAAGCGCGCTGGCCCTTACGTCACGTAGGCAAGAATTATCCGGGCGAGGTTGCGCGGCGCTATGAATATGCCGATGGGCAAGGAGAGATCGGCTTCATTTCTTCAGTGACGGAACCCTTTTGTGGCTCCTGCAGTCGCGCGCGACTGGCTGCCGATGGTGTCCTCTACACCTGTCTGTTTGCTACGAACGGAATTAGCCTTCGGGAGCCGCTTAGAAATGGCGCAAGCGACGCGGAACTGAATGACATTATGAGTAGAATCTGGCTGCAACGAGCAGATCGTTACAGCGAGCTACGGCGACCGAAAGTTGCCGAATCGCATGCCCTTAGTAAAGTCGAAATGTATCGAATTGGCGGATAATCCATTGAGCAAACTTAGTCACATAGATAAAGACAATCAGCCGACCATGGTGGATGTTAGCGACAAGGTCGCTACAAACCGGAAAGCTCACGCTCGTGCAACAGTCAGGTTTCCGGATGAGGTCGCTGCACGTTTCGCCGACGGCGATATTCGAACAGCCAAAGGGCCGGTTTTTGCGACGGCAATCGTTGCCGGAGTCATGGGCGCGAAACGAACGCACGAACTGATTCCGTTTTGTCATCCGCTCGGCCTGGACAACTGCAAGATTACGATTGAAATGGATGGAAACGATGCCGTTATCGATTGTTACTGCAAAGTCCACCATCGCACAGGCATCGAGATGGAGGCGCTGACAGGCGCCAGCATTGCGGCACTGACTATTTACGATATGTGCAAAGCGTTGTCGCATGACATATCTATACGCAAAACCGAACTCATGGCTAAGACCGGGGGCAAGCAGGATTTCCACCGTGACGGCTACTAACACCATTCACGGGCTTGTTCTGTCCGGCGGCAAGAGCAGGCGCATGGGCGCGGACAAGGCACTGTTAATGCAAAACGGTGAGTCGCAACTCAGCCGCGCGGTGGCTTTGCTTCAGCGGCATTTGCCAAAAGTTTTTGTGTCGGCGCGACGGGATCAGGCGGACGAAGCAGAACGAAGCAAATTTGAACAGATTACCGATCGTTACGACGACCTGGGACCGGTTGCCGGCATTCTATCAGCGATGGAGAGCGACTCCACGGTGTCCTGGTTGGTGCTGGCCTGTGATTTGCCGAACGTGGACGATGAAACGATTGCTGCGCTGATCGCGGCACATACTGAAGAGCATCCGTTTACCGCGTACCGGAGTGCCCACGATGGGCTGCCCGAACCACTCTGTGCCATTTTTTCCGTGACGAGTCGATCCAACGTTGAAGCCTTTGTCGCAGAGGGCATGATTTGCCCGCGAAAAATGCTGATCCGATCTAATACCTTATTGCTTAATCAGGTGAATCCGATATCGCTTGATAATATGAATTCACCGGAAGACCTTGAAGGCACTGGTATGGAGTTTGCGTCTTGATCAAGAACCTCACCATTCGCTACTTTGCCCTGTTTCGGGAAAATGCCGGCACGGGCGAAGAAATCGTATCGCTGGATGCAGAAACCGCTGCTGACGTATTCGCATTACTAAAAGACCGTCATGGATCCGAGGAACCGACGGGCCATTGCAAAGTCGCAATAAACGACGTCATGGCCGACTGGGATCACCCGGTTGCGGACGGCGACACTGTGCTGCTTTTCCCTCCGGTTGCCGGCGGCTAGCTCGCAAAAGACCAGGTCCAATGAATCGATGAAAATAACCAGCGAACCGATAAGCCCCGATACGTTGCGGGATGATCTGTTGAATCCTTCGGCCGGCGCGTACGTTTCTTTCGAAGGCTGGATACGAAACGTAAATGAAGGCCACGATGTTTTGCGACTTGAGTACGAAGCGTACGAGCCACTTGCCGTCACCGAAGGTCTGGTGGTTATTGAGGAAGCCATCGCTCGATTTTCGGTATTAAATGCGCGTTGCGTGCACCGAGTTGGTCTGCTGGAAATCGGAGAATGCGCGGTTTGGGTCGGCGTATCGTCCGGGCACCGCGATGAGGCATTCAAAGCCTGCCGTTACATTATCGACGAGATCAAAGTGCGTTTGCCAATCTGGAAAAAGGAACATTACGTCGACGGCAATTCCGGTTGGGTGAATTGCGAGCGTTGCGCAACCCACGGTCACCATCATGGTGACTCGCCCGCCGGCGACTAAAGTCGCTCCAGGTCTTCCGGCGTATCGACGTCGATCGCGGCGTCTTCGAACGCTATTTTTACGACCGTATTCTCGTTGTCTTTTATTATCGATCGCGCGCCACGATCGCCGCGCAACGTTAACAGCGCGTCAAGATAATCCGCCGGAAAAATAACGGGCGGACCTGAAATTCCGTCGAATTCTGTGGCAACGATTGATGCTGGCGATGCCAACCATGCGTCCTGTAACGATGACAAATGGTCAATTGTAATCAGCGGTTGGTCGGC
>Ga0316187_10001871_pt1 | contig 18391 bp, 21 predicted proteins | sample CroRivburrow1_MG_FD_204927 | JGI IMG/M metagenome (GOLD analysis project Ga0316187, IMG submission 204927) | Coastal sediment microbial communities from Maine, United States - Cross River worm burrow 1 | ecosystem: Environmental > Aquatic > Marine > Coastal > Sediment | place: USA: Maine...
AGTCTTCCATCAACACGGTCAGGATCGATGGATCCTTGACCTCGATGACGGCGCGAAACCAGGAGCGGGTGCCGCGGATCTTGTTGAATTCCTTGTAGGCGACCCACCACGCAACACCTTCAAAGATCATCGCGAGCCCCAGCACGATGTAGTTGATGAAGGGTGAAGAGATCGGCTCCGGGTGCGCGATCCGGTGGATCCCCTCGTAGATGCTGACACCGGCGCCGACCGCGAACAGCAGGATGGCGACCACGAAGGCCCAGAAGAAGACTTCCTTGCCATAACCAAAGGGATGATTGTCGTCGGCCGGCCGGTCGCCACGCTTGAGACCGAACAGCAGCAGCGCCTGGTTGCCCGTGTCCACCACCGAGTGGACCGCCTCGGAGAACATGGCGGAGGATCCGGTGTAGGTGGCGGCACTGAATTTCGTAACAGCGATCAGGCTGTTGCCGATCAGCGCCGCGAGGACGACTTTCATGGAAGACGCGTTGGCCATTTTGACCGCCTTACTCCCGGACCGGTTCAGGAGGGAGGATTCTAACGCGTCCGCACAGTCCGTTGCTCATCAACCCGGTGGTGATCTGTCAGCCCGGGTCCGGGTCGCGAACGATTGCCATCCGTTGTCAGACCGCACAGGGGCGGCGCAGCCATGCATTCTGCGGGAGTCGCCCGGGACGGAAGCGTGGGGCGATCCAGCGACAACACGGGTTGGCCGACTGCGGCCCGCGAGACACAAATGCTGCACCGTCCTCAAGTTTCCCTGGCTGGCCGAATCCGGGCACAGTTTGCTCACCCACCGGTTTGCCGCGCTGGCGATGTGATTCTCGGGCTGAGGTGCGAGCGTTTCGTTGTGGTTGACCGGAAACCACCAGGCCACCGCTGATCCCATGGGCCGACGTTTCGCGGAGATTCCTGACGCTCGGTCAGACTTTTTGGTGTAATGAGACCATGCCCGGGGCACTTTATTTCGCTTTGCGAACTACGTGCGGTGGCCATGATTTTTCATGCCTTATCAGCTTCTGCTGAGTCGCGCCCTAGAGCGAAGCTACCGCCTGCTGAATATCTGCACGCAAATATTGTCTTGGATCACGGTGCGACCCTGAGCTACATTGTGTTCCGAGGAGAGCAGGCCGCAGACTGGAGAAAAGATGATGAAGAAGATTTTGATTCCGATTGCCGCACTTGGCCTGGCCGCATTTCAGGGTGTTGCCTGGGCGGACGATGCGGCGGCAAAGGCTGAAGTGTGCATCGACTGCCACGAGGTCGAGGAGTTCAAGGGCATGGATGCTGAACAACTTGCCGCGGCGAGCAAAGAAGCGAACGCCAACAACAAGATGATGGCCAAGGCGACGGCAGATGTATCCGCCGAAGACCTCCAGGCAATCATTGCCTACCTTGCTGCGGAAGCCAACAAGTAAGCGCAGATAGTCGGTAAGCTCTGCTGCCGGGGGCCTAATCGGGTCCCCGGTGTTCTCTCCCGTGTCGTGCGGCGGTCAGCCCGACCGTCGCTGCCTCAATCGGTGTGCATCCAGTGTCTGGACACGCTGCCGACAACCGGTTCTCGGTGGCCGGTACGCTGTTTTCCCTACTTGGCCAGGTGTCCTGAACAAAGGACAGGCGCTTCAATCTGGCTGGAAGCGGCATGTTTTTCCAAAGGGTTCCAGTGCTCCGGATTGTTGAGACCCGCCCAAAACCGACCCGTTGAATTGATCCTGGTCAACGCGGGTCGGTGGTCGGCATGGTAGAAGCTAGGCTCCCTTGGGGAGAAATGGCGAGTTGAACTTCCCAAAGGATTGGCGGAGCGGGTGTCGGCTGAAGAGCCTCGCCCGTTGCAAAAAAGGCCCGAGGAGCTGGTGATCCGGTATCGCATCAGGTAGCTACTGCGCGCGCACCGACGCACCCAAAGATCCTCAGGCAGCTCCGGATGCCGGAGCAATAACAAGAACGGAGGAGCCATGAAGAGCCACGTGCTACGTCCCCTGTGGCTGGCAATAGCGGTGGTCGGCTCGGTTCTGGTTGCACGCATATTCATGGTGCCCGATGACTTCGGCGTGCACGGCGACAGCTTTACCTACAACTTCTATCGGCTGGGCAACGTCCAGGAGTGGAAAGACTTCCCGGCCAAGTACCAGGGACGCGAGCGTTGCGCGCGGTGTCATGAGGAGAACACCGAGGAGATCGCGACCTCGAAGCACGTGAACATGCAGTGCGAGAACTGTCATGGGCCGGGTGTCGGCCATCCAAAACAGATCAAGAAACTGCCCGTGAACGCATCCCGGGAGTTGTGTCTCAGGTGTCACCACTACCTCGCGTATCCGTCCAGTCAGAGAAGCGCGCTAGCTGGTATCGATGGCAACAAGCACATGAAGAAGAAAGAGTGCCGCAAGTGCCACAACCCTCACCACCCCAACCTGGAGGACATGTGATGAGTTGCTCCCGGCGTGAGTTTCTGAAGCAGACCATGGCCGGCGCGGTGACTGCGGCGATCCCGGCATGCTCGGTTATTTTCCTGGCCCCCGGCGAGGCCCAGGCCATGACGGATGGGTCGAAGCTGCGGTGGGCCTTCCTGGTGGACACGGAGAAATGCGTAGGCTGCGGCCTGTGCGTGGACGCCTGCAAGACCGAGAATGAGATTCCTTACGACGCCCCCGTGAGCCGCACCTGGGTAGAGCGCTACGTCATCACCAAGGACGGCGAAACCCATATCGATTCGCCCAATGCGGGGCGGGACGGCTTTACCACGAGCGAGATTCGCGGCGAGGAGATTGATCCGGAGAACATCGACAAGGCGTTCTTCGTGCCGAAGCTCTGCAACCAGTGCGACAACCCGCCCTGCGTGCAGGTCTGTCCGGTGGGCGCGACCTACCAGACAGAGGACGGCGTAGTCCTGGTGGATCGCAAGTGGTGCATCGGCTGTGGCTACTGCGTCATGGCTTGTCCCTACGGCGTCCGCTTTTTCCATCCGGTGCACAAGACCGCTGAAAAGTGCAATTTCTGCTACCACAGGATTACTGACGGAAAAGAGGCGGCATGTGTCCAGGCCTGCCCGTTCGAGGCACGCAAGATGGGCAATCTGAGGGACCCGGAGGATCCGGTCACAAAGGTCATTACGAACGAACGCGTGCAGGTCCTCAAGGACGAGTACGGTACGAAGCCACACGTTTTTTATCTCGGTCTCGACGAGAAGGTGAGGTGACGCCATGTCCGCGGATCTGGTAGTTCATGGTGCCGAGTGGACGGTAAAGGAACTGTTCGTCTATCCGAATGAGTTCATCTATTGGAGCATCCAGATTGTCATGTATCCCTACATGACCGGTCTGGTCGCCGGCGCCTTCGTCCTGTCGTCCCTGTACCACGTGTTCGGGCAGAAGGATTTGAAGGAGATCGCGCAGTTCTCGCTGGTCTTCTCACTGGCGCTGTTGCCGGTGGCGGCCGTCCCGCTGCTGTTGCACCTGCAGCAGCCACTGCGGGCCATGGAACCGCTGCTGACGCCGCATTTCACCTCGGCAATCGCTGCGTTCGGCATCGTATTTTCCACTTACGCCCTCATCGTAGTGAGCGAAATCTGGTTCGTCTATCGCGGCTACTTCGTCGCACAGGTGCATGCCCTGCGCGATCAGCCGGGCATCAGCAATGCGACCCGCCGACTGGTCTATCGGGCCCTGACGATGGGCGCCTATGATGTCAGTGAAGAGGCGCTGGCCACCGACCACAAGGCAGCCAAGATACTGGCGGCGATCGGTATTCCCGTGGCCTGCTTCCTGCATGGTTACGCCGGGTTCATCTTCGGCTCGGTCAAAGCGAACGCTCTGTGGATGTCTCCGCTGATGCCGGTCATCTTCATCATGTCCGCAGTGGTCTCCGGCATCGCGCTGTGCATGCTGACCTATATCGTGATCATGGAGTGGCAGGCATTTCGTAACCGGCGGCGAGGAGGGGTTCTCCAGGCGAGCGAGATCCGCGGCGCTGAGGCCGAAGTTATCAGCAAGTCCGCCCGTTATCTCCTCGGTTTCCTGGTTGCCGCCATCAGTCTCGAAATCCTCGATCTGATTTTCCGCGGCTACACCGCTATGAAGTCCTGGGACATCCTGCGCTCGGTCATGTACGGCAAGGACTTCGTCAACATATTCGTCCTGCAGTACACGCTGGGGAATCTTGTACCGTTTATCCTGCTGCTACTTCCGGGCCGGACCATCAAGCGCACGGTGCTGGCTCTGGTTCTGGTACTGTTCGGCGTTTTCATGATGCGCTGGAATGTTGTCATCGGCGGGCAGGCGTTCTCGCTGTCCTTCTCCGGCTACATGCACTACCACATCCCGATCATTCCCCACAGCGTGGAGACCTTCAAGGAAGGACTGTTCGGGGCGCTGTCGGTCATTGCCCTGCCGTTTATCTTTTTCTACGGCATCAACAAGTTCGTGCCGTCCCTGAGACGGGACGTGGGCTCCTGAAGGGTCTCAATGATGCCACTGAATGACAACAGGCCCCGGCTTGCCGGGGCTTGTTTGCGTGTGCCTCGGCGACTCGTGCCGTCTGAATGCCGTGAAGCCGGTCATGTTGGCAGCGATGGAGAAGGCAGCGATGGGTGATCGGCTTAATGCTGTAGAGGCCCGGCTGGAGGCGATCGAGCGCCGCCTGAGCGCCCTGGAGACAGCAGGCCCGCAGGCAATGGCGCCTGGCGAGGAGATGCCGGTGGGGGTGGGGGCCGAGTCCAGGGAGGCGCTCGGCGAGGAGTCGGTCTCCAATGCCGCTACCCATCTGGGCCGCGTCCTGCTGATCTTCGGTGGCGCTTACCTGTTGCGGGCGATTACGGACTTCGGGTTCCTTCCAACCTGGGCTGGCATCCCGCTGGGAACCACCTACGCGCTAGCCTGGCTTTACATGGCCTACCGATTCGGCGCCAGAGAGGGTCAGGGAGTCGCTGCCATGCTCTATGGCGGAGTTTCCGTTCTGCTGGTCTTGCCGATCCTGGTGGAAGCGGTCACCCGTTTCGAATTGCTTTCGGCCCCGGCCAGCGCCGTGGCTTTGACGGTGTTCTGCGCACTGGCGCTGACGGTCGGCGTCTTACGAAATCTTCGCAGTCTGGGCTGGCTGACCGTTGCCGGGGGGCTGGCAACGACCCTGGTGCTTCTGCGGATGTCCGCCGCCGCGGTCCCCTTTGTGCTCGTCATGCTTTTCCTTGGTTCGGCATCACTCTGGATCGTGTACCTGCGGCGATGGACTGGCCTGCAATGGTTGGGCGCCATCGGTGCGAACGTCGGCATCACCCTGCTTGCTGTCCTCAGTATCCACGAGCAATGGTCCGTCGCCCCCCTGGCCTCCTATTTCCTCGGAATCGCGCTGTGGTGCATCTATCTGCTCAGCTTCGCCGTTCGCTCTCATGTCCTGGGGCGCGAGCCGGGGATCTTCGAGGCGGCGCAGGCGATCTTTGCCAGCACAATCGCTTTCGGCGTATCCATCTACGCTGCGCGGATCGGCTCGGCCTACATGAGCGTGCTCGGTGTCGCGGCGCTGGTTTTCGGTGTTGCCTCTTACGGTCTGGCCTTCGGCCCGAAGACGCGGGCCGCCCGTGGCCGCAGCTTCTACTTCTATTCCAGCCTGGGCATGGCGCTGGTGCTCGGCGGCAGCGCTGTCCTGATTTCTCCCGGGATCGCGGCCGGCGCCTGGGCGCTGCTGGCGGTGGCCATGGCCTGGTTAAGCGGCCGCCAGGAGCATGTCTCCCTGAGTCTGCAGTGCACGATCGTACTGATTGCCGCGGGGCTGGCCTCCGGCGCTCTGGAGAACACCCTGCACGCACTGGTCGGTGATCCGGTCCAGTCATGGCCGGGGCTGGCGGTGTCGCAGCTGCTGGTAGCCGCCGCTGCTGTCGTGTGCCTGTTCATCCCTGTGGCCCAGCGGTCGGAACGGTGGGGCCTTATGGCCGGCGCACCGCAGCTCATCGTGTTGGGATTGTCCGTCTGGGTCGTGGGCGGACTGGTGGTCACGGTCCTCGCACCCGTTCTGGCCGGCGTCCCCGGCCCCTCTGCGGACCTGGGCAGACTGGCCACCCTCAGGACGGCCGTGTTGGCAGCCGCAGCGGTCACCCTGGCCTTGTCCAGCCGCTACAAGCGATGGCCCGAGGCTCGCTGGCTTGCCTACCCGGTACTGGTGACTGTGGGCGTAAAGCTAGTCTTCGAGGACTTTCCGAGCGGCCGTCCCGCGACGCTGTTCATGGCGCTGGCCTTGGTCGGCGGCGCGCTGATCCTGGTCGCCAGGCTGCTGCCAAAACGCACCGCGCGCCCGGTGGACGCCTGAGCCCGGGACCCGATGACGGTCCGACCGGACAGACAAACTCGGCGCGAAAGTACCGACCCGGGTCCTGCGTGGCTGTGGCCCCTCTGGCGGTTGCCAGGGCGGCGGCAATACAAGCCCCGACCATCACCGATATGAAGAGGGTCTTTCCTCGTCGCTGGTGCAGACATGAGCCATACGCATCTCGTCGGTGTTCTTTGTCATCCGGTGCGATGCGGCGCGACGGCATGTTCACGAAAGTCATCTTCTGATGACCGACTGCGCTTGCCGGCGGGCCGCCTGGCGCGGGCCTTGCCCGCGGTGCCGCGCTACACGGATGCCTCACAGACAGAGTGGCGTATCATCGACCTATGGCGTCCAGTCGATCTATCCTTGCCGGCGTGAGCCTCGGATTGCTTGGTGTCCTGGTCGGTGTGCCGGTCTCCGCGCAGGACCAGGGGGGATTCCGCGAGCCGGAACTTCAGGGTCCCTTCCGGGTAGAGATGGACCGCGTGGTGGACGGCTGGCGTTACAACCTGCGCTGGCGGGAGGGCCCGCAAACGCGGCGGGACGGCCGCTACCATCTGTCGGACGTGCATACAGCGACATCGACTTCGACCAGCCAGGACTGCGAACGCGAGGCGGGCCTCGCGGTCAGGGATTTCGTGCGCGATTACGTCCGCGGCAAGCGCCTGCGTGCACGCAACGTCCGCCGGGGGCGAGACCCGCGTATCTGGGTGGGTCAACTGGAAGTCGACGGCAAGGATCTGAGCACGACACTGCTCGATAAGGGCTTGGCCATGCCCTACCAGGATAGCCGCCGGAATTCGCAACTCCGTCGCTGGGATTGTTCCCTGAACGACGCTGTCATGGAGTCTCTGCCACAGGCCGATATCGGCCCATCGGAGCCGATCGACTGATTCGTAGCAGCTCGCGAACAGTCGGCCCGTCTGCTGCCGCGTCGCCGTTGAGTTCACGCCCCGGTACCAGCACTACGGTGCCTTGATGATAAACATCGCGATACTGGGTATGGATCTTCGTTCCCGGGTGCGCGCCGGCGAGAACGCCGGCAGGACGCTGACACACGACTTCGTCGCCCTCGCGACCGCCGCTGCCCCAATGACCGCCGACGAGGGCCGATTCGCAGCGAGCACGCCGCTGCCGGAGGTCGCCTCCGGAGCCGGCCGTCATGCGCTCGTTACCTGGGACGCGGTGGCTGAGGCATGAGTCAAGCCCGAGGCATTCTGGGTCAGCTATGCCAACCGCGGTGAGGGACGGCATTGGTCCGGCGGCAGCGACTATCCGCCTTATGCAGAGGTCGGCGAACACGATACCTTTCTGCTGCAGACGCAGCGCGGGCCGTGCCTGATGTACTTCTTCCACCGCCGTTGGCGGCGGGCCAATGACGTCAGGCGCTGGGGAGACGAATTTAACGACTATGGCGGTTGTCCGGATGTCTTTAATTGAACTGATCCGACTCCGGTCGCGGCACGTTTGCTTGCCGAACGGGCCGGGCCTCGACTACGCCAAAGACGCAGGCACCCTCGAGCGTGTCGGGGTGCCGCCCAAGGAACTCACCAGCCTGGATCAGCGAGACTGGCTGGCCGGCACTGGGTGGCACAAGTGGGTGCCTGCGAGGATCGATGCGGCTGAAGCCGACCAGTAACGCGGCGCGTGCCCGCGGTCTTGCGCGGGTATGATCCTAGCCTCGATCCATCCCGGAATGTGCTCATGAAGCCCGTGTACTTCGTTGTCGGCTGGTGCTTCTTCGGTCTGGGTGCGGCTGGCGCTGTATTGCCGGGTCTGCCCACCGTGCCGCTGATGTTGGTTGCCCTGTGGGCGTTCTCAAAGAGTTCGCAGCGATTCCATGACTGGTTGTACTCACACGCAGTGTTCGGACCGCCGCTGCAGCACTGGCGTGACCATCGCGTTATCCCTGTGAAGGCCAAGATACTGGCGGTGATCAGCATGTCCGCCAGCCTGGGCTACATGGCATTCGTCGCTGATGTCGGCGGCTGGATCCTCGTCGTCACCGCCGCGGTGATGACGGCTGGCGCCGGGTTCATCCTCAGCCAACCCTCGCGGGTCCGGGACTGAACAGAGGGTCGAGCAGGTCGTGGTCGTGGGGCAGCATCACTAGCGTCGCGCCGTAGCCGGTCACCTGGCCCAGCAACAGGTCCAGCACCCGCCGCTTGTCGTCCGGATCCAGGTTGCCGATGGGCTCGTCCGCCATCCCTGCGATCACTACCTGTTTGGCCCGCGGCTGCCCTATCCTTACGTCGATCCGTCGCGACGGCGGGCAAGAAACTGTCCTCCCCTCTCACCGATCCAGGAACGAATACGATGAAGAAACCCGGTCGATTCAAAACCGTCCCGTTCATTGCCGCCGTACTGACTGCGTTATGGCTGCAGCCTGCGCTCGCCCAGGACCCGTTTCAGGCAACGGGGGAGACGCCGGCCGAAGTGCCGGCACAACCGCCCCAGGCCGGGCCGGCCGCGACCGCATCTGGAGATGCCGCGTCCAGCGCCTCGATCGAGGAACTGCGTGCGCTGCTGGACAGCCAGCGCAAGATGATCGATCAGCAAAACACCCAGATCCAGAGGCAACAGACCCAGATCACGCGCCAGCAGGAGCAGCTGACCGCCCAGACGACCTTGTTGCAGGGCGTGCAGACACGTCTCGATCAGTTGGCCGTTGAGAAGGACGACCAGCCGAAACTCAGCTCCGAAGAGATCGGGCTCAGGGAGAAGCTCGAGAGCCTGCAGGAACAACTGGCGGCGATCCCGGAAGACCCGGTCGAGGCCATGGGCGAGAAGACTTTCCCCGGTTCGCTACGAGTTCCGGGGACCAACGCGGCGATGAAGATCGGCGGCTTTGTCAAAGGCACCTTCGTCAAGAGCTTCGACCCCCTGGCCACTACAGACCGGTTCATCGTCGGCTCGATCCCGGTCGCCGGGTCGGAGACCGGGGTCGAGGAAGAGACCAGCCTGACCGCCAACCAGTCGCGGCTGAACCTGGAGATGCGCGAGACGACCGGTGTTGGTGACCTGCGTGCATTCGTGGAGGCGGACTTCGCCAGCTCCGGCGATACCTTCCGGCTGCGCCACGCCTACGGGCAGTACGGGAGCATCCTGACCGGCAAGACCTGGTCGACTTTCTATGACCCTCTCGCCGGTCCGGAAGAGATCGACTTCGAGGGCATCAACGGGCGCACCATCCTGCGGCAGACCCAGATTCGCTGGTTCCCCAGGATCGGCCGGGACTGGAACCTGCAGGTTTCGTTCGAGGATCCCACGTCCAAGGTCTCGGAGATCGATCTGACCGGCAACCCCGACGAGGACGATCCGTCATTCAATCCCGACTACGGCGAGGAGATCTTCTCGAACGGCGTCTCTGATCTGCCAGACCTGGTGGCCAGCATCCGCCGTACCTGGTTCAAGCGCTGGCATCTGAAGACCGCGTTCGTGGCCCGCCAGGTCCGTGCCCAGTACTCCCAGAGCCCGGACTTGCCGACCGAGGACGAGCTCGGCTGGGGGTTCAGTACCAGCGGCGCGTTCAAGGCCGGCTGGTTCGGCGAGGGGCGCGACAATGTGAAGTTTCAGTTCATCTTCGGCGAAGGCATCGGGCGTTACGTCAACGATCCCAACAGCATCGGCGGGCAGGACGGTGTCTTCAAGCCGGACGGCTCCGGTATCAAGACCCTGCCGATCGTCGCCGGGTTCGCCGCCTACCAGCACTGGTGGAATGACACTCTGCGTTCGAATTTCATCTTCAGCGGCGTGAGGATCGACAACCACGAATTTCAGCCGGGTGACGCCTATGAGCGCACCATCCGGGCCAGCACCAACCTGTTCTGGTCACCGACGCCACGCGTCGATGTGGCGGCAGAGTTCATCTGGGGAGAGCGGACCAACAAGAATGGGGATAGCGGTGACGCGTCACAGATCCAGTTCGCCACCACCTATCGGTTCTAGGAGGAGGGTGCTGATAGTCAGCGACAAGCAGGCAGCCGGGTTCCCTGGTCCGAGGCCACCGATCGTTGTGGTTGAATTTGTGGCGGGCGTCCCGCTGCAGCCTGCAGACTTTAGAAGTTGGCCAGGAAGAACGGGATCAGTAGCGCATTGACCAGGTCGATGAAGAATGCGCACACCAGTGGCACGATGATGAAAGCCATATGCGAGGCCCCGTAGCGCTGCGCGACCGCGGACATGTTGGCCATGGCTGTCGGTGTCGATCCCAGCGAAATCCCGCCGAACCCGGCGCACACCACGGCGGCGTCGTAGGTCCGGCCCATGGCCGGGAAGACGATGAACAGGTTGACGCTCACGGCGATCAGGAACTGGATCGTCAGCACTGTCAGTATTGGCCCGGCCAGATCGATCAGCGTCCACAGCTGCATGCTCATCAGGGACATGGCCAGGAAGGTGCCCAGCGCGACTTCTGCGATCAGGGCGATGGACGGCGTGCGGCTCGGCCAGCGTGTTCCGGAGATGCGCGGGAAATTGTCCGGGATCAGGTTGGTGATGAGGATGCCTGCGAACAGGCAGGTGACGAACAGAGGCAGCTTTAGCCCGAGTTCCGCCAGGCCTTCGTTCAGCAACAGGCCCACGATGGCGCAGATATGGATGGCCAGAATAGCGTCGAGAAAGTCATGGGCATCAATGCCCTTGGCGGCATTCTCGTCAGAGACGCCGACGTCCTGGGCTTGAGCTTTATCCGGCGTGAGCTTGTGACGGGTGATGAGAAATTTTGCGATCGGTCCGCCCATCAGGCTGGCGAGGATCAGGCCGAAGGTCGCACAGGCGATGCCGATCTCCATGGCGTTGACGATGCCCAGGTCCTCGGCAAACCGGGGAGCCCAGGCAATGGCCGTGCCATGGCCGCCGATCAGGGATACGGTGCCGCCGAGGAGCCCCGCCACAGCCGGGCCGTCGAAAAATCCGGCCACAGTCACCGCGGTCAGGTTCTGTATCACCATGTAGGCGATGGTGATGGTCAGCAGGATCACCAGCGGCTTGCCGCCGGACAGCAGATCCTTGAGGCTCGCATTGATACCGATCGTTGTGAAGAAGTAGACCAGAAGCACATCCCGGGCTCCGAGCATGAACTCCACGGCCACGCCGCTTACCGCGTACACGATCGCAAACAGCACCGAGAAAACCAGGCCGCCCGTCACCGGTTCCGGGATGCTGAACTCCCGCAAGAAAGAGACCGCCTGGTTCAGGCGCTTTCCAGCAAACAGAACGACGATGCCGAGCGTCACCGTGAAGAATTCGCCGATCCGCAGGATGCCGTCTGTCAGTTCCATTTAGAGAGTTCCAATCGAGTGCCGGTGATTACAAAAAAGTCCAACTGCCCGACGCGGTATGTGGCTGGGCACGCGAGCGCCGCAGGCAGGAGTAAGCGGCGCAAGTCAGGAGTTCTGGCTGTCGTCGGGTTCGGTCGTCAACCATTGCCTCATAGCTTAACCCGGTAGCCGATACATCGACAGCCGGGGGGTACCCGTCGATCACTGCGATGCGCCTGATCGGACGCGGTGCGGACTGCGTGCCTTGTCGGGATATCATGGGCGAATTGTTTCGAGCCGTCAGAATTTCGGCGTGTCTTTACCAAGGGGGATCCGTGGTTACCTCGTCAATCCGGGCGCTGCTGTCCGTATATTCATCTCTGGGAGGAAGGGATTGAGTCTGAACTTGCTGCTCCTGTCGATGGGGATGGCTTCGTACTTGGGTTCTCGGCTTTTCGGGCGAGTATCTGTACGGTGGCGGCGGTCGGTGAGGTCATGTCATCTGGCACTGGCCGGATTTTCCTGAGTTTTCTCAAAGTGATCCTGTGGGTGACGCTGGTCAATGGTCTGCTCGACATGTGGCTGCCCGGGAGCGGCAGGCCACTGAGCGAAGAACCACTGGATCTCATGTCGGTGATCGGTGGCTTCATATTCGGTGCCGGCGCGGCTTTTAATGGCGGCTGCAGTTTTTCGACGATATCGAAGATCGCACAGGGCAATCTCCATGTTGCACTCACACTGCCGGCGTTCGTGATCGGCGTGATCCTGAGTGCGGGCCTGCTATGGCGTATGGGGCCGGGGCCTTCCATTCGCATGGCCGCGATGAGCGACTTCTGGAGCTACGTCACCCTTGCGGTTCTGTGTGGATGGGGAATCTGGGAAATCATCAAGATTGTCCGACCGCAGCTTGTTGGCGAGGGCTTGTGGCGAGGATTGGCCGCGAGACGCTACCGCTTGTCCACGGGCGCGGCGGTCGTCGGGATCTGCAGCGGATTCCTCTACGCTGTCTATGGCCGCTGGGCCTACTCCAGCCGGCTGGTGTAGGCTTTCGTCGAGCGTCCGTCGACGCAGATGGCGGACATCAGCGTGGCCGGATGGCTGTTCGTGGCATTGCTGTCGGGCGCCATCTTCTCAGCCGCCAGCAGTCGCCAGTTCGTGTTCAGTTTCGCGGGCGATACCTGGATCCGGAACGTGGCGGGCGGTCTTCTTATGGGTTTCGGCGCCATGATGGTGCCGGGCGGCAATGCGGCGCTCATCCTGCACGACCTCCCGTCGGTGTCCCTCAAGGCTTTGCTCGCCTACCCTGCCATGGTCGTCGGCATCGCCCTGACGCTGATGGCGATGGGCCGGATTACCGGGGAATCAATGACGGTCCGGTGTTCCGGCGACCTGTGCGCTGTGGATAAGGGTCAGGTGAATCGGGCCTCCCCCGGGAGAGACAATTGACAGGCATCGGTACGAAGCGATGCGCAATATCGGCCGCGACTAGAGCCATCGCTGCCTGGCAAAAAACCACAATTGGAACCCGACCATTACCACGAGTATCAGGATAAAGACGGCGAAGCCGTAAGGACTCTCCGCGCCCGGAATTCCGCCAACGTTGACACCCAGCAAGCCGGTCAGAAAACCTAGCGGCAGGAACAGAGCGGCGACAACGGAGAGCACGTACATCCGTTTGTTGACCTGATCCGACAGGTGGTTGTTGAGCTCTTCCTGTATCACCACGGCCCTTTCCCTGATCGCGTCCAGGTCTTCGACATGGCGGGTGACACGATCGTGGATTTCCCGCAGCCGCAGACGATCGAAATCGGTGAGCCAGGACAGGGTCTCTCCCTGCAGGCGACCCAGGGCCTCTCGCTGGGGCCCCAGATAGCGTCGCAGCGAGATAGCATCCCGGCGCAGGTCGGCGAGGCCGGCTCGCATGGATGGATTGGGATCGTCCAGCACGGCTGCCTCGAGCTCCGCCACCACTTCATCCATGTCTTCGATCACGTCAGTCACACGTTCCGTAAGCCGATCGGTCAGTCGGACCAGCAGGTCGCTCGTGCTCACCATTGGATTGTGGCCATGAGAAGTGACGACATCCCCCACCGACAGAAGACGGCGTCGGCAGGTACTGAAGATACGGTGCTGCTCGACCCACAGCCGGATTGAGACCATGTCCTCGGGATTGGCACCGGGGTTGAGGTTGACGCCACGCAGCACGAGCAGCAGCCCGGAGCCGATCGTGTTGCTCCGCGGCCGCGTCTCCTCGGCGAGCAGGGCAGACACGACGACGTCTGGAAGGCCGGCCGTGTCTTGCAGCCATGTCTGTGTCTGCTCCTGGGTCGCGTTCATATGTGCCCACAGCAACCCCTGTTCAGGCTGCCATGCGCGGATCTCGTCGCTGCTCAACTCGCGGGGGGCGCCCGTAGGATCAAAGACCAGCGCGTGGATGAGGGCTTCACTCATTTTACATCCTTCTCCCGGAACCGGATCAACGGCAGTGTACTCCTGTGCCACTGCAGATCTCACCCAATTGGTCTTCTGCCCACACCCTGAGTCGCAACCCGACACCGACCTTGTCGGCGGTCCGCTTGTTGTCGACCGCGAACAGCACAAGCCGCGATCTTAATGAATAAATCATACTTGCTCCCAGAGGCCGGGGAGAACAGGCGACTTGCCGTAACTCCATTCGGGGACCCGCAAACCAAAATGGCGGTCGGCCACGATGTGTCGCTCCGTCCCCATCGTGTGCGATCATGGACAGCCTGGATATACGGGTCTGGAACGCACAGGAGATGCCAGCGATGACGACCGCACATGCTTATGCCGCAACTGAGAAAGACGGCCAGCTAACCGCCTTCGAGTACGAGCTTGGCGAACCCGACGCCCACGATGTCGACATTGTGGTCGAGCACTGCGGTATCTGTCACAGCGATCTCAGCATGCTCGAGAACGCCTGGGGGATGACGACCTATCCGTTCGTCCCTGGACACGAAGTGGTCGGGACGGTTGCGGCCGTCGGAGAGCGTGTCCGCGATCTGGCGGTCGGCGACCGGGTAGGTCTGGGCTGGCACTCCGGTTACTGCATGACCTGCGACCAGTGCATGGGCGGAGATCACAATATGTGCGGCACTGCCGGTATGACGATCGTCGCGCGCCACGGCGGATTCGCCGACCGGGTCCGGGCCCAGGACGCCAGCGTCATGAAGCTGCCGGAAGGCCTCGATCCGGCAGCGGCGGGACCGTTGCTGTGCGCAGGCATCACGGTGTTCAACCCGCTGGTGCAGTTCGATGTGCCACCGACGGCCCACGTCGGCGTCATCGGTATCGGCGGCCTGGGTCACCTGGCCGTGCAGTTCGCACGCGCCTGGGGTTGCCATGTGACCGCCATCACGTCGAGGGACTCGAAGCGCCGGGAAGCCCTGGAACTTGGCGCTCACGATACGATCGTCTCGCGCAATCCGGAAGAGATCGACGCGGCGGCCGGCCGCTTCGATCTGCTGCTCTCAACCGTCAACGTGAAGCTGGACTGGAACGCCTTCATGACCACGCTGAAGCCACGCGGGCGGCTGCATGTGCTGGGCGCGCTGCTCGAGCCGCTCGACCTGCACTCGATCCCGATGCTGTTCGGCCAGCATTCCGTGTCGGGCTCGCCGGTCGGCAGCCCGGCGACGATTCGCAAAATGCTGGAGTTCGCCGCGCGCCACGGTATCAACCCCATGACCGAGCATTTCCCGCTGAGCCAGGTGAACGAGGCCCTTGACCATCTGCGCGCGGGCAAGCCTCGCTTCCGCATCGTCCTGGACGTCTAGAGATCGGCGAGACGGAGGCAGTCAACGCGGCGTGCTTCATGTCGGCGGTAACGATCCCCCGGGTCGGACCGGCTGGCGGACACCGCCCGATCCGGCCCGCGCCCGAATACACCACACACCAGTCGCGACCAGGGTGACCCGTGGCCAAGACACGCAGGAAACAGCCGACTCACCGCATTCGCCGCTGGTTGCTGCTGGCTGCTGCTGTCGCGGTGATCGCGCCCCTGGCGTTAGTCGTCCCGTTGCGCTGGATCGACCCGCCGACCAGCGCCTTCATGCTGCGCGATCGTCTGGCGGGTGTGGAGATCGAGCAGCGCTGGATCGGCTGGCCGGAAATGGGCGCCTCCCTCCCCATCGCCGTGGTTGCCAGTGAAGATCAGAAATTTCCTGTTCACCGCGGCTTCGACCTGACGTCCATGCAGGACGCGCTTGCCGGCGGGGCCAGTCGCGGCGCCTCGACGATCAGCCAGCAGGTCGCGAAGAATCTTTACCTGTGGCCGGGGCGCAGCTGGATTCGAAAGGGCATCGAAGCCTGGCTCACGCTGTTGATCGAGGCCAGCTGGAGCAAGCGGCGGATCCTGGAGATCTATCTCAACATCGCCCAGTTCGGGCCGGGCCTGTACGGGGTGCAGGCCGCCACCTGGCACTACTATGGCCGGTCTCCTGACCGCATAAGTCTGGCGGAGGCGGCACGGCTTGCGACCGTACTGCCCAGTCCGTCGCGCATCGATCCAAGGGATCAATCTGCCTATGTAGACGAGCGGGCGGCGTGGATACTGGAACAGGTGCGGGGGCTCGGTGGGCCCGCGTACCTGGACCGCCTGAAGTAAGCATCTCGACGCGGCGCCGACCATCATCGCTCAGCTTTCTGACGGGCCCGGCAGGCGTGCTCGCCTAAAGCCGTTCAGTCTCGAAGGTATTGCAGGCGTCGAAACGACCAGACCTCATTCCCTTTTTGAACCATCGCACCCGCTGCGCGGAACTGCCGTGGGTAAATGACTCCGGCACGACGTAGCCCCCTGCCTGTTTCTGCAGGCGATCGTCGCCTATCGCACTGGCTGCGTTGAGCCCCTCCTCGATGTCGCCGCTCTCGAGGATCTGACGCGAGCGATCCGCGTGATTGGCCCAGATGCCGGCCAGGCAGTCGGCTTGCAGCTCAAGGCGCACCGAGAGCTGGTTGGATTCCGTCTCGCTGACGCGACGGCGCATGGACTGGACCTCGCCGGAGATGCCGGTCAGGTTCTGGACGTGATGGCCGATCTCGTGGGCGATGACGTAGGCCTGGGCGAAGTCGCCCGGGGCGCCGTGTCGGGTCCTGAGGTCGTCATAGAAACTGAGGTCGATATAGACCTTCTGGTCGCCCGGGCAGTAGAACGGCCCCATGGCCGCCTGGGCAAAACCGCAGGCTGACTGAACGGCGCCGGTGAACAGCACCAGCTTCGGTTCCTGATAGCGCTGGCCAGACTGCTGGAAGATCTCGTGCCAGGTGTCTTCTGTATCGGCGAGTACGACGGAAACGAATTCCGCGAGTTCCTGCTGCTCGGGGGAGGGCGGCGCAGTCTCCGTGGTGTGGGGCTGCGTTGGTACCCCCTGCATGAGTACACCCGGATCCACGCCGAAATACAGCGCGACCAGTACGATCACCACGGTGCCGAGCCCACCCCCCGCGACACCGCGAGAGACACGTCGCCCACGCCGGTCCTCGATATTGCTACTACGCCTGCCTGTCCGCCAACGCATCTTCGCTCCATCCACAAATGGTCCCGCTGGACCGAGCCTGCATCATGCCGACGGAGTCATATCGCGCGCAACCGTCATCTGGATCCTGGGCCTCTCGGCATGCAGCCTCGAGTGGTTTACAATTACGCTTTTGCAGCGACGCGCGCATGGGTATCGGGCATCAGGATGACCAAAGTACTGCTGGTTGAAGACAATGAAATGAATCGCGATATGCTCTCGCGCCGGCTGCAGCGCAAGGGCTTCGAGGTCGCCATTGCCGTGGACGGCCAGGCGGGCGTGGACATGGCCGCATCCGAGAACCCGGACATCATCCTTATGGACCTGAGTCTGCCGGTCATGGACGGCTGGGAGGCTACCCGTCAGATCAAGGCGAACTCGTCGATCAACGGGATCCCCGTTATCGCGCTGACCGCTCATGCCATGCAGGGCGACGAGGAGAAAGCGCTTGAGGCGGGCTGTGACGACTACGACACCAAGCCGGTCAACTTCAAGCGGTTGCTGGAAAAGATGCAAAAGTTGCTGGGCGGCGCCTGAACCGCGTTCCGATCACGGCCGCGGCCAGTATCGGTGAAGCCGCTGATTCAGCAGACGGAATGCTGCGTGGCTGGTGGCCCGCTCAAGCGCGGGCAGTTCGGAAATAGGCCAGGCAAGCCACGGGCATCTATCTATCTCTCTGGATTGATCGGCAGGACTGCAACCTCGCGGATGCCCTCAATTGATCGAACGTGGCAGGACCGCCCGCAAACTCAGTCGGGCACCGGGTATTAAAATGGCATGCTGATCTTCAGTTTCGTCCCCGTCGTCCTCAGCCTGCTCGTACTGGGCGCCCACTTCCTGCGTTTCGGCCAAATGCCGGCCGTGTTCGGCACACTGGTGCTGATCGGGCTGCTGTTCGTGCGAAGGCCATGGGCTGCGCGAGTCGTGCAGGTGGCCCTGGTGCTCGGCACCGTGGAGTGGTTGCGAACCTTGATGCAGCTGACGGTAGAACGCATGCATGCGGGTCAGCCCTACATTCGTATGGCATTGATCATCGGGGCCGTCGCCGCCGTCGCCGCCCTGTCGGCGTGGCTGTTCCAGAGGCGGCCACTGGGTGACGTTTACGGACTTGCGCCGAGGAGCCAGGCGACCGGGTAATGGACGGATGGGTCGCGCAATTGTCCGTTGCTGCGGTGGACCCCGACTGGTCGTCGTTCGTTTCCTGATGATCGGATCCTGCTTGGGGCGATGGTTTGCCCTGTGTCGCCCCCGGCCTGTGCTGTGCAGATGAACCGCGAGGCGTTCGAACAAGTCGTGCAC
>Ga0316187_10001874_pt1 | contig 18377 bp, 18 predicted proteins | sample CroRivburrow1_MG_FD_204927 | JGI IMG/M metagenome (GOLD analysis project Ga0316187, IMG submission 204927) | Coastal sediment microbial communities from Maine, United States - Cross River worm burrow 1 | ecosystem: Environmental > Aquatic > Marine > Coastal > Sediment | place: USA: Maine...
ATGCTGATTTCGCGGCGGAAACGGCCAACCTGACCCGATCGCAGATCCTGCAGCAGGCTGGTGTTGCCATGCTGGCGCAGGCCAATACGCTGCCTCAGTCGGCGCTGGCACTGTTGCAGTAAACAACCCGCTAGATCGTTAGTAAAACCAGGGATGGGTGGTCGCAGGGATGCGCCACCCGCTCTGCGTTAACAGGTAGGTGAATACTATGTCATCAGATTATTTAACAATGACAAAAGTTCTCGAAAGTGCTCGACCGCAGGGACTGCAGCCAGCCCCGTCCATGCCGGGACCAGAAGTAGCGACTGATGATGTCAAGCGGAAGGAATCGTCCGCCGGTGGACAATTGCTGCCACCTGGCAGGGCCGATGAGGCAGTCGATACCGAGCAGGTTGAATCTGCGGTGAGCAGGATCAGCGATTATGTCCAGAATTTCCAGCGCGATCTGCAGTTCAGCGTTGATCAGGACAGCGGCAGAAGCGTTATAAAAGTTGTTGATTCTGAAACAGATCAGGTGATCCGGCAGATTCCTTCCGAGGAAACGTTGCGTATCGCAGAGGAACTGGACTCCCCGGAAAGCCTTATATTCAGCCAACAGGCATAAGCTGGCACTGCTTTTGCTTCATAGCTATTAAGCGTTTTGTGCGACAAGAGGTTCTAGCATGATCAGTTCTCCCGGAGTCGGTTCCGGACTCGATGTTGGCGCTATCGTCGACCAGTTGATGGCGATAGAACGTAGGCCACTTAACAGGCTGGAAGCTGACAAGCGCGGTCTTGAGACGCAGTTGAGTTCGATCGGGCAGCTGAAGAGTTCGCTCAGCAGTTTCCAGGATACCCTCGCCAATCTCAAAACTCTGGATTCCTTTGAAGTCTACAAGGCGGAATCCTCTGACGAAGATGCATTCACAGCGACCACTAACAGTAATGCCGCGGTCAGCACCAGCACTATCGAGGTGAAAAAGCTGGCCCTGGCGCACAAGATGGGATCTGTTGCTATTGCAGACACGGATACCACCACGCTGGGTGGCGCCGGTGACCAGATTACGCTGACTGTCGCAGGCGAAGCCTTCACCGTTAACGGGGGTGGCCTGACCCTGACCGAGCTGCGCGATGCAATCAATGAAGCGCCTGATAATACCGGTGTCTCTGCAACTATCATCACCGAAACCACGGGTAGTAACCGCCTGGTGCTGACGTCCACAGAGACAGGTAACGTCAATGCCATGAGTCTGTCTTTCACAGGTTCCCTGGGTACAGACCTGGGACTTACGAATATCACTGATCCCACACAGCTCGACGCAGAAGTTTTGCTCGACGGTTTGTATACCATCACCCGCCCCGGCAATACCATCGACGATGCTATTTCGGGCGTGACACTGAATCTCACGGGGGTGTCCAGCGCTCCCGCCGGTTTGTCGATCAGCCGTGACACCGATGCGGTGAAGGAATCCGTGCAGGCGTTCGTCGATGCGTTCAACGGGTTGCGCGCAACCATGAAAGACATGGCCGGCTCGGACTCTTCCCTGGACAGCACCCTGCGCAGCATAGAAAGCCAGATGCGCACGGCATTCAACACTGCGCCTGCGGGCCTGACCACAGACTTTACCTACCTTACCGAGGTGGGCGTGACTTTTCTGCGCGACGGTACGCTGTCGCTGGATGCAGGCGACCTTGAAGCCGCCATCGCGAGTGATTTCGCCGGATTTTCCGAACTCTTCGCAAACGACAGCGAAGGATATCTGTTTCGTCTGGATAGCGTGATAGAGGGTTTCGTCACGTTTGATGGCTTGCTGGATAATCGCAAGGACAGTATCAACAGCAGTGTGCGTTCGGTGGATGATCGCATTTTCGATATGGAGTTCCGTCTGGGTCTGCGCGAACAGTCGCTGTTGGATCAATTCAATGCATTGGACAGTTTGATGGGACAGCTACAGGGCACCAGCGCATTCCTGACCCAGCAGCTGGCTGCGCTGCCGACCATCAGCAGCGGTAATGGTAATTAAAGGGAGTAGAACATGAGTTTTGCAGGGGTTCGAAATGCGATGGATCAGTATAGCCGCAATGCGGTACAGACAGGCGTGGAGTCCGCCAGTCCGCACAGGTTGATCCAGATGTTGATGGAAGGTGCACTGGGCAAGATTGCTGCTGCAAAAGGCAATATGGAGCGCGGCGAAATACAGGCCAAGGGTGACCAGATCGGCAGCGCCATATCGATTCTGGAAGGATTAAAAACCAGTCTGGACAAGGAAAAGGGTGGCGAAATCGCACAGAATCTGGAAGAACTGTACCTGTATATGGAACGGCGCCTCATAGAAGCGCACACCGGTAATGACACCGCCATACTGGACGAAGTGTCGGATTTGCTGCGACATATAAAGGAGGCCTGGGATGCCATTGGTGACCATGCCGAAGCCGGCGAACCGGCAGCCTGAATTTGACTGACGCAGGGAAACGCTGATGAACAATGATCGTACCCGGCAGCTGGCCGGGATTATCGGCCTGAGCAAGGACATGCTGGCAAAAGCCCGTGATCACGAATGGGAGCGGGTAGCTGAGCTGGAGGTGGCTCGCAAAACGCTGGTGACGCGCTGTTTCCAGCAGCCTGCCAGCGGGCAGGATGCACCCGAAGTGGCTGCCGCCATCAAGGAAATTCTCACCCTCAACCAGCAAGTTACGCAGCTCGGTCAAAAGTACCAGGAACAGATTGGCTGTGATATTCATACCAGCAAGGTTGGTCGTAACGCCTCTGCTGCCTACCTGGGCTGTGCCCGCTAGCCCTTCCCCTTCCCGTTGCCTGACTGATCTGGTAGCGAAATCAATCGGTTATGATTGATATCTACTGCCTGCCAGATTTACGACAAAATTTTGACATTCTCCCCCAAGAGTGCTTAACTTAATTACATAGGCAGTTTTAGTAAATTTTTTGACGATTTGAGCAGCAGAGGCCAAGTTGATGGGGGAAACTCAGGTGTCAATCAGTGAGCCCAGGGTACTAGTTATTGAAGCCGATGCAGATCGCGCCCGCGAACTGACGTCGGTGTTGCGCTTTATCAATCACGAACCGGAGCTGGCGACCGACTGCGGCAGCTGGAAGGCGGGCATAGAAGACGCCCAGGATATCCTGGCGGTGCTGGTCGGGACCTGCAAGTCCGACAAGGCGCTGCAAAAGCTCCTGAAAGAAGTCCACGACCTGGATGAACATCTGCCGATTTTCCTGCTGTCGGAAAAAAACAAGGAGCTGACAGTAGCTATCGAGCCCAGCTCCTGCATCCTTGGTCGGGTTGAAATGCCGATTCATTACACCCAGCTGACCAGTGCGCTGCACCAGGCTGAAGTGTATCGCGAAACCCAGGCGGATGGCGCGAATCAGCGTCCGGTAGACCTGTTCCGCAGTCTGGTGGGTACCAGCCGTGCCGTGCAGATGGTGCGCAAGATGATCCAGCAGGTGGCCAAGTCTGATGCCAATGTGCTGATTCTGGGCGAATCGGGTACCGGCAAGGAAGTGGTGGCGCGCAATCTCCACTATTACTCCAACCGTCGTGAAAAGGCATTCGTGCCGGTCAACTGTGGTGCGATACCCGCCGATCTGCTTGAATCCGAACTGTTCGGGCACGAAAAGGGCGCCTTTACCGGCGCCATCAGCGCACGCCAGGGGCGTTTCGAGCTGGCCGAGGGCGGCACCCTGTTCCTGGACGAAATTGGTGACATGAGCCTCAACATGCAGGTCAAACTGCTGCGCGTGTTGCAGGAGCGTACTTTTGAGCGTGTGGGCAGCAACAAGAGCATAAAAGCGGATGTACGGATAATTGCCGCCACCCACCGCAACCTCGAAGAAGCTATCACCGAAGGCAAATTCCGCGAGGACCTGTTCTATCGTCTGAATGTGTTCCCCATTGAAATGCCACCGTTACGGGATCGCGTTGAAGATATCCCCTTGCTGGTCAACGAACTGATCCGCCGCATTGAGCACGAAAAGCGTGGTTCGGTGCGCCTCACCCAGGGAGCTATTCTCGCCTTGTGCCAGTACAGCTGGCTGGGTAACGTGCGCGAACTGGCCAATCTGGTCGAACGTCTCGCAATTCTCCATCCGTTCGGCGTCGTCGATATTGCGGAGTTACCGGAGAAATTCCAGAGCGACGTATCCAGCGCAGAATCTGTCAGGTTGAATGAAGAGATCATGACCGCGCAGCAGACCATGCCCCAGTACGAGATTGAAACGGAACCACGCCTGCCGCGAGGCGGTCTCGATCTGAAAGAACATCTCAGCAACCTGGAGGTGGGGTTCATCCGCCAGGCGCTGGATGACGCCAATGGTGTTGTCGCACAGGCAGCCAAGCGTCTCGGCATGCGCCGCACCACGCTGGTGGAGAAATTGCGCAAATACGGGCTGCAGCGCTCGGATAGTGCGCCGGGAGTTTGACGCACTCTTGCGCTTCGTTTATTAACTCACTGACTTAGAAAGAATTATAGCTCCAGGCATACTCCTTGCTTTGTAAAGCATGGGCGCACCAGCCCACGTTAAAACGCATTGGGAGTAAGCCTGTACATGAGCCAGCCGGCTGCCAAACAGCAACAACTGCAAGACGCTTTTGAACTGTTCACCCAGGTATCCGAACAGCTCACCGGCTCCTACCGGGGGCTGGAGACGCAGGTTGCCAGTCTGAACCAGGAACTGGTGGCCGCCGCTGCTGAACGCTCCCGCTTGCTTGCCGAAATTCATACTCTGCAGCAGGAAGCATCGCGCAGCCAGCGTCTCTCCAGCATGGGTGAAATGACAGCCCGTCTTGCGCACCAGGTTCGTACCCCGCTTGCCACCGCACTTTTATACGCCTCTCAACTCAACCAGCCAAATTTGCCGCGCGCACAACACGACTGTTTCGTGGAGCGTCTGCTGGTTGGTTTACGCCACCTCGATCACATGGTGAATGACATGCTGGTGTTTGCGCGCGGCGGTCAGGGGGGGGAAGAAGTTGTTGCACTCAGTGAGCTGCTGGAACAGGTGCACCAGACGCTGTTACCCCGGCTGGCGGAAAACTCCGCGCACTGGACGGTACAGCTTGTCCGCGAGGACATCCGCCTTTCCTGTCAGCATGAAATGCTGGCCAGCGTATTGGCAAACCTCGTCAGTAATGCGCTGGATGCCTGTGACAGTCAGCCACAGCTTGAATGGCATGCTGACGTGCAGGGAAAAACCGTTTGTCTTGCTTTCCAGGATAACGGACCGGGTATCCCCGAAGACCTGCAGGAAAACATTTTTGAACCCTTTTTCACGACCCGCACCAGCGGCACCGGTTTGGGCCTGGCGGTCGCGCGTGCAGTTATCAGTGCACACCAGGGCGATATTGAAGTCGATTCCGGTTATCAGAACGGGGCGCGGTTCGTCATTCGGCTGCCGTTGCTCGATGTGCAGCAGCAACTCCCCAGCGAGATGTTGAATAACCAACAAAAGGCAGACAGTGCCAGTTTGAGGTATGTGTAATGAGTCAACCCACAGTGCTGATTGTTGAAGATGATCTGGCCTTGCGTGATGCATTGTGCGCCACGGTCGAACTCGCCGGCTTCGGCGTACAGTCGGCTGAAAACGGCAAACAGGCCTTGCAGCTTATAGAGGATCACTCCATTAACCTGATCGTCAGTGATGTACAGATGAAAGGCATGGACGGAAATACTCTGTTAGAGAAACTGAAGGCCAGTATTCCGGAACTGCCCGTCGTTCTGATGACGGCCTACGGGACCATACAGAAAGCCGTCGATGCGATGCGCGCCGGCGCCGCAGACTATCTGGTCAAGCCATTCGACGCAGAGGTTCTGGTCGACATGCTGCGCCGCTATCTGCCTGATCAGAGTGATGACCCCGAGATAGTCGCCGAAGATCAGGCTACCCGCAAACTGGCAGCACTGGCCAGACGCGTGGCGTGCACTGATGCAACTGTGATGATCAGTGGTAATTCAGGCACTGGCAAAGAAGTATTTGCACAGCTTATCCATCGTCATTCGGCACGTGCCAACGGGCCTTTTGTGGCAATTAATTGTGCGGCAATACCGGAGAATATGCTGGAGGCCTCACTGTTCGGCTACGAGAAAGGGGCCTTTACCGGTGCTTACCAGGCGCGTGCAGGCAAGTTTGAACAGGCGCAGGGCGGCACGCTGTTACTTGACGAAATTTCCGAAATGGATCTGGGCTTGCAGGCCAAGCTGCTGCGGGTGTTGCAGGAACGTGAAGTGGAACGTCTGGGTGGCCGCGAAGTGATCCCGCTGGACGTGCGTGTGCTGGCCACTACCAACCGCAACATGCGCGAAGAAGTGGCTGCCGGCCGTTTCCGTGAAGATCTTTTCTACCGCCTGAATGTATTTCCCCTGCACCTGACGCCATTGCAGCAGCGCAAGGCAGACATACTGCCACTGACCAACCGTCTGATCCGCAAGTATGCTCCGCAAGGGCGCACTGTGCCGTATATGTCGAAACAGGCGCAGCAGGCGTTACTGGATCATTCGTGGCCCGGAAATGTACGCGAACTGGACAATGTAATTCAGCGCGCGCTCATTCTTTTGAACGGGGACCAGGTCGAGCTTGAAGATCTGTGTTTTGAGCTGGATGTAACGGCCGGCCTGGAAGCGGAATCGCGGCAGGCGCCGGCAGATGAGTCGCTGACGCAGTCGCAGGACGGGCTGGGCGGTGGCTTAAAGACACGCGAATTCGAAATGATTCTGGATGCCCTGCGCGTCGACAACGGCAGCCGCAAGGCCGCTGCCGAACGTTTGGGTATCAGTCCGCGCACACTGCGCTACAAACTGGCGCGCATGCGTGATCAGGGTATAGCCGTTCCGGCCTAGGGGGATTGTGACATGAGCAGTATCAGTAATGTAGAGCAGGTATTGGCGGAAATGCGGCGGCTGACGGCCGTGGCGCAAAGCGGTCCCGCGGAGGTGGGCGCAGCGCAGGCCTCGCGCACGGAATTTGCCGACCTGATGAAACAGTCCATCAACCAGGTCAACGACACACAGCAGGTGGCGACGAAACTTTCCGGCGCCTTCAGCGCGGGTGATCCGAACGTGGATGTCACCGAGGTCATGATCGCGTTACAGAAAGCAGGGGTAGCCTTTCAGGCCATGACCGAGGTGCGCAATCGCCTGGTGTCGGCCTATCAGGACATCATGAGCATGCCGGTCTAACAGTGGGTAGAGCATAAAAATGGCAATGGTAAAAGCGGAAACGGTTAACGGCTTCCAGGGTTTGCCGGCATTGCGGCAGATCGGTCTGATGGTAGGGCTGGCAGCCAGTGTGGCGCTGGGTGTGGCGGTGGTGCTGTGGTCACAGCAACCCAGTTATACCCTGTTATACGCCAACCTCGGCAGCAAGGACGCCGGGCAGGTAATCGATGCCCTGCAGAAATCCGCTATCGGCTTCAAGGTGGATGAAACCACCGGTGCAGTCATGGTGGAAACCGGTAAGGTACAGTCCGCGCGCATGGAGCTGGCCAAGGACGGTTTGCCGGAAGGCAATGCTATGGGTTTCGAGATGCTGCAAAAGGAGCAGGGCTTCGGCACCAGCCAGTTTATCGAGACCGCACGCTACCAGCGCGCCCTGGAAAGCGAGTTAAGCCGCACTATTTCGACACTGCGTAATATTAAATCCGCGCGTGTGCACCTGGCGATTCCCAAGCGTTCCGTGTTTTTGCGCGAGCGTTCAGATCCCTCTGCGTCGGTTCTGGTGGATCTGTATTCCGGGCGCTCACTGGATGAAGAGCAGATCGCCGCCATCGTGCATCTGGTGTCGTCCAGCGTGCCACACCTGAAGCCCGCCAATATCACCGTGGTTGACCAGCGTGGTGAGCTGCTTAACAGTGGCGGCTCCGACGACGGCATGGCGCCTACCTCCTCACAGTTTTCCTACAACCGCAAGCTGGAACTGACTTACGCCGAACGTATCCGCCAGTTGCTGGAACCGATTATCGGTGCCGGCCGGGTGCGCGCGAGCGTTAACGCCGACCTTGATTTCACGGTTACCGAACGTACCCAGGAAACCTACAACCCGGATCTGCCGGCGCTGCGCAGCGAGCAGGTCAGCGAGGACAGAAGCACTGCTGGTGCCGGTGCGTCCGGTGTTCCCGGCGCACTTTCCAACCAGCCACCGGAGGATGCTGTGCTGCAACAGCCAGGGGGTGCCGCCGGCACGGGGCAGGGTGCCGGCGCCCAGGGCACAACACCAGGTGTTGCACCGGTCAACAACAGCAAGAGTAGTACTCGCAACTACGAGCTGGACAAAACCATAAGCCACACCAAACTGGCCAGTGGAGACATTCGCCGCCTGTCCATCGCCGTGGTGATCGACGACAAACAGGAACTCGATGACAACGATGAACTGGTCAGCAAACCCTGGAGTGATGAGGAGCTGAATCGTTTCACCAGTCTGGTAAAAGATGCTGTCGGTTTCAATCTGCAGCGCGGCGATACGTTGAATGTCATCAACTCTACATTTATATCGCAGCCGGAAGCCGAAGCGTTGCCGGAACCTGCCCTGATGGAGCAGCCCTGGGTATGGGATGTCGCACGGCAGGCAGCCGGCGCACTCGGCCTGCTGATCGTTGTCTTTGGCGTGCTCAAACCGGTGATGCGCAGCCTGGCCGAGAAGGGCGCCCGCAACATGCAGGCCGGCGCCATGGTGCCGGCTGCGGCGACAGCGGGCGAACACGGTGTCGGTGAAGATCAACTCAGTCTGTCAGGTGCAAACCCTCAACAGGCACAGCTGGCGGCGCCACAGATGGGCTACGAACAACATCTGGAGTCGGCAAAAAGTGTCGTAGGCGAGGATCCGAAACGCGTGGCACAGGTGGTGAAGAACTGGGTCGGCGAAGATGGCTGAGGGCAAATCAAAAATGAACGGTACTGACCGCGCCGCGGTGTTATTGCTGACACTGGGGGAGGAAAATGCGTCAGAAGTGCTGAAACATATGGGCCCCAAGGAGGTTCAGAAGGTCGGTTCGGCCATGGCGGCAATGAGCAACGTGCCGCGCGACCAGGTAACCCTGGTGCTGGAGAATTTCACCGAGACCGTGCAGGAACAGACTGCGCTGGGTGTGGATTCAGACGAATACATTCGTTCGGTGATGGTGGGCGCCCTGGGCGAGGACAAGGCCAAGGGATTAATGGATCGCATCCTGCTTGGCAGTAGTACCAAGGGCCTGGAAGCCCTGAAGTGGATGGATGCCAAGGCAGTGGCGGAGCTTATTCGCCTGGAACACCCACAGATCCAGGCCATCGTTTTATCCTATCTCGACAACGATCACGCCGCCGAAGTGATTAAAATCTTCCCGGAACGAACCCGGCATGACGTGCTGCTGCGTATAGCAACGCTCGACGGCATTCAGCCATCAGCCCTGCAGGAACTCGATGAAATCCTTGAGCGCCAGTTTTCCGGTAACCAGAACGTGCAGTCTTCCACTATGGGTGGTGCCAAATCCGCAGCGGATATTCTGAACTTTGTTGACAGTGCCATCGAGGGTGAAATCATGGAGGCGATCAAGGATGCGGACGCCGAGCTGGGTCAGCAAATCCAGGACCTCATGTTTGTATTCGATAACCTTATTGATGTAGACGATCGTGGCATCCAGGCACTGTTGCGCGAAGTGTCTTCCGAGACGCTGATTCTGGGCCTGAAGGGCGCAGAAGAAGGCATGAAGGAAAAAATCTTCAGCAATATGTCCAAGCGTGCAGCCGAGATGATGCGCGACGACCTGGAAAACAAGGGGCCAGTGCGTCTCAGCGAAGTTGAAGGTGCGCAGAAGGAAATCCTGTCAATTGCACGGCGTATGTCCGATTCCGGTGAACTGGCGCTGGGTGGCAAGGGAGCTGAACAGTTTGTCTAGGGTCATACGTGGTGAAGCGGCATCAGAGTGTCAGGCATGGGATCTGCCTGAGGTACAGTCCGGAGGAGCCAGCCGCAATCGGCCGGTGACTGCGCGCCAGCTGGAGGAAATCCAGCAGCAGGCGCGCCAGGAAGGGTTCCAGCAAGGTCTGCAGGAAGGGCGTGAGAGCGGTCGGGAGGAATTGCTGAACAGTGTCCGTTGCCTTGAACAGATTTTAAAGACGCTCGACAAACCGCTTGAGGAACTGGATGACAGTGTCGAGCAACAACTGGCCCAACTGGCTATGCTGGTGGCCCGACAGTTAGTGCGGCGTGAATTGAAAACCGATCCCGAACAGGTAGTCGGCATTGTTCGCGAAGCGCTGGCTTTGTTGCCGGTAGCAGCACGTGACGTCCAGTTGGCATTGAATCCGGAAGACGCCGGGATTGTTCGCCAGGCGTTGTCCCTGCACGAGGGGGAACAGGCGATCAGGATTGTGGAAGACCCGGTACAAAGTCGTGGCGGTTGCCGGGTGGTTACGCGGACATCACAGATCGATGCAAGCATTGAAACCCGTCTGAACTCGGCGATCGCGGGCGTGCTGGGCGGACAACGTCATAGCGACAGTCCGGAAAGCTGATGCCGGGTCGCAACGAACAGTGGAAGCAGCGACTGGATCCGTACTTGCAGCGCGCCGGGCAAGCCCGACCACTTGTTGTTGCCGGCAAACTGACACGCATGGTGGGACTTACCCTGGAGGCAGTCGGTTGCCAGGCGGCTATCGGCGATCGGTGCATGATCGAATCAAGACTGGGGAGACCTGTCGAAGCCGAAGTGGTGGGGTTTCACGACGACAAGCTATACCTGATGCCGATCGGTGACCTGCAGGGTATGGGTCCCGATGCCAGGGTGGTGCCGATTCATAGTGGTTGTGAAGTCCCGGTCGGTGATCACCTGCTTGGGCGTGTACTCGACGGTGCGGGTAATGCGCTGGACGGCAAGGGACCTATTCATGCAGACCAGCACGTGCCTTTGACCGGGCGTGCCATCAATCCTTTGTCACGCTCGCCAATCAGCGAGCCACTTGATGTCGGTGTTGCCGCTATCAACGCTTTGTTGAGCGTCGGTCGTGGTCAGCGTATGGGATTGTTTGCGGGCAGTGGTGTTGGCAAGAGCGTGCTGCTGGGAATGATGACGCGTTACACCGATGCCGATGTGATTGTGGTTGGACTGATCGGCGAGCGAGGCCGTGAGGTCAAGGAGTTCGTGCAGAACATTCTGGGTGACGAGGGCTTGTCACGTGCCGTGGTGGTGGCCACACCGGCAGATAACTCCCCGGTGATGCGCATGCATGGCGCCATGCTGGCAACCAGCGTTGCAGAATACTTCAGGGACCAGGGCAAGCAGGTGCTGTTGCTGATGGATTCGCTGACGCGCTTTGCCCAGGCGCAGCGTGAAGTTGCGCTGGCCATTGGTGAACCTCCGGCAACCAAGGGTTATCCGCCCTCCGTATTTGCCAGGCTGCCACAGCTGGTTGAACGTGCCGGTACCGGTGACCAGGGGGGGTCGATCACGGCGTTTTATACCGTACTGGTGGAAGGCGACGACCATAATGACCCGATTGCCGATGCTGCACGCGCCATCCTTGACGGTCACGTCGTATTATCGCGGGAGCTGGCGGAAGCCGGGCATTACCCGGCCATTGATATCGAAGCTTCCATCAGTCGTGTCATGGTTAACATCGTCGCGCCCGAGCATGAACAGGCGGTGCGCCGCTTCCGGCAGGTCTACTCGAGCTACCGCCAGAACCGGGATCTGATCAATGTAGGCGCCTATCAGCCGGGCAGTGACGCCAGGGTCGATGAGGCGATTGCCATGCACCCGCAAATGAGCCGCTTCCTGCAGCAGCATATGCACGAGCGGGTAACCTGGAACGATAGCCTGGCCGGGCTGGCAGTTTCGCTGGGGGCAGAATCTGTATGACACGCTCCAAACGCATGCAGCCGGTGCAGCGGGTGGCACAGAATCGCGAGCAGAATGCGGTGCAGAAACTCGGCCAGAGCCAGCAGCATCTGGATGCCCAGCGAACCAGGCTGGAAGAGCTGCGTAGCTACCGTGACCAGTATGCCAGGGACTTCGAGCTTTCCTGTGGTAGCGGGCTGGGGGCCGCCCGAATCCAGGATTACCGGGTTTTCCTCAATCGCCTGAGTGAAGCCATCCGTCAGCAGGAGGCCCTGCTCGAACAGTGTTGCAGCCAGCATGAGCAGACCCGTCAGCAGTGGATCGAGACCCGCACTCACAGCCAGGCGATTGACAAGGTCGTGCATCGTTACCGGCAGGATGAGCACCGCCAGCAGGAGCGCAGGGAACAACAGGAACAGGACGAGCGCGCCCAGCGCCCGACAAAAAAATAGAATTGGCACGCCCATTGCTCTAACACTCTGCAGGCAACTTCAATTTATGCAGGAGCAAAGGGATGAATGCACCCTTGGCAACATTACAGGTATTCCTGGAAGGTTCCGGTGGCGTATCAGCTAACGGTAGCAAAATACCTTATAAACAACAAGATATAGATCTATCTGAGGGGTTTGCACCGCTCCTTGATCAGGCGCATGCGACGCTGCCGTCACCAGCAGCCGACAGCACGGCAGCACAGGCCGATGTCGAAAGTCTCACCCTGCAACTGCAATCCTTGCCGCAAGCAGGCAAGCTGTTGCCGCTGCTGCAGAAGGTTCTGGATGGCGCGAAGAGTTCCGGCGCCGATCTACAGCAGCTGGTGGACCAGATCGCCGCCAGACTGGAACAGCTCCAGTCCGGTAGCGAATTGAATCCCGCTGATGATATTGCCGCAGTGCTTCAGCAGTTGCTGGTCAATGCGCCCGCCAGTCAAACGGTTGCAGCTCCACAGGCCGCTATTCTGGCAAGCGCTGATGGAAAAGTATTGAAATCAGGTTCCGCCGCTGCTGAAACGACGCCAGGCCGATCGCTAACGCCGCTGCCTGACAGTCGGCCGACGGTCACGGAAACGGGTGATAAGTCGCTCCCTGCAGAGGTCCTGTCTAATGCAAAAAGCAACAGTCTGGACAAGGCCCTGGCACAAATTCAGCAACAGAGTCCGGAACCGCGGCAGACGGAGCTGGCAAGCCTGGTGGCGGCCTTCAAACGCCACGACACAAATCCGCTAAAATCCGCTGATACGCTGCTTCGCACAGACGCCGCGACCAGTGCCGCAACTACACCGGCAGCCGTTCAGTCTTCACCATCCGCACCGCCACCCGGATTACCGACCCTCACACTGGGCACACCGCTGAATCAGGGCGCCTGGGATCAGGCACTGGGTGAACGTATCCAGTGGATGGTCAGCCATAAACTGCAGGGCGCCCAGATCAAGCTGAATCCGGCGAATCTGGGACCTATGGAAGTTCGTATCCAGGTACAGAATGAGCAGGCGAGTATCCAGTTTAGTTCCGCTCACGGGGTGGTCAGGGAGGCGTTGGAAGCGGCATTGCCCAGATTGCGCGATATGTTCGATGCCTCCGGGGTCGAGCTGGTGGATGTGGACGTTTCCGGGCAGTCTTTCGCCGAGCAGCAGCGTACCGCCGGTGAGGGTGGATCAGCGGCCTGGCACGGGGCTGCTCCGGAACAGGATTCGGGGCTGGAAACCGTGTTGGAGACTCCGCTTGGCAGCTTTCTGGAGAGCGGACGACTGGATCTATTTGCCTAATCGGACTGTTTTCAATAGCTTGTTCCAGCTGTCCCGGAAGGCCATCGAAAAAAACCGCCTGATTGCCGGTAACAGATTGATTGTATTTATGGATAAGCTTGTGCTAACTTCGCTCGACAACTATAACAATGCTGGATTTGGCAATGCCAACACCATCGAAAAAGCGCGGAGGAGTGAAGCAGCAGCGTCGTAATGCGCGCAGGAAATACTCCAGTGCCCCGATTCAGGGGAAAGAATTCAATTATGTCCTCCAGCTGAACGGCGAAGATACACAGTTACTCAATCGCTATCAGGATATCCTCGCCCAGGGCGCCGCGGGCTTTGCGGAAACCAGCTACAACTACCTGTTTGATAATCCTGATATCGCCGATGTGATGTATGCCTACGAACGCTCGGGTGGCAATCTCGGCGAACTGGTGCGCGGTATGCTCGAGCACAAGCTGGGCCTGCTGGATGGTGACATCGGTGAAAAGGCGACCGGCCGTAGCGAACAGATTGGTAGTACACACTTCCGGTTGGGCGTGAAGCCGGTCTGGTCGCTGGGTGCGTACCGCTTGTTTATGGAACATTTGCGCAGTCTTGTGGCCACCGATTCGCAAATAGCAGATGAAGACCGTGATGCGCTGGAATCCGCGTTGATCAAGATGATCTTCCGGGACCTGGCTGTGATGACCGAAGCCTACTGGCGTACAGCAGTGGAACAGATCAGGGAGCAGCGCGACGAACTTGGCATCGAACAGGATCTGGCCGGCGAAATCCTGGGTCATATCCCGCAGATGTTGTGGACCGTTGATATTGAGACCAATCGCATCAGCTATGCGAGCCCCGGTACCCGGAGTTTTTGCGGTGACGAACTGGATGCACCGATTCCCTGTTTCTACCACATTAACGGCTCTGAACGTGAACGGGTACTCACGGCCTGGCAACAGGTGATCGACGGCCAGACGGTGCAGCTTGAAATCCGGCTTAAGCCCGACGGGCAAGCGGATCGCTGGTTCCGTATGGCATTTTATCCAGCCGCCAATCGCCGTGGCCGGGTGTTGCGCGTGCATTGTCTGATGGAAGACATTACCGATGCACATGCTGATCGCGAGCGCCTTGAGCAGCTGTCTACGCAAGACGAGGTTACCGGTCTGGCAAATCGCGCCTTGTGGTACGACCGCCTGTCTTCAGCGCTGGCGGTGGCGCGCCGTAATCCTGGTGCTTCCGTTGCCGTCATGGTGCTGGATATCAATCAGTTCAAGATGTACAACGATTCGCTGGGGCACGAAGCGGGTGACGAACTGCTGCGCCAGATAGCGGTACGCCTGCAAAGGGTTGTGCGTGACACCGATACCCTGGCGCGTCTGGGGGGTGATGAGTTTGGCATTGTATTGCCTTTGCTGCAGGATACGGAACGCGCAGTGGAACGTGTGGCCGGTGAGATCATAAACGCGCTCAGCGCTCCGTTCACCTATCAGCAAAAGGAACTGTGTCTGAGCAGCGCGATTGGCATATCGGTGTACCCGCAACACGGTGAGGATGCCACTACCCTGGCCAGTCATGCCGACAGTGCCATGTACCGTTCCAAGTGGAATGCCGTGCCGTACCTGTTCTACGAGTCGGAGGCTTCCGCTTCTTCAGCGAACCAGCATCTGCAGTTTTCCGGTCAGTTGCACGGGGCGCTGGAACGCGAAGAGTTCGAGCTTTTCTATCAGCCTAAAATCGATCTGGATACCGGAATGACCTGTGGCGCGGAAGCCTTGTTGCGCTGGCAGCATCCCCAGCAGGGGCTGGTACTGCCCAGGCAGTTTATTCCGGTTGCCGAGCAGCTGGGCATGATAGCGCCCATTACTGACTGGGTGCTGGATACCGCACTGGAACAAAGCAAGCACTGGTCGGCCGATGGCAGTCCGATGCCGATTTCGGTGAATGTATCGGCGCGCTCCTTCCAGGCGCCGGGACTGATCAAGGGCATCGAGCAATCGCTGCAAAAAGCGGGCCTTGATGGCAGCTGCCTGGAGATAGAAATAACCGAAGGTACATTGATGGCGGACCTGGACGAAGGCACGCGGATTCTCAACAACCTGAGCGAACTGGGTATCTCGATTGCTATCGATGATTTCGGTACCGGGTATTCTTCCCTGTCATATTTGAAACGCCTGCCTATCGACGTGCTTAAAATTGATCAATCCTTCCTGGAGAATATGAACCGTAATCCCAGGGATGCCGCCATTGTCCGTTCCATTATTGAACTGGGCCATAACCTCGAATGCAAGGTGATTGCAGAGGGTGTTGAAGACGAAGCCGTGCGCATAAAGTTGAAGGCGCTGGGCTGCGACCTGGTGCAGGGTTTTCATATCAGCAAACCGTTACCGGATGCCGGCTTCCGGGAGTGGTTGTTACAGGCTGAGAGCTAGAATCTGATCGATTTCCTGGTCGTGGCTGTATTGTGGCGGTACCTGCTGTTCAGCCAATGTTCTGTCGATTTATCCGTCCCGGATTAGTCAAAAGTTTGTCATATTACAATATAGTGTTTGTAACTATCAGTTTTTAAATAACTAATCAAAAATTTTTCTCGTGGCATACGTCTTGCTATCCCTGTATCTGTAGATACCAAAGGGATAATCCAATGGCAACAAATGTAGACGATCTGGACCTGGATCTGGATGACGGTGACCAGCCGGAAGCAAAGTCCAAATCGAAACTGCTCATTATAATATCGATCATTGTGCTGCTGCTGGGTGTTTCGGCCACAGCTACGCTAATGCTGACCGGTGTCTTGTCGGGTGGCGATGAAGAAGCCTTCGCTGAACAGAACGAGACCGGTGGCAAAGCCGAAAAAAGCAAAAAGGACAAGAAGAAAAAAGCCAGGACACCGCTGAATTACGTACCACTCGATCCACCCTTTGTTGTGAATTTCACTGCTGACACCGATATCCGCTTCCTGCAGATCACTGTGGAAGTCGGAACCCGTAACGCCGAGGCGGTGGAGCGAATCAGGGAACACCGTCCCGCAATTCGCAACGCACTGGTCATGCTACTCAGCAGCCAGGACCCGCATACGCTGAATACCCGTGAAGGCAAGGAGCAGTTGCGCGCTGAAACCCTGGCGGAAATCCAGAAGGTAATGAAAGGAGAGACCGGTGCAGTGGTTGTTGAAAGTGTGTTCTTTACCAGCTTTGTCATGCAATAGGGTGATGCCGTGAACGATCTGCTCTCACAAGACGAAATCGATGCACTGTTGCACGGTGTCAACGGCGGCGATGTCGAAACGGATACCGACGAAGCGGTTCCCGAAGGCGAAATAACCGGTTACGACTTCACCAGCCAGGACCGCATCGTACGCGGGCGTATGCCCACCCTGGAAATGATCAACGAGCGCTTCGCCCGTTATTTCCGCATCAGTCTGTTCAATATGCTGCGCCGTGCCAGTGAGATATCTGTATCGGGTGTGCAGATGCTCAAGTTCGCAGAGTACGTGCACAGTTTGTTTGTGCCTACCAGCCTCAACCTGGTGCGCGTACAGCCGCTGCGTGGTACATCGCTGTTTGTGCTGGAACCCAGGCTTGTCTTTGCCCTGGTGGATAATTTCTTCGGTGGAGGTGGACGTTTCCATACCAAGATCGAAGGCCGGGAGTTTACGCCTACCGAGCTGCGCGTTATCCAGATGGTTCTTGAAGTCGCCTTCAAGGATCTGATGCAGGCCTGGAAACCGGTGCTGGAAGTAAGTTTTAATTACCAGAGTTCCGAAGTCAATCCGCACTTTGCCAATATCGTCAGTCCCACCGAAGTGGTTGTCGTGAATACCTTCCGTATTGAACTCGACGGGGGTGGTGGAGATATGCACGTAACCATGCCCTATTCGATGGTGGAACCAATTCGGGATTTACTCGACGCCGGTGTGCAAAGTGATCGTAGCGATCGCGATGAACGCTGGACCAGGACCATTCGTGAAGAAATGAAACAGGCACACGTTAATATGTCTACCACCCTGGTTGAAACCCAGTTGTCGCTGCGCGAAATCAACGAGCTGAAAGCCGGTGATGTAATTCCCATTGACCTGCCGGAGCTGGTTACCCTCGAGGCAGAGGATACACCGGTATTTCGTGGCAAGTTCGGTCTGCATAACGGCAGCCGCGCCGTGAAGATAGCAAGCAAGATTATTCCTGACCCAATTGACAGCTAAGGCTGGCAGGAGAAGCCGATGAGTGAAGAAACGCAGAATCTGGAAGCAGAAGCCGGTGACGACTGGGCTGATGCAATGGCCGAACAGGCGACGGTAGAGGCCGAAGCAGAACAGGCGCAGGAAACGCCTGCTGCAGAGTTCGATAATCTCGAAGATACCTCGGTTGGTCTGGCGGATAACGAGGCCAATATGGATGTCATCCTGGATATCCCGGTCACGATTTCGATGGAGATCGGGCGAACGCAAATCAGTATTCGCAATCTTCTCCAGTTAAACCAGGGTTCTGTTGTGGAACTCGACCGGTTGGCCGGAGAACCCATGGACGTACTGGTCAACGGTACGCTGGTTGCCCACGGTGAAGTCGTAGTGGTTAACGAAAAATTCGGTATTCGCCTCACGGATGTGATCAGCCCGGCCGAACGCGTCAAGAAACTGAAATAGGAACCTGCATGACTTCCAGCCGCGCCCGGAAACTGCTTCTGTCTGTAATCGTATCGGTATGTTCATCGTTTGCCAACGCCGCTGATCCTGGCAGCACTGCGACTGAGACGGCGACATCTTTTCAGGACCCGCTGGCCATGACCAGTCTGTGGCAGCTGACGCTGGGGATGGTTGCGGTGCTGGGGCTGATTATGGGGAT
>Ga0316187_10001875_pt1 | contig 18371 bp, 15 predicted proteins | sample CroRivburrow1_MG_FD_204927 | JGI IMG/M metagenome (GOLD analysis project Ga0316187, IMG submission 204927) | Coastal sediment microbial communities from Maine, United States - Cross River worm burrow 1 | ecosystem: Environmental > Aquatic > Marine > Coastal > Sediment | place: USA: Maine...
AGAGGCCCAGGAAAAATTCGAGGACAAGCACACCCGTTATCGCCACCGGGCTATTCTGATATTGGATAAAGACGGTCAGGTTATTGGCAAAGTCAGCCAGCTGGATGCGCTTAAAGCCCTGGAACCAAAGTACCGGGACATGATCCAGGGAGAAGGATCACACCGATTTGGATTTACCAAAAGTTTCATGAAATCGATGTTGAATGATTATCAGCTTTTTGCCAGCCCCCTGGATGATATCTGTCGCAAAGCCGGCGAACAGAATGTCAAAATATTTATGTCGACACCCACCGAGGGCGAATATATCTCCGAAGACGCAACCCTGGATGTCGCTATTCATCAGTTCATCATGGGGCACCACCAATCTTTATTGGTGACCGGTGGCGGGAAAATTGTGGGCATCTTGCGTCTGACCGATGTGTTTGCCGCCTTGTTTCACAAGATGAAAGAGTGTTTTGCATAATAGGCCCTGAAGAATCTCACGGATATTCAGCCAAATCATAGATCTGTTGCACAGGATGGAGGAGGAGGGATTAATGAGTAGTGATATTGCGGCAACGAGAAGTATCGACTGGAAAAAGATGGGGTTTCTTTTTTTAGGTCTTGCCCTGTTTGCGGTGGTTTACTGGGCACCGACCTGGCCCGATGCCGTCGATCCCATGGGCAAAAATTTCCCGCTGAGCCGGGAAGCCAAAGGTGCCATCGCCGTATTTTTACTGGCCGGCACCTGGTGGGTTTTCGAGGTCGTCCCCATCGGGATCACCAGCCTGGCCATCGGAGTTCTGCAGGCCATGTTCCTGATACGCCCGGCCAGGGACGCCTTTACGGATTTCATGGTGCCTTCCGTCATGTTTATTTTTGCCTCGATCATGATCGGACTGGTATTCACCAAGACCGGATTGACCAAACGTCTGGCGTATAAAATGCTGGTCATCGTCGGCGAGAAAACCAGCATGATTTATCTCGGATGCTTCCTCGTCACGTCGGCATTGACCCACATCATGGCCCATACCGCCGTGGCGGCCACCATTTACCCTCTGCTGGTATCGATTTATGCGCTCTACGGTGAAGGTGATAAAAAAACGAAGTTCGGTAAAGGACTCTTCATTGGGATGGCCTATGTTGCCGGTGCCGGCAGTATCGTCACCTTGCTGGGAGCTGCCCGGGGTGCCGTGGCGCTGGGCTTTTACAAGGACATCGTCGGCGCTGACATCACCTTCTTTCAATTGACCTGGTATATGTTCCCCATTGGCTGGATAATGACATTCATCCTCTGGGGATTTTTCATGATTTTCTTCAAACCTGAGAAAGCAGCCATCCCGGGACTCAGGGATAAAGCCCGGCAATTGAACGCCGAATTGGGACCCCTGACCCGCAACGAAATCAAGGCGGCGCTCATCGTCGGGGCCTGCATTGTGACCATGTCATTGCGCTCCTTCATTCCAGCCTTACAACCGGTCGACAAAACTGCCATCATCCTGATATCCACCATCCTGTTTTTTATCACCGGTATCATGGACATCGATGATCTGGAAGCCATTCCCTGGAACATTATATTGCTGTTTGCCGGCGCCATGAGCATCGGCAACTGTCTGTGGCAAACCGGGGCCGCCAACTGGATGGCAGTCAACTGGCTGGTCATGTTCCAGGAAGCCAACTGGTTCGTGTTCGTGATGAGCATCGCTTTTTTTGTTATGATGATGACCAATTTTATTATGAACGTGGCGGCCATCGCCATATCCCTGCCGGTGGCCCTGGTTATCGCCCCCTATCTGGGCGTCGCCGGCGAAGTGATTCTGTTTTCGGCCCTGGTCACCGCCGGCATGCCGTTCTTGCTGCTGGTGGGCGCGGCCCCCAATGCGATTGCCTATGACTCCGGTCAGTTCTCGACTGGAGAATTCTTTCTGTATGGGATACCGGCCAGCATCATACTGATGATCGTTACCGGTTTTGCCGTGTTTTTCCTCTGGCCCCTGATGGGCATGCCGGTCCTCACCGGGGGTTAACGAAAAAAACGGACATAGGTCCTAATTGAAAATACTCAATTTCATAAATACGATTAAGATATAAATAACTCACCGCTGAGTACGCAGAGTGCACAGAGAAATTATAACGTTCAATAATCAATGACCTCTGCGGTCTCAGCGAACTCTGCGATTAATTAAAAGACCCGGAAAACGTAACAATATTTCTAACCACAGGGGAAGGTATGAATCTTTTTTTTCTATCGCTGGCGATAATCTTCTGCGGGAGCCTCTTATCCCTGACCTTTTGGCGGCAATTCACCCTGATGAAGATCATCAACATTCTGGCTATCACAGGCGGTTGCCTTCTGGGACTGGTCGACGCCGGCACCAAACTCTTCCGCCCGGGACCTTATACCGCGGCCTTTGAATATCTGAACACGTTTTCGCTATCCTTTCAAATCGATGCCCTGTCCGCATTTTTCCTGGTCGCCATCTACGCGGTCTGCCTGCTTGCCGCCATTTACAGCTACCACTACATGGACAACCCCCAAAAAGCGTTTCGCACTGCCGGCAACTACTTCTTTTTCAGTCTTTTGACCGCCTCAATGGCGCTGGTGGTGGCCGCCGGCAACCTGATCGCGTTCATGCTGTCCTGGGAAATCATGTCCCTGTCGTCGTTTTTTCTGGTGGTCTACAACTACGAGGCCGAGGAAAACCGCAAAGCCGGTTACCTCTATTTTGTGTTTACCCAGGTAGGGGCCATGTTCATCCTAGCGGCCTTCGGCCTAATTTATGCCCAGAGCGGCAATTTCGGATTTGCAGATGCCGCGGCACTGCCCGAAACGGTCAAGATCATCGTTTTTGTGTTGGCATTTATCGGCTTTGGCTCCAAAGCCGGTGTCTTCCCCTTTCACGTCTGGCTGCCCCATGCTCACCCGGCCGCACCCAGCCACATTTCAGCGGTGATGTCCGGTGTGATGATTAAGACCGGCATCTACGGAATCATCCGCATGTACGTGCTGTTGGACAGTCATACAGCAATATTCGGCCATTTTGTTTTGATTGCCGGCATCATTTCCGGTATCCTGGGTGTGGTTTATGCACTGGGACAACATGATCTCAAGCGTTTGCTGGCTTACCACAGCGTTGAAAATATCGGCATCATTTTGATCGGCATCGGCATCGGCATGATCGGGGTTGCCGCCGGTAAACCGGTCATGGCAATTCTGGGGTTTGCCGGCGGCCTGCTGCATGTGCTGAATCATGCGATCTTTAAATCTCTTTTGTTCATGGGTGCCGGCATGGTGCTCCACAAAACCGGGACACGCACCATCGATCTTTTGGGCGGACTGATTAAAAGAATGAAAATTACCGGAACCGCCTTTCTGATCGGATCTTTGGCAATTTCCGGCCTTCCGCCCTTGAATGGTTTTGTGAGCGAGTTTTTGGTCTACATGGGCAGTTTTCAGGGGATGGCACTGGACAAAACATCCTTTGCGATGTGCCTGCTGGCCATTGTCAGCCTGGCAATTATCGGGGGACTGGCACTGGCCTGTTTCACGAAGGTCGTGGGCGTTGTCTTTCAAGGTGAGCCGCGCAGCCGGGTTGCGGAGAACACGGATGAGAAGGGGCTGACCATGCTCGTTCCCATGCTGATTCTGGCGGCGGCCTGCGTTTTGATTGGTGTCTTTCCAACCTTTTTCATGGCCATGGCGGTTAAGGCCGTTGCTTCTCTGGGACTGGGTTACGGTGGTATTCCCCTTAAGCCCTTCTTCGAACTGACCGGCAATATTACACGGACAGCGGTGGTTATCTTTGCTGTATTTTTATTGATTGTGGCGTTGCGCACATTATTGTACCGGGGCAAAACAGTGACCCGCTCCGGCACCTGGGGCTGCGGTTTTACAAGACCAACAGTTAAAATGCAATACACCGGATCCTCCTATGCGGCTTCAATTCTGGAATTTTTCCGACCGGTCGCCCCGCTGACCGAAAATCATTCGAAGGTACGCGATCGCTTCCCGCAAAAGAGCCATTACCACAGCCATGTCAGTGATATAGCCGAACTGCATATGGGCAGTGTCGTGGTGCGACCGGTCTTGGCACTATTTGAAAAACTGCGATGGCTGCAGCACGGAGACATCCACCTGTATATCGGCTATATTCTGTTGGCGATTGTGGTGCTGCTGTTTTTTGTATAGGGAGAGGTTCAGGGTTTAAGGCTCAAGGTTCAGGGTTGACTAAAAGATGAACATCGAACATCGAACGTCCAACATCGAATAATGTATTCTGTCTATTTAAAATAAAGACTGAGCAAAGCGAATCCACATTGGACGTTCGACGTTGGATGTTGGATGTTCAACGTTCAATACTTTTACTGTTCAGGCCAGGCGGAGTTTCATACGAGCACCACCGCTGGCCTGAAAAGCGGCCAGTCTAATAGAGAAAGGAACTTTGTAGTCTTACAAGGGCTATTTTTTATGGTGGGAGCGGTTTTCAACCGCGATTAACTCGGTCTGACATATACACATAAGATAAGTTTCATATGGGATAAAAACGAATGATGAAATCCATTATTTTCCTAATCCTGGCCATGCTTCTGGCACCGCTGTATTCAGCGTGGATCCTGAAAGTCAAGGCGTTTTTCGGCGGCCGCAAAGGATCGCCGTTGCTGATCAATTACTACACCCTGATTAAGCTTTTCCAAAAGGGATCGGTCTACAGCACCAGCACTACCCTCATTTTTAAGCTGGGCCCCATGGTCTCACTGTGCGCGGCGACCGTGGTGCTGATGTTCCTGCCCGTCGCCGGGCAGCCGCCGCTATTTTCATTTAACGGGGATGTAATTCTGCTGCTGTACCTGCTGGGCCTGGGCCGATTTTTCACCATTGCCGCCGCCATGGACACGGCCTCTCCCTTCGAAGGCATGGGTGCCGCCCGGGAAGCATACTTTCCGATTATTTGTGAGGCCACGCTGTTCATGATCCTGATTTTGTTTTACACCCTTACCGGCGAGCTAAGCCTGGCCGCCTATTTTGCCGATGGCCAACCTTTCGGACTCTGGCAAGCCGCCGGTCCGCCGTTACTGTTTGTGACCATCGCTTTTTTTATTGTGCTGCTGACGGAAAGTTCCCGGGTCCCGGTGGATGACCCGGCCACCCACCTGGAACTGACCATGATCCATGAAGTCATGGTGCTGGATCACAGCGGACCGGATTTTGCGCTCTTTGTGCTGGGTTCTTTTTTCAAGCTTTTCTTCTATTCGACCCTGATCAGCCGCTTGATCTGCCCGTTCACCCTGGGACACCCGGCGGCGGACACCGTTCTATTTTTTATCGTGCTCGGTCTGGTGTACACGGCTGTCGGTGTCACGGAATCGGTTATGGCCCGCTATCGCATGGACAAGGTGCCCCAGTTTGTCCTGACATCTTTTGCACTGGCTTTTTTCGCAACCGTCATCACATTGGAGTTTTTAAAATGATCCAACCTGTAGATACCATTTTGGCCCTTGTACTCCTGTCGGTGTTGATCTCCTTCGGTTCAAGTCGGCTACCCATGCTGATCAAGGTGCTGGCCTTCCAGGGGGTGGTTGTCTCCATCGTGCCGTTGTTCATCGGCCACGATCTGACCGCCGGAAGCGTCGTGTTCACCCTGGTCACCCTGATAATCCGGGGAATCCTCATTCCCCTGTTCATCTACCAGGCGATTAAAAAAGTGGCCATCCGACGGGAAGTCGAACCCATCGTCGGGTATCATGCTTCCCTGCTGGCCGGTCTGGCCCTGATTGTTGCGGCTACCTTCGTCAGCCCGAAGTTCAATCTGCCCCAGGCCAGTGGTAATGCTCTGCTGCTGCCCACGGCCATTACGCTTCTGGTGGCCGGTATGTTTCTGCTCATGGCCCGGCGCAATGCCATTGCCATGGTTCTCGGTTATATCATGATGGAAAACGGGATCTACCTGGTGGGAACCAGTTTTTCGGTCCGTGCCCATCATATTGTTGAATTCGGTATCCTCCTTGACGTGCTGGCCGGCGTGATGATCATGGCCATCATTCTGCAAAATATCAACCAGGCGTTTGATGATGTCGATACGGCGCTGCTCAGAACTTTAAAGGAATAGGTATTGCATGGTTGAAATCGTTTTTCTCATTCCGCTGTTAACCGGCGTGATGGCTTTCTTTCTTCCACGGACAGCCGGTCGACCCCTGCTGGTAATTACCGGGGTAATTCATCTGGTATTATCCCTTTATCTATGGATCCGGCGGCCGGAAGCACTGTTCGAAACTTATTTTTCCGTCACACCCGAAGGCCTTCTGTCGCTGTTGGTGATATCCCTGCTTTTTTTCCTGATTTCGATTTATACCGCGACATATCTCAAAAAAATTGAAATCCGCTCCGAACGCGTTTTTACCGGATCGATGCTGCTGTTTTTATCCACCATGACCATGGTGACCCTGTCGGATCATATCATGGTCATGTGGATTGCCATCGAGGCCACCACGCTCGCCAGTGCACCTTTGATATACACACATCGGTCCGCAGCCACCCTCGAGGCCACCTGGAAGTACGTGTTGATCTGCTCGGTGGGCATCGCCCTGGCCCTACTGGGTTCAGTGCTGATTACCCTCTCCATGGATATCGGCGGTGTCGATGTGCCGGTGGCTTTTTCCGCACTGACCGGAGAGGCCGGACGTCTGGATCCGCTGTGGCTCAAAACCGGATTTGTGTTCATTCTGGTGGGCTACGGTACCAAAATGGGCCTGGCGCCGATGCATACCTGGCTGCCCGACGCCCACAGTGAAGCCCCCAGTCCGGCCTCAGCCCTGTTGTCCGGTGTATTGCTCAACTGTGCCTACCTGGGAATTTTCAAAACCAATAAAATCATGCATGCTGCCGGTCTGGGGCATTTTTCAGGCACGATTCTGATTGTATTGGGACTGATATCCATTCTGGTAGCAGCAACCTTTATTCTCAAGCAAACCGAATACAAACGGCTGCTGGCTTATTCGAGTATCGAAAACATGGGCATTATCGCCTTCGGCACCGGCATTGGCGGGCTGGGAGCCTATGGCGCCATACTGTGCCTCATCCATCACAGCCTGATTAAATCATCCCTGTTTCTGTCATCCGGCAACATTCTGCTGGGCTACGGCAGCCGGCTGATCAAAGAAACCGGGAAACTTGCCGGGCGAATGCCGAAGACCTTTGTGGCCTTTTTCGGAGGGTTTGCCGGTATTTCCGGTTTTCCACCCTTCGGGATCTTCATCGGCGAACTCTTTATCATCATCGGCGCCTTTCGTAGCGGGCACTACATCGCTGTGGGAATTTTTATCCTGAGTCTGTGTGTGATCTTCGCCGGATTTGCCAACCATGTCATGCAGATTTCCTTCAGCGACGTCCGGGCCACGATACGGATGGAGGAAAGACCCACAATGGTATGGCCGCAGTATGCACTCCTACTGACCTCCCTGGTACTCTGTATCTGGATTCCGGATTCGCTGTACCAAACGATTATCCAAGCAGTCAATTCCATTGGCGGGAGATTTTAATGAACACGGATTTTATACAGATCGGTAATGGCGAGGCGGTAACCCGGGACCGCATACCACATCTGGCATTTGATGATTTTCGCAGTCAGGCGCTGCATATCGTCGCCAACGGCGGCAAAGTTGTCCATTTCTTCGCCTATCCAGACGAAGATGAAGTTAATCTGCTGGCGGTCCTGCGGACCGACCACCTACTGCTGGCCGGTTGCCGGGCACCGGAAGCCTATCCATCGCTGACGTCCGAATGCGAACCCTTCCACCTGTTCGAGCGTGAGATCGCCGAACAGTTCGGCATCCGTCCCGAAGGCCATCCCTGGCTAAAAATGGTCCGCTATCACGCTAACGAACGCGGGCTGCCGGATGTTTTCGGAAACGATTACAGTCAGGACATCCCCGGCAATTACGATTATTATGCCGTCGAAGGCGACGAGATTCACGAGGTTGCCGTCGGCCCGGTGCATGCCGGTGTGATCGAGCCCGGCCATTTCAGATTCAATTGTATTGGTGAGCGGGTGCTGCACCTGGAAATTCAACTGGGGTATCAGCATCGCGGTGTCGAGAAGCTATTCCTGAACGCAGATATCAAACGGATGCCGATTCTGGCCGAAGGCATTGCCGGTGACACCGCCGTCGGCCACAGCCTGTGCATGACTCAGGCGGTCGAAGCACTGGCCGCCATCGACACCGATGCCGGCGCACGCATTATCCGCACGATCGGCCTGGAACTGGAGCGTATTGCCAATCACGTCGGCGACCTCGGCGCCTTGAGCGGGGATGTGGCTTTTTTACCGCCGGCCAATTACTGCGGCCGCATGCGCGGCGATTTTCTGAACATGAGCCTGTGGATATGCGGCAACCGTTTCGGCAAGGGCCTGGTCCGACCCGGCGGCGTGCGCTTCCCGCTGACCGATGAAGACCGCCGCGTCCTGACCGAACGTATCACAGAATTGAAACCCCAGGTCAAACATGTCAGCGATCTGCTTTTTGCAACATCCAGTGTCCGATCACGGTTCGAAGGCTGCGGGGTGGTCAGCACGTCGGACGCTGAAAAACTGGGCCTGGTGGGCCCCGCCGGTCGTGCCAGTGGGATTCCCTACGATGTGCGGCGTAATTTTCCAACGGAGCATTACCACCGCCTGGATATCCCGCAGAATGCCGAACCCACCGGGGACGTGTATGCCCGGGCCAAGGTGCGGGCCGACGAAGTGCTGCAATCCATCTCAATTATTGAATCCTTGCTGAGCAGCCCGATTGAAACCCGTTGTGTTGAAGATACAAGTTATAAGCTGGCGCCGTCGTCCCTGGCTGTTACCCTCAACGAGGCCTGGCGCGGGGAGGTGTCGCATTGTTTGCTGACGGATGCCGACGGGAAAATCCTGCACTATAAAATAAAAGATCCGTCATTTCACAACTGGAACGGATTGGCCATGGCCTTGAGGGATACGGGGATCTCCGATTTCCCGCTCAACAACAAGAGCTACAATCTATCCTACTGCGGCTTTGATCTATAGTGCTTGTTTTTACAGGGGTAGAAGGCAAATGGTTTGCCGATATAGCAGGAACCTGAAAAAAACAAGATTAAAAATCATAAATCACCAAAGTGAAGCAAAATGCTAAATACGCTGAAAAACAGATTTGAACAGGGCTGCCGGACCAGCGCTTACCCAAAAACCACGATCGAATTGCCGGCGCGCTATCGCGGGCGGCCCCAGATCCATGCAGAGGCCTCATCCGACTTGGCAGCCGAATGCGCGGCAACCTGTCCCCAGGAAGCCATCGATGCCGAACGCAAAATAATCGATCTGGGGCGTTGTGTGTTCTGCGGCACCTGTGAGCGCCTTTCTGAAGGCCGGTTCGTGTCTTTCAGCCAAGATTTTGAGCTGGCGGTGGCTGAAAAAGACTACCTTCTGACCGCGGGTGAACTCCCTTCCCTGGCCGAACATGCTAAAAAACATTTTAAAAAACTGTTCGGTCGCTCCCTGCAGCTACGCCAGGTATCAGCCGCCGGCTGCAATGCCTGCGAGGCTGATTTGAACGTGCTGGCCACGCCGTTTTTCGATCTGGCCCGCTTCGGCATCAACTTCGTGGCCTCGCCGCGCCATGCCGACGGAATCGTTGTAACGGGTCCCGTTTCCAGGAATATGAAAACAGCCCTGCTGCAAACCTATGAGGCAACGCCGGCTCCCAAAGTTGTTATCGCCGTGGGCAGCTGCGCGCTATCCGGTGGCCCGTTTCGCGGAAGCTCCGAGATCACCGAAGGCCTGGATCGTCTGTTGCCGGTGGATCTGTATATTCCAGGCTGTCCGCCGCACCCGCTGACCAATCTTCATGCTCTGCTGACTTATTTCAAATCGTCTTGACGGTGCCGTGAGGAGCCCCACTTTTTTCCCTCATAAATTTGGGATTTTGGATTTTAGAATTTGGATTTTAGGTTCGCCTCCGGCGGATCAATTAAAAAAGATAGAGCAAAGCGATACAACAAATCCGCAATCCAAAATCTAAATTCTAAAATCAATAACTGCCCAATAAGCCGATTTAAGGGTATGCAAAATTAACCCCATCGTTACCTGCTGTTTCATCACCCTGGATCAAGGCTGAATCACAATGGCCGGATACAGCCCTTGCAATTTGCCGTCTGGATAAGGCTGAATCGTATTAAAGGAGATGTTCTGGTTCTTTTGGGCATGTCCCCTGTTCTTATTGCCGTCAAAAAAGGCCCCGTTGGCCTCGAGAATGTGATGAATGCGTTCGCGGAAGGCGGTGACAAAACCGGCGCCATTTCCTTCAAAAGACATATTGCCTTTTATCAGGCCATTATTGATTTTGGAAAAGTCTTTGAGGGTCATGCTGTTCGATGCCAGCTCTTGCGAATTCGTAATCAGACCCCAGACCAGATGCTCGGGCGGTATGGTTAATGGTTTTTTAATATCGATGATGGTATGGGGCATGATGATACTCTCGTTGCCGATAGTCAACCGGCTATCGGCCCGCCCCCTCAAAAAGCTATTGAATCCGACGAATATGTTTTTCCCCAGATCGGCCTCGATGATTTTCGCCCCATGAGCGGTCACATTACAACCTTCCAGGCGAGAATTGATGATATAACAATTTTCCTGGGCATTGGCACCCTTGCCGAGCCATGCATTTTGTAGATAAGCACGCTGGGCGACCAAAACATTCTCGCTGATGTGGGTCTTGGGTTTGATCACCGCATAACGATCCAGTGAGGCATTGCTGGGAACTGGAAAGGACTGTTCAAGATTGACCGCATTAAAAACGCGCTGGAAGCCTTCTTTGCGGTCATCCACAAAATCCATAAGGAACCCCTGGGGCAGTCTGCCCGCAATAAAGTTTATGTAGTGGTTCAATTTGTTGAGGGGATGACGATACAAAAAATTGAACTCGTCGGGATTGCGGACCCACACAGTTCCGGGGCTGACGTTAAGATGCCCGACCTCGCCGGCCTGAACATAAGAAAATGTCCCAATAACGCAATCACGCATGCTTGTCAGATCGACGGTGGCAAACGGTCCCAGAAAACATCCGTCGATGGGGGAGCCGTGGATATTGGCGTAATGGGTGGAGACGGTATCTCTGATAAAAAACTTTTCAAGGGTTTCCGGATCGTGTGAAAAATTATGAACCAGGGTTTTGATGAGAAAACTGTCTTCGATGTCAATGCCCTCATCTCTGGTGATCGGTATTTCAAACTTTTGATATTGAAATACATCACCCTTCTGTTTTAGTTCGTCGCCACGGATATCACTTTTGTAAAGTATCGAATTTCTGGTTCGGATTTTACCCAAAAAATAACTTCCGGCCAGACTGGAATGTCTGAATACCAAATCAAGGGGATGGTTGGGGGTAATGCCGTAGAAGGCATAGAATTTGACCATCTGATGAAGTGGAACCAGATTTTTGATAAAAGGACTTACGTCGTACTCGAGCTCACGCAAGTTAATATTGATTCTTTGAATAATTCGTTCCAGTAGTTTTTCCAATTCTTTCATAATGCATCCTTAGGCTCTTCTCGGGCTTTGTCTGACAATATGTTGTCGGAAAATCAAGTACTCAGTTTTCACATTCTTTCATGGTGTGGAATACGGCCGCGAAAGCGTCCGTCATGCGCAATATCCCGATAATATCCTTGCCCCGGGTTACTAACAGTGATATATGCCGCCCCATCACCAACTGCATAATCGCCATTTCAAGAGAGGCTTCCTCTTCAATAAATTCTCCCTCCGAGGGGGCCTGCATGAAATCTTCGACCTTTAATTTGGATGCCTTACTGCAGAGGTCCTTCAAGGGCGCTGCCTTCAGCCGCCGCTGCTTGCGTATTTTGTGGACAAAATTGTAACTGAAGCCGAATTGGCTGAGTTCTTTAATTTTACCCGAGTCCTCATTTTTCGGTTCAAGGGCACGCAACACGTCCAATTGACCTAATTTGCCAATAACCCGTTTATTTTTATCCAGAATTAAGACACCTCGGTGCTTATATTTGGTGTGGTCGAACTCCTCCTGAGCCTTTTCCAGGGCCAGGACCGCATCAAACAGGGTTGAGCCCTCCAGCACCGTTGCATATTCCGACAGCGGCACCATTAATTCCTTAACAAGATAATCACTCACGGTAACCCTCCAACCAATTGCTTGCACAGTTAAAATATTATTGTGATTAAATTAGGTAGTCTAAATTAATGTATTGTTTAATTCAAGTCATTTTTGAATAAAGCGGAATATGCTTTTCCCCGTGATTGCAGTGCGAAGAGGCAGGCGCGTTGAGCGGGCATTTTATATGGATTAAATTTGGTATTTGCTTAAGGTTTGGTTCATATGATAAGGTAAAATATGAATTTATAACTCCCTTCATAAGCCGCCGGCATAGTTCAGATTTAGATCAATGTGCTGTGATCACCCTGGAACGGTAGAACCTTTTCAATTCTCATCCCGCCACGGCGGGATGGCTTATGAAGGGAGTTATCATAGGCACTTTCAAAACGAAATTCGAATCTGAAATACTTTTAAAAGGAAACACGTCAATGAGCATCGCAAACGTATTATTGGTAGATGATGAAGTCTCTTTCGTTGAAACATTCAGTGAACGTTTAGAGTTAAGGAATTTTGAAACATCAAAAGCGTTCAGCGGCGAAGAGGCGTTGCAGGTACTTGAAAGAAACAGTAGCATCGAAGTCGTTATTCTGGATGTCAAAATGCCGGGCATGGACGGAATTGAAACGCTGGCGGAGATCCAACGAAAATATCCCCTGGTGGAGGTTATAATGCTTTCCGGTCACGTGGATGTCGCATCGGCCATTGAGGGAATGAAACAGGGCGCCTTTGATTACTTGATGAAACCGGTTGACATGGATCAAATCATCGCCAAGGTAACCGAAGCGGTAAGCAAAAAACGGCAGCATGAAGAAAAAATAATTCAGGCCCGCATCAAACAAATCACATCTAGACGCGCATAAAGGCATGGGGTCATGCTGTCACACCTTATATCCAATAGAGCCGAATCATCCTAAATATCTTATAGTAGTACTGCACCGAACTAACCCGGTAAGCACGGTGAACCAGGTCTAGACTCAGATCTATTTGTCCCACATGCGACAATCTAAGCAGATTGTAGATTGATTTCTTAGGCCGGGGAAGATAGAAAGTAGCATACACTAAACCGTCCTGTAAGAGACTTATGTCCGAATCTGAGATATCATCAGTAAAGGCCGGCAAAAAGGTTACGCTACTTGGTCTTTTTGTAAATATTTTCTTGATCCTGCTTAAGTTCTCAGCCGGTATCATCGGAGACAGTCAGGCCCTGATTGCGGATGCAGTCCACTCTATTTCCGACCTCTTTACCGACGCTGTGGTTCTTGTCGGTATTAAAATTGGACGGAAGCCCCCTGATGAAGAGCATCATTTCGGGCATGCCCGCATCGAGACGCTGGCATCCGCCATCATCGGGCTGGCCCTCATTGGAACGGCCGTATATCTGGGATTTGATGCAGCGTTGAATATCCATCGGCACACCGCATATCATCCCACGGGGATTGCCCTGATTGGAGCCGGCGTGTCTATTGCGTTAAAAGAAGCCCTGTACCGATACACGGTTTTAATCGGACGGCGCATAAAAAGCCAGCTGATTGTGGCCAATGCATGGCATCACCGTTCGGACGCCCTTTCCTCAATAGCGGTCTTACTGGGTGTTGGTGGGACGCTGATTAAGCCTTCCTGGCACGTCCTGGACGCCTGCGCCGCTCTGATCGTATCTTTCTTTATCATCAAGGTCGGGTTGGATATTCTATGGAAAACCCTGCGTGAATTCACCGACACCGCCCCTCGGCCTGAAATAATAAAAGAGATTATGCAATGTTCTCTGTCTGTGGAAGGAGTCATGGATGCCCATGATCTCAGGGTTCGAACTTCAGGAGGTTTCTATCAGGTAGAAATCCATATTGTCGTAGACGGTCAAATGGCTGTGGTTGAAGGCCACCGCATTGCCAAAGCAGTGGAGCGTTGTCTTGTAGGAGAAATGGATACCCTCGACAGAGTCATTGTTCACGTGGATCCGGCGGAAGAGGGTTAGTTTCTGAAGATAAGAAATAGATGCAATGCGCCGGGCAGATATTGTCGGCACAGGCGGGAACAAGCCCCCGGTCCACCCGGTGATGGCAGAGATGACACTTTTGTGTCACGGTTTTATCCTCGTCAAACGTCATGGCATCGTAGGGACACGCTTCGATACAGGCCTGACATCCGGTACACAGATGATCATCAATGATAACAAGGCCGTCTTCTCTTTGGCCGATGGCTTCTTCCGGACAAGCCTCGACACACGCAGGATCATCGCAATGCCGGCAAACGCTGACATAAAAGGCAAAATCCAGCTTGCCGTCAATTAGAGTGGGGCCATTTTCCTGAACTGAAATCAATTTAACACCATCCGCTACCCGGTTTTCCTGTTTGCAGGCCACTTCACAGGTTTTACAGCCCCAGCATAAATGGTTGTCGATGGTCAAGCTAAATTTTATCATAAGCTCGTCCCCATAAATCCCAAATGACAAAACTCAAATTTCAAACAAATCTCAATGTACAATGAATCAAATCCAAAACGTGTTTGGATCATTGGAGATTGGAATTTTGATATTGTTTGTAATTTGTTATTTGGTGCTTGGAATTTTCGCAGCTTAATGCTCAAATAAGCTTTGATATCCAATACGACATTTTTAGTACTTGGATTGGCGGCTTCTCTGCGGATATATCCGACACAAAAGCGTTCGAACGCTGGTGGCGCCCATGGCCGGATCACAGGTTTCATAGGCATTATCTGTTAAAATATTGATATTGGACGCATCCCAGCCATGGGCGGAATCTTTTTTTTCCGGAAACCACCAGCCATGCTGTGCCGCCACGACCTTCGGATGGATGCCGGCATAGAGTTTAGCACGCTGCCGGACGCTTCCCCGGACAGACTCGATAATGACCCATTCACCATCTTTGATCCCTTCTTTTTCAGCAGTTTCGGGATGGATCTCCACCAGCGGATCTTTGTGAAGTTCCCTCAGCCAAGGTACCTGACGGTTTTCCGAATGGAAAAAACCGGGCAAACGGGCACCGGTGATCAGAATATAGGGAAACTGTTTGTGCCGTTCCGGCTTACTGACGGGGCTTTCGGGGGGCTCACGGAATTTCGGTAAGGGATCGTATCCCCAATTTTCGAGCAAGGTTGAATAAAGCTCAAACTTCTTGGTGGGGGTTGAAAACCCTCTTTCCTGATACTTACGGTACTTCACTGGCCCCCGCATGAAGTCCATCCGCTTGAAGTCCTGCCATTTCATCCCGGAAGGTTCTAAGATATAGTCGAGACCGCCTTCAAAACTGTCCCACCAATGCTCGGACTGCCCTACCCTGTGGCCGAGATCATTGAGCATTTCATGATCGGAGCGGCATTCACCAATCTGCACCACCTTCCGACGCGGCAACAGGTAGCCATGTCGTTTCCAGAAATCTCCGATGTAATCCATCTCAAGCCAGGTGGCCGCGGGTAACACGATATCTGCCAGTTCGGCCGTCGGGGTCAGGAAAAAGTCGGCCACCGCCATAAAATCCACCTTCTCAAGGGCGCGGTAAACCTCTTTGGCATTGGCACGCGTCAAGACCGGGTTTGAGCTGATGAAAAAAAGCATTTTTACCGGATACGGCGTTTCCTCTAAAATCGCATCCCAGACGCATTTGGGATTGATGATCGCAAAATTTCCGGCCAGTCGAAAACGCTCCCCGCCCAAACGTTTTTTTACCTGCTCATCAGGCAGCATTTTGTGGGCACCGAACCGGCCCACATTTCTAATTTTAGGGGTACTAAACAAGACCTGTCCACCGGGAACGTCGATGTTTCCCGTTATTCCCATCAGGGCCATCAAGGCACGATTGTTGTCCGCGCAGCTTATCTGTTGTTCGATGGCCACGCCCCACTGGACGGCGGCCGGTTTGGTGGTGGCGAACAACCGTGCCGCTTTTCTGATTTTATCCTGGGGTACCCAGGTGATTTTTGCTACCTTTTCCACGGGATACTCATTAACCCGTTTGACAAAGGGCTCCCACCCATATACATGATTCGCCACAAATTCCTTGTCATACAGTTCTTCATTCACAATCACATTGAGCATACCCAACGCCAGGGCCGTATCGGTGCCGGGTCTGAGCTGCAGCCAGACGTCGGCCCTCGCGGCGATACGGGTGAAGCGAGGATCAACGGCAATCAGCTTCGCACCGGCATTCAGGCTGACGGAAAAAGGCTCACCTTTATAACAATCCGGGTTGCTGATAACGAGATTGTTGCCCCACACCATGATGCACTTGGGATCATTTTCGTAATCGACAATGGGATTGGTTCCGCAGGTGATGATGCTGGTGGCAATCCGGGGGCCATAGCAAAAATGTCCGGCTGTCAGCACATTGGGCGTTCCCAGCAGGTTGGCAAAGCGGTAAATCACGGCTTCGTTTTCCCGGCCGGTGCCGTATCCCATGACAATGGATTCTGCGCCGAATCGCTCTTTATAGTCAATGATCCGCCCGGCGATGGCATCCAGGGCCTCATCCCAGGAAATACGCTCCCATTTGCCGCTGCCCTTGGGTCCGATTCTGCGCACCGGATAAGTCAACCGATCCGGGTGATAAACCAGCTGGGTAGAGGCAAGTCCTTTGCTGCATAGGGTGCCATGGTTGATGGGACAGTCCGGGTCGCCGGCGATTTTGGCCACTTTACCCTTTTTGGTATAGACCAGAACCCCGCACCCGCCGTGGCACATCCGGCAGTGGCTTTTTACAACCGCGTCATATCCGTAAACTTCCATTTCCCGTTCGATATTGGAAACTTTGAAGTCAGGCATTGCCGGTTTCCTTTATCTTGTTTTCAACAATTTAGGATCGCGCATCGTTTTCAAGATTTCAATGCTGCTTTTATACCCCTTGTTGAGGCGGCACAAATCGATGGCCATCCCCGCGATCTGGGCCACGGCATGGACAAAGTTCACGTCTTCCAGGACAAAATCCCAGGGGTCGGACGTATATACGCGCAACGCCCCGATAACCTGTCCGTGAACGGTAATCGGAACGGACAGGATAGAGGCGATCCCTTCTTTTTTTGCTTCCTCGGGATACTGAAGCCTGGGATCATCGGAAACATCATAAATAGCCACCGGTCCTTCCTTTAGGGACTCGGCAATCGATGTCAACGAACTGACGGGACCTTTGTCCAGGTAATTCTGGCTAAGGCCATAAGAACCTGCAATTTTAAGTTCTTCGGTCTTGCGATCGATCAGAAACAGCGTGCAGCCTTTTACATCCATGGCGGTTTTGACACTTTCCACCGTCAAGACGACAACCTCTTCCGGATCTCTCGTTGCGGAAATGGCGCTGGTAATTTTTACCAGCGTTTCATAATTGATGACTTGCTTTTTCATGTGTTCCCCCTTTCTTTCTGATGATCATTTATATCAAGACATCTACAAAAAAGGACTCCAGATAACAAACGAAACACAGATACTTTGATACGTCACTCCGCAAAAGATTTAAACATACTTATTATTGCTAAGCGACATGAGGGTAGCAGTAATGGACGGCTCCACTTGAACCGGGTCAACCTTACCAGAGAAGCCATACCGGGGTAGGCGTAATTTCAGATGCGAAATCAGATTCCGATCGAAAATAATGATTTTGGTTTGTCAAATCGCCAACTTTGATCACTTATAACTTCAGTTCACTTGACACTTTGTATTATTTTGAAGGCAGGGCCCATTTTCCCTGTCCCAGAGGGCCAGGTTTTGGATACTGCGGAATCGCTCTAATGCATGAATATGGATACAGTAAAATCAAGATCAGTTGCACCCGATAAGCCTGATTGCGTCCTACTCACCCATATCCCGAATAGATCAATCCATACCCCCATCCGGGAATTCGGGCTTAAATTCGAATTGACACCCGCACAGTTCGCATTCCGCATTCTCATCTTTTTCTTCTTCACATAAGGAAACCTTGGTATCGAAGCATTTTGGGCATTTTAGGTTGGCGATGGCCTCTTTTAAGCGGCAGATAAGTTTACATGAGATTTCCATTGTTTCCATTCCTTATACCTACAAATGAGGGATTCTTGAAGAAGAGATGTGCCGAACTCATATGAAGATCGAGCCAAAAAATCGCCTTATTAAGGTTTTAGTCGGTTGATTTTAAGGAAAACGGCAATAAAACGGGTAATATTTAGATCACGCGATTTACCGTAATTCAATGCTATAATTTTTAAGCTAAGATTGCGTACTGCATCTGTCAATGTCTGCCCATAAAAGAAAAGGCAAATCACAACATCCCGT
>Ga0316187_10001877_pt1 | contig 18361 bp, 15 predicted proteins | sample CroRivburrow1_MG_FD_204927 | JGI IMG/M metagenome (GOLD analysis project Ga0316187, IMG submission 204927) | Coastal sediment microbial communities from Maine, United States - Cross River worm burrow 1 | ecosystem: Environmental > Aquatic > Marine > Coastal > Sediment | place: USA: Maine...
CTAATGCTTTTTTGAATCCATGTATATAGGCAGTACCCAGTCCTTTTTTAACTTCCCTACTTTCAATAATGATTTTAAGGTCATCGATTTCTGAACTATGTGCCCTTGATCGAATATACTGTTGAACCTTATCTACAGTACCATCTGGTGAATTATCATCAACAATTAAAATATCAAATCTTTCAGGAAGTGATGCAATATTTTCTATCAACTCAACTATGTTTTCCGCCTCGTTGTAGGTAGGTATAATTATTATTCCTTTATTCAAATTGTGATAATTTAACTATCTCTTCCAATTATAGTTTGATTAGAATACCTTTCGATTTCTAAATAGTAAGCAAATATATTTCCGAATAACTAAGAATTTTTAAAGAAATAAAAAAAAAACACGCAATCAAATAAAAAACTTCTCATTTACTCAGGTTGTATATAATTTTGGTGAGGAAATCCTCCCTTTCTTCCAAAAGTACAGGAAATCGGTTTGGGAAAGTATGATTATTAAACTATAAATTACTGAAATCAATATAATGTTACGAATAGCAATACAAAAATCGGGTAGATTAAGCGAAGAATCCATTAAACTGATCAAAGAGTGTGGAATTAAAATAAACAACGGTAAAGGCAAGCTAAAGTCTGCTGCGTCTAACTTTCCACTTCAAATATTATATTTAAGGGATGATGATATTCCCGGATATGTATATGATAATGTCGCCGATATTGGTATTGTTGGTGAAAACGTATATCTGGAGAAATCTTTGGATGTTCAAGCTATACTAAAATTAGGATTTTCTAAATGTCGCCTTTCCCTTGCTATACCAAAGGACAAATCATACAATGGATTAGATTTTTTTAAAGGCAAGAACATAGCAACTTCCTATCCCAATATAACAAGGAAGTATTTGGATTCAAATGGGATAGAAGCTGATATTCATGAAATCAGTGGTTCTGTCGAAATAGCACCCGGCATAGGTCTAGCTGATGGCATTTGTGACATTGTGAGCTCAGGAAGTACATTACTAACCAATGGTCTCAGGGAGGTTGAAACAATATTAAAGTCAGAAGCTGTGTTAATTGGTCCCATGATCTTTGATAAATCAAAACAGGAAATATTAGACAACCTACTATTCAGGATCAAATCTGTGCAACAGGGAAGAAATAATAAGTATATACTTCTTAATGCCCCGAATGATAAAATTCCTGAAATTATAAGTATATTACCTGGAATGAAAAGTCCTACAGTAGTACCATTAGCTATGGAAGGATGGAGTTCGCTTCATTCAGTAATTACAGAGGACCAGTTCTGGGATATTATCAGCAACCTTAAAAATGCGGGTGCTGAGGGTATTCTTGTAGTTCCCATCGAAAAGATGATTATGTAACAATCAAATCACAATGAAGATAGTTAAATATCCTGATAAAAAAGATTGGAATCTTTTGCTACAGCGTCCTGCTATTGAAGAAAAGGCTGTTCGAAGCATAGTGAAGCCAATTATTAAAAAAGTAAGACAAAAAGGTGATAAGGCACTCCGGAAATTTGCATACGAATACGATCATGTTGAATTGGATGAATTGTTGGTAAATAGCGCCGAGATAAAAGCAGCTGAAAAAGTAGTTGATATTGCGTTGAAAAAGTCCATTAAAATTGCTTTTGCCAACATAGAAAAGTTTCACAAGGCACAAATAATTGAGGATCTTGAAGTTGAAACATTCCCGGGCGTAAAATGTGCAAGAAAAAGTGTGCCTATCCAGAGGGTCGGTTTATATATACCTGGAGGTAGTGCTCCGCTGTTTTCTACTATTCTGATGCTTGGAATTCCAGCAAAAATTGCCGGATGTGAGGAGATTATAATGTGCACTCCATCGAATCTGAATAGCGAAATAGATCCAGTAATACTTTATACTGCTAAGCTTACTGGTATTCAGAAAATTTTTAAAGTTGGTGGCGCACAGGCTATTGCTGCTATGGCCTATGGAACCGAATCCATTCCAAAAGTTGATAAAATATTTGGTCCTGGTAATCAATATGTTACAACGGCTAAACTATTAGTCAGTCGAAAAGGAATAGCCATAGATATACCAGCCGGGCCCTCTGAATTAGCTGTTATAGCAGATGATTCGGCCGTACCAGAATTTGTTGCCTCTGACCTGTTGTCACAGGCTGAGCATGGTATTGACAGTCAGGTTATCATGATTTCCAATAGTGAAAAGATGATACAAAATGTTATAAGTGAAATTAAAGATCAGGCTGAAAAGCTGTCCAGAAAACATATTGTAAGTAAATCACTCGAACACAGCCGATACATACTTGTAAAAGACTTAGATGAAGCTATGGAGCTTTCAAATATGTATGCCCCCGAACATCTAATAATTGCTTCTGATAAAGATGCTAAACTTGCTGAAAAGGTGATAAATGCCGGTTCGGTATTTCTGGGAAACTATACTCCCGAATCAGCGGGAGATTATGCTTCGGGTACAAATCATACACTTCCAACGTATGGATACGCTAAGGCTTTTAGTGGCGTTTCTCTTGATAGTTTCGTAAAACATATTACCTTTCAGAAAATTAGCAAAAAAGGATTGCAGAAACTAGGCCCATCAATTGAACTAATGGCTGATGCTGAAAAACTGGAGGCACACAAGAATGCTGTAAGCATCAGGCTTAGTAAAATAAAAGAAAATGGTTGATATAGAAAAGTTGATTCGGCCTCATATTAAAATACTAAATCCATATTCGTCAGCAAGAGATGAATTTTCAGGAAAGGAAGGTATATTTCTTGATGCTAATGAAAACCCACTTGGTTCCACCGCACAAAAACCATACAATAGATACCCTGATCCCTATCAGGTATCCTTGAAAAAAGCTATCTCAAAACTTAAGGAAGTAGACGCAAATCAGATTTTTCTGGGCAATGGAAGTGATGAGGCAATTGATCTTTTGATCAGGATATTCTGTAATCCCCGGAAGGATAATGTCCTGGTGATGCCACCAACTTTTGAAATGTATGAAGTTGCTGCTGTAATCAATGAAAATCCTTTGATTAAAGTTCATTTAACTAAGGACTATCAAATTGATCTCGAAATGGTATTAAAATCAATTACATCATCAACGAAAATTATCTTCATATGTTCCCCAAACAATCCTACCGGAAATAGTATGGACAATGATAAAATAGAAAAAATTTTATCTCAATTTAATGGTATCATTGTAATCGATGAGGCATATATAGATTTTTCAGACAATGCCAGTTGGTTACCAGCGATTCAAAAATATCCAAATCTGGTTATACTTCAGACTTTCAGTAAAGCCTGGGGTATGGCAGGATTAAGGCTTGGCATGGCTTTTTCTTCTAGTCGTATAATTGAATTATTGAATAAAGTCAAATCACCATATAATATCAATGTGGCTACACAAAAACTAGCTATTTCGGGATTAAAAAGAAAAGAACAGAAAGATTATATGGTTCAGAAAATTCTAGCTGAGAGAAAGATTCTTGCAAGATTTTTAAAGCAATTAAGCATAGTAGAGGAAGTATACCCATCCGATGCCAATTTTCTTTTGGTTAAATTCAAAGATGCTCAGAATGTATACAAATATCTACTGCAAAATAATGTCATTGTTCGAAACAGGTCAAATATATTCTTGTGTGAAGGATCTTTGAGAATCACAGTAGGCACCGAGTCTGAAAATAAATCTTTAATTTCCTGTTTGAAAAAATATATTGACAGATAATGAAAAAGGCACTATTTATTGATCGAGATGGTACAATTATTCTAGAACCAGACGATAATTTCCAGATTGATTCTCTTGAGAAACTCTCTTTTATTCCCAAAGTGATAACCAATTTAAATAAAATAGCCTCCATCGGAGAATATGAATTGGTAATGGTCACGAATCAGGATGGTATGGGCACTGATTCTTTTCCTGAGGATACTTTTTGGCCCGCACATAATAAAATGATGGAGATATTGAATAATGAAGGGATCCATTTTAATGCAATTCATATTGATCCTTCTTTTGAACATGAGAATTCACCAAATAGAAAACCACAAACTGGTATGTTGGTTGAATATATGAATGGAGATTATGATCTGGCAAATTCATATGTAATTGGTGATAGACACACTGATGTAGAACTTGCTAAAAACCTGGGATCAAAATGCATATTATTTGGAGATAAATTAGCAATTGAGGCAGATTATTGTACCAATGATTGGGATAAGATATTTCATCATATCTTTTTAAAACCGAGAACAACTACCATTACCAGGACTACCAGTGAAACTGACGTCAGCATAAGCCTCTCCTTAGATGGTAATGGCAAAGCAGATATTGAAACGGGATTGGGATTTTTTGACCATATGCTGGAGCAGATAGCAAAACATGGTGGATGTGATCTTGAAATTAAAGTTAAGGGAGATTTACAAATTGATGAACACCATACAATTGAAGACACTGGCCTGGTTCTTGGTGAGGCCTTTCTTAAAACTTTAGGAGATAAAAAAGGCATATCTCGATATGGTTTTACATTGCCCATGGATGATAGTCTGGCTCAGGTTGCAATAGATTTTGGAGGACGTCCATGGCTTGTATGGGATGCAACATTTAACCGAGAGAAAATTGGGGATGTTCCTACAGAAATGTTTTATCATTTCTTTAAGTCATTTTCTGACACAGCGTGTTGCAACCTCAATATCAAATCAGAAGGTGAAAATGAACATCATAAAATTGAAGGAATATTTAAGGCCTTTTCTAAGGCTATTAAAATGGCAGCAAGAAGGGATGAAAAGGATTTAGAAAACATTCCTAGTACAAAAGGAAGTTTATAGACGACTACTCGGAACTTACTTTTCTTACTTTTGACATTTGAAAAGCAGTAAAAATTCCAACAATGCCACCTAGAAGATGTGACTCCCAGGAAATTCCCTCTTGCTGAGGCAGCACACCATATATAAGGCCGCCGTACATTAATAATATGATAAGGGAAATCAAAATTGACTTAAGATCTTTACGAAAAAGGCCGAAAAAAATAAGAAATGAGGCTATTCCATAAACCAATCCACTTGCACCTATATGCAGACTTGGTCTGGCAAATATCCAAACAAGGAAGTTTGTAAGAAAATAACATTCGATTAATACTCTTTTAGCTATCTGATCATAAAAGAAAAACAAAACTGTACCCAGGAATAATAATGGAATCGAATTGGAAATCAGATGAACAAGATCCCCATGAATAAGCGGTGCGAATACAATTCCAGTTAAGCCAATTATAGATCTGGGGTAAATACCGAGAATGGCCAGATCAAATGGCAAAATAAGGCCTATGGCAAATATGAACCACATCAGGAAAACCAACCTAAGGGGAAATACATAGCTATGAACAAGACGCATAAGTCTATTCAGTTATTATTTTGGCTTACCAGGATTGCGAATCATTTTTAGTTCCACAAGCTTCGATTCTTCGAAACCAACAGACAAGTATCCCAGGATTCCACCGGAAGCAGTAGCTATTCTTTTTGCTATATCTATCATACTATCATAATACTGTATAGCAAATTTTTTATCAAGCTTTGGAAGTACCAGGTTAAGCTTTTCCAATTCTTCAATGATAACAGGATTTCGCTTTCTAGCCTCACGAGGAAGTGTGGCAATCTCCTCTATTAAATTATATTCAAAATCCTTTCCTACCTCAGCATAATAATCAATTAAAATGCGTCTTGCTTTAACCTGTTTCAACTGAGATATATTTAAAGCCTCCTTTATCTCCTTTTTGTCAAATTTATCATCCGCACCAGCGATAAGGATGGCTACCAATACAGGAGCTCTATACATCAGGTCTTTTTCATCTTGACGGAGATTATCGAAATAACTGATCATATTAATTATACTTTTTTAGGTGGCAAAATATGACATTTCCGTAGTATTTCCATTTATTTTAAAAATAAATTTCAAATATATCTGTCGCTGAATACAAAAAAGTACTTTTAATAGATCAATTATTTCTATTTCAAATAGAAACTAAACAAATGGAGGTGCGATAAATAATGTGTAGAACAAAAGAAATTTTCCGTATTATTGTAATCAATGATAAAAAATTGATTTTTCAATAAGACTAAATTTTAAATAAATTTTTTAATCTTTACTTAATTTATCAGAATTTTAAAATATGCCAGTTGATGAATCAGTAAAAATATTTATCGTCGAGGATGATCCGACCTATCTGAAGTTTTTAACTCATGTAATCAGTTTAAATCCCGATCATCAAATAAAAACATTTGCCTCTGGTAAAGATATCCTCGATGCATTATATGAACATCCTTCTGTTATCACTCTTGATTATAGTCTTCCAGATAAATCAGGAGAAGAAGTTTTAAAGGAAATCAAGGAGTTTGATCCCAATATTCCTGTGATAATAATTTCAGGTCAGGAAGAAATAGGAATTGCTGTGCAATTACTCAAACTAGGTGCCTACGATTATATTATTAAGGATGAGGAAACACAGGAGCGTTTAAATTATGCATTAAACAATGCTAAAAAAAATGTCAGCCTTGTAAATGAAATAAATACATTAAAACAGGAAATTTCAGAAAAATACGAGTTTGGAAACAGCATTACCGGTAATTCGATACCAATAAAAAAGGTTTTCGAACTGATGAAAAAAGCAATAAATACGAATATAACTGTGTCAATAACAGGTGAAACCGGCACGGGAAAAGAGCTTGTTGCCAAAGCTTTACATTATAACTCACCCAGAAAGAAGAAACCTTTTATTCCAGTTAATATAGCTGCCATACCAAACGAACTGATTGAAAGCGAATTATTCGGACATGAAAAAGGCGCTTTTACCGGAGCTATCACCCGACGGCTTGGAAAGTTTGAAGAAGCAGATGGTGGGTCAATATTTCTAGATGAAATAGCCGAAATGGACTTGAACATGCAAGCAAAATTATTACGGGTCATCCAGGAGCGGGAAGTAACCAGAATAGGAAGCAATACAATTCTCCCACTGGATGTGCGACTGCTTGTAGCTACACATAAAGACCTTGCTGAGGAAGTTAAAAATGGAAATTTTCGGGAAGATTTATATTATCGCCTACTAGGGATTCCAATACATCTTCCTCCTCTCAGAGATAGAGATACGGATATAATAATTTTAGCAAAGCATTTTTTAAATGAATTTCAAAAGGACAACAATCTTCATGGGCTTAAGTTGGGACGAAGTGCACAGGAAAAATTATTAAAATATAATTTTCCCGGAAATGTCAGGGAATTGAAATCTATTATTGAATTAGCTGCAGTGATGAGTAATTCTGAAGAAATACAGGAAGATGACATTAAATTTTCAAGCCTGAAGAATGAAGAGAATTTTACTTACCAGGAGTTATCTCTCAAAGAATATAATGATCGGATAATTGATCATTTTCTTACCAAATATGATGATAATGTAATGAAAGTAGCGGAGATTCTTGACATCGGGAAATCGACGATATACAGGTACCTAAAAGAAAAATCTGAATAATTATGAGTAATAATAAAATGATTGATATGTCTTATCTTATTTCAGTTTGTGGGGATGACGCGGACTTTAAGCAAGAGATGATTGATACATTTTTACGAAATACCCCTCCTGTCCTTGAAGACATGAAATCTTCACTCTCAGAAAAGGATTGGAAGAAAATTGGTGATCTGGCACACAAAATCAAACCATCATTTACTTTTATGGGGATCTCTAAAGCAAAGGACCTGATTGTTGATATTGAGCATAGCGGGCGAAACAATACGGAAATTGAAGATATCCGGGATAAAATTGAACAATTGAATAAAATTTGCATACAGGCATTCAATGAATTGAAGGAAGAGCTTAAAACCCATTAATCCGAATTCGGCAATAGAACTTTGTAATGAGGCTTTAAAGTGCAATAAAACAGACAATTATTGAGACGAGGCATAGCACCGCCATGGTGAGTTGAAATAAGTGGGTGCAACGGACTGTTTTGCAGCAGTTTAAAGACGGAATAAATTTTCTAATGCCGATTTCGGGTTTAATCATTTTTTCCGGCCTAACACTTGATACACTTGTATTTTACCTTGTCGTCCTTTTATATCAATAGGCCCCCATGGCTTGGTCAGGATCTTATCTTTTACCGCATCATATACCTTTTCACTTATCAGAATATCATTGGGGTGCGCTTTAGATAGTGTTTCAATTCTCTTTCCAGTATTAACGGTATCTCCGGTAACTGAATAGTCCAATCTATCTTCTGTACCCAAGTTACCGGCTACCACTTCCCCAAAATTAATACCTATTCCAAATACCACTTCATTCTCCAATCTGTTTTTATAGAATTCATTAAGCACATCTAGTTTATCTTTCATCTCCAGTGCACAATAAACTGCATTTAATTCATTTTTCGGATATGACATCGGAGCACCAAAGGTTGCAAAAATCTCATCTCCTACAAATTGATTTACAATTCCATTGTATTTCCTGATAGGATCGCTCATGACCGAATAATATTTATTAAGAAAATCCACAACCTCTATTGGTGTCATTTCTTCGCTCAGGCTGGTAAATCCTCTTAGATCACAAAATAAAACAGCAATTTTTCGACTTTCACCTTTAAATATAGAACCTCCTTTAGCATTCAATGCTTTATTTACAACAGGTTCGGGAACATATTTCATGAACAATTTCAAGGTTTTTTCTTGCTCATTCACCGTATGCTGCAGATCACTTAACAATAATTTATTCTTTTGCTGAAGTTCATATAATTGCTTTGCGTTTTCAATTGTCATTTTTAGTTCATCCTGGTTCCAGGGCTTACTGATATATCTGAAAACACGACCGCTATTTATTGCATTTGCAATAGCATCAATATCACTAAATCCAGTTAATATCATTCTTACAGGATCGGGATAATCTTCCAGGATCCTCTCAAGAAATTCGACACCTGTCATCTCTGGCATTCGCTGGTCCGTAATGATCAAATGGATTTCTTTTGTCTTTAGAAATTGAAGCCCCTCTTCTCCATTGTTGGCCAGATATATAGTATAAAATCGGCGAAATGCTGCTTTGAAAGAGACAAGGTTTTGCTCTTCATCATCAACATATAAGATATTGAAAGGTAAGTTTTGCATCGTTTACAGAAATAGAAATTATTCTAAATTACTAAAATCAATTTACCAAATGCAAATTCAAATCTAACTTCCATGCAATTGAAAGACAGCCGCTTTACGCAAATAGGATTATATATAAAAGCAAATTTTGGAATTAATCTATCTGATAAGATTAAAGTCTTCAATCGATGTATTTACTCATTTGAACGTTAAACTTGAAAATTCAAAAATAATGTTTGTCTCATTTTCATTCTCCATTAAATAGCTTGTCAGTGGAATCTCTATTTTGGAACCATTTTTTGACTTTATCGATACCTTCTCAAAGTATACCGGTTCCTGATCCTTTTCAATAAAAGAACTTGCTAAAGCTTTTTTAATTTCATCAAATGATTCATCCTCAAGAAACAAAATAAAATCTATTTGCCTTCCATTTAGCTCACTCGCAAAATATCCTAATAATTGTTCAACAGCGTGGTTGGTCATGATAATAGTTTGCCGATTGTCAATAAGAATAATTGGACTCTGGATCGAACCAAGAATTTTCCTAACTCGACGATCCTGTTCTTTTTGTATCCTGAAGTCATCTCTCCAATCCAGAATTCTTTTTAATTCAAAACATACCAGAGCTGGTTTAGTGTCCTTCAAAATAGAAACTATTCTTTCTGACAAAATCAAAGATTCACCGTTAGAATCCACTAACTGATATTTAAATCCGCGTTCCGGGAAATTACCATTATATATTTTTTCATGATAATCTACTACCATTCCTGAAAAGTCAGAAGTTACAAATTCAAGATAATTCTTTCCTATCATTTCATCAGGTGAATATCCCATGATATGTTCTACACTCCCGGAAATTTCAATTATTTTGCCTTCAATATCCCTTATACCATAAATACTTTCCAGATCATTATCCATACCTCGCATTAATAATGAATAATTAACGGGATTCTTTGTCTTAGTATTATTAGTCTTTTTCTCAACTTCCAGGAGACTTTGAATTATAGATTCAGAAGCAAGCGATATCGTTTCTTTTTCATTTTCTTCCCAATCCGAATTTCGCATGGAACGTTCTACCATTAGAATTCCAAAAAGCTTTTCATGATCAATTAATTGGAAATCCATTTTAAGAAAAATATTTCGCCGCTTAAATCTGGGTTCAACTAATTCCATCGTACGTGTATCCTCACGACAGTTATTAGTTTCCAGCCATTTAGAGTTTAAAATTGAATTGAAATAGGTTGGATAATCAGTTAATAATAGATATTCTCCAGAAAGATGAAGATCTTTTTCCTTATCATATTCATCATAACAAATTAGACGTCTCCCTTGCTCCTTGAATAACCAAACGCTGACCCATTCAGCATCTATTTTTTTAGCTAATCCAGCCAGTATTTGCTGTACATTATTCGGCACCTCAATATTATCTTTTTGGGAAATCAACTGCCTTAATGAATTGTTTTGATCTATAAAATATTGTTTGCCTTCTTTCAATTGATATATCAATTCTTCTTTTTTCTTAATATCACTGGATAAAATGTCTAGTTCAGACTGTATTTTGTTTATAAGGTGATTGGAGCCCTGCTGATATCTATATTTTCTTAAAAACCAGACAAACAATATTGCGAGAAATACAAATCCTCCTCCTATAAGCAAAATTTTCAATGTTCGGGTAGATTCTGAACCAGAATAAGTTTCATTATTTGAAATTGATGAAAATTCATCAGAACTCATTTTCCCTTCATTTTTTGAAACTAAGACATCGAGGTTTACCAGGCTATCATTCAAAGATGCATATTGCTGATGGTATGTCTGCGCAGATGTATAATCTCCTGCTTTTGAATACGTCTCTGATAGTTCATTAAGTAAATCAACTCTTAGATAAACCCTACCTAGCATAACTGCCACATCGAGAGATTTCTTGAGATAAAAAATCGTTGAATCCAAATATGATTCTCCGTATAGAGTCGATTTAGAAAGAAAGAAGTCTAGAAGAAGTCCCGGGTCTCCAAGCTGTTCGATTTCAAAATAAGCTTTGTTGAAATAATAAGTGGCAGAATCAGTTTCATCAATTTCAAAAAAATTATGGCCTAATAGGATACAGGTTTTTGCAACACCATTAACATTATCAGACTTAATAAATACTTTTAATGCTTCTTTTAGGATTTCAATACCTGATTCTAATCGTCCCATTTTCTCAAATACTCTGCCTGCGCCAAGCATTGCCAGACCCTTACCTGAATCATTTCCTAATTGATGATTTATTTCAACTCCTCTTTGATAATATTCAAGGCTTTTATTTAAGACATTCATCTCTTCATATGTCCGCGCCAGTATATCAAAAATTTTTCTTTTTAAAATATTATCATTTAACTGATCTGTCAGGTCAAGAGAAGAAAGGCTAAATTCAATAGTATGGTTGAAATCCCCTTTCAAATAATAAACCAAACCCATATTATAAAAAGCATATGCTTTACCTTTGGCATAACTCAATGAGTCACTTAATTCCAGTGAATTAAGAGCATAAGATAAAGATTGATTATAGTTTTGATAGGCAAATTCTTCGGATAATTCGTTTAGAATTTCGACCTTTTCAATACCCTTTGAATCTTCCAGTTTATACAACAATGAATCAATCCCGTGCTGCGAATAAGAATTTGTACAAAAAATCGTTATGATAGTTATTATTCCATAAAAAATCCTCATAATAAATCAGGAGATATTGGTTTTAGCACGTATTTTAATTGTTAATGAATATATTTACTAATTATCACAATCAGGACTATCAAATCTACTCATAACTTGATCAAAGAGTTTCTTAATAAATATATAAATAGAATCTCAATTATCATTGCTTCTTCATTGATAATTGTTTCAAGTTATTCCTGTTATCCGGTTACAAACTATTCTCAGAAATCCTTCAAGCCAAAGTACAGAAATAAACCATATCGTCATTTAAAAGACAAAAAAAAGAAGAGAACCAGGTTATTTTGGATGAAAAATTAAAGACTATCACCAAACAAAATAAGTCCTGCTGAGTATATATAGTAGAAAAACAAATTTCAATGAAAAAAATCCTGATTCTGATAGCAATGGGTATAATGGTTTCATGTAGCCTGAAATCTCAAAATGATATAAATATGAATGCTCAAAAGAAAACTTCCGATTTCGAAATTCAAAAATCTGAAGAAGAATGGAAAAAAGAACTTGATCCAGTCCAATATAAAATCCTTCGCGAAAAAGGCACAGAATATGCCTTTTCGGGAGAATATTTTAATCATAAAGAAAAAGGGACCTATCTATGTGCAGGATGTGGGAATGAATTATTTGAATCTGATTCTAAATATGATTCCGGATGTGGTTGGCCAAGTTTTTTCGAGCCTATGGAAAACACAAAGATCCTTGAGTTTGAAGATAAATCAGCTGGAATGGTGAGAACTGAAATCGTATGTAATAAATGTGGAGGTCATTTAGGCCATGTGTTTCCTGATGGGCCAAAACCTACTGGCCTAAGATATTGTGTTAATTCTGCCTCACTTAAATTTGTTACGAAGGAAAATGATTCTGATGATAAGGATAAAAAAGAGAAAAAGTAAAATCCTTACCTGACTAAAAGACCATAATCTGGTAAGGATTCATTTTGCCATGATTTATTTTACTCTAATGTGAATTAGAATAATCATTCTAACATTTACTCTTATTCCTCCTTGTTTTCCCGGCCTCCATTTTGGGATTGTTGGTAATACTCTCATAGATTCATCATCACAACCCCCATCAATTTCGTTCACTGCCTCAATTTTTGTTAACTTCTCTTCCTAATCAACGATGAAGCTCACAAATACATTTCCTGAATGTTGAAGTTTCATGATAGATATATGAATCTACTATGAGTAAAATTTTTTCTTTAAGCTTATGTATTAAAGTACTTGTTGACGGAACTATATTTTTTTCAATTTTGTTTTAAAAATATAAAACAGGAATTTATTTCTCTGACTGAATTTTTAATTAGCATTTACAGCAAATCACATATGCTGTATTTTCCCTATGATACAGATACAAGAAAGAATTCAACACTTACTAAAAACAAAACTATATCATCATGAAAAACGTGATCATAACATCCTTTATCGCTATATTTTTAAGTTTTTTTATGACATTCATCTCCTGTGATCAAACTGCTGAAGATGAGGAACCAGAAAATCTGAATCCGGCCGCTCCTGTTTTAAGTAGCCCAGGACATAACTCAAAAGATGTTAAAGTTGATGTAACATTATCATGGCAGGCTTCATTGGATCCTGATGGAGATAAAGTTAAATATAATGTATTTCTGGATACAAATACATCTCCAGGACAGGCTGCAAGCATGGGTCAGACAACTACCACTTTTAATATAATCCTAAATGCAAATACAACGTATTATTGGAAAGTTGAGGCAGATGATGGAAATAACGGCAAAGCATCAAGTGGAATTTGGAGTTTTACAACAATAAACAATGCTCCTGAGGCTTTTAATTTAATTTTTCCCTCTATTTCACAAGATTGCGTACCTTTAGAATCGAAGCTGGTTTGGGGATCATCAAGCGATTCGGATGGGGAAGAAATTTCATATGATGTATATCTTGGCACAGATCAACCACCAACAAATATTGTGAGTGCCTCACAATCAGACACCATTTTCCAATTATCATTAGCTGAAAGGACCACCTATTATTGGAAGGTAATTGCCAAAAATGAAAGTGGGCAAACTAAAGAAAGCGCAGCATGGTATTTTACCTCCCTAAAACTTCCTCCTGAAGTAGATTATGGATCTTTAATAGACTCTCGAGACAATACTGTTTATAATACTATTTTGATAGATGGATATACTTGGATGGCTGAAAACCTAGCCTATTTACCCGAGGTACATGCACCCGCGGATGCATCAGAAACTGATCCCAGATACTATGTATATGAATATGATGGATCTTCAATCCAAGATGCCATAGCTACTGATAACTTTCAAGAATACGGTGTATTATATAATTTGCCTGCTGTTTTAAATGGTGCCGGTTCAAGTTCGACTAATCCAAGTGGTGTACAGGGTGTATGCCCTTCAGGATGGCACGTCCCCAGTAGAGCCGAATGGGATGAGTTGGGATCATTTTTAATTGATAGTGGTCATGATGAACCTGCTTTAGCGATAAAAGCTATATGTGCATGGTATGATGGTGGAGATGGAGATGATATTTATGGCATGTCTTTTCTTCCTGGAGGAAGCAAGACCCCTAATTTCACCCAGATTGGTCTGCGTGGTTATTGGTGGACCTCTTCAGATTGGTATAAAATCATGGAATATACAAATAACTATATAGGTTATGGCGGTAATGCTCATCCATATTATGCAATGTCTGTCAGGTGTAAAAAAGATTAAGCACCGATTAAATTGAAGTATTAATTCTATTTCTGATTTAAAAGAATCGGTTTAAAAAGTAAATGATCCTACTTCTTCAGGGTCTTAGAAATTAAGATCCTCCTGAATTCTAATTAAATTTTATTAATCGTACTCTCCGGGGGATTTCCTGAATTTGTATTCAGTTATTCGAATTTATTTCAAGCACGAATTCATAAATTGGCATTTATGAAGCCTGTCAACCTTTTACACAATTAAGATAAGCTCCAATGCCCTCCCCATCTATCAAAAGCAGCCTTTTCGAGTGATTCACGGCTGTCGGGATGAGCAATATTTATCATCCTCCTGGCTCTTTCCTTCATTGATTGACCGTAAAGATAGGCAATACCATATTCGGTTATCACATAATGTACATTTGCACGAGTACTTACAACACCAGCACCCTCCTTAAGTGTAGGAACGATCTTAGATATTCCTCTTCCGGTTTGTGATGAAATTGCAATAATTGGTTTACCTCCTGTAGAGTAGGAAGCACCTCTGATAAAGTCAATTTGACCGCCAACACCAGAATAATGTCTTGTACCTATCGAGTCAGCACAAACCTGTCCTGTCAGATCAATCTCAATCGCCGAATTAATAGCTGTAACTTTAGGATTTTGTCTTATAATCCTTACATCATTAACAAATGCGCAATCCATCATGGCGACCTGAGGATTATCATCAAGAAAATCATAAATTTTTTGAGTTCCCATCACAAATGAAGAAACAATATGATCAGGTACGATTTTCTTTTTCGAATTGGTAATAATGCCTTTTTCAACTAGCGGAATCACACCATCTGAAAACATTTCGGTATGAATCCCCAGGTTTTTATGATTCATTAGCTTGGTAAGAACAGCATTTGGTATTCCTCCAATACCCATCTGAAGGGTAGCACCATTTTCAACCAGAGATGATACGTATTCAGCAATTTTATGCTCGTTTTCAGTAGGTTGAGGGACAGGTACTTCAATAATAGGTGACTCGTGTTCAACGAAAGCATCAAAATTAGTCATTGACATGCTTCCATCTCCCAATGATCTGGGAACCTTTGGATTTACCTGAGCAATAACATGCTTTGCACATTGAACAGCAGCAACAGCAACATCTACAGAACTACCCAGAGATACGAATCCATGTTGATCAGGGGGGGATATATTCATTAAGGCCACATCCACATTGATCACACCTTTCCTGAAAAGCCCGGGAATTTCACTTAAGAAAATAGGAATATAATCTGCTATCCCCTCCATAGTTGCTTTTCTTACATTCGCTCCAACAAAAAAGGATTCCAAACGAAAAATGCCTGCATATTCCGGCTTTACATATGGTGCTTCAGCTTCGTGATGAATATGTACAATTCTTACATTTTTTAATTCACCGGCTCTTTCACACATGGCATCTATCAATAATTGAGGTGCCTGTGAAACACCATGAATAAAAACGGTATCACCTGAATTTATTACTTTAACTGCTTCTTCCGCTGTTGTATATTTCATAGAGATAATTATATCGTGATGCCTTTAAGAGTGCAAAATTAATCCTCATTCTATCCTTATAATATGAGAAAAATCATTATTTATTTTTTAATATTAGAATAAAGTAGCCAAACTATTTAAATAGCTTTGTTACTCTATTTTAACAACCTTATTTTTTATTGTTTTGAAAAAGGACGTAACCATAATCGGAGCAGGAATTGTTGGATTGGCCACTGCTTATAAACTGCTCTCCAAAAATCCTAAACTGAATTTATCCATAATAGAAAAAGAGGCTCAAGTTTCTGAACATCAAACAGGAAATAATAGTGGCGTAATTCATAGTGGCATATATTATAAACCGGGTAGTCTTAAAGCTAAAAATTGTATTAAAGGATATAAATTACTACTCAATTTTTGTAAGGAAAATGAAATTGAATACGATATCTGCGGGAAAATCATAGTTGCTGTTGATGATTCAGAAATTCCAGGAATGGAGGGATTATACAAAAGGGGGATTGAAAACGGATTGCAAGGGTTAAAACTTTTAAGTAAAGAAGAATTAATTGATTATGAGCCTCATGTTAAAGGAAAAGCAGGCGTTTGGGTTCCTCAAACAGGAATTATTAATTTCAAAAAGGTATCGGAGAAACTTGCTTTCTGTATAAAACAAAAAGGAGGTGAAATTCATTTTAATCAGAAAGTGACTGATATAAAAAGAATAAACAACAGCGCACACATTGTAACTAATAATAATTCATTTGAATCGAAATTAGTAATTAATTGCGCCGGTTTATATTCTGACAAAATAGCCCGACTAACACAGAAACAAGTCGATGTAAGGATAATTCCATTTCGAGGTGAATACTATAAAATAAAATCTGAAAAAAAACACCTGGTAAATAACTTAATCTACCCCGTCCCGGATCCAAATTTTCCTTTTCTTGGCGTACACTTCACACGTATGATTGATGGAGGAATTGAAGCAGGGCCTAACGCTGTTCTTGCCTTTGCTCGGGAAGGATATAAAAAGTCCAAAATCAATCCTGTTGAATTATTCGAAACCTTAGCATGGCCAGGCTTCATAAAAGTAGCTTCCAAATACTGGAGAACCGGATTTGGCGAAATGTACAGATCATTTTCAAAAAAGGCCTTTACTAAAGCTTTACAAAAATTGATCCCTGAGATTCGTGAAAGTGACCTGGAAACTGGTGGCGCCGGCGTACGGGCTCAGGCATGTGACAGGTCAGGTGGGTTGTTAGATGATTTTCTGATTTATGAAAATGAAAATACTATCAATGTATGTAATGCGCCTTCACCAGCGGCTACTTCCTCCTTAGCAATTGGCAAGAAGATTGCAGAAATTGTTGAGAAAAGATACTCTAGTTAATTTGACAGGATAAATCTTTTGGAGTACTCTTTACCTTCTCTAATAATTTGGATTGTATAAATTCCAGAATTCAAACCGTCTAGATCTAAGCTGAAAAAGTTTCCATCTGGTAAAGATTTGGCCAAAAGTACTTGCCCGATATTATTTATTAATTTTAATTCTGGATCTTCCAGTATCTCAGTAAAACGGATATGCAAATCTCTTGTCGTTGGATTGGGAAACAATATCATCTCAATATTATTTGTGACCAAGTTTTCGCAAAACGCAATATCATAATACGAAAAGGTAATACGATTTTCATAATGCATAGAACTTGTAAAATTTCCTTCAGTGCTTGTTTTTTGATATATTTCATGAGCTGATTTGTAATTTCCATCGCACCTATCCTCATACATTATAATCCTACTAGATTTCTCTGAAAATTCAGGATACCAGTTATTTGTGTTTTGTTCAAATTGAATCATCAGGTCATTATGATTAAATACTATATGCTCTTCATAATAACTCTGGTATTGCTGAATATTATGGTTCCAATCAAACTCGGAAAGTTGATATATTCTGCGGTTATTATCATCAAATTCATAAATGATTTCATAAATATTCTTCCAGTCTATTGAAGTGGAATCCCTAATGCGCTCTCTTAAATAAATTAAATTGTTTTGAGAATCATAATCTCTTACGTATTCATAGGAATAATTAGTGTAAATTCTATGTTTTAGAATTTCCCGATTATATTCATCATATTCATATCTCAAGTTATTTTGCAATATATATATGGAATCAAATTGAACTTCATAATGATAAATTTCTTTAGTCAATCCATTTATATCCATGATATTAACTGTCATATTTTTTAATGAAAACTTCAGGATTGGAGAATTAGAGTCCCGTTGAAACCTCTTAATCGTATCAGGCTTGCAAGCTCCTTTTTTATTATATATATAAAGAGAACT
>Ga0316187_10001880_pt1 | contig 18351 bp, 16 predicted proteins | sample CroRivburrow1_MG_FD_204927 | JGI IMG/M metagenome (GOLD analysis project Ga0316187, IMG submission 204927) | Coastal sediment microbial communities from Maine, United States - Cross River worm burrow 1 | ecosystem: Environmental > Aquatic > Marine > Coastal > Sediment | place: USA: Maine...
GCTGGCACAAGACACAACCTGCTCGCATCGGCCTGTTTTTGGCTGCGGCATATCTGTCCATTGGTTGGCTACAACACCAACGCGCCCATGATGCGATATATGCAACTGCACTGCTACGTGGTGATACGATTGAGCGGCTGACAGTCAAGCCGACGATGGGTAACCTGTTGCTCTGGCGTTCGATTTACCGTTCTGGAGATATCTATCATATCGATGCGGTGCGAGTTGGCCTGAGTGAGGGAGGACGCATTTATCCCGGGACTACAGTCTCCGCGTTTGATTCGTTACGAGACAAACCCGAACTTTCCACAACTTCTGTTTTATACGATGACATCCAGCGCTTCGACCTGTTTTCAGACGGCTATCTGGCTTTACACAAGAACGATCCCGGCCTGCTCGGCGACATTCGTTACGCCATACTACCTACCAGCGCTCAGCCCCTTTGGGGCATCCGCCTTGATCTAGAGTACCCTGATGCACATGCCCAATTCGAAACTTACCGGCGTATGTCTCGTCAGGAGATCAATCAGTTCATCGGCATGTTGAAAGGTGAGGATTGAGCAGGACAAAACCAGTTAAGCGCAAGGATTACAGCCTCGAGGTCCGCAAGCATCGTTTTATCTGGGTGCAGGTTGTGTACGCAGCGCTGGGTACGCTATTTCTTGTAACCGGTATCGTCGGAATTTTTCTGCCGATTCTGCCGACCACCCCTTTTCTACTGCTGGCGACCACCTGCTATGCACGATCATCCCGTCGCTTTTACAATTGGCTGATGAACCATCCTGTCTTCGGACCGATGATCATCGAGTGGCGAACTTATAAAAGCATCCCCTGGCGTATCAAGCTGGTGGCAATGGTCATGATGTTTCTGACATTCGGCAGCTCAATTGTGTTTTTCATCCGTGACGGACATATGCAATTGGCACTGGCCTTTTTCGGGGTGATGATGCTGATCTGGTTGTATCAAATTCCTTCCCGTGAACTGCCCAAGGACAAGAAATTTCATGAATAAAGTTTGTTATTCGCCACCACATAACTTCGGCCTTGATCTTGTTTACCAAGATAATTCCATACTGTTGATTAACAAGCCCGCTGGATTGCTTTCAGTGCCGGGACGCGGAGCAGATAAACAGGATTGTTTGTCTGGACGTGTTCAGGAAGAATTCCCCGATGCTCTGATCGTTCACCGACTTGATATGGCGACTTCCGGCCTGATTGTTTTTGCCCGTGGTACTGAGATACAGCGCCGTCTTTCCCAGAGTTTTCAAGATCGTAAGGTGGAAAAACGCTATGTTGCTGTGGTGAAAGGTAAGCCGGGAACTGACATGGGTGAGGTTAACCTACCCATTATTGCTGATTGGCCAAACCGGCCAAAACAGAAAATAGACACAACTATAGGCAAGTACTCACTTACCAGATACAGATTGCTGAATTATGATATGGAAGTGGACACATCACGAATCGAGCTGGAGCCAATCACTGGACGTACGCATCAGTTACGGATACATATGGCTGCGATAGGTCACCCGATTTTAGGCGATAAGTTATATGGTGGTGCGGTAAGTGAAAGTGCAGAGCGATTACTGCTACATGCCCACTCGCTGAAATTTATGCATCCGCTTAACGAGATAGCCATGAGCTGGATATGTGGATCAGCATTTTGACAGCTTTACAAATATTAAACACACGATCAACCTATATTCCAAAATATCAGTAAGTTTACATTGCTGATGTAGAATCACACTTTGGTAAATCAAGTACTGGATTTATATGCGGCACTCTAAGGGTTTTATCTCGTTTCTAATCGCCACTGCTGCATTGTGTGGTGCACTGGTGATGGTGGTCGAGGTGCTCGGCTCACGCGTTATCGGTCCGTTTTTCGGCGTTAGTCTTTTTGTATGGACTTCCCTTATCACCGTCACAATGGTTGCACTTGCTGCCGGTTACGCGATAGGAGGACATTTTTCCGACCGTAGAAGCTCACCAGACTGGCTGTACGGCATTATCATGGTTTCTGGTGTCCTGGTGGTTTTGATCCCGACACTGAAAGGTCCTATCCTGCAAATGAGTTTGCCGCTGGGTTTGCGTTGGGGTTCCCTGACCAGTGCGTCGTTATTGTTTGGTCCGGCATTATTTCTGTTGGGCTGTGTGTCTCCCTATGTAGTCAAGATAGCAGCGCACGAGATGCACAATATCGGCCGTACCGTCGGTAGCTTTTACGCTATATCAACGGTCGGTAGCGTAATCGGCACACTGCTGACTGGCTTTGTGTTAATTGCATATCTCGGCGTCAACCAAATATTTCTGCTCACTGGCGCCCTGTTGATTGCCCTAAGCGTCTCATATTTTATTTTGTTTCGCCGCAAGTGGGCAGCGGTGCTCGCTGTGATCATCCCAATGTTACTGCTACCGCAAGAAGTACATGTCTTCAAGGATATGCCGGACGGAACGCATGTTGAACGTATTGCTAACCATGACAGTTATTACGGCAACCTGAAAGTCGTTGATTATTCCTATAAGGCCGAACGTCATCGCGAGATGCTGATTGATGGATTGGTGCAGGGCGGGATTGATATGAATACTGGGCAGTCCATTTATGGATATTCCTATCTGATGCAATTTTTGCCCTACGCGCTTAATCCTGATGGCAAAGACTGTCTGGTAATCGGTTTGGGTGCCGGCCTGATACCAGCTTGGTACAACAATATGGGAGTGAATACCGAAGTGGTAGACATCGATCAGGCAGTCGTCGATCTCGCCCACAAATACTTTGGCTTTAATGAAGCGATTAAGGTACATATTGAAGATGCACGCTATTTCCTGACAAATGCTAGGAAGCGATACGATTTTATCGTGCTTGATGTGTTCAACGGTGACACCACCCCAGGACACTTGCTCAGCCTGGAGGCAATGCAACTTGCCAAACAACGTTTAGCGACCGATGGGATACTTACAATCAATTTGATCGGTAGCCTCAAGAGCCATCCGTTTATGACTGCTTCAGTGGTGAAAACTGTACAAAGCGTGTTTGATCAGGTTGCTATTTACCCAGCTTTCAATACATTTGCGGGTGAAGGAACTGGAAACATAGAGATCATCGCTTACGATGGTGTGCCTCGCACACCGCAATTCGAACGGATCAGCAACATGTCGATCCATCCTCAAGCTAGAGATACTGTGCTCCTCAGCTTGAAACAACCTTACGATTTACCAAAGGATGTTGATGCCATGATTCTTTCTGACAACTATAATCCCATCGATTTTTATGATCTTTGGTTAAAAGAGCAAATAAGAAAGATCATTCTGGATAGTACCGATTTCGACATCCTGCTGAGTCAGCTCGTTGTTCGTTCCACCAGTACCTGAGTTGAAGAGAAGATGAAACAACTTTATATAAATGAAATACGACAGCCCCGGAAATTTTCTCGCGACTACAAGCTAGCCTACTTGCTGTCCGATATGCCGAAAATTGCTTTACACTAGCTCGCTGTGTTTTCTTTACCTACTGCCGACGCATTAAATCATCTACTCACTCAGAATAGCTGGGCATTAGCACGTCTTGCACGCTTTTCCGGAAAGATAGCACAATTTGACATTGCACCTTTTTCATTTTCTTATACGATACTGGAAGATGGGACGCTACAGAACTCTGACTCGTCAGCCAGTGTAGATGCACGATGCAGTATCGCCCCCTCCCTTTTACCACGCCTTGCAATTCGTGATGAAAAAGCACATGCGGAAATTGACAAAGAAGGTGATGCCGCATTACTCGCTGAGATTTTTTTCCTGTCACGTAACCTGCGATGGGATGCAGCTGAAGACCTGAGTCGGTTCACCGGTGACATAGCGTCCGAGCGTATAGTGGAAACGGCCAAAGCCACTTCCCAGCAACTATGCAATAGTGTGATGAATTTTTCACAAGCTGCTACTGAATACCTGGTCGAAGAACGACCACTACTCGCTAAACCTCAACATGTATCTGCATTTATACTGCAAGTAGATACACTGCGTGATGATATCGCACGATTTGAGCATCGCATCAAGCGATTATCAGCTTCTCAGTCATATACTGAGGATAAAAAGCAACTCTGATATGCGCATATTCCGATTAATTAAAATCGTTTTCGTGGTATTCCGTTTTGGATTGGATGAGTTCCTCCTTGCTCATGAGCGTATGAGCTGGATGCGTGTACCTATCAAATTGCTATTGCTCCTGCGTAATACATCACAACCTCGCGCAGTTCGTCTGCGCCTTGCCCTGCAAAAGCTTGGCCCGATATTTGTTAAATTCGGGCAAATGCTATCCACCCGGCGTGATCTGATGCCGACTGATATCGCCGATGAACTTGCTAAATTGCAGGATCAAGTGCCACCTTTTTCTTCTGCACTTGCCATCTCGGTGTTAGAGGCCACTTATCAGAAGTCATTAAGTGAAGTATTTGACAGCTTTGAAGAAACACCAGTAGCTAGTGCCTCTGTTGCACAGGTTCATTTTGCAGTACTGCCGGATGGTCGCCAAGCAGCAGTCAAAATCCTGCGGCCAGGCATTAACCGCATCATTGCGCATGATATTGCCTTGCTTAAAGTAGCTTCCGATCTAATAGAGATTCTTTGGGCAGATGGCCGTCGACTCAAACCTCGCGAAGTTGTTGTTGAATTTGAAAAGCATCTTGGTGACGAATTGGATCTTACTCGAGAAGCAGCCAATGCTAGCCAACTCAAGCGCAACTTCTGCAATTCAAATTTGTTACTTGTACCGGAAATATACTGGGATTTTTGCACTGCTGAAGTGATGGTGATGGAACGCATGTATGGCATACCGATTAGCCAAGTCAGTGCCTTGCGCGAATCTGGGGTAGATATCCCAAAGCTGGCCGCAAATGGCGTAGAGATATTCTATACCCAGGTTTTCCGTGATGGCTTTTTTCATGCTGACATGCACCCAGGTAATGTTCAAGTGGCATTGGATGGAAGCTATATCGCCTTGGATTTCGGAATCATGGGCACATTAACTGATACAGACAAACATTATCTCGCACAGAACTTTATCGCATTTTTCCGTCGCGACTATAAACGAGTCGCTGAGGTACATATAGAATCGGGTTGGGCTCCCAAGGAAACACGTGTAGATGAACTTGAAACGGCTATTCGTGCAGTTTGCGAGCCTATCTTTGACAAACCATTGCGCGAAGTCTCTTTCGGTCGTGTGTTATTGCGACTATTCCAAACCTCTCGCCGCTTTGGCATTGAGATACAACCCCAATTGGTATTGCTGCAAAAGACATTGCTTAATATCGAAGGCTTAGGCTTACAACTTGATCCCGAACTGGATCTATGGAAGACCGCGAAACCCTGGTTGGAGCGCTGGATGAGTGAACAAATTGGATGGCGGGGCCTTTTTAAAACCCTACAAGAAGAAGCACCTCATTACGCCACTTTATTGCCACAACTTCCCCGCATGCTGCACCATTATTTACAAAGTAGCACAGACAAGCACCACGAAGAGGCCTTAAAAAAAGTCATGATATTACAGAACCGCAAGTATAATTTACTGCTTGGTATAAACACGCTATTGATAGGGATAATTGCTGTAAGTATTTTTATATTTTTAGCCCTTGAGTAAACATACTTGAATATTATTCACATACAAAGCTTAGCTAAATTATTATGCTTACCAAAGTTTATTCCTCAGATGTTAAAAAAGGAATGTTCGTTTCCTCACTTGATCGGCCGTGGGTGGACACCCCATTTATGTTTCAAGGTTTTTTAATACTTGAAGAAGAAGATATTAAATTAATACAAAAGTATTGTGCTTATGTTCAAGTTGATTGGACTAGATCTACACTGCAGCCTTCCATTGCGAGCTATACAGACACTGGTTTAGCTTCTCAAATTCCTGTTAGCAATCCCTTTTTAAGCAATAAACGGCCATCCTTCATTCCTAGCAACATCGAACTATCAATGTACGTGGATGCCAAGCCTATTGAGGAAGAGGTTGCTCCTGCAGAAAGTGCACATAGTAATGCAGTGGATACATTGAATAACCTTGCTTTGGACATACAATCCAACAAGCTCATATCTATTGAAGATACCAAGATTGCAACTAAGGATGTTGTAAATAGTATGGTGCGTAACCCTGACGCAATGATGTGGGTCACCCGGTTACGAATGCAAGATGAAGTCACTTATGGTCATGGTCTCCAGGTTGCTGTTTATATGGTTGCACTGGGCCGCCATCTAGGTTTACCTAGGGACTTACTCGACAGCCTTTGTACAATTGGCTTATTACTTGATATAGGTAAAATAAAAATACCTAAAGTGCTCCTACAAAAGAAAGGTCGACTTACTTCAGAAGAGTTTGAAATGATAAAAAGTCACGTACAGCATTCCATAAATATTTTACAGGACACCTCCGGCTTGCACCCTGATGTACTCCAGGGTATTGCGCAGCACCATGAAAGAGAAAATGGGAGTGGCTACCCTGATGGATTGTCCGGAAATGAGATTAGCTTATTCGGGCGTATGGCTGCAATCGTTGATTCTTTTTCTGCACTGACCAACCCGCGTATTTACGCAGAAATCATGCCTGCTTATGAAGCTTTACAAACACTTAGCATCTTCAACTCAGAGCTTTATCAACCCTCAATGGTCGAGCAATTCATCCAGGCTATTGGCGTTTTTCCTGTGGGCTCAATGATCGAATTATCTTCCGGTGAAGTGGCTATAGTCATTAGTCATAGCAAAGTGCGCCGATTAAAACCCCGTGTTTTGATAATAACTGATTCAAGCAAGCATAAATTATCACAACCAACTACACTGGATTTACTTTATCAAAATCAGCTCACAGACAATAAAGAACTTTATATTCAACGTGGCTTGCCAATGGGTGCTTTCGGGCTAGATGCCCGAGAATTCTATTTATAATAATAAAAATGTACTTTTGATTTGCCGACACCATGTCGCTACATAAATTTACGCACACTCAGCTTGTCGAATTTCTCGACCATCAAATCAATATTTCTGGAGATAAAACTGTTGCAGTTTTTTTGATTGCGCTACGCCTTACGGATCGCAAGGATAGGATTACTGGAAAGGTTTCCTTACAATCCGTTCTGGATCATGTTTATCAACGTATTGAATCTTTACTCCGAACAGCAGATCACTATGCCCATATTGGCGGTGAACAAATTCTGCTTGTATTGCCACAGCTTGCTAATAAAGATCACAGCATATTGGCAGCAATACGTATCATTGCAATACTAAAAGAATCATTTACAGTCGGTTCACATTCAGTAACACTGCGTCCATATATAGGGATTGCAAATTATCCTGACGCCGGCAGAGACAGCGATATACTTCTAATGCATGCCGATTATGCATTACAGATTGCTGCAACAGAAGAAGATGGTTTTTATATACATCAACCTAAAGATACTGTTGAATCAAATATTTATGACGGCCTCGATATTGAATTATATAATGCTATTAGTTCAAATGAATTATGCGTTAATTTTCAACCCAAAGTCAGCGTTGAGACTGGACAGTGTATATCGGCTGAGGCCCTGCTTCGCTGGACCGCTCCTTGGGGGCAAGAAATAAATCCCGGGCTAGTAATTTCAACTGCCGAAAACTCCGGGCTGATTAACCCATTATCCTTATGGATACTAAATACCGCTCTCAGACACACTGCTGCATTTTCGAGGGCTGGGGTTGGGGTTGGTGTAAGCGTTAACCTCCCACCAAAAATGTTGGAAGATGAAGAACTTCCACAGATAATTCAACAATCTCTCGATATATGGGGAGTACCCGCTTCCACTTTAACCCTTGAAATTACTGAGGACTCGATGATAAGTAATATTGAGTCCTCTCTCGGAATGCTTACAAGGTTAAGTGAACTGGGTCTGCGCTTGTCAATAGACGACTTTGGAACTGGATATTCCTCTCTGGCTTATCTAAAGCGGTTGCCTGTCCAAGAGCTTAAAATTGACATACTTTTTATTCAAAATATCCACAACTCCATCAGAGACAAGAAACTCGTTCATACTATTATCGATTTAGCACATAATTTTGATCTGATTACTGTAGCTGAAGGGGTAGAAGACCAGCAAACATTTGAATTACTGCGTGAATTAGGATGTGATGTTGTACAAGGTTTCTTGTTCAGTAAGGCTTTACCAGAATCTGAGTTTATCAATTGGTATCGCAAAGTACATTAAGCAATCAAATAATTATATTAATCTTTCACGTCTCTCAATAAGGATTATTGCTATAAAGTTAGCACCTGGTAATTTGTTATTACATGATTATGAGCATCACTTCTTAAGGTTATTAATAATTAAGTTCAGCAAGCTAATATAAAAAACCCGCCTTTCGCCGGATTATATTCTTAACGCTATTAATTCTTCTTATATTTCTAAGTAATATCTGGTGCTTGTAGTAGGTTTAGTTGTTAAATGTAACGTTCTGATTACTCAACTGTAACAGACTTTGCAAGATTACGAGGTTTATCAACATCCGTTCCTTTTTGCAGCGCAACGTAGTACGCTAATAATTGTAACGGTATAGTGTGCAAAATCGGGCTTAAATACCCTGCATGTTCCGGCATTTGCATGATATGAACACCTTCTGCTTCCTTGATATGCGTATTCGCATCAGCAAATACATACAATTCTCCTCCACGTGCTCGTACTTCTTGTAAATTGGATTTCAGTTTTTCCAATAAAGCATCGTTTGGTGCAACAGAAATCACCGGCATGATTTTATCTACCAGTGCCAAGGGGCCATGTTTAAGCTCACCTGCAGGATAAGCTTCTGCATGGATGTATGATATTTCTTTAAGTTTGAGTGCTCCCTCTAATGCTATTGGATAATGTAGTCCACGGCCCAAGAACAATGCATGTTCTTTATTGGCAAATTGTTTGGCAAGTATTGCAATTAAAGGCTCCAATTCCAACACCTTTTGTGTTGCAACAGGCAGATGGCGAAGCTCCTGTATGGATTGTTTCTCCTGTTGATCGCTCAATCTTCCTTTTTTCTTGGCCAGAACTAACGTCAATATGAATAATGCGGCAAGTTGGGTGGTAAATGCCTTGGTGGAAGCTACTCCAATCTCCGGCCCGGCACGTGTCAACATACGAAGTTTACATTGTCTGATCAAAGAGCTTTCCGGGACGTTACATATTGCCAAAGTATGGCAATGCCCAAGTTTCTTGGCGTGGTTTAGCGCAGCCAGTGTATCGGCTGTCTCACCAGATTGCGAGATTACTACTATTAGTGACTTTGGATTCGGGACACTTTTTCGATAACGGTACTCGCTAGCTATTTCTACATTGCATTGTATTCCTGCTATCTCTTCCATCCAGAAACGTGCCACTAATCCGGCGTGAAAACTAGTGCCGCATGCAAGAATCAGTATACTGTCTACATCATCAAAAGTATCTGCGGCTTCTGCGCCAAAGATACCTGGCACTAATGATTGACTGTTACAAACCGATTCAAGTGTATTAGCTAGAGCCTGCGGCTGCTCGTGTATTTCCTTTTGCATATAGTGCTGATATTCGCCTAGTTGCACGCTTTCGTTACTTAGCTCACTAAGCTGAATAGCACGTTCAACACGTTCACCGCATGCATCAAATATTTGATAGCCAGAGCATTTCAACTCAGCTACATCACCCTCATCCAGATAGACCACTTTTCGAGTCACCGGTAACAAAGCCGAAACATCTGATGCTATAAAGTGCTCCCCTGTTCCAACACCCAGTATTAATGGATTACCAAGGCGTGCACAAACCAAACAGTCAGGATTATCCGCTGCAATCACTCCTATTGCATACGCGCCAATCATCTCTTTGATTGCCTGCTGGGTTGCTGACAGCAATGACATACTTCGAATATAGTAGCTGTGTATAAGGTGCGCAATAACCTCGGAGTCAGTATCCGAAGTGAATTCATAACCTTCTGAAGTCAATCGAATTCGCAATGCTTCATAATTTTCAATTATGCCATTATGTACAACGGCAATATTATTTTTACTGATGTGCGGATGAGCGTTTTGTTCGCTGGGCACACCATGAGTTGCCCATCGAGTGTGTGCAATACCCGTTTTCCCTTGAGTGCTCCCGCTTTTTGCAATTAGTTCAGCGACTCTTCCATTGCTGCGCAATCGCACCAGTTTTGAGTCATTTACAACCACCAGTCCTGAAGAGTCATACCCCCTGTATTCCAGGCGCAGCAACCCTTCCACCAATATAGGCACGACATTTCGCTGCGCTACAGCGCCAACTATTCCACACATGGTTAATCCTCGAGGTAAGCTCGTAATTGAAAAACAATCTCAGAGTAAGCCCTACTTCCCGAGACAAACACTCTTGCTAACAAGAAAATTTCGTGATTATTTTTCATTTTTTGGAAGGGCGCTTCCATCCCTTGATGGATATCTGCCTACTTCGCGATAATGTGAGTTCTCCTGCCGGCGTATCACTAGTAATAGTTGAACCTGCACCAATCGTTGAGCCTTTGGATACGGTAACTGGAGCTACTAGTTGGGTGTCAGAACCGATGAATGCATCGTCTTCAATGATTGTTCTAAACTTGTTGGCGCCATCGTAATTACAGGTTATGGTACCAGCGCCAATATTTACCCTACTACCCACTATGCTGTCTCCAATATAGCTGAGGTGATTCACTTTACTTCTCTCTGAAATCTCGCTATTTTTTATTTCCACGAAGTTCCCGATATTCACTTGATTATGTAATTTGAAGCCGGGGCGAAGTCGCGCATACGGACCTATACGGCATTTTTCACCCATTTCACCATTGTCAATGTGACTATATGGTGCAATCTCAGTCCCTGCACCTATGTTTGCATTACTAATAACACAGTAAGCACCCACTCTCACATTATCACCCAGCGTTACTTCGCCAGTGAAAATGCATCCCACATCAATTTCAATATCATGACCACAGATCAATTTTCCTCGAATATCTATGCGCGCCGGATCAGTTAGTGTGACACCCTGATCCAGTAATCGAGAAGCGCTAACCTGCTGCCACGAACGTTCCAACGCAGCTAGTTGCATCTTGCTATTTATTCCGTGGATCTCCCATTCATTCTCTGGATGCACAGTATGAACTGATATACCTTCTTGCACGGCCATACTAATTACATCCGTAAGATAGTATTCACCTTGCGAATTATTGTTTTGTAATTTATCTAACCATTTGCTCAAGTGCTTAGTTGGCGCAACCAATATACCGGTGTTTACTTCCTGAATTTCAAGTTGCTCCGGCAACGCATCTTTTTCCTCTACAATACTTACCACGTCATCTTGCGCATTACGAAGCACCCGCCCATATCCTGTGGGATTTTCCAAGTGAACCGTCAATAGTGCCATTTCATTTCCTAATTGCAACATTTTTTTTAATGTTCCGTACTGAATCAATGGGACATCTCCATACAACACCATTGTTTGAGAGTCTTCGTTAAGATGCGGCATTGCCTGCTGTAAAGCGTGACCAGTCCCTAGTTGCTGCTTTTGGGTAATGAATTTCGCCGCATAATTCTGCATTGCTTTTGGCACAGCTTCACCACCATGGCCATACACAACACATATCTGCTGCGGTTTAAGTTCCTCTGCACAATCAAGCACATGTTTTAATAGTGGCTTACCTGCCAAAGTATGAAGGACTTTGGGAATTTCTGAAAACATACGTGTACCCTTGCCAGCTGCAAGAATGACGATATTAAGAGTAGTCATATTCGGCCCTTTTGATTTGTAGAATTATAATTGAACGCCGCAACGCTGCTTGTTCGTATTACTTAGTCCGTTTGTTCCTACTGTTTATTTCTTATACAAATATTAGCCATCCAACACTTCTTAGGCCTTAAATATACAACTAATAGTAAAATATTTACTTTGCCAAAAACTTAAATTTCATTTTAATGAGTAAGTTAGTTGAAATATTTTTGCTCAATCTCTGGCTAATTTATCTTGCACAACTTAATTATTCTGGTATAAAGCATAAAGAGTTTAAATTCACACAATATGAAATATACTCAAGTATATAGATGCCAAAGCTAAAGGAAACTTTTAATAGCAGGAGTTCGGTTGATCGCCGGAATGCAAAACCTTTTGGTTTGAAAGGACCTTGGTTTACCCAAGGGAAAATGGGTGGCTTAGTGTATACCGAACGTAGAAAAATGGATCGACGTTCATTTCAATAATTTTGGACCCACCTGCAACTCTCATATTACCAATCTAACTAGCTATTTATAAAATGCGTTTTTCCTTGATTATCAGATATTCATAATATTTTTTTGTAACGGTCTTCTGAGTGATTTTTCAATAATTATGCATCAATAAAGTATGCTAAACTTTTTTACCTTTTTATATCTACCAGAGAACATAACTTTTATTTATGACTTTGATGCGCGGAATACTTGATCGAGTTATTTTAGTTACCGGTGTAATTGCCGCAGGTTGCGTACCCAGCTTCATTTTGCAATATAGACAACGTACTAGTGGTATGTTGGATCAAGTTCTTAAAGATCTTGCTCCATTTCAGGCTATTGCAGACAAGTTAAACAATGGTAGCCTTAAAGAACTCGTCCGGCAACATGGTGAAAGTAGTGATCCAACTTTATATAATCAAGGGGCTGCCATTCAGACTATGGTTGAATCGGTTGAGAAGTTTCAAAGAAATTTGTCAGCACTTGATACGGATTTATTTCACCAGCTCAGCTTTTTAATCGTAAAAATCGATCCCCACATTGCCCGCGCTACTTGGGAAACATATTCCCCCGCCTTTGCATTGTCTGTTGAAAGTGTTATTTTTGGCTCCATCATCGGAATGTTGATCTGGCTTTCTTTCCTTGCATGTTGGATTATTACTGCTCGCTTTTTCAACATAATCATGGCGCGTTAATTTTTTTTGAAAATCGAACGGTAGCTAGCCTATTGAATCAATAAGGATTAAACTTTTAAAAATAAAAAAGCAGCCTTAGCTGCTTTTTTTTTAAATATTTTTAATATCCTAAGTCTTTTTACGCAATTGATGAATTGCCCGCAATTGTGCAATTGCCTCGGCCAATTCTGCTTGCGCCTGTGCGTAATCAATATCAGAAGTGCGGTTTTTCATTATTTCTTCCGCATCCTTCTTAGCTTGCAGCGCTCGCACCTCATCAAGATCACCACCCCGTATCGCGGTATCAGCTAACACAGTTACTACGCCAGGCTGCACCTCAAGCATACCACCAGAGACATAAATTAATTCTTCTTCTTCTTGATCAGGACGTTTTATCCTTACCGAGCCTGGCTTGATACGGGTCAACAAAGCTGTATGACGCGGGTAGATACCCAACTCACCCATTTCTCCCGGCACTACAACAACTTCAGCCAATCCGGAAAAAATGGATGCTTCTGCGCTTACCACGTCTACATGTACGGTCATTGCCATTTTTATTCCCCAGTCAATCCTACAGAGTTTTGGCTTTTTCTACTGCTTCTTCAATGCTTCCAACCATGTAGAACGCCTGTTCTGGCAGATGATCGTATTCACCGTCCACGATACCCTTAAAGCCTTTGATTGTATCTTTCAGTGTAACGTACTTACCTGGAGAGCCGGTAAACACTTCGGCCACATGGAAAGGTTGGGACAAGAAACGCTGGATTTTACGTGCTCGCGCCACGGCCAACTTGTCTTCAGGTGCAAGTTCGTCCATACCCAAAATTGCAATAATGTCACGCAACTCCTTGTAGCGCTGTAAAGTTTGTTGAACACTTTGCGCCACATTGTAGTGTTCTTCTCCAACCACTAGTGGGTCAAGCTGACGTGAAGTCGAGTCTAATGGATCAACGGCAGGGTAGATACCTAACGATGCAATATCACGGGACAGCACAACGGTAGAATCTAGGTGCAAAAAGGTTGTCGCTGGTGACGGATCAGTCAAGTCATCCGCTGGCACATACACGGCCTGGATAGAAGTTATTGAACCCACTTTGGTAGAAGTGATGCGCTCTTGCAACCGACCCATTTCCTCAGCCAAGGTTGGTTGATAACCCACTGCAGATGGCATACGCCCCAGTAGGGCGGACACTTCGGTTCCAGCTAACGTAAAACGATATATATTGTCTACGAAGAACAGAATATCTCGGCCTTCATCACGGAAATATTCTGCCATCGCTAACCCAGACAAAGCTACTCGCAGTCGATTCCCCGGTGGTTCATTCATCTGACCGAATACCATGGCTACTTTGGACTTAGGCAGGTCGTCTAATTGAATAACGCCAGCCTCTGACATTTCGTGGTAGAAGTCATTACCCTCACGGGTACGTTCACCCACACCAGCAAACACCGACAAGCCAGCATGCTGCTTGGCGATATTGTTGATAAGTTCCAGCATATTCACGGTTTTACCTACACCAGCACCACCAAACAATCCAACTTTACCGCCTTTTGCAAACGGACATACCAGATCAATCACTTTGATTCCAGTTTCAAGCAAATCAACTGATGGAGATAATTCATCAAACTTAGGTGCGTTTTGATGTATCTCGCGCCTCTCATCACACTGAATCTCACCAACATCGTCAATCGGCCTACCCAAAACATCCATGATACGACCCAAGGTGCCAGCGCCAACCGGTACGGATATCCCACTACCAGTAGCATTTACTAACATACCTCGGCGCAAACCGTCAGATGAACCCATCGCAATGGTACGTACTACACCATCACCGAGCTGTTGTTCCACTTCAAATGTCAAACCCACTTCTGCAGTTGAAGATCCGGCATCCGCAAGTTGGAGTGCCTCGTAAACTTTAGGCATTTGATCACGTGGAAATTCGATGTCGACCACAGCACCGATACACTGAACGATTTTTCCTTGTTTCATTTTTAATGATTCCCCGTCTAGATTAATTTGTGGTTTCTGTATTTCAGTCTTAACCGACTGCCGCTGCACCGCTAACGATTTCTGATATTTCTTGGGTAATGGCAGCCTGGCGAGCCTTGTTGTATACCAGCTTAAGCTCGCTAATTACGCTCTTCGCATTATCAGATGCTGCCTTCATCGCCACCATCCGTGCACTTTGTTCTGATGCCATGTTTTCTACTACTGCCTGATAAACCAAAGATTCAATATAACGCACCAACAACTCATCGACGACTTTCTTTGCATCAGGTTCATAGATATAGTCCCAATTGCCCTCAGATGTTGTTCCTGCCTGCTTATCGCTCAGCGGTAGTAGTTGTTCAATGCACGGCTCCTGCTTCATGGTATTTACAAAACGATTGTAGCTAATGTGTATTGAATCAATCTCTCCCGCTATATAAGCATCCAACATCAGCTTCACAGCGCCTATCAGTTTTTCAATATGCGGGGTATCTCCTAAACCCGTCAGGCTGGACTTAACTTCAGCACTGATGCGAGTCATAAAACTCAAGCCCTTGTTGCCAATTGGGCACACCAAAATCCCTTTACCTTCAGCTTCCCAGGATTTCATACTGCTTACTGCAAGCCTTAGAATATTAGTATTAAGGCCGCCGCAGAGGCCCTTATCTGAGGTTATGGTAATCAAGCCAACATTCTTGTTAGCTTTGCGCTCCACCAGAAATGGATGCTTATATTCTGGGTTCGCACGTGACAAGTGTGCTGCTACTGCGCGAATTTTTTCCGCATAAGGACGTGCTGCACGCATTCGCTCCTGCGCTTTTCGCATCTTTGCTGCAGCGACCATCTCCATTGCGCGCGTGATCTTGCTTGTATTTTCAACACTTTTGATCTTTACGCGTATCTCTTTACTGCCAGCCATTTTTTACCTCGCCTTAATAGACTGCCGTAGTTTTGAATTTCTCAACCGCTGCAGTCAACAGCTTTTCGTTATCAGCGCTCAACTCTTTACTGGACTCGATTTCATCCAACAGACTTTTGTTATTGGACTTTAAATCCACATGCAAAGCCGTTTCAAATGCCAGCGCTTTATTCACCGGCACATCGTCAAAATAGCCTTTGTTAATCGAGAATAATGTTACCGCCATAGTTGCTACCGACATTGGTGCGTACTGCAACTGCTTCATCAGCTCCATTACCAAACGACCACGTTCCAACTGTTTGCGGGTAGCTTCATCAAGATCGGAGGCAAACTGCGCAAAAGCAGCCAATTCACGATACTGTGCCAGAGCCAAACGCACACCACCTCCCAGTTTTTTGATCACCTTGGTTTGCGCCGCACCACCAACACGAGACACTGAAACACCAGCGTTGATCGCTGGGCGAATACCTGCGTTAAACAAATCTGATTCCAGGAATATCTGACCGTCAGTGATGGAAATCACATTGGTCGGTACAAAGGCGGATACGTCACCAGCCTGTGTTTCAATAATAGGCAAAGCAGTCAGTGAACCTGTTTTTCCTTTAACTTCACCTTTAGTGAATGCTTCTACGTAGTCTGCATTTACGCGCGCAGCTCTTTCCAACAAGCGGGAGTGCAGATAAAACACGTCACCGGGATAAGCTTCACGACCAGGTGGACGACGTAGCAACAGGGATATCTGACGATATGCCCACGCTTGCTTGGTAAGGTCGTCATAAATAATCAGCGCGTCTTCGCCGCGATCACGGAAATATTCACCCATTGTACAACCGGAATATGGTGCCAAAAACTGCATCGCAGCAGAATCTGAAGCAGCGGCCGCAACTATGATGGTGAACCCTAGAGCCCCATGTTCTTCCAGCTTGCGCACAACGTTGGCGATGGTCGATGCTTTTTGACCAATGGCCACATAAACACAGGTCATGTTCTGACCTTTTTGATTGATGATGGTATCCACTGCAACAGCAGTTTTACCGGTTTGTCGATCGCCAATGATTAATTCTCGCTGACCACGACCAATCGGAACCATGGAGTCGATAGATTTCAAGCCGGTTTGTACTGGTTGATCAACAGATTTACGTGAAATCACACCAGGTGCTACTTTTTCAATCTTGTCTGTCATTTTGGCGTTAACTGGGCCCTTGCCATCTATCGGCTGACCCAATGCATTCACCACACGTCCACACAACTCTGGTCCAACTGGCACTTCCAAAATGCGACCGGTACATTTAACCGTGTCCCCTTCGGTTATGTGCTCATATTCACCCAGAATAACTGAACCAACAGAGTCACGCTCCAGGTTGAGCGCTAACCCGAATGTGTTGCCGGGAAATTCAAGCATTTCACCTTGCATCACATCGGATAATCCGTGTACCCGAACAATGCCATCTGTTACGCTGACTACTGTACCTTCGGTTCGTGCTTGTGTCAGTGCCTCGAAGTTATCGATGCGACTGCGAATCAAATTACTAATTTCAGAAGGGTTGAGCTTCATGTGTGTTTCCTCATTGATAAATCTATTATCAGGCTAGGGCGTTTGCCATTTCCCCAAGACGAGTGCGCGCAGAACCATCGATCACTTTATCTCCGGCACGTATTACTACACCACCCAGTAATTCCTTATTAACTTGACAGACCAGATTGATTTCACTGCCCAAGCGGGCTTTTAGTGAGTTGGCAATCTTTGTTTGTTGTGCAGCAGTTAACTCAAAAGCAGCATCCACAACTACATTTACAGTTTTTTCCGCCTCGGCTCGCAGTCCTTCAAAAATCGCAGCAATTTCCGGCAATATTTGTAAGCGCTTATTGTCCACCAATATCCGCACAAAATTTGACTGTTGAGCTTTTGCCTTAGTACCAAGCAGACCTTCCATCAAGCTTTCAACTTGCTTTTTGGTAGCTCGTGGATTGGAAATTACTGAGTGAATTTCCGGGTGACAAACAGCCTCCGCCAAGTTAGTCAATACTTCAGACCATCCTTTCAGGTCTGCCAATTTTTGCGCTTCTTCAAATGCCGCTTGGGCATACGGTCTCGCTGTTGTAATGGCTTCAGACATAGCTATCAGATTTCCGCGACAAGTTTATCAAGCAGATCACTGTGCGCCTTGGCATCAATTTCTCGGGCCAATATCTTGCTTGCCCCCGCCAGAGCGATTGAAGACACTTCAGTGCGCAATTGCTCTTTAGCACGAAATACTTCTTGATCGATCTCAGCCTTGGCACCAGAAACAATACGGTCACCCTCTATCTTGGCCTGATCCTTTGCTGCTTCAATAATTTCGCTGGCCCGCTTTTCTCCATTAGCCACAATTTCGCTAATTTTTTCTTTGGTCTCGCGCAGCATTTCCGCAGAACGTTTGGCTGCCAATTCCAGATCATGTTTAGCCCGCTCAGCGTCTGCCAAACCATCAGCAATCAGTTTGCGGCGTTCATCCAGTGCTGCCATGATTGGAGGCCAAACGAACTTCATGCAGAACAA